>JGI25920J50251_10000159_pt1 | contig 20823 bp, 17 predicted proteins | sample LauGreBMM110DCMD_2_FD_50251 | JGI IMG/M metagenome (IMG submission 50251) | reverse complement strand
ACGCAAATGGTATTCATCTTTTCCTTTAGGAATGTACTGTGGAGCTATAAAATTATAGCCAAGTTTATTTACTGGATGTTTTTGAATGATATTCATGAACCTCTGTTCCCTAATGGGGGAACTTAAATTTTTAGTGTATAATATTTTTAGACTTCGTAATTTTCAAAAATTAGTAACACTAAAGTTCGTAAAAAATAGTTATAACTCAATCAGAAATTTAAATAGCTCTTAATTGAGCTAAGTATTTTGTACAATGCTAAAGTACTTTAATAATTGCAGAGACAGCTTCCCCTTAGGTGGGCGGAGTGTGTTTATTATTCCACCGTTACACTCTTAGCTAAATTCCTTGGTTTATCTACATCTACATCTTTTAATGTACCTACATAATACGATAAAAGCTGAAGTGGAATTACACTAAGAATGGGAGCAATAATTTCATCGGCTGATGGTATGCTAAAGGTATCGTTACTTAAAGTTGGGCTTACTTCATCTCCATCCGTAATAATAGAAATAACTTTGCCTTTTCGAGCTTTTATTTCTTGCATATTACTTATAATTTTTTCGTGGTAGCTATCTTTTGTTGCAATAAAAACTACGGGTAAATTTTCATCTACCAAAGCTATTGGGCCATGCTTCATTTCTGCAGCAGGGTAGCCCTCTGCATGTATATAGCTAATTTCTTTTAGCTTTAAAGCGCCTTCTAATGCAATTGGAAAATTGTAACCTCTCCCTAAAAATAAAAAGTCTCGGGCAGTTACATATTTAGCGGCAATTACTTTTAGTTCATCCGCATTTTTTAAAATGGCTTCTACTTTTTCGGGTACATCTTGTAACTCTTGCAATAGGTGTAAATAATATTCAGTTTTTATAGTTCCTTTTGCTTTTGCAATTTTTAATGCCATCATATTTAACACGGCTAATTGCCCAGTAAATGCTTTGGTACTGGCTACGCCAATTTCTGGGCCGCTATGTGTATAAGCACCAGCATGGCTCAAACGGGCAATGCTAGATCCTACTGCATTTACAACACCAAAAATAAACGCACCCTGTTCTTTGGCTCTTTCTAAGGCTACCAACGTATCAGCCGTTTCGCCGCTTTGGCTAATAGCAATTATAACATCGCCTTTATGTATGATTGGGTTACGATACCTAAATTCACTAGCATATTCAACCTCTACAGGTATTCTACATAATTCTTCAATAACATATTCTGCAACTAAGCCTGCATGCCAACTAGTGCCACAAGCAACTATCATAATTCTGTTTGCATTTTTTAGTTGCTCCATATTATCTTCAACGCCAGCCATTGTTATAGTACCTGCATTTGCGTCTAGTCGTCCTCGTAAGCAATCTTGTATGGTGCTAGGTTGCTCAAAAATTTCTTTAAGCATAAAATGTTCGTAGCCGCCTTTTTCAATAGCCGCTAATTCCATATCAAGCTTAGTTATAAATGGAGTAATTTTTTCGTTACCTAAATTTTTAAGAATTAATTCATTGGGTTTTACAATAGCTAATTCATAATCGTTTACATATACTACTTCCTTGGTGTACTCCAACATAGGGCTAGCATCGCTACCCAAAAAATGTTCGCCTTTACCAACACCAATTACTAATGGGCTACCTTTTCTTGCGGCAATAATTGTTTCAGGGTCATCTTCGTCAATTAATAAAATGCAATAGGCTCCTGTTACTCTTTTCAACGCAACTCTTACTGCTTCCTCTAAATTACACTCATTATTTTCTCTAATATCTTCAATAAAATTTAATAAAACTTCGGTATCGGTATCGCTTGTAAATTCGTAGCCTTTATTAGCTAATTCTTTTTTTATTTGTGCGTAATTTTCTATTATACCATTATGTATCATAGCCAACTTACCACTTTTGCTTTGGTGTGGATGAGCATTTCTATCGCTAGGTTCTCCGTGCGTAGCCCAACGGGTATGACCAATGCCAATAGTAGCTTTCAAATCTTTTCCAATAATACTTTCCTCTAAATCAGCTACTCTGCCTTTCTTTTTATATACATTTAACCCCTGATTTAAAAGTGCCAAACCCGTACTATCGTAGCCTCTATATTCCAAACGTTTTAGGCCAGTAATTACTATGGGATAAGCCTGTCTATGCCCTGTATAACCAACAATTCCACACATATATACTTTATTTTATACCCAACTTTAGTGCAAATCCAATCTTTATTGGCTTCGCAAGAAACATCCCGAAACTTTCAGGACTCTTTTACTTTATTACTTTTTAAGTAATAACCATAGCCTTAGGGCAGTTTTTTAATGTTGCAATTTAGCAAATTTGTTGCCAAATAAAGAGGTCTATTATTTACCATTCGTTGCATTAAAAAAGTATTAGTTATTTTGTTGTATGAAAAAACTAAAAATGGGTCTAAAATCATCTTTTGTAGTTTATATACTCCTTACATCATTTTCATTAAATCTAAAGGCTCAAAAGCCACTATTTGAAGCTAATACTACTATTTATGTAGTACGCCATGCCGAAAAAGATACAGGTAAAAATCCCACATTAACCACAGCGGGTTTTGCTCGGGCTGGAGATTTAATGCATAAACTTAATAATAAAGGTATACAAACAATATTTAGTACAGATACAAGACGTACCCTTCAAACAGCAGATAGTATTAAATTATTGTACAATATNCCCCTAATAAAATATTTAGNAGATACAATAGGTAACGATTTGGTGAATAAAATAAATCAAAACCATAGTAATGGNAAAACAATATTGGTGGTTGGGCATAGCAATACTGTGCCAAAATTAATAAGGCGTTTAGGGGTTAAAAAATATACGATAGAAAACTTAGGCGATAATGAGTTTGATAATTTATTTGTACTAACCTATAAAAAAAGGAAAATAAAATTTAAAAAAATAAAATATGGTCAGCCATCTGCNNTTTNTGCAAAAATGAACTAATTTTTATGGGATAAANAAAGTNTTTTTAAGTAGTAACTAATTTTTTGCCTGGGATAGCTTCTATAAGTTTTTGTGTATAGGGTTCTTTAGGATTNAAGTATANCTCATCTGCCTTACCTTGCTCTACAATTTTACCATGATGCATTACCATAATACGGTCGCTTATATAATGTACAACAGATAAATCGTGGCTTATAAAAATAGACGTAAAATTAAATTCGCTTTTTAAGTCGCTCAATAAATTTAATACTTGTGCCTGTACGCTAATATCTAAGGCACTAACGCTTTCATCAAAAATTAAAAAATTAGGATTTAAGGCTAAAGCTCTTGCTATACAAATACGTTGCCTTTGCCCACCACTAAATTGGTGAGGATATCTATTAACTGGTCGGGGTTTAAATTTACTTTTTGTAATAGCTCCATTACTTTTTCTTTTCGTTCGTTTTTATTTTTTAAAATTGAATGAACGTTTAGGGGCTCTAAAATGGCTTCGCCAATACTTAATCTTGGATTTAACGAGCCGTATGGATCTTGAAAAACAATTTGTAAATCTTTTCTACTTTCTCTTAATATTTTTGGCGATAAGGTCGTCATATCTTTTCCATTTAATATTATTTTTCCACTTGTTGTTGGTACAAGTTGCAAAATAGCCCTGCCCAAGGTTGTTTTACCGCAACCACTTTCGCCAACTAAGCCAATTGTTTCTCCTTTAAATACCGTAAAAGTTACATTATCAACAGCTTTAAAAATTTTTGGCTTGATAAACAGTTTTTTCTTTTCTTCAAAATGAACACTTAAATTTTCTACAGTTAAAATGGGAGAAAAACAAGAGTGCTGAGTGGTGAGTGGCAAGTGGTGAGGATTGATTGGTGATTGACGACTGATTACTGACGAATGATCACTCACCATCCCTGACTCAATAAAGTCGGCAACCACTGGTAACCTACTGCCCTTTGCATTTGCAACTGGCCTACAAGCAAGTAAGGCTTTTGTGTAGCAATGCTGTGGGTTTTTTAAAATTGATCTGGTAGTACCCTTTTCAATTAATTCGCCTTTATATAACACCACAATTTTATCTGCAACATCTGCAACTAAATCCAAATCGTGTGTTATTAAAATAATACTTAATTGATTTTGTACTTGTAATTCTTTCAACAATTCTAAAATTGTTTTTTGTACGGTTACATCTAAAGCTGTGGTAGGCTCATCAGCAATGAGTAGGGAGGGGTTGCAGCAAATTGCCATAGCAATCATTACCCGTTGTTTTTGCCCACCACTTAACTCATGCGGATAACGGTTTATTATAGTTGAAGGATTAGGAAGTTTTACTTTTTCAAATAACTTAATGGTTTGTTGTTTAGCCTCTTCTTTACTAATTTTTTTATGTAGTTGAAGTACTTCCATTACCTGTTGCCCACAGGTAAATACTGGATTAAGTGATGTCATTGGCTCTTGAAAAATCATACTAACTGCATTACCTCTGTAGGCACTTATTTNTTTACTAGTTAGTTTTGTAAAGTCAATTGTATGGCCTGNATGGTTAAAAACTATTTGGCCACTTANAGTAGTTTGTTTGGGAAGTAATTGTAAAATGGATAAGGCAGTAACAGATTTGCCACTGCCACTTTCACCAACAATAGCAATAATTTCGTTTTTGTTTACCTCAATCGAAATATTTTTTACAGCCTCATTTACCTCACCATCTTGGGTAAATGAAACAGATAAATTTTTTATGGAAAGTAATTCATCCAATTTGTGTAGTTAAAATAACGTGTATTAAAACTTTAAATGCCGCACAGTTAATCCATCATTTATTAATTGCTTTAACGATTCTATGCCAATTTTTAAATGCCTATCTACAAAAGCACCTGTAACTTTTTTATCACTAGCTTCTGTTTTTACACCTTCTGGCACCATGGGTTGATCGCTTACTAAAAGCAAAGCACCCGTTGGTATTTTATTGTAAAAGCCAACACTGAATATTGTAGCTGTTTCCATATCAATGGCATAAGCTCTTACTTTTTCTAAATACGTTTTAAACTCATCATCATGCTCCCACACTCGGCGGTTGGTGGTGTAAACTGTGCCTGTCCAATAATCAGTTTCGTTATCTCTTATAGTTGTACTTATTGCTTTTTGTAAACTAAAGCTTGGTAATGCTGGCACAATTGGCGGAAAATAATCATTACTCGTTCCTTCGCCTCTCATAGCGGCAATTGGCAAAATTAAATCACCAATTTCGTGACGTTTTTTTAAACCACCACATTTGCCTAAAAATAATACAGCCTTTGGCTCTATGGAGCTAAGTAAATCCATGATGGTAGCGGCACCCGGACTTCCCATACCAAAATTTATTATGGTAATATCGCCAGCTGTTGCACATTGCATAGGTCTATCTTTACCTACAACTTCTACATTATTCCACTCCGCAAACATATTTACATAATTACTAAAATTGGTTAATAAAATATATTTACCAAAATTTTCTAACGTTTCGCCAGTATAGCGTGGCAGCCAATTATCAACTATTTCTTTTTTCGATTTCATACCTAACCCTAACTGGGATTTATTTAAATTTTATGGTAAGATAGTTGTTTACAACATATTTTTTTATGCATTTTTACCTAAATATTTAAGGATAGTTTTAAGTAAGTATCCTTAAGTTTTATGGATAGCACATACCTTTGTGTACATCAAAAACTTATCTTAATCAATAAAAATACTAAATTCTTTTAACCTTAATGATAAAAATTGATTATCCAGCATACCAACCCCAAATTAAAAAAGAAAATAACAGCGAATTTATTTTTGATAAGTTACGTAAGCAATGGATTGTACTTACCCCTGAAGAATGGGTTAGGCAAAATTTTTTAAATTATATTATACTAGTAAAAAAGTATCCATCCTCACTAATTGCCGTAGAGAAAGAAATTAAAATTAATGGATTAAAAAAGCGTTTTGATATTGTTGTGTACGATACCAATTCTAATCCTTGGATGCTTATAGAATGTAAAGAAATGGAAGTGGCTTTAACTGAAAAAGTTTTAACCCAAACGCTTGGTTACCATAGTTTTTTACAAAGCAAATTTATAATACTCACAAATGGAATTAATTGTATGGCTTTTGAAAATAATAACGATCAGTTTAATGCAATATCTGAATTACCTAATTTTTAGATTTTGTACATTTTTTTAATAAATAAATTAAACAATAATATGTATTTTACAAATTATAAATAGACAGTTAAGTTATTTGCATGATTGGTAACTTACATAAGTAATTAGATATCAATTTATAATGCATATGTGATGGAATCGTAAAAGGCATTTCTTTTTATAATTTACAAAGTTTAAACTCAAGAGAATGTGCACGAATGTTCAATTATAAATAGTACCTGTTAAGTCAAAAAAATGACCAAATCCATAACTTTTTACGGAAAGAAATTGTTTAGTAGTTTAGAGGTACGTAAATCTATATTAAATGCAGAAAATTTTAATTGCTATTACCGGGGCGAGTGGATCAATTTATTCAAATTTATTGATATCTAAGTTATTAGCTATAAAAAGTCAATGGGATGAATTAGCTGTGGTAATGACGGAAAATGCAAAAGATGTTTGGCAAACTGAATTAGGCAATGATGCGTATAAAAATCTACCCNTAAAATTNTATAGCCAAAACGATTTTTCCGCACCNTTTGCCTCTGGGTCTGGACAGTTTAATACGATGGTTTTAATACCATGTAGTATGGGTACTTTGGGTAGAATAGCAAACGGAATAAGCAATGATTTAATAACAAGGGCTGCTGATGTTGTATTAAAGGAAAGAAGAAAATTAATTTGCGTAGCAAGAGAAACTCCTTATAATTTAATACATATAAAAAACATGGAAACTATTACACTAGCAGGTGGAATTATTTGTCCTGCAACTCCATCTTTTTATAGTAACCCTAAAACCATTGAAGAAGTCGCAGCTACAGTAGTAGATAGAGTTATTGACTTAATGGGATTAAAATTAGAAAGTTATAGATGGGGGAAATAATAAAAGACTACGTTTGAATTAGCCTTTTTTATGCATAATATTTTAGAAGGTATTATTTATCTTTTCGAATATTTATTACCTTAAATCCACTACCTCAAAACCCGGATATTTTTTAGCATCAAATACAAACTGAGCATCGGTAACTGTTGCGTTTGTATTCATTCCGCTAACCGTGTAGGTATATTTATTGCCTGTTTTTTCAAACACTTTTGTACTGCTAATAGTTTGTGTAGCCTTATTTATACTTACTACCACTTTATGAAAAGGTTTGCTTTTATCAATTGGGGTTAACTCAATTTCTTGTAACACCTTTGCTTCGCTTACTAAACGGTATAAAAAATCCTTATCATAAAAATTAGTTAGCATTTTTTGCGGAGTAATGGTATTACTTCCAACTTCATATTTACTAACGGTTACTTCCTTAGCAGCCTTATCTAAAGTCCAAACAGTATTGCCGTCACAAAAAATTTCTTGCCCAGTAACATTTATTCGGTATTTACTACCTTTCATATAAACCGTTCCTGTTTTGTTGGTTAAAACCTTGCCCAAGCCATTTTCTGCTTTTAAGGTGAATTTTGATTGAATAGCTTTAAATGTTTTAAATTTAGCACTTACAGCATCTAATATCTTTTTAGCCTCTGGGTCGCTTTTCCCCATACCTTTTGGAGGTTGTGCATTTACTATAAAAATCGCTAAAACAAGAAAAATTAATCCACCAATACGTTTTTTCATTCTACATAATTTAATTAAAAGCCACCATTTTAGAACGGTTACAAAGATACTAGTAATAGATCGATTTGCATAACGTTGGTTTAAAATGAATTACTTAATAAACTGTTAAGAGTTAAAATGGTTAATATTTTTTGTTTTTTATCTTTCTTATGCCTAACAATCCTACAAATCAGCGTTCCATTCCCTATTTTTGCCCCTATGGCCAAAGCAACTGCCGAAACTCCTTTAATGCAACAACACAATGCCATAAAGGCAAAGTACCCAGATGCCATTTTGTTGTTTAGAGTAGGAGATTTTTACGAAACCTTTGGGCAAGATGCTGTAATAACATCACAGGTATTAGGAATTACGTTAACTAAACGTAATAATGGAAATGCAGATTCATCTCAACTGGCAGGTTTTCCTCATCATGCATTAGATACTTATTTGCATAAACTTGTAAAAGCTGGCTACCGTGTTGCCATTTGCGATCAATTAGAAGACCCAAAGCAAGCTAAAGGAATTGTAAAACGTGGCGTTACAGAATTGGTTACACCAGGTGTTGCTACCAACGATAAATTATTAGAACATAACAGCAATAATTTTTTAGCTGCCTTACATTTTGGGGAAACAAAAATTGGGGTTGCTTTTTTAGATATTAGTACAGGTGAATTTTTTATTGCTGAAGGCGATGAGGCATATGCCGATAAATTATTACAAAGCCTTAAACCAGCCGAAGTTATTTTTGTTCGAAACAAACAAAAACTGTTTAAAGACTTATTTGGTGTAAAATTTTTTACGTACGGATTAGATGAATGGATTTTTGCAGATGTATATGCAACAGAAAGTTTATTAAAACATTTTGGNACACATAGTTTAAAAGGTTTTGGGGTAGAAAGTTTAAAAGAAGGAATAATTGCAGCCGGAGCAATTTTACATTATTTAAAAGATACGGAGCATCCTAATCTTGCACATATAACAAGCTTACAACGTATAGATAAAGACGACCATTTATGGATGGATAGATTTACCATTCGTAATTTAGAATTATTGGGCACAGAAGGAAATACAAGTTTATTAAAAGTAATAGATACTACAGTAAGCCCAATGGGGGCAAGGCTTTTGAAACGATGGATGCTAATGCCATTGAATAATTTTTCAAAAATTAACGAACGCTTAAATACGGTAGAATATCTTATAAAAGAAACAGACTTACGTACAAAACTTACGCAACACATAAAACAAGCTGGCGATGTAGAAAGACTGGTGAGTAAAGTGCCGCTTAAAAAAATTAACCCAAGAGAAGTGTTGCAAATTGCTAAAGGTTTGCAACAAACAGATGCCATAAAATCCTTTTGTGAAAACAGTACTAACGAATATTTAAAACGANTAGGCGATTCGTTAAATCCTTGTAAATATATTCTAGAAAAAATATCAAAGGAAATTGTTGAAAATCCACCTGCCCTTGCCAACAAAGGAGGCATGATTGCTTCCGGAATAAATGAAGAATTAGATTCGTTAAAAAACATAGCGAATGGCGGTAAAGATTATTTAATTGAACTGCAACAAAAAGAGGCATTAGCAACAGGAATATCTTCGTTAAAAATTAGTTTTAATAATGTGTTTGGCTATTATTTAGAGGTAACTAATTTGCATAAACCAAAAGTGCCCGATACATGGATACGTAAGCAAACCCTTGCCAATGCCGAACGCTACATTACACCAGAGTTAAAAGAGTACGAAGAAAAAATTTTAGGAGCAGAAGATAAAATTTTTGCAATTGAAATTCAATTNTTTGAAAGTTTGCTAAANGAATTACAAGATTATATTAGCCCAATGCAAGTAAATGGACATGTAATGGCTGTGTTAGATTGTTTAAGTTGCTTTGCAAATAATGCACTTTTATCTAATTACAAAAAGCCAACACTTACTACCGATAATATTTTAAATTTAAAAGACAGTCGCCACCCAGTAATTGAAAAAAACTTAGCGGTTGGCGAAACGTATATTGCAAATGATATTTACTTAGATCCATCTACCCAACAAATAATAATTTTAACGGGGCCAAATATGAGTGGCAAAAGTGCCATACTCAGGCAAACAGCACTAATAACTCTGCTTGCACATATGGGTAGTTTTGTACCAGCAAGCGAAGCAAAAATTCCGCTAACGGATAAAATTTTTACAAGGGTAGGAGCAAGCGACAACCTTAGTGGTGGTGAAAGTACGTTTATGGTGGAGATGAATGAAACGGCAAGCATCATTAATAACATTACCGAAAAAAGTTTGATTTTGTTAGATGAAATTGGTAGAGGCACCAGTACTTACGATGGTATAAGCATTGCTTGGAGTATTGTAGAGTTTTTGCAAAAATCTGTTCATCAACCCAAAACATTATTTGCTACACATTACCACGAGTTAAACGAATTAGAAGATAAATTNNCCACTGTAAAAAACTATCATGTAACCAATAAAGAANTAGGTAATAAAATTATTTTTTTACGCAAACTTGCCCCCGGTGGTAGTACCCATAGCTTTGGNATACATGTTGCTCGTATGGCAGGTATGCCNNCTAGTTTGATAGATAGAGCCAACGAAATTTTAAAACAATTAGAAGATAGTAGGGAGGGAGGCAATAAAGACGAAGTGGTTAAAAATTTAGCCGTTCCCAAAATGCAACTAAGTATTTTTGATGCCCACTCTGCTACTTTTGATGAAATAAGAACCTTACTTGAAACGGTTGATATTAATAGACTTACCCCAGTGGAGGCGTTAATAAAGTTACAAGAGATAAAAGGAAAGTTGAAATAGGNTTNGATTTATGAAATAACAAAATATTAGGCATNCTTCTTGTACAGAATTACGTAATTTTATACTAATGAAGCTAATTTCCCTTACTATTTATTTTTTTTACTTCTTTTTTTAGTGCAAATAAAACTTCTGCACAGTGTACCACACTTGGTTTAACCCCTTCCACTGCTATACCNGTTTGCGGTACGTCCGTTTTTAGGCAAGATCAAGTTTTTGATTGTGGTAATCAAAATGTAGCACAAAGTTTTTGTGCAATTGGTGTAACATCCGAACGTTCGTTTTGGTATAAATTTCGTTGCTTTCAAAGTGGCACTCTGGGTTTTTTAATAAGTGGTTTAAACAGTGCTGATGATTATGATTGGATTTTGTATGATGTAACAGGCCAAAATCCAAATGCTGTTTTTAGTAATGCCTCTTTACAAGTTTCTATGAATATTTATGGTACCATAGTGGGTACAAGTGGAGGTGCTCCTTTTGATAATTCCCCCACTGGATGTAAGGCAGGTGCTAGCGGCGATTTTCATTGCGAAGGAGATGCACCTGGAAATACCCCATATAATAGAATGCCTACTATTATTATTGGGCATGATTATTTATTAATGGTTGCAAATTTTTCTCAAAGTTTTATTGGATATGATTTATCGTTTGGCGGCGGAACAGCAAGTATAACCGATCCCAAAGATCCTCACCTAGAAAGTGCAAGAGCTGCTTGCGATGGTACAGAAACTACCATTAAATTAAACAAACGTATGAAGTGTGCAAGTTTGCTAGCAGATGGATCTGAGTTTACTATTTCGCCTCCTATTGCAAATGTAATTTCGGCGGTAGCCATTGGCTGTACAGGCAGTTTTGATATGGATTCGTTATTACTTACATTAGATGCACCGCTGCCCCCAGGCACTTATGATATAACCATACGTACTGGTGCAGATGGAAATACCATTGTTGATAATTGCAATAAAGGAGTACCAGACGGTGAAACAATACCTGTTACAATTTTTCCGCAATTTCCAACACCAATGGATAGCATTACAAAAGTTATTAAATGTGCCCCAGATGAAGTAGAATTTGTTTTTAGAAAGAGAATTCGTTGTGCTTCTGTAGCCCCGAATGGTAGCGATTTTGTTATTACAGGTACTTCCCCTGTTACTATATTGAGTGCTGCTGGTTTTAATTGCGATGCGAAAGGTCTAAGCAATATAATTAGAGTAAAATTTACACAGCCCATACAAGTAAAAGGCAATTTCAACATTACACTTCAAACAGGCATAGATGGTACTACAATAATTGATGAGTGTGGCAAAGAAAGTATACCTGGACAATCCTTATCCTTCAATACAAAAGATACGGTGAATGCAGATTTTGCATACAATATTCTTTATGGATGTAAAAGAGATACTATAAATTATTTACACAATGGCTTAAATGAAGTGACCATTTGGAAATGGAATTTTGATGACTTACGAAGAAGTGCCCTACAAAACCCTCAAATTTTNTACGGAACATTTGGTTTAAAAACTGCACAATTAATTGTTAGCAATGGAACCTGCACCGATACATCTGCTAAAATATCTATNGTATTACCTGATGCTATAAAAGCTAAATTTGAAGCCACTACTATTGTTTGNCCTAACGACTTAGCTACTTTTACCAATACCAGTACAGGCAATATAAGTAACTATTTATGGAATTTTGGAGATAATACTACAAGCATTTTACCTAACCCACTACCACATATCTATTCTACTAACTTAGCATTTACCGATGTGTTGGTAAAGCTTGTAGTTAGCAGCAGTACAGGTTGTAAAGACTCTAGCTTTCAAAAAATAAGAGTNGCAGGCAGTTGTTTTATTGCAGTACCCAATGCGTTTACACCTAATGGTGATGGGTTAAATGATTTCTTATATCCATTAAATGCTTACAAGGTAAAAGACTTATTATTTAGAGTATATAATAGGTTTGGGCAANTGGTTTTTGAAACCAGAGATTGGCTAAAACAATGGGATGGAAAATTCAAAGGACAAGGTGCCGACCCTGCAACTTATGTGTGGATGCTTTCCTTTATTAATCCAGATACCGGAAAGCGAATCGAACAAAAAGGAACATCGATATTAATAAGATAGTTCTTACAAATACAACACTACCTACAATAAAATACCTTTTAAAAATAAAAATGCCATCGAAAAATAAATGAGTAAACCTGTAACATCAACCAATGTAGCTACAAATGGGGTAGAAGAAGCTGCAGGATCGGCACCTAATCGTTTTAATAAAAGTGGTAAGGTAGAGCCTACTAATGTACCCCAAAGAACTACACCCAAAACAGATACACTAATAGTTAAAGCAATATGTAAATAGTAAATGCCAAATGTTTGAGGAGAAAATAAGTGCCAAACAGTTATTACCCCAAAACCTAGTAATGCTAATGTTCCACCTAACAATAAACCACTAAAAATTTCTCTTCGTATTATTTTCCACCAGTCAGCTATGGTAACTTCTCCTAAAGCCATGGCTTGAATTATTAAGGTAGAGGCTTGAGAGCCACTATTACCACCACTCGAAATAATTAAAGGAATAAAGGTTGCTAATAAAACCACTTTTGCAATTTCATTTTGAAATTGTTGCATGGCACTTATAGTTATTAACTCTCCAAAAAATAAAATAATTAACCAAATTACTCTTTTTTTATACAATTTAAAAAGAGGCATTTCGGTGTACGGTTCATCTAATGCTTCGGTACCACCAATTTTTTGAATATCCTCACTGTACTCTTCTTCGGCTATCCAAAGTATATCATCAATAGTAACAATACCTAATAAAATATTATTTTTATCTGTAACGGGTAAGGCTACCCGATTATTCATTTTAAATACTTCGCTGGCTACTTCTTGGTCATCGGTTACATTAAGGGCAATAAACCTGCCATCCATAATTTCGTTTACTTTTTTTGTGGGGGCAGCCAGTATAATTTCTTTAATTCTAATATCATCTAACAACTCATCTTTTTCGTTAATTACATAAATAACGTCAATTGTTTCGCTGCTTTTGCCAAATTTTCGTACAATATCTAATACCTCACTTACTGTATTATCTTCATACACATAAACATAATCTGGTGTCATTATTCTGCCTACACTATTTTCTGGATAGCCTAATACCTCAAGCGTTTCCTTTCTTTCCTCTACCCCAAGTGTTTTTATTAAATCTCTAACAATACTAGTAGGTAATTCTTCTAAAAATGCTACTCGGTCATCTATAGGTAATTCATTTAAAAGCTCGGTTGTTTTAAAAGCAGGTAAATCTTTTATTATTCTTTTTTGGGTAGATGTGTCTAAAATTTTAAACACACTAGTTGCCCTATGAATAGATAAATGAGCAATTATTTGCCCTTCGTAATCTTCATTATCGTATAAAATATCAGCAACATCACTAATGTTTTGATCATTTAAAAATTCTTGAATGCGTAACTTATCCTCAGAGGCTATTACTTCTTCAAATTGTTTTTGTAATGATATTTGCTCTAATTCAACTGACATTATTTAATATTGTATTAAGCTGCAATTTACAATTTAAATCTCATGTTAAAAGACTACATCTATATTAATAACACAACTACAAAAGGAAGAGGTGTATTTACCAATAGTTTTATTGAAAAAGATACCTTGATAGAAATTGCTCCAGTAATTATTATGCAAAAAAATGACCGGGAACATTTAGATAAAACCTTATTGCATGATTATATTTTTGAATGGGGTATAGGTAGTACCGAATGTTGTATGGCACTAGGTTACGTACCTATTTACAATCATAGTTACAAAAGCAATTGTACGTATATTATGGATTATGAGGAAGCTTCTATTTTAATAAAAACAGTTACTGCTATTGAAGCAGGGGAGGAGCTTACCATAAATTATAATGGCGATTGGGATGATGAGCGTAGAATTTGGTTTGAAGCGGAATAAAAGAGGCTGTCTCTAAATGGTAATCCCACAAAGCCATTAAGAACACAAAGATTTTTTCTATATTGGTTTTTACCGCTTGGTGACTTTGGTGACTTTGTGGGACATACAAAACATCTCTTTTGAAAAAGCTCTTTTAATAATTGCTTACTTCCTTTCTGCAAATTCTTTTCTAATAATATTTAACGCACCACCAGCCTTAAACCACTCAATTTGTTGTTGGTTGTACGTATGGTTTACTTGTATAGTTTCGTTACTTCCATCAGCATGGTTTAATACTAGTTGTAACGATTTATTAGGCGCAAATGCCAATAAACCTTCAATATCAAACGTATCGTCTTCTAAAATTTTATTGTAATCGCCTTTGTTAGCAAAGGTTAACGCAAGCATACCTTGCTTTTTTAAATTGGTTTCGTGTATTCTTGCAAATGAGTTTACCAATACTGCTCGTACACCTAAATGACGTGGTTCCATTGCCGCATGCTCTCTTGATGAACCTTCGCCATAATTTTCATCGCCCACAACTAAAGTGCCAATGCCAGCTGTTTTATAGGCTCTTTGTGTATTAGGCACTGTACCATATTCGCCAGTTAATTGATTTTTTACAAGGTCGGTTTTTTCATTAAAAAAGTTTAATGCACCAATCAACATGTTGTTACTAATATTATCTAAGTGCCCTCTAAATTTTAACCAAGGGCCAGCCATACTTATATGGTCGGTTGTACATTTTCCTTTAGCTTTTATTAATAGTTTTAAGCCTTTTAAATCTATACCTTCCCAAGATGTAAAAGGATCAAGTAATTGTAAACGTTTGCTACTAGGTGATACAATTACTTCTACACCACTTCCATCTTCTGCAGGTTTTTGATAACCAGCATCTTCAACATCAAACCCTTTTGGAGGTAATTCGAAACCGGTTGGGGCATCTAACTTAACTTTTTCGCCTTTATCGTTGGTTAAAAAATCGGTTAGTGGATTAAAGGTTAAATCTCCAGCAATAGCCATTGCTGTTACTATTTCTGGGCTTCCTACAAAGGCTAATGTATTTGGGTTACCATCGGCACGTTTGGCAAAGTTTCTATTAAAACTATGTACAATGGTATTGCGTTCTTGTTTTTCCGCACCAACTCTATCCCACATTCCTATACAAGGACCACAAGCATTTGCAAAAACTGTTGCTCCTATGTTATTAAATAGGTCTAAAAATCCATCTCTTTCTATAGTATAACGTACTAACTCACTACCAGGGGTAATCGTAAATTCGCTATTTAATTTTAAGCCTTTTTCGCTTACTTGTTTTGCTAAACTTACAGCACGGCTTATATCTTCGTACGATGAGTTGGTACAGCTACCAATTAAACCCACTTCAATTTTTGTTGGCCAGCCATTAGCCAAAGCAGCCTCTTTCATTTTAGAAATTGGCGTTGCTAAATCTGGAGTAAATGGGCCATTTAAATGTGGCTCTAATGTATTTAAATCTATTTCTATTACTTCATCAAAATATTGGGTAGGGTTTGCATAAACCTCTGCATCACCTGTTAAATGTTCTTTTATTACATCGGCCGCATTCGCAATTTCTTCTCTACCTGTAGCTTTTAAGTAACGGCTCATGCTTTCATCGTATCCAAAAGTACTTGTGGTTGCACCTATCTCTGCACCCATATTACAAATGGTTCCTTTTCCTGTACAACTCATTGCTACTGCACCTTCGCCAAAATATTCAACCACTGCACCTGTACCACCTTTTACGGTTAATATTCCNGCAACTTTTAATATTACATCTTTAGGNGCTGCCCATCCGNTTAGCTTACCTGTTAGTTTTACACCAATTAGTTTGGGCATTTTAAGTTCCCAAGGCAAGCCTGCCATTACATCACAAGCATCTGCACCGCCTACACCAATTGCAATCATTCCTAAACCACCAGCNTTTACGGTATGGCTATCTGTTCCAATCATCATTCCNCCAGGGAANGCGTAATTTTCCAACACTACTTGATGTATAATACCAGCACCTGGTTTCCAAAAACCTATACCATATTTGTTTGATACGGAGGCAAGAAAATCATACACTTCACTACTTTCGGTTACGGCTCTATTTAAATCTGTTTTACTATTTACTTTGGCTTCAATTAAATGATCGCAATGCACCGTACTTGGAACAGCTACTTTTGTACGACCACTTTGCATAAATTGCAATAAAGCCATTTGTGCTGTAGCATCTTGCATCGCAACTCTGTCTGGGGCAAAATCCACATAATCGGCACCTCTAGCATAACTTTTTGTTGCATCTCCCTCGGTAAGGTGAGTGTACAATATTTTTTCGGTAAGCGTTAGGGGTTTATTTACTATTTTACGAGCTGCATCAATTTTAGCACCAAATTCTGCGTAAACTTCTTTAATCATTTCAATGTCAAAAGCCATAGTTATTTACGATTTTTAGATTGTTTAATGTGAGAGTTGCAAAATTACAAAAATAACAGCACTATATAAAACCCTTATTTTTAAAAAATATGTATTAAATTAGTGGTGTGAATAAGCTTAAATATTTTATTGAGTGGCATGTATTTGGCGTTTGTACTGCCCTTGGAGAAAAAATGGGTATTGCCACCTCTACTATTCGTAAATATTTTATTTACATCTCCTTTATAACAATGGGTTCTCCCTTAATTATTTATTTATTTGTCGCTTTTTGGATGAATGTTAAAAACTACATCCTTAATAGCAAAAGAAACCCCATTAAATATTAGCAATTAATTAGTTGGTTACTGTTAGATACTTGTGTATAGAAAACTATTTTTTATGTACAAGGCAACTATTCAGGTACTACTTCGACTAACAAACAAGTAGTTTACTACTAAGTAGTAAAACTAATTATTCCCGTTTTTAAATCCGTTGATATTTTTTTAAAGACGATGTCTTTGCACCTAAACATCATTAAAACAGCAACAACTTTACCGCCTAGTGCGGTATTTGTTTATACTATTGATGCCCTTATTTTAACCAATTTTTCTAATAAATTTTGTAGTAAACTTAAATTAAGCATATTAGCTCCATCACTTTTTGCAATAGAAGGGTTTGGGTGTGTCTCTATAAATAAACCATCGGCACCAGTAGCAATAGCTGCTTTGGCAATAGTTTCTATTAATTGTGGATTACCGCCTGTAATACCGCTTGTTTGGTTAGGTTGTTGTAAAGAGTGTGTACAATCCATAACTACAGGTACGCCAATTTCTTTCATCCAAGTAATATTTCGGTAGTCTACCACTAAGTCTTGATAACCAAATGTGTTACCCCTTTCAATTAAACCAACTTTATGATTACCTAAATTTTTTATTTTTTCAACAGCAAACTTCATACTTTGCCCACTTAAAAATTGCCCTTTTTTTACATTTACAATTTTGCCTGTTTTGGCTGCAGCTTCCAACAAATCTGTTTGACGACAAAGGAAGGCTGGTATTTGTAAAACATCTACATACTTTGCAGCCATTTCTGCTTCTTGTGCGGTATGTATATCGGTAGTGGTGGGTACATTAAATTTTTCTCCAACTTTTTTAATTAATTCCAATGCCTTTTCATCGCCAATGCCGGTAAACGAACTTGCTGCAGTGCGGTTTGCTTTACGATACGATGCTTTAAAAATGTATGGAATTTCTAAATTTTTACAAATGCCCGAAACTTTTTCTGCTACTTCCATTACTAACTCTTCTCCTTCTACTGCACATGGTCCAGCTATTAAAAAAAAGTTGTTTAGATTGTAGGTTTGGGTTGTAAAAATAGCTTGTAAGTAATTTTCCATGGCACAAAGTTACATTATTCGGTTTTCAATTTTACATTTGCACTACAAACGATTGTTATGGNTAAAGAAAAAATATTGATTATTGGTGCTAGTGGGCAAATAGGGGTNGAGTTAACCTTGGCGTTGCGTAAAATTTATGGTAATGCAAATGTAGTAGCNAGCGACTTAAGGGAGCAAAACCCNTTATTNGAAGGAACCGGACCTTATGTTAGTTTGGATGTTATGAATAAGGAAATGTTGCATGTACANGTNATTAGGCAAAATGTTACACAAATTTATTTGTTGGCAGCCATACTATCTGCCACTGGCGAAAAAAACCCTAACCTTGCTTGGAGTTTAAATATGCAAAGCCTTTTAAATGTTTTGGATATTGCTAGAGAGGAAAAACTAACTAAAGTGTATTGGCCTAGTAGTATTGCGGTATTTGGGCCTACCTCTCCAAGGCAAAATTGTCCACAACAAACTATTATAGAGCCTACAACTGTTTATGGTATTAGTAAATATGCAGGAGAGTTTTGGTGTAATTATTATTTTAATAGATATGGGGTAGATGTGCGTAGCCTGCGCTACCCAGGATTAATTAGTTATAAAAGTGAACCAGGCGGTGGTACAACAGATTATGCAGTAGAAATTTTTCATGCAGCAAAAGCTGAAAAAAAATACACCAGTTTTTTGCAGGAAGATACCTATTTACCTATGATGTACATGTCAGATGCTATACGAGCTACTATTGAACTAATGGAAGCACCACTTGAAAAAATTAACATTAGAACTTCATATAATTTAAGTGGAATGAGTTTTTCGCCAAAGGAAATTAGCGAAGAAATAAAAAAATATATACCAGAATTTGAAATGAGTTATAAATCCGACTATCGACAACAAATTGCTAACAGTTGGCCACAAAGTATAGATGATACTGTTGCAAGGAAAGATTGGGGATGGAAAGAGGATTACAATTTAGAGGCTATGGTAAAAGATATGCTGTTGAATGTGTAGTATTTTATAGGTTTAACTACTTATCCTTTACTACTTATTTTAAGACTAATTGCTTTTTACTTTATCAATATGCAGTAAGTAAGGGTAGTTAAAGAATTAAATCTGTATTTTAGTATTGTTTTAAAAGAAGTTGGTACAAACAAAAAAGCTCAACCTAAGTTGAGCTTTTTATACTATCCAAAATATAGATTGCTTTTACAAAATCACCATAGCATCACCATAGCTAAAAAAGCGGTATTTATCTTTAATGGCTTTTGCATAAGCTTCCATCATTAAATCGAAACCAGCAAAAGCGCAAGCCATAATTAGCAAGCTTGTTTTTGGCAGGTGAAAATTAGTTACTAACGAATCTGCAATATTAAAATCGTATGGAGGATGTATAAAATGATTTGTCCATCCTTCGTTTGGTTTTAACATTTTTTGTGCAGTAAAGCTAGTTTCCAAACATCTCATGGTTGTAGTTCCAATACTACAAATACGGTGGCCTTTTTCTTTTGCTTTATTAACAATTTCGCAAGCTGTTTCATTTACTTGAAAATATTCTGCATCCATTTTATGTTTGCTTAAATCTTCTACTTCAATAGGTCTAAAAGTACCTAATCCTGTATGTAAAGTAGTTTCTGCAAAGCGAATACCTTTTATTTCTAAACGTTTAATTAACTCTTGGCTAAAATGCATACCTGCAGTTGGTGCAGCTACAGCCCCTTCATTTTTTGCGTAAACAGTTTGGTATCTTTCTTTATCATCTTCATCTGGCTTACGCTTTATGTATTTTGGTAAAGGAGTTTCTCCCAATAGTTCAAGCACTAGTTTAAATTCAGCATCTGACCCTTCCCATAAAAAACGTATTGTTCTTCCACGGCTAGTGGTATTATCAATTACTTCTGCTACCAATTCATCGTTATCTCCAAAGTATAATTTGTTGCCTACACGAATTTTACGAGCAGGGTCAACAATTACATCCCATAATTTATTGGGTTTGTTTAATTCTCTTAGTAAAAAAACTTCTATTTTGGCACCTGTTTTTTCTTTACGGCCATACATACGGGCAGGAAAAACCTTGGTATTATTTACTACAAATACATCTTTGTCGTCAAAATAATCAATAATATCTTTAAAATGTTTGTTTTCTATTTGCCCTGTTTTACGGTGTACAACCATCATTCTACTATCTTCTCGGCGTTTAGTAGGGTTTTGAGCAATAAGATTTAGTGGAAGATCGAAACGGAATTGAGATAATTTCATGTGTTACATTTAAGTGTTAACATGCCGTTTGTGAGTATTTTATGTAGCCATTTAGGCACTTATCATGTTACGGCACGATTTTTAAGTGGGCAAAACTACAAAAAAATAAGCATATATTTTGCCTTGTTTTCAACAATTATAAACAAAACTGGCTTAGTAATTGAAAATTTAAAAGTAAAAGATGGTTTATAGCGACTATTAAATGTTTTATACATTAAACCTAAAGTGCATAACATCTCCATCTTGCACTAGGTATTCTTTTCCTTCTATTCGTAATTTACCCGTTTCTCTGCAAGCTGCTTCGCTTTTATATTGAATAAAATCGTT
>JGI25920J50251_10000155_pt1 | contig 21077 bp, 4 predicted proteins | sample LauGreBMM110DCMD_2_FD_50251 | JGI IMG/M metagenome (IMG submission 50251) | reverse complement strand
GTTTTTACTGATTTAACACTTGGATATTTTATATCTGATGCGCCATCAGTAGTTACATTGATTGATTTATTAGTTAGGTTTTCTTTAGTCGCTTCGGCTGCAGTAGCTCGAGTTACTTCTGATGCTAAGTTTGTCGTCAACGTGTTCTCTACTGCTGTAGCTCTCAATAATTCTTGAGATAAATTACTTGTTAATGTATTGTCTAATGCTGTAGCTCTTGCTATCTCGGCAGCTAAATTGGTTGTAAGAGAGNTGTCTCCTGCNATTCTTGAAGCTGTCTCAGCATTTAAATTAGTGGTTAAATTCGCATCTGCAGCATCAACATAAGTCTTAATTGCTTTTACAGATGGGTATTTTGTGTTTGAAGCCCCGTCGGTAANAACGTTTGTTGATTTGTTTACCAAATCTTCTTTTAATAAATCGGCGTTCGCTCTAATCACCGCTTCGTTGGCTAAGGCTGTTCCACCTGCATTAACACCAGCATCAACATAATCTTTTACTGCTTTAACTGTTGGGTATTTTGTGTTTGAAGTTCCGTCTGTNGTNACGTTANTAGATTTATTAACCAAGTCTTCTTTTAAGTTTAATGCCGCTTGAGTAGCGATACTTATTGGCTTATTGATATCTCGTGTATTGTCTACGTTCTCTAATCCTAAATTGGTTTTTGCTCCAAGAACTGTTGTAGCACTTGTTCCTCCATTACGTATTTGAACTACTCCAGTCACATTCTCAGCACTATTAGCAGCAAAGGCATAAGGTACTGAGGTGAACAATTGATTGCTAATTTCGATAAANTTCGTACAAAGAGCGAACGTATCTAATCCTACTTTCAATCTTTTTGAAGGCAAACTCCAATTAACAGTAGCAAAGGAAGTAGCATAACCTCCGGTTTGAATTCCAGTTCCAATTACCGTATTTACCATACCGTACTCGTCAGTGGTAATGGTTATCTTTTCTTGGTATTCTGTTAAAGAAGCACTGTCAATGATCGTGAATTGCAAGCAAATGTTCTTATTTGCCAATGGGGAATTGGTATTGTTATAACCCGGTATTACTTCTCCATTTGGATTGTAAATAATAGCCTGATAGCTAATACCAGTAGATTGAGCATAAAATGCTGTTGAAACGAATAATAATAAAAGTAATGTTATCTTTTTCATATTGCTAATTATTTATTGATATTGAAGTGAATACCAAATTGTATTTGTGAATTATTGAATATAACTTTTTCTTGGGTACTATTGGCTGTGTTTAGTCCATTGCCAAAACCGTATCCAATGCTTAAATATCCAGAATCGTTTAACTTATAGTTAGCGCTTGCGCCACCGAAATAAGAAAAATAAAGTCCAGTAAACTCTTTTTGATCTGTTAAATCTAAAATCTCACCATTTAGATTTTGCTTGCCATAAACCATTTTTGATAGGTTCAATCCTGCTCTTAATCCCAATTTGAATCTTTTAGTAACTTTATGCAAATAATTTAAGGACGATTGAGCTCCAGCGTATTTTGTATTCCAGCTGTAAGAATTCGCTGGAGTACCAGCTAGTGCATTGTAATCGTTTATAGTTATTGCTGCAGAGTAAGACAAAGCATCACTATTTAATGAAAAATCATACCCTATTTCATAGAAAGATCCTATTCCCGCTTGAAGTGGCGTGGTCATCGGCTCTGCTTGACTAGTGAAATTGTATTTGGTGATATTGGTTCCTGTTAAGAAATAAACTTCTTGTGAATACGAATTGGTTAAAGCCAAAAGAACGATTAATAATAGGTAGAATTTTTTCATTGTGTTTTTAATAAATTAGTAGAATAATTGTAATTTTTTGCAGATAACTTAACGAAATACTGGCCCTCAGCAAGGGAAAGTTCGCTAATAGTTAATAGAGTATCAGTAGCTCGTTTCTCCTCAGAGGCAACCAACCTTCCCAAAACATCATACAAGGAGAATTTTATAGGACCTGAAATAACAGACGAAAACTCAAAATTGATATGATCAATAAATGGATTTGGATAAGTGGTAGTAACCACTGTAATAACCGGAGATTTTATCGTTTTCATCAAATGACTTTGCTGAAAACCTTGACCAACAATTAAATCGGTGCCTCGGTAATTACCAATAACACTTAGCTGACCTATAGTCTGGGATACTTTTAAAACACCTACAGTGGTTGAAGTGCCTTGTGAAGACAACATCTGATGATGTAAAGTTTGGGAAAAACCAGATAATGTGATAAATAAAAATAAAATTATTTTCAAAATGTTATGATTTTTTATTAGCGAAGCAACAAATATAAAAATTAAAATTAAAAAACTAAATTAATATTTAAGAATTTTTAATTTATTAATATTAACAAAATAATTTATTCATAAAAAAGAATATTTGATTAATAAAAACAAGTATTTAACAATAATTATTGAGATAAAAAAAGGTTCAAATAAATTTGAACCTTTTTTTTAAAAAATTATAAAAATATGATAATTACATATCGTAAAATCTGCTATTATTTCCTCTTTTGTTTTTCTTAAATGGGTTAAAATCAAAAACAATGTAGAGTTCAAAAGTATTGTAAGCTGAACCTGTGGACGCTTTATTTCCCATTTCAATTGAATAATTTACACCTAATTCAATCTCTTCTACAAAAACGCTTAATGAAGTTCCAATTTGAGACACTGAAAATCCTTCATAATTATTAAAATGTTCATTAATTCCAAATGAAACGTTTCCTAAAATTACTTCTTGATAAAGATCAAATCTGTTTTTAAGTCCTTGTTTGGAAAAAGTGTTGTATAAATATAAAAAGGAATAATCAGGTAATACGCCTTGACCATATGGATTTATATCCTTTTCATAACCAACTTGAAGCGACATGAAAATATCTTTAATATTGGATTTATTACCATTAAAAGAGGTTTCAGGACGATTTAAATGCTTAAGATTAAATCCAAAAAATAGATCTTTACTATTATGAAGAGAAGCTCCTGCTCCTATATCAAGAAAATTGATTTTATTATCTACGTTTATAGGGTCATTTGAAACACCAGCAATAGAACCTGTTAATACATTTATTTGATCTTCAAAAACTAAGGAATTAAAATCCAATCTACTATTACCAAAACCAACAGAAACAGAAGGATTAAATATCCAATCTTGAGAAAGGGTCGCTTTGTATATATAATGCAAATTGGCTGACGAATTGGAAAAACCAAGTGTGCTAATTTGCAATAAATTAGCATCTACAGCCAGTGAAAAGTCTTTATCTTCAAAGAAATAATTAGCGAATCCATATTTATTTTCAATTTTAGTACTTTGATCAAATCCTTCCGTACTATATATTAATCCAGCTTTAGAAGAATCTCCAAATCCATAAAAACTTGGATTCGTTGACCCTATCACTTTATTTTGATTTTTAAAGATAAAATCCTGTCCAAATATAGCTGCTGAAAACAGCAATAGAAATAGGAAATAGTTTTTGTTATTTTTCATAATCGTTTATTTTACAAGTAAGAATCTACCTTCTTTTTCAATCTTTTTATCATTAATGGTTGTCGCAATGATATAGTATCTATAATCATTATTTTTTGGTTCAGATTGACCTTTCTCGACTCCATCCCATCCCCAATTTGAGTTTAACAATGTTACTTCAGAAGAAACTTCATAAACCACATTACCCCAACCATCATAGATGTACATTGAAACCTCTTTTAATCCAAGAATTGAAGGTCGGAATAGATCATTTATACCATCTCCATTTGGAGTAAATATTGATGGCAGCATCATGGTAGCTCCCGTTCCAATTACAATTGTTTTAGTCATTTTTCTAGAACACCCAAAATTATTATAAACGGTTAACGTAATTTCATAAATACCATTTGTAGTATAAGTATGGAAAACGGTTTCAAAATTCTCACCCGCTGAATTCGGAACTAAATCTTCCGGATTTCGGAAAACTTTAAATGGTGTATTATCACCAAAATCCCATACTACATATGCGTATTCCGCTGGAATGTTATTCATATCAACTAAATTGGTAAACTGAACACTACCATTCACAGAATAGTAACCAAATGCTCTAAAATCACTAGACGTAAAGTTAAAATTTGGGGTTACTATTGCTGTAGTAACCGTTGTAGTTACCCAACAATTTTGACTATTTAGCACTTTAATAACTCCTGACGGTACAGTAGGATTATTAATTGACAATTCATAAATTGAATTACCCAAATAAGTAGCTGGAACCAATACACTGTTGTAGAAGAAAGATAAATTAGTATCTAAGCTATTTACTTTAATTCGAACAGTACCTGGTGTATCTTGACATAAATTATCATCCATAACTATAGTGTCAATAGACAATGAACTGTAGTCGTAAATATTAAATAAATAAGGTGGACTTGTACAGTTTCTACTATCTTTCACTGTTAAATAATATCTTCCCGCTCTTAAATTACAAATATTATAATAGTTATTATTCGCAGGAATAACAGGAACTAATACCTGACTAGAAGGATCTAAATACTGAAGCGTAAATAAGGTGAAAATTCCACTTCCACCAGTAATATTAAAATTCGCACATCCTAAAGTCCCATTACAATTGACATTTGTGGAGGAAACTAATGAAATATTTATCGGTAATGCCGGTAATACGTTATAAGTTCTTGTAGGAATAGGGCATCCTATCGCGTCAGTACCTGTAAGAACATATTGACCTGGCTGAAGACCTGTAATAGTAGTTTGATTTTGCTGGAATCCATTTGGTCCGGTCCATCGAATTGCATATTGACCATTGAAAGAGACTCCACCAACAATGGTTACAGAAATAGCTCCATCATTTAAACTACTGCAAGATACATTTGTAACACTTTCGCTAGTTATGGAAACTGGAGTTGATATTTTCATACTACCCGTTTTGACTATTGAACATGGCGATGTTGTAATGGNAAAATTGAACACACCTGAAACAGTAGGTGTCCCAGAAATTATCAATGTACCCGTAGTTGGCGAGAATACCGAAGTAACACCGCCTGGTAAACCACTCACAGTTAAACTTGAAGCTCCAATAACCGTATAAACAATTGGTGTAATTGGCGAATTGAAGTTGGTCTGACAAATGGTTTGATTATCAGTATCAACGGCTGATGTTAAGGTAATTCCTACGGAAGTATTCACATTTGAAATAGTAACTAAAACTGTTTTTGGACAGCCAGTAGTTGTAATAGGAAAATTATAAATTCCACTAATTAATGGATTTCCTTGAATTGTAAAAACACCTCCGGCTTGAGTTAATGTTAACCCTGCTGGTAAATTAGGAGTTATAATTCCGGTAGCTCCTCCCCCAATTGTAAATGTAATTGGGACAATGGCTGAACTTTGACAAACTGCTTGATTAATAGCTCCTGATCCGGTTACTAAAACAATGGTTGCCTCAGGACGAATGTCAAATGTTATACTATAGGTTGCTTGAGCTCCGCATACCCCTTGAGTGGTAATAATATAATTAGAAGGTAAGCTTGTTGACACCGATGGAGTTCCAGAAATTGTTAAATTGTTACCCACTAAAGCAAAAGTAATTCCTGCTGGTAAAGCTGGGTTAAAAGTTACAGCAGTAACTCCAGAGGACAATATAAAATTAATTGGATCAATAGGAGAAAATTGACAAGCGGATTGGTTTGTATTTCCAGAAACAAACGAAATTGTTTGAAGTGGGTTAACATTTATCACCCCTGAAATTGAATTACCACAACCTGTATTTGAGGAAATGGTATACGGGAAAGAACCACTTTGAGTTGGCGTTCCTGTTAAAATTCCTGTAATTGGATTGAAAGTTACTCCATTGGGTAAAGAACCTGAAAGTACCATACTTGCAGTACTTGGCGAAATACTAAATTGAATTGGTGTAACAAATGAACTTCCTTGACACAACGTAGGTGATGTGTTCCCAGAAACTAATGATGTTGTAGCAATACTATTGATAGTAATTACTCCTGTAGCAGTTGATGCCCCACATATTCCAAACGATTGGACAGTGTAGGTAAAGGTACCTATTGAACTAGAAGTTCCGGATATAGTTATACTATTCGCATTTAATTGCCATGTAATTCCAACCGGTTGACCTGGAGAGAAGGTAACAATTCCACCCGTTGCACCGCCACCTAGATTATAAACAATAGGTTGTATAGTTGCATTTGAACATACTGACTGATTACTATTAGCTGGTAATAATGCAATAATACTATCATTTGAATTCACAGTTAACGTTCCGCTAAAAGTTGAGTTACAACCATTTATTGAACCTGAAGTGTTTACTACATAGGTAAATACTCCTGAAATTAATGGCGTACCAGAGATCGTTAAGGTGCTTGAAGCATTGTTAAATACTCCATTCAATCCGGCAGGTAAACCTGTTACAAATGCATTTGTTGATGAGCCTCCAATATTCAAAACTATTGGTGTTATTGCATTTCCTTGACAAACTGTTTGCGAAACAAAATTTTGATTTACCGGAATAATTGTTCCAATCTGTTGAACCAATACAAAAGCGGAATTTGGTGAAATGATATTAGTTGACGTACATAGTGAAGAACTCGAATCTCGAACACTTACTAGCGCAACAGTGTAATTACCAGCTATTGTATTCGGAATTATTACTGATACGTTATTGCTAGAAGCAGATGTCGTTACGGTTAAGATCGGTCCACTATTTATTTGATAGCTAAATGTGTAGGGTGCTGTTCCATTTGAACCTGTGAAGGTAACTACTGGTTGCGTTCCATTTTGACATACCACAAAATTATTAGTTCCTGTTATGGTTGCCGATGGTTGTGGGTTGATTACCACTACAACTGGCCTAATAGTAATACAACCGTTTAAATTTGTTCCTTTAATATAATACGTTCCTGAAACTGCTATTGCTGTTGGATTTGTTAATCCAATTGTTGATGCACTATCATTCCAATAAGTAAAAATTAAACCTGGTGAGGAACCAGTAGTCGTATTTGTAATATTTACAGTACTTGGGAAACATACCGCTGTTGGATTGACAACATTAATTATTGGTAAAGGAATTACAGTTACGTTACCAGTAACTATTACACTTGAACAAGATGTTATGAGATTGGTAATAATTACACTATAATTTCCAGCAACTGTTGTGTTGAAACTTGATACATTACCAGGATTATAAACACCATTTGGAACAACCCAAGAGTAAGAATAAGATCCTATAATACTTTGAGTAGCAGTTATAGTTGCGGTTTCACCAACGCAAATTGTAGCATTGTTAACCGTTACAATTGGAAGTGGATTCACTGTTAGTGTTCCTGATGCTCCGGAACTAAAACAAGTAGTAGCAATATTAGTAATGAATACGCTGTAATTTCCACCAACAGAAGCGCTAAAGCTGGCTACATTTCCGGGATTGGTTACCCCTATTGGAACTGTCCATGCAAATGTATACGTACCAATCATTGATGGCGTAGCGGTTATCGTAGCAGATGCACCAGCACATATTGACGAACTGTTTACTGTAACCACTGGAATCGGATTAACGGTAACCGTACCAGAAGCACTTAAACTAGAACATCCAGTATTGGTATTGGTGATAATAACACTATAAGTTCCCGCCACAGTAGTGGTGAAGCTTGCCACGTTTCCAGGATTGGTTACACCTGCTGGAACTGTCCATGCATAAGTATAACTGCCTGCCGCTAATGGCGTAGCTGTTAAAGTTGCATTTGCACCAGCACAAACTGTTGGACTATTTACCGTTACTACCGGAAGTGGATTTACTGTAANCGTTCCAAAAGCACTTAAACTAGCGCAAGTTGTAGCTGTATTGGTAATAATTACACTATAATTTCCTGCAACTGAAGCACTGAAATTCGAAACGTTGCCAGGGTTAGTAACCCCTGACGGAACTGTCCAAGAATAGGAATAGGTTCCGGATACATTAGGAATTGCTGTCATAGTCTGACTTGATCCAGCACATAAATTAATTGTATTTACTGAAACTTGAGGAATCGGATTTACAATTACTGTAACTGGAATAGTTGAAGAATTTGTACATCCAATTGAAGTTGCTGGAAGGGTAAGATCATAAACTACTGAAACAGGCAGGTTCGTAGTATTTGTTAATACTTCACTAATTGCACCAGGGCCACTATTGGTAGAAAGAACTCCTATACCTGGAATTAAACTTCTTGTCCAAGTAATTGTACCAACAGATGCAGAGGTTGGAGTGTAATTAAATGTTGATCCAGAACAAATACTTGCTGGAGTAGCCGATGATGTAATACTAGGTGATGGATTAACCGTTACAATTACATTTTGAGTATTGGTACATCCTTGCGGAGTAGTTATTGTATATTGATAAACTACTGAAACTGTATTTGTAGTAGTATTTATTATTATTTCACTAATAGCACCACCTGAATTTAAAACCGCAGGATTTGAAATGCCTGTTTGCAAAGTTCTTGTCCAACTAAAAGTGCAACCCGTAGTTAATGATGATGGTGAATAACTAAATAATGTACTCGAGCATATTGCTGTTGGAGTTAATGTACTTGATAAAGTTGGTTTAGGAATTATTATAATTGGAAATGCACTTGAAACACCACCTAATCCGCAACTATTGCTTCCTCTTACACTTAAATTACCTGAAGTTTCATTTAATCCAAAAGCAATTGTCAGGGTATTTGTGGTTGTTGTTATGGAGCTTCCATTAGGTAATGTCCAAATATAACTTGTTGCATTTGGAATTACATTTGCAGTATAAACATTATTATTAGAACCTGCACATACTGATGAAGGACCTACAATAGAAGTCCCTGAAGGTAATGTTGTAATATTTATCGGTAAAGTTGATGTTACACTTCCACATCCATTAGTACCTGCTACAGTTAAGTTTCCAGAAATAGTTCCCGAAAATAATATTTGAACTGAGTTAGTACCTTGCCCTGAAACAATTGAAGCTCCTTGAGGAACATTCCAATTATAAGTTAAAATATTAGAATTTAGTGGAACGCTATAGGTAGCAGTTGTGCCTTGACAAATTGATGATACATTAGGGGAAATTGAACCTAAAGAGGCTACAGCACAATTAATTGCAAGAGTAACCGTGTTAGAAACAGAACTTGTACTACAAGCACCGATTCCATTAGCTGTTAAAGTTAAAATATCCGTTCTACAAATATTACTCAGCGATTGATATATAGTATTTGTTCCAAGTGAAAAAGTACCTACTCCATTTGTAGTCCAACTTTGAGAACTTGCATTAGTAACATTGGTACCATTAATTGTAAAAGGAGCTATTGGAGTTCCTGCAGTATAACAAACCGCACCATTTATACCTGCAATAACAGTTGGCAATGGTTGAATCGTAATTACTAAATCGCGATAAATTGCAGATGATGAAGGACACCCGACGTTAGGGCTTACAAATAAACGAACTACTGAGGTTTGAACTGTATTTATACCTGAAATACCTGAGATAAATGTTGGGTTTAATGGATTTAAAGGGTTATTAGATATTGTTCCAGGTCCGCTAAAAACACTCCAGTTTAATGATTGATAATTCGAAGCCGTTCCTACTAATGGAATACTTGGCGTGTTCATACACATTTGAATATCAGTAGTTGTTATAGTAGGTCTCTTCACAATATTCAATAAAATTTGACTAGTTGAACTTGGACAATTCGTGCCTCCTGCTCCGACTAGATTCAAATAAACATGACCTAAATTGATATCATCAATACTTGGTGTATATACTGGATTTAATATTGTTGCACTACTAAATGATCCACCAACGTAGGTAGAGGCTGAAGTTCCATTACTATTTTGAGAACTTGTCCAAGATAAAGTTAAGGTGTTTCCAGAAGTTGCAGTAGCTAAAGCAAACGTACTCCCTTCACAAATAGTTGCATCGGAACCAGCAGCAACGATTGGTCCTTTAGTTATAGTTAATTTAATTACATCTGTTACTATTGAATTACAAGCTATGTTACTGGCTTTAACAGTTAAAAATACATACCCTAAATTAATATCATCTTGACTTGGGGTATAACTTGGATTAATTATCGAGGTGCTAGTAAAAGTTCCTCCAGCATAAATAGGATTTGAAGTTCCATCACTATTTTGAGAACTTGTCCATAAAATTGCTGTATTATTTGATGCCGTAGCCGATGCTAAACTATAATTTGAATTTTGACAAATTACTACATCCTGACCAGCATAAACTGTTGGTTGTGGGGCAATGGTAATGGTCATCGTTTGTGAAACAGTTCCGATACAAGGAGCCACATTGGTTGCTTGTAAAGTTAAAGTTATTACTCCTGTTTCATTAATTCCTGGAATGTATTTAGGAGTTAACGTGTTGATTGTGGCTGGGTCTATTGTTCCAGTTCCATTTTCTGTCCAAGTATAAGTAGCATAATTTTGAACAGAAGCTCCATTATTTAATGTAATTATTTGTCCTTGGCATGCTGTAACATCTGATCCCGCATTTACAACAGCTTTAGGCTGTAAATTAACTCTTATCACCTCAACAGCAGGAACAGAACATCCTGTTAACGGGGTAACAGTTAGGGTTAATAATGCAAATCCATTCGCAATTTCATTTGCAGAAGGAGTAAATATTGGAGTTAAAGAAGTCGCATTGGTTACCACTCCAGGAACTCCAGAAGCTCCTGTAGTATTGGTCCATAATAAACTATTTCCATTATTTATAGTTACTAAATTTGGCATTGTAAAAGTTCCACCACACATCGTTATTTGACTAGAACTTACTATGAAGGATGGGTTTTGACGTATTGTAATTACCATAGAGTCGGTAACTGCAACTTGAGGACAAGAAACTATAGGTAATGCCGACATTGTTAAAGTTACACTAGAAGTATCACTAGTGCCAAAGTTATAAACTGGATTGATCCCTGAGTTGGAACCAGAATAATTCCAAGTACCATTTCCTGATGAAGACCACGAAACAACATAACCTGAATTATAATTAGTAACTGTGGACCCATTTAATAATACAGAACTACTATCTTGACAAGCTAATAAATCAATTCCTGCATTAATTTTAGGTTTTGCATTTAATGTTAATAACATTGAGTCGGTTACAGAACTACATCCGTTAGAAGTTGCGGCAACTAAATTAAATGTAATAACTTTTACTCCAGTAGAAGTATTATAATCACTTGCACTAGGAGTATAAACAGGAGTTAAAGGATTAGATGTTACTTGAATAGTACCACCACCTGTAGTTGTCCAAGAATAATTAGTTCCATTTGATCCTGTCCCATTTAATTGAAATGAGGTAGATCCCTCACAAATTGAAGCGTCTACCCCTGCATTTACAACAGGTATTGGATTGATTTGTAGGGTTATAAAATCGGTAACTATTACAGGGCAAATTCCATTACCAGTTGCCGATAAAGTAGCAGTAATTATTCCTGTTGCACCTGCATTTGGAACAATAACTGGAGTTAGAGTATTTTCTGTACCTGACTGGATAATTGCTGGACCTGAAAGGCTCCAAGAATACAAAGTAGCATTTTGAACGCTAGCACTAGACACAGTAAATGTTCCCGATTGACAAATTGTACCATTGGTTCCAGCCTCAACTAATGGTTTTGGAATTATGGTTAATACTAAAGGACTCGAAGCTGTTGGGCAAACTCCATTCGGAGAACTAGCAGTTAACGTAAGTGTTACTGTACCTGTTTGTCCCGTTGCTGGTGTATATATTGTTGCTGGAGTTGATGTTGAACTAAAAGAACCCAACCCATTAGATGAAGTCCATTGTAATGAACTATAATCTGTTGCTGAAGCATCTGTATTTGAAATCACTAATGTTGTACCTTCACAAATAGTTTTTGAACTTGGAATTGACACATACGGTTGAGGAACAATTGTAATTGTTTTTTGAGAAACCGCATTTATTCCACAGGCAGAATTTCCAATTGCTGTTAGTGTCAAGGTAACTGTACCTGTTTGACCTGGGGCAGGAACATAAATTGGTGTCAAAGTGTTGATTGAACCTAAATTCAATGCACCAGGACCCGTTGCCGTCCATGATAAAGAAGTATAATTTTGTGCTGTTGCATCACCTGCAGCCAAAGTATAGCTTGAGCCCTCACAAATAGAAACATTTGCTCCAGCATTTGCAACTGGTTTTTTAACTATTGCAATTAAAATAGTATCTGAAGCTAGAGGACAATTTAAATTACTTACTGCATTTAATGTTAAAGTTACATTTCCACTTACTATATCTGAATTTCCAGGAATATATGTTGTTATTAAGGAATTGGTAGAGCCAAATGTACCTGTTCCAGAGGTAGTCCAATAATAACTACTTGCATTGGTAACACTTCCTGATAAATTTACAGAAGCTCCCTCGCAAATTGTTGGATAAGTCCCTGCATTAACTGTTTGGTTAGGAGTTAAAGTTAATACGATAAAATCGGTAACAGAACCAGTACAAGGTGCGACTGATGGAGCAGTAACTCTTAAAATTATAGGTAAACCAGCACTTAATTCTGATGCGCTTGGCGTATAGGTAGGATTTAATACTGTAGCATTACTAAAAGTTCCTGGAATAGTACTTGTCGAAGTCCATAAAATTGAACCTAGATTTTGACCTGTAACTCCAGTGATTTGGTAAGGTAAAGAAGAACAATTGAACCTGCTTTCAATTCCAGCATCAATAATAGGGTTATTTTGAATTGTAACTGTTTTTACAGCTGTAACTGGAGCACAAGGTGCATTTCCAGTTGCTGTAATTTGAATTGAAAATAATGTTGTATCATTTGATCCAGGAGTATATTGTGTAACCAATTGATTGGCATTGGTAAACAAACCATTAGAAGTTCCAATTGTGGTCCAAAGTACTGATGTAGAATTTGTAGTTGTTGCAGAAGCGGAATATACTGCACCTTGACAAACGGTATCTGCTGGTGAAGTTACAACTGTTGGTGCTTTGGTTATATTAATTCTAATTTCTTTAAAATCTGATAAATTACAGTTCGATGTACTGTTTACAGTTAATCTTAAAATAACAAAACCATTTGCAATATCAGCAGCATTGAAAGTGTAAACAGGATTTAAAATAGTTGAATTACTAAAGGTACCCGTTCCAACTGGATTCACTCTAGTCCACTGAATTGTATTTGCAAATTGAGCGGTATTTCCTGTTAAATTATAGGTTAATTGAGAACTACAAACGGTATCTAAAACCGTGGTCATTGTAACAATAGGTTTTTTAACCACAGTAATTGTAAAATCTTGAACTACCACATTTGAACAAGGAGCTAAACTTGTAGCACTAATTCTAATTACCACAGTCCCACTATCTGAAGCAGGAATATAGGTTGGAGATGCTGTATTTGCTGAAGTTAATGAGCCTGTTCCATTAATTATTGCCCAAGAAATTGAGTTTGGTACATGATTCACAAAACTAGCAGTTAATGGCTTATTTACACCTTCACAGAAGAAACCATCATTAGTAAAAGTAATTATCGCTTGTTTTACAATATTTATTTTTAAAGTTCTAACTATAGTTGTTGTACAAGGGGCTATTGGATTAACCGTAAGAGTTAAATACACAAAACCGGTTGCAATATCAGCTGCTGTTGGAGTGTAAGTTGGTGTCCATGATCCTGCTCCTGTAAGTCCAGCCATATTTGGAGTAGTCCATTGATTAGATAATATTGAACTTGGGTTAACTATTGTTACAAAACTTGAAGGTACTGAATAGGAAGTCTGCGTTTCACAAAAGGTAACTTCGGTCGGGTTTATAGTTACAATAGGATTTTTAACAATAGAATAAGTTACTGTACTAGTAACTGTTCCGGTACATGGAGCAATTGCATCTCCTATTATTGTTAATAATACCTGTCCACTTGCAATTTCATTTGGACCAGGAGTATATTCTGTAATTGTATATAGATTTGAAGTGGTAAACGCCCCATCACCCCCATTATTTATCCAACGTAAATTGGTCACATTACTTGAAAATGCATTTGAAGTTAATAGTACCGCATTTTCGCAAATTGTTTCTGATGCACCTGCTCTTACAATTGGTTTTTTCTGTATTGGGATTATTACTGTTCTTGATACTGGCACCCCACAAGGCGCATTAGGTTGAGCAGTTATTGTTAGTACAATTTGATTATTTATTATATCCTGAGCACTTGGTGTAACTATAGGATTTAATATGGAAGTATTTGAAATTGTAGTTCCGGTAGTAGAACTCCATACAAAACTTGAATAATTTGAAACAGAAGTTCCTAAAACAGTAACATTATTTACGTCTTCACAAATTGGTAATTGATTGGTTACCGAAATTGTTGGTGACTTAACTAAAGTTAATTGTAAAGTTGTAACTGAAGGAACGGTACATGGCGCTATTGCATTTGTAGTAAGCCTTAAAGTAATAGGCGAATTTAAGACATCAAATGGACTCGGGGTATAAATTGGCGCTAAGATATTGGTATAATCAAAAGTTCCTGTTCCTGAAGTGGACCAAACTAAATTACTTACTGTACTTAAATTAGCCGTAGCCGTATTTATTAGAAAAGGAGTGTCACACTTAGTTAATGCTGGACCTGCACTAGCTACAGGCACCTTTTGAAAATTAAGTACAATTGATTTTGATACTGGAACAACACATGGAGCAATTGAATTTACAGTAATTGTAAGTGACACGGAACCCGCCGCTAAATCGTCAACAGATGGATTATAAATTGGATTCAATGGATCTCCTGAAGGTGAAAAAGTACCGGTTCCATTAGTTGTCCAAACTTGAGAATTTGCAACATAATTTACTACTGATGTTCCACCAATAGCATAGGTGTTTTGAGTAATACATATACTATCCGAAACGCCACTTAAAGTGATTACCGGAAGTTTTTGCAAATTCAATCGAATGACATCAGTTACAACACCAGCGCATGGAATAATTGTATTTGCAGTGAGCGTTAAATTGACAAATCCTAAATTATAATCTGCTGCCGAAGGAGTATAAGTTGCTAATAAAGTAGTAGCATTTGTAAAAGTTCCTGTACCTGAAGTGGACCAGGTAACATTTGAATAATTTGTAGCTGCAGCCTGATTAGTAACATAGGAAGAACCCTCGCAAATAATAGCCGAAGTTGGTCCTGCATCAGCAGTAGGTTTTTTAATAAAATGTAATGTAATCGTATTCGACCTGGATGAATTGCAATTTAATGGATTTCTGGAGGCCGTTAATGTTAATGTTACTGTTCCTAAGGTATAATCACTAGCAGAGGGGAAATAGGTAGGAGATATCGCACTTGTATTTGGTGCAAAATTTCCAGTTCCAGATGAACTCCATGTTAGTGTATCATAATTAGAAGGCACAACTCCTGTAACTATGTAAAATGGATCACCGACGCATAAATTAACATCAGGATTAATAACTGTAATAACGGGTATTTTATTAATAACCAAAGTCATTTGATCGACCGCATTGGCATTACAAGGGAAATTTTTGGTTGCAACCAATGTTAAAACTACGGAACCGTTATTATTATCACTCGGACCTGGAGTATAAGTAGGAGAAATGGTATTTCCTCCAGTAAATGTCCCATCCCCGTTTGTACTCCACTGAACTCCGATATTATTGGAAGCAGCAGCAGTAGTAATTTGGTAGGTATTCCCTTCGCATATTTGAGCATCTAATCCGGCATCGGCAGAAGCTCTAGGCGTAATTGTGATAGTTGTATTTGAACTTGCAGAAACAGAACAAGGAGCTATCGCGCTAGCAACCATTGTTAAAAATATTGTACCAGATTCTGTTAATTGAGAAATATATGTTGGATTGGAAGTATTCGCATTATTGAAACTTCCTGTTCCGCCACTTCTTATCCAACTGAATGAAGAGGCATTTGATGCAGAACCTGGAATAGTAACACTATCTCCTTGACAGATTGTTTGTGCTATTCCAGCATTAGCAGTTGGGTTTTTTTGAATCGTCAACACCATTTGATCGCTTGTATTTGAGCAGCCGGCTTGAGTTCCAGTTAAAGTAAAAGTTACAGAACCTGCAGCAACATCCCCAGGACTTAAAGTGTATATTGGATCCTCGTTTTGAATATTGTCAAAACCTCCAGAACCAGTTGAGGTCCAAGTAATAGTTGTCGTATTAGTAGCTGTAGCCTGAAGTTGGTAAGTTGAATTACTTTGACAAATTGTAGCATTTCCAGCAAGCACAATTCTAGGTGAAGCTTTGATGGTATAAAGAACACTATCTGATACCGTAGGACCACAATTATTCATTGGGGTAACTGTAACTGTAAATGTAACTGTTGTATTTAAGTCGGAAGTTGCCGGAATATATATTGGACTTATTGCTGTAGGATCAACAAAATTACCATTCCCATTTTGTACAGTCCACAATATTGTGCCTGCATTTTGAATGGAGGCATTTACGTTTATAGCACCTTGACAAACTAGGGTGTCCGCTCCAGCATTAACTATAGGATTTTTTATTATCGTTACTATTATACTATCAGTTGACGGAGTAACACATGGGTTACTTCCTGAAGCACTTAATGTTAAGGTAACAGTTCCGTTTTGAATATCGTTAAATCCTGGAATATAAGTTGGCGTTAGTGAATTTGCACCCACAATAGTCCCATCACCAGTTCCTTTGGTCCAAAGTAGCGTTGAGCCTACTACATTTTGTGCTGTTGCAGAATTTACTGGAACAGTATAATTATTACCTTGACAAATAGTTACGGATGGTGGTCCAGCATTAACAACTGGTGCAGGGGTAATAATAACAGAAACGGTATCTGTTGAAGAAGAACAAGTTGTATTTGATGATGCTGTTAATGTAATATTTATTGGTCCAACATAGTTTAAATCACTTGCACTTGGAGTATATATAGGAATATATGGATTTGATAAATTTAAACTTCCAGTAATTCCAGTTGGCAAAGTCCAAACCAAACTAGTAGCATTTAAAGTTCCTGTAGCATTTAATTGAACCGGATTTGTGCCACAAGTAATTGCGTCTAATCCGGCATTAGCAATTGGTTTTTTATCAATAATAATAACAACATCTTGAGTATAAGTTGCCACACATGGATTTGCACCAATTACAGATAACCTTAAAGTAACGCTACCTAAAGCTAAATCTGCTATACTTGGAGAATATATTGGATTAAGAATGGTATTGTTATCAAAACTTCCTGAACCTATTACTTTAGTCCAAGTAAATGAGGCATATGAATTTGCAATTGAGGCATTCAATTGAACTTGGGTCGTTGTTTCGCAAATATTAAATTGCGGTGCGCCAACAATTGTAATAACTGGAATTGGTTGAACAGTAACTATTACTTGATTTGTTTTTTTACATCCCGATGCAGTTACTGTTTCCTCTAATAAATAAGTAGTAGAAACTGCTGGTGTAACCGAAGGATTAGAATTTGTTGATAAAAATCCTGAAGGATTACTAGTCCAAGAATAGGTTGAGCCAGTAACAGAATTGGATCCTATTAATATTGAATTTCCCTGACAAATTGTAGTATTGGTAATTACCGATGCATTTGGAAGGGGACTAACTACTATCTGAAACTGATCTTGTGAAGCACATCCCGTTGCGGTATTGGTAACAATATAGGTGTAATTTTGAGTAACAACTTGATTGAACAATATACTCACTTGAGGTAATGTACTTGTATAACCGGTGTCTGAACTCCATGAATAGGTATAACCTGCAACAAATGGATCGCCGAAAGTTTTCGTAGAACCAAAACAAATTGGTTGATTTGGAATATCGGTAACTACTGGGGTGCTTTTTATAGTAATTGTCACGCCATTTGAATATATAGAGGAACAAACTCCATTTTGAACCAAAACTCTATATTGGGTTGTAGTGGTTAATGAACCCGATGTATATGTAGAATTAATGTTTGCAATTGGTGTCCAATTTAAACCATTATCACTAGATTGTTCCCATCTAATGATAGTACCTCTGTAACCATTTAAAGATAATATTCCACTATTTTGCCCTGAGCAAATAGCAGTTGAAGTCGACAAAACACCTCCAACACTTTGTGCAACAATATCAATAAATGCTGGCGAAGAATAAGCTACTGGAGAAATTCCATTTTGTATTACCGCTCTAAAATATAAAGGGGTACTTAAATTGGTAACCGTATACGTTGCACTTTGAACATTAATAGTGGTAACATTTGCTGAAAAATCAATAACTGTTGAAGATTGCCAATTTAAAATACTTCCTGTATAACCTGATAAACTTAATAAAGTTGAATTTGTATTATTACATACGGATGTAGTTCCTGAAACTGTCCCTCCAGTTGAATTTACAAAAACAGCTACATTTACTGCTGTTCTTAAAGTACTTTCACATCCATTAACAACTTGAGAAGCATAATATATTCCTGTTGATAAAAGTGTTGTGCCAGTAATTGCAGTCCCTCCCACTGCATTTGAATACCATACTGGAATTCCTGAACTTACAATCTGTAAATTGGATACCGTAGCATTAGCTGAAGTCAAAAATGATTGCGCATTTGCAATAGGAGCAACCGGTGAAACGGGTTGATTATTAATTACAATGGCATTTGAAAGTGCTGAAATACAAGCTGCTTGATTGGTAACCGAATAATTATAAGTTCCTGAAGGCAATCCAGAAAGTGTTGTTGTACTTCCAGTATTTGAAAATGTAACCCCATCAGAAACTCTTGTTAAAGTCCAATTTCCTGTCGGCAAACCACTTAATGTAACACTTCCTGAAGCAACTGCACAAGTGGGTTGATTTACAACACCAACAATTGGTGCACTTTGAGTTGGACTTGGATCAATAACAACATTTGGAGAGGCTATAGAACTACATATTCCATTAGAAACTGAAAATGTATAGCTACCAGGTGTAAGATTCGTAACAGTATAGGAGCTACCAGTATTGGAATAAGTTTGACTTCCAGGTAATCTTGTAATGGTCCAGTTTCCTGAAGGCAAACCACTAAGAACCACGCTTCCCATCGCATTAGCACAAGTAGGTTGTGAAATTGTTCCAATTATTGGTGCTGCAGGAACAATTGGTGCTGCGGTAATTAATACTGTTGTTGCTACAGAATTACATGAATTGGCATCTCTTACTGAAAAAGTGTAAGATCCAGCTACTTGATTATTTAAAGTATAGGTTGGACCAGCTCCTATAATAGAACCTGGACTAATTGTCCAGTTTCCTGAAGTTGGTAAGCCCGAAAATTGAATTGATCCTAAAGTTGATATACAATTAGGTTGAACAATACTTATGTTTGGCACACTAGGTATCGCATTAACAACAAAATTGGAAGTAATGGCGCAACCACTAGAATTGGTATAGGTAATAGTCGTTGATCCAGTAGAAATTCCTGTCACTAAACCCGTATTTGATATTGAAGCGACAGCTATATTTGATGATTGCCAAGCGTTTATTGCAGGAGCATTTGAACCTGTTAAAGTGGTTGTTCCGCCATTACAAACAGATAAATTACCTGTAATTGTGGGTAAACTGTTTACATTGATTACAAATGTATTTGAATATGCTAATGGGCATCCCGAAGATTGAACCGCAACTCGATAATACGTAGTTTGAGTAAAAATTCCTGGTTGAAAGGTTGATGAAGTATTTGCAATTGTTGCCCACGGCGCATTTCCAGTGGTAGATGATTCCCAATTTAAAATAACTCCTCTTTGTCCAGTTAATGATAATTGTGTTGCTGCACTTCCTGAACATATTGAACTTGTGCTGGTAAGTGTTCCTCCTAATGAGGTTGGGGCAACATCGATATTAAAATTAATGGGGGAACCCACACAACCTTGATAGTTTGGGGTAACTGTAAATAATGAACTTGCCGAAGTAGTTAATGAATTAGTAGCCGTAAAAGAAGGAATTGGCGAAGTAGTTCCTGAAGAAGTACTCAAACCAATCGACGAATTATTTGTTCCGCTCCAAGTAAATGAGGTTCCTGTACCAGAATTAGGAGAAGTAGAAATTAAATTGATTTGATTGATATTAGTTCCTGAGCAAACAGAAATATTTGAAATTGGAGAAATTACAGGAAATGGATTTACTGTAATAGTATAATTTTTTGGGGTACCTATACATCCATTAATAGAAGGTGTGATGATCACTGAACTTGTAATTGGTTCCAAAGTTGGATTGACCACTGTAAAAGTTGGAATATTACCTACTCCACTCGACACTAATCCTATTGCATTATTTGAATTTGTCCAATTGAATGTTAGCCCTGTGGGAGTTGTAGCAGCTGATGGAGTTCCTGCTAGTGTAATTTGTGGAACTGTAGTCCCAACGCAATACGACAAATTACTAATAGAAGTTGTAATTGAAGGCGAAATATAGTTGAACAATGTAGCTGAAGCCACACCACTAACAGAAAAATACCCCGAAGTAACCCCACATGGAACGGTAACTTTAATTTCAGTAGCTGAAACAAATAGAATGTTTGCAACTGGAATTGAAAATGTTCCTAACGAAACTGTAGAAGTTGAAGTAAAGCCAGTACCATTTATGGTAACAATTGTTCCAGCATGACCTGAAGTAGGTGAAATTGGATCTACTGTAACTAATCGTAATTTGACTTTTTCTATCGAAATCGATAGATTTAAATCTATAGTGTTTGAAAAAAAAGTACTAGTTATTAACAAAAAAGTTAATGGCAATGCAATTTTAAATTTATTTAATACATTCATAATGAGGGATTTAAGCTAAATTAGCATATATATCAAAACAAAAATACTAAAAAAAATTGTTAGTAACTACTCCATTTTCGTTTTCAAACATTAAATTAATTATATTATAATATAAAACTAAATAAAAAGCCCGAATAATTAAGTCGAGCTTTAACTATAAAAATTTAGATTTATTTTACTTATAATACTTTTTATATTTTGGATAGGTAACTAATCCAATTAAAGAAATAGCTAATAAAGATTGCCAAATCCAATCTAGTGAAGTTGCCTCGCCACTAGCATAAGAATGCAATCCTACCAAGTGGAAATTTACTCCATAATAAGTAAATAAAAT
>JGI25920J50251_10000153_pt1 | contig 21194 bp, 17 predicted proteins | sample LauGreBMM110DCMD_2_FD_50251 | JGI IMG/M metagenome (IMG submission 50251) | reverse complement strand
TTATCCGATGGACCATCGGGGAAGCGATGGCCTAGGTGACCTCCACAGGCCGCACAAAGAACCTCTTCTCGAATCATGAGGTGGCTGTAGTCCATGTGCACGTCAATGGCTTCTGGCTTTATGGGGTGTGTAAAGCTAGGCCAACCGCAGCCGCTGTCGTATTTGTAGTCGGAGTGGAAAATCGGATTGCCACATCCTTTACAAGAATACACGCCTGTTTCTTTGTTTAGCGTGTAAGCACCGGTGAAGGGCCTCTCGGTTCCTTTTTGACGCAAGACTTGGTAGGAGGAAGGATCCAGTTGCTCCTGCCATTCTTGCTCAGATTTTTGGATGGGATAGGATTTTTTGGACATGGGTATCTAGTAGTTAATATCAAGTATTTTGTACTAAGTACGAAGTACAAAGTACCAAGTAGGAGGTTGTTGTAGGAGGATAATTCTACTAATTCATTTTGAAACCAACCTTTGTATGGAAGGTACATTGTACCTGGTACTTTGTACAAATCCGTATTTCCTACTTTGTACTTTGTACTTGGTACTTCGTACTTTATACTATTTCCTAGGAATCAGCTTCAGTGTTCCCTTCGCATCATCCAGAATAGCTTCCTTATTCATCAGCTGCGGTCGGTATTTTCCTTCCACAAAGAGTTCTTTTTGATCGGCATAGTGCTTGCTAAAGCGATTCCCAGAGTTGCCGGTAGGCAAAACAGAGACGGATTTTTCTACGTTTTCAAAATCCAACAGGATGCGCATCGCAGGGCCTGAAGTCACTTTGTAGTTGCCCGTTCCGTTGAGGTCAAAGGCCAATTTATTCACAGCCTCCTCGTTGGCCTCCACAGCGGCAGTGCGTACGTTGAAGAGTTTATCCAAAGGCTTTTGAGCGCCCAGTGGGTGGGGATGTTCTATGGTAATAGATTTTTCCCATTCCCAATCATCCGTATTGTCTCCCAGCTGCTTACTAAGCTCATCCAAACTCAGTGTCAAGGCTTCTGCAATCACCTGTGCCTTCGTTTCTTTGGTAGGGGTATTTTTCTTATCCCACCATTTATTTTCTGGATGCTCAAGAAAATGAGGGGTGCTGCCAATCATAATGAAGGTTTGTAGGTAGCTTTCAAAGCCTTCTTTCCCGAGTTCATCCTCCATGGCCAAGCGCAAGGTATGGTAAAGCCATTTGTAGTAGAGGGTAGGTGAAGTTTGATTTAGCTTGTGTGTTCCTTCCCAGGTGCCAAAGTCGGCCAAGATGTCCTGGTATTTTTCATACTTGCCTTGGTCCACTTGGGAAAGTAGGTAGGCTGCATTTTCCCCTGAGTGTGCATTGACGGTTTCCAGCTGCAGGTCTTGAATGGATTCTTGGTCCCAGTCCTTTTTGGCGGTGATGGTCTTGGCGATGCGATCCCAACGCTCCCCAGGATAGTAATAGCCAGGGAAGAAAATGCCACTTCTGGTACTGTCGGGCTGGTTGTTTGACGAGGCTACAAAGCCAGAAGGTGGGTTGACGCTTTGTGGGTTTTCGCTGAAAGGGTACCAACCGAGAGGTTGCGAAGCAGGATCAGCGCCGTCCGCAAAAATGGTTGCTTGAACCCCTGGGCCTCGTATTGGCAACTTGGCGGCAGCCCACCAGGCAATATTTCCGAGGCTATCACCATACATGATGTTAAGTCCTGGAGCATGGATCAGGGCCGCAGCATCGGCTACCCCTTGCATATCAGCGGCATGGTTAATTTTGTAGACAGCTTCCAAGGCCCGGTTAGGCTCCAGGAGGTAAACCCACCAAGAGGACACAGGGTTGGAGGTGAGTGCGGCGATTTCTTTCACCACGGGATTGAGAATGGGCCCATGGAGGGTTTCTCTGATGACGAAGCCAACAGGTTCCTGACCTTTTATTTGGATAATCTCTGTTCTGGAGGTGATCGGGTAAATGCTGTCACCTACGAGGATCTCGTTCGGGTTGGAAGGATTTAATTTTTCTTCAAAAAAGTCTTGGTCGTCATTTTCAAACATGGTCAATCCCACGCTGTGGTGACGGCTATGGCCGACCAGTCCAAATGGAATGCCTGCGAGGTGGTTGCCATAGAAACTGTAGCCAGGGTATTCGATATGGGCTTCAAACCATACCGAAGGCGAGGCAAATCCGATGTGCGTATCGTTGGCGAAAAGCACCTTACCCGATTTGGTGCGGCTACCGGAGATCACCCAGGCGTTTGATCCTTCTAGCATTGGCGTGGGTAGTTTTTCCAATAGCGCGCTGAGCTTCGAATTCACGATGCTCCCGTTAGTGAGCAAAGAGTCTGGATAATTGACTGGAATGACGTGGTGGGAAGGGAGGGTTTGTACAGCTAGGGAGGCTAGGTGGCTGGGACCCCAGCTTCGTGCAATCTTGGTGACCAAGGGGTCGGTCTTTAGGGCCATGCCAAATGTAAAGGACATATAGCCCAGTATAGAATGCATGTCGTCTAGGGTGTAGGGACGTGGTTTTTCGCCGAGGAGCAAGTATTCTACCGGAAGTTTCCCTTGCTCAATGAATTGGTTGACTCCTGCGATATACGCTTCGGCTGCATTTTTCCAAGGGCTATCCCCTTTTGCAGCAAAGACTTTGCTACTTTCTTTCGCATGCTTTGGGATGCCTAGGGTATGGAAAAATTGATCGATTTCAAGGACATCTGGACCTAGGAATTCGGCTAAGGTACCAGAACCTACTCTTCGCATCATTTCGAGTTGAAACAAGCGTTCCTGGGCATGTACATAGCCCAAGGCACGGTAGGCATCGACCTCGTTTTGTGCATAGATGTGCGGTACGCCATATCCATCAAAGTGGATGTCTACCTGTTCCCCAAGCCCAGTGAGCTCCACTTCTCCATCGTATTTTGGGCTATTCCAGAAAATAAAGCCTAGGAGGGCGGTAAATAGAATAAACAGGAGAATGCCGAAAATGCGTAGCGTAGTTTTCATAAGTTGAAATGCGTCTTGGGAAGGGTGAAAATTAGGATAAAAAATGGAAATGTGGATGTTATGTTTTTTGGTTGGTTGGGTCAATCTCCATCAATGGCTAGGAGGATAAGTGCACAGGCTTCCTGAATTTGCTCGGGGGTAATGGTCAGTGGAGGAGCGATGCGCATGCTATCGTCACAGAAAAGAAACCAATCCGTAATCACGCCCAATTGAATTGCTCGGTCGATGATGGGTTTGAGTACGTCAAACGAATCAAACTCCAGCGCCATCATCAATCCTTGGTTGCGGATGGCTTTGATNCGAGGATGCACGAGGAGGGACTTGAAGAGTTTGGCTTTTTCAGCGACCTGTTCAATCAGGCTTTCCTCTTGAAGTACCTTCAGGGTGGCTAGGGANGCCGCTGCGGACACGGGATGTCCTCCAAAGGTGGTGATATGGCCCAGCAATGGGTTATTTTTGAATACCCCCATCAGCTCTTTGTTGGCAATGAAAGCACCAATAGGCATACCACCGCCCATTCCTTTGGCGCACACGAGGATGTCTGGGACAATCTCAAACTGTTCGAATGCCCAGAAGGTACCTGTTCTCCCAAATCCTGCTTGTATCTCGTCTAGGATAAGTAAAGCCCCCATTTGGGTACAGCGTGNTCTCAGCGCTTGGAAATAAGTGGTACAGGCGACGCGTATGCCCGCTTCGCCTTGGATAGTTTCAACCAGNACGGCNGCAGTATCTTNGGTGATTTTCTCCAAATCTGAAAAGCTTCCGTAAAAAATCTGTGAAGTGCCTGGAAGTAAGGGGCGGTAGCCGCGCTTGAATTCCTCGTTGCCGCCGATGCTGAGCGCACCTTGAGTGCTGCCATGGTAGGCATTTGTACAGGAGATTAAGTTGCGCCGGTTGGTGAAGCGCTTGGCCAACTTCATGGCGCCTTCTATGGCTTCCGAACCGCTATTGACCAAATAGACATTGTCTAGAGCAGGAGGGAGGGTCTCCACCAAGGCTTTTGCGAGTAGGGTCTGTGGGGATTGAATGTATTCCCCATAAACCATGACGTGGAGGTAGGCATCTACCTGCTGGTGAATTGCTGCGGTCACTTTTGGGTGGCGGTGGCCTACGTTGCTGACTCCTATTCCAGAAATTAGGTCCATGTAGCGCTCCCCATTGGGTCCATAGAGGTAGATTCCCTCGGCTTTTACTACCTCGATGGCGAGGGGAAAATCCGTGGTTTGCGCCAAATGAGCCAAAAATAGGTTGCGGTTATTCATTTTTGAATCAAGGTCAAAAACTTGAAAACCGATAAAAAATCCCTAGTGGAAGTTTCTTCCCTTGCGTTTCTTGCAGGTAAAGTTCCCCTTGTTCTGCATGCTTCACGGCTCCAAAATTGGATTGAATCAAGTTGGCAGCGATAAGGGAGGAAAAGCTCAAGGAATACATATTGAGCAATAGGAGGTGATCTTTGGGGTCCAGAATCTCCTTACAAGTCTTGAGTAGCTCATTAATCTGCTCCTCTAGGATCCATTTCTCTCCTTCAGGACCTCTGCCATAGGCAGGAGGATCGAGAACAATGGCTTGGTAGATATTTCCCCTTCGTGCCTCTCGTTTGATGAATTTCATCGCATCGTCTACAATCCAACGGATCCCATCTAGGCCAGAGGATTCCATGTTGTGCTTGGTCCAGGTGACCACCTGCTTCACCGAATCAAGGTGTGATACCTCTGCACCTGCCGCTCTTGCCGCCACACTCGCTGCTCCTGTGTAGCCAAACAGGTTGAGAACTTTCGGTTTGGGCTGAGGAAAAGCCTTCAGCTTACGGTACAGGTAATCCCAGTTGACTGCCTGCTCCGGAAATACCCCAATGTGTTTGAAGGAGGTTTGGGATAGATTGAGTGTCATTTTTAGGCCCTCCGCATTTTCGTAGGGGAGCTGCCAGTGGTCCGGCATAGCCTTAAGCTGCTGCCATTGGCCTTTTTCGGGATTGTTTTTTTCTTTGGCAAAGTGGGCATGGGCCAACTTTTTCCACTCTGTATCGGGGAGAGACTTGTCCCAAATGGCCTGTGGTTCAGGTCTGCTAAGGATAAATTTGCCAAAACGTTCCAATTTTTCGAAGCCACCCGTGTCGATTAGTTCGTAGTCAGTCCAGGGGCCAGGGCAAAGGGAGAGGATCAAGTCTTTCATTGCTGCAAAATTACAGAATTTCGTCGTTTTCTTCCTTCTTATCGGGATTTGCATTGCCCAAGACTCGACCTACTTCTTTCACACTGAAATCCCAAAGTGCCTTTCCAAGTTGGGCATCTAGTGCAAGGGTGGAGGGGATGCTTAACTTTTGGTTTTTGTAGTAGCCCCCATTTTTAAGGGATTTCTCGGGAGCNGTANCCAAGAAGATGGAAGTGGCGGCTCCAGCTTTAGGGGAGATAAAAAATAGCTTGGTAAAGGCAATCAAGCCCTTGGCCCAAGCCGAAGCTTCCGAGCCAAAAGAAGTACGTACCGCTCCGGGATGCAGGGCATANGAGGTTAATCCTTCGCTTGAATAATTTTTTACTAGTTCCCTGGTAAACAAAATATTGTACAGTTTTACTGAGGCGTAAGCAGATAGGGTATTGCTTGATTTTTTAAGGGAAAAATCCTTACCAGGGTGCTGGGCAATTCGGTGTGCTTCAGAGCTTACTTGGATAACTCTTGCTTTTCCTTTGATCAAGGCGGGAAGGAGCTCTTGAACCAGTAGGAAGTGGCCCAGGTGGTTGGTTGCGAAGCTAAGGTCGACCCCTTCTTCACTGCGTTTTCCTCCAGGGTACATGCCACCGGCGTTGTTGATGAGTACATGGATCTCGTCAGTTTGGCTCAAAAGAATTTCTGCGCCTTTTTTTACCTCAGACATCACGGAAAGATCCATGGGGATCAATACGATTTTTCCTTTTTCGGCAAGCGATTGGATGAGCTTCTCTGCTTTTGGGATATTCCGTACAGGCAGGTATATGCGATCAAATTGAGGAAGCAGTGCGAGGAGGGTTTCCCATCCNATACCGGAGGTACTTCCTGTAAGTACAAGATTCATGGTTATTTTTGAGGTGAACTAGAAACTAAGGTACTTGGTTTTCAGGAATCTATCCTACCTAGTATTTGCTAGGCTTTCTGGACCTAGATTTTTTACTATTTTTGACTAGCTAACCTTTTTAATTCAAGNATAATGGGTTAGCGTTGAACAGTCCTGTGCACTGATGTCTCAGAAATTTATAGATATAGAAAAGGCTATTGCTCTAAAAAATCCAGCGCTCCTGAAGTGGCTACCTGGATTTTTGCTCCGCTATGTCAAGCGGGTGACGCATGAAGAATGGCTCAATTCGGTCTTAAATAAGCATTTAAGCAAAAAAGGATTGGATTTTGCCGGAGCCCTAATCGAAGAGTTTGAGATGGATGTGACTCTGGTTGGAGCGGAGCATATCCCCAAAACTGGGGGAGTGATTTTGGCATCCAACCATCCGCTTGGGGGAATGGATGGGATCGCTTTCGTGCAGGCAATCGGCAAAATCCGACCCGATGTCCGCATTTTGGTGAATGACCTCTTGATGACCTTCAACAACTTTGAACCCATCTTTGTGCCGGTCAATAAGTTTGGGAAAAATTCTACTGAGTCCAATCTCCGTNTCAAAGAAGTTTATTCTCAAGGCCATGTAGTTTTGATTTTTCCAGCAGGTCTGGTTTCGAGGAAGCAGGAGGGGGGAATAAAAGATTTGCCCTGGAAAAAAAGCTTTATTTCAAAAGCCAAACAATACAATTTGGATGTCATTCCCACTCATATTTCTGGAAGAAATTCCTCTTTTTTTTACAATTTGAGCAACTTTAGAAAAAAGATTGGACTGAAGGTTAACCTTGAAATGTTTTGGCTGGTAGACGAAATGTACCGCCAGCGTAAAGGTAAAATCGAGATCACACTTGGAAAGCCAATTTCCTACACCTATTTTGACAGGAGCAAATCCGACGTCCAATGGGCCGATGATATGAAATCAAAAGTTTATGAACTTGGAAAATCGAATGACTAAGGCTGCCGAAATCATCCCGCCAGGAGATAGGGAGTTAATCAAGGCGGAACTTACACCGGAGCGATTTCTTCGGTATACCAATAACGGAGATAATCTCGTCTATTTGGTCGATTACCACAATGCCCCCAATGTAGTTCGGGAAATAGGTAGACTGCGTGAATTGACCTTTAGAGCTGCGGGTGGGGGTACAGGCATGGCCTTAGACCTAGACCAGAATGATACCAGTGAAAACTGCTATCAACAACTGATCACCTGGAATGAAGCTGATGAAGAAATTGTCGCGGGCTATCGCCTCATTTGTTGCAAGGATGCCCTTGGTCCCGATGGCTCCATACACTTATCCACCTCCCATCTTTTTGATTTTTCAGAATCCTTTGTCCAAGATTATTTGCCTTATACTATCGAATTAGGTAGGTCTTTTGTACAGCCCAATTACCAGCCTAGCTTGGACAACCGCAAAGGGATGTTCAGCCTAGATAATCTTTGGGATGGCTTGGGTGCCGTGGTGCTCCTCAATCCCAATATCAAGTATCTGTTTGGTAAGGTGACGATGTATCCTCATTACAACCGGGAAGGTAGAGACCTACTGCTTTATTTTATTAAGCAATATTTTCCTGATAATCAGGGATTAGTAAAGCCTAAACAAAAGCTACACTTAAGCTATGAAACCGAAATTATTTCTCGGTCCAATCCCTTTGAGGGTTTGGATTACAAGGACGGATACAAGGTCTTGAACGGGCGGATTCGGGCTTTGGGAGAGAATATTCCTCCCTTAATCAATACCTACATGAACTTGTCTCCCAGCATGAAAACCTTTGGTACGGCGCTGAATGACGAGTTTGGAGAAGTGGAGGAAACGGGCATACTCATTACGCTATCCGATATCTACGAAAGTAAAAAACACCGCCACATGGATACGTTTGAGCGGGATAGGCATTATGGTCAGCGGCCACAATAAGCCCAAATTGACCTTGGTGGTAGGTGCAACCGATAATGTGGAACGCTATGCCTACCGTGCGGCAGAGATGCTTCAGAATAAGGGTTTTGATTTTATCCCCATTGGAATCAAAAAAGGAAAGGTCTTGGGCAAAGAAATTCTTGACCTTCGCCAAGTTCCAGATTTGAAGGAAATTCATACCATTACACTTTATTTAGGCCCGCAAAACCAATCCGAGTGGATCAATTACCTGATTGGACTTAAACCGGTACGTATCCTATTTAATCCTGGAACAGAGAATTCTCTATTTTTTCAAAAAGCCACCGAAGCCGGTATTGATGTACAAAATGTGTGTACGCTTGTGATGTTGACTACAGGTCAATTTTGAAATTTCTCTTTCAAAAAAGTATCCATATACAGGATATGGGGAAGGGAAATGAGGGAGATCAGCACAAAAAAGAGCAAATAGAGTTCGTTTGATTCAAGAAACTCGACTCCCAAAAACAATACTAATCCAATTCCTATCAGGCTGATTCCTGAAAAGGGGAGCAATTGTTTTCCAAATTTGAGGGGCGAATTGAAGGCAGGTACTTGACTCAAATACTTATATTCTGCCAGCATGCTCGGAATGGAATGCCAAAACCCAAAATAGACGCTAAAGCTGATCAATAGGGGACTAAAGTATAAAAAAGGAACCAAGACTAGGTAGTCCAATGCATCACCTAAGCCAAAGGGCTTGTTGTTCAATCCCTGGGTAATCAAAGAACTGACCATTAGGATGCCCATGATTGCTAGCCTTGTTTCTTCACTGAGCTGTAAAGATAGGATTGAACTCAAAATCTCTTGGGTCATCTCCCAATCTCCAAAAAGGATTACAGAAAGGAAGAAGGCCCCTTTCAGTAGGTAAAGCAACCCTTCTTTAGTTTGAAGTTGACCTTGTTCCAAGAAATGGGATTGTCCAAAATGATAGGATGACATTCCCAAAAAGGCAATTAAAGCTGCCACAGGGAGTAGCCACCAGAGCAGTCCGTATCCAAGCATCAGAAGAAGGTAGCGTACGATAAATTGAACTAGGCCTCGAGGACGAATTTCTGGATTGTGAATGAGGTGGTCAATTCCCCCATGAGGAATACCAACCAAAATTAAAATCACGCCAAAAACTAGGATTTGAACCGCTAGCGGGAGCGTAGGAAATAGGATGAAAAGAAGTGCAATTCCTAGTCCTAGTGTCTTGGAGAAGTATTCAATGCGTCCCATAGTGAAGTAGCCCTTTGAGAAAAATCCCAAATTTCAACCCTGACAGGAGCCGTATTTCTTCACGGAAGGTGGTTTTTTCGGATAAAAAGCGAAAAACCAACTCTGGGCGAGAAGCCGAAAACAGATTTAGAAAAAGACCTGGAAGTCTTTTTGGCCATCTATGTGCGATGGTAAGCAGAATATTGTCGTAAAAAACAAAGCGATTTTTTCTTGGAAAATGAAGGCTAGTAAGCCCACCTTTTTCCAAACTTGCAACTAATGCCGCACAATTTTCTTGAATAGGCGCGAAGGTATAGCCAGTAGAAGGCTTGGTCCAACCAGCAGCGGTTCCAATAGGGATATGGCGTGGGCTTACCGAGCTAAAAAAATTTCGAGTACTCATCGGAATTTTTCCAGATTCCTGAAACTGAATGTCGTAGGCGATTGGGCCATATTTTGAGCGAAGTACCTCTTTAAGCTCTTCCAATAGTGTTTCTTCACTGCGCTCCTCTGTGGTGTAGGCCGTATACTCTATCAAAGCCTCTTGGGTGGAGAAGGGAAGCGTGTAGATAAAATCAAATCCATTGGAAGGGCGGGTTTCAAAGTCCATTAATCCCCATTTTTTAGGATCAAATAGGGGTTCGGAAACCTTAATTCGAATTCCTATAAAAATTTGATTTAAAATTGATTGATTAGTTGCTTTGAATTCTGTGCGTGAATCAAATACAAAAGAGGCATTGAAAGTGCCAGATTCTTTGGTGGATACCTGAATTTCGGTACCTGCTGGAGTAAGTGCTACTACCTCTTCTTTTAAAAAATGTACATTGGGAAACTGTCTAATTTTCTCAAGTACGTGGGCATAAAAGTCATGCGAGTTGAGGTGATGGTAGGACAGTTCTTCTAAAGGCTTGGTAAGCTGCTGATTTGCATCCTTGAGGTAGAACGAGTTCCAAGAGAAGCGAGCAGACTGGGGATGAATGGGAAGTGCCTCCTTGCTCCAATAGCACCAAGTTTTGTTGGGGATTTCCCCCTGGCTAGGATCAATAATGAGGATTTGGGAATCTTTCAAACGACTTTCTAGTAGGTGATAGACCAGGCTTAAACCTGCGCATCCTCCTCCAGCTAGTATGTAGTCGTATTTTTTCATAGGTACAAAAAAGCTGCCTGCACTTTCGTACAGGCAGCTTTAAGTTTAATTATTTCTTGCCGCTTTCAGCAACTGCTACTGAGTATACTACCAAACCAAAACCGATTTTGTTAATCGCATCGGCCAAGTTGTAGAATAAGTCAATAGAGCTTACTTCAAACATTCCAGAAAGAAGGTTTCCAGGAAGAACCATGTAACCTAGAGGGTAGATAGACCAACCTAAAGTGATGAAGATTTTCAACAAGAACATTGCTTTTCCAAGCGCTGCACTGTTGGAGCTGCTAGCCAATTTGGCGATGTCACCTGCAAATACTTCATACACGATGTATAAGTATCCTAGGGTTGAAATGATACCCCACATGATGTTGCTATCAAGTCCGGAAGTTTCTCCGATGTAACCTGTCACTAGCATCAAGATAGAAGCTAGGATCAACTTTAAAAGGGTAGATCCTTTTGCACCAAAAGGCTTAGTTAATAGGTAAAACTCAACGCACATCAAAGGTACAGTCAAGGTCCAGTCTACGTAACGGAAAGCCGTAGGGCTAGTTCCTGTTTGTAGGTAGAAATCTCTCATGTAATANTAATGTACTGCTGCGATACCGGTGATAAGTCCGGATACCAATAAGGAAAGCTTCCACTTTCCATCTACTGAAGAACGCTCCACAAAGAAGAATACTGCAGAAGCGAGCATAGCCATATACCCAATAAAGAAGGTAATGGCTACGGGGTCTGAATTGATGATCTTGTCAAGTCCGACTAGATCCGCCAATAAGGTGTAATTCATAAGTTTTTTGGTTTTGGTTGATGTTAACTAACTTTACTACGTGATAAGTTTACGGAAAAAAATTTGTTTTAAAAAAAAATTGAAGAAATAATAAAAAAATCTCAAAAGCTTGTCTGCAGGTTGATAGGGTGATTTTAAGGCTTTATTGTTTTTTTTTTTGACCCTAAAAAACATCAAAAACACAGAAGAATATTTGGTTAAAAATTCTTCTATTTTTCAAAAAAAAGGATCGCAAAGTCTTTGCTGTATCCTCTTCAGAACTCACNTTTTTTCTTTAAATTGCAACCTATAACCTAAGTAAGTTCACCCTAAGCAGAATTCTCCCTTTCAAGGGAATTATCCAAAACCATGAGTGAAGAAACATTAAGCAATCCAGAGGACTATGGCGCTGGTAATATCCAAGTATTAGAAGGCCTAGAAGCAGTTAGAAAACGCCCTGCCATGTATATAGGCGATCTTGGAGTTAGAGGGCTACACCATTTGATATGGGAAGTAGTAGACAACTCCATCGATGAAGCCCTAGCAGGCCACTGCGATACCATTCGAGTGACAGTACACGAAGACAACTCAGTGACAGTAGAAGACAATGGTCGTGGAATTCCTACGGACATGCACCACAAAGAAAAAAAGTCAGCCCTCGAGGTGGTACTTACTGTCCTCCATGCTGGGGGAAAGTTTGACAAAGACACCTATAAAGTTTCTGGAGGTCTGCATGGAGTGGGTGTATCCTGCGTCAATGCCCTTTCCTCGGATCTCAAGGCTACCGTTTTCAGAAACGGGGTCATCACGGAACAAGAATTTAAGATTGGTGCTCCTCAATACTCTGCCCGCGAAGTTGGGAAAACAGATAAGCGAGGTACCACCATCCATTTCAAACCCGACGATAGCATTTTTGCCATCAGCGAGTTCAAATACGAAACCATCGCCAACCGTCTNCGAGAGATGTCTTTCTTGAATGCNGGCATTCGCATTCACTTACAAGACCTTCGCGAGGTGGAAGATGGAGTGGCAAAGTCGGATGAATTTTTCTCTGAGGGAGGCCTAGTGGAATTTGTCCAATACCTGGACGAAAATCGCGAAAAAATAATCGAGCATCCAATTTACATCGAGTCCCTCAATCAGGAGGTACCGGTACAGGTGGCGATGAACTACAACAATTCCTACACCGAAAATGTGGTCTCCTACGTCAATACCATCAATACCTACGAAGGAGGAAGCCATGTGACAGGCTTTCGAAGAGCGCTAACTCGTACGCTGAAGTCTTATGCNGACAAGTCCGGTCTACTGGATAAGCTGAAGTTGGAAGTCTCGGGTGACGACTTTAGAGAAGGCCTCACCGCAGTGATTTCTATCAAAGTGGCTGAGCCGCAGTTTGAAGGGCAAACCAAAACCAAGCTCGGCAACTCTGACGTAGTCGGATTTGTGGATTCGGCGGTTTCCGAAGTACTACAGGCCTGGCTAGAGGAGCATCCTAGAGAGGCAAAGATCATCGTTGGAAAGGTTATCCTTGCTGCTCAAGCCCGCCACGCGGCCCGCAAAGCGCGTGAAATGGTGCAACGAAAAAACATCCTTGGTGGGGGTGGCCTTCCGGGCAAGTTGGCCGATTGTGCCAATTCTGATCCGACGGTCTGTGAATTGTACCTAGTCGAAGGAGACTCTGCAGGTGGATCTGCCAAGCAGGGAAGAGACCGTGATTTTCAAGCCATCCTCCCACTGAAGGGGAAAATTTTGAACGTGGAAAAAGCCCACGAGCATAAAATCTACGACAACGAAGAAATCAAGAATATCCTGACCGCTTTAGGAGTAAAGTTTGGTACCGTCAATGACGATAAGGAGCTTGATGATTCCGGACTTCGTTACCACAAGATCATCATCATGACGGATGCGGACATCGACGGTTCCCACATCCGAACCCTTATTTTAACACTCTTTTTCCGATACATGCGAGCGCTTATCGAGCGAGGGTATGTCTACATTGCCCTACCACCTCTTTATTTATTGAAAAAAGGGAAGGACGAGCGTTACTGCTGGACGGAAGAAGAGCGTAAGCGACTCGTTTCAGAGATGGCAAAAGAAGGAAAAGAAGATAGCGTAGGCATTCAGCGCTACAAGGGTCTCGGTGAAATGAACCCCGAGCAGCTCTGGTCGACCACCATGGATCCCACTACACGCACATTGAAGCAGGTAACGATCGAATCTGCCATAGAAGCAGATCACCTCTTTAGCATGCTGATGGGGGATGAAGTAGCACCTCGTAGAGACTTTATTGAAAAGAATGCGAAATACGCCAAAATTGATAGTTAATCTTTGGGGGGCTTTTAGCCCCCTTTTTTTAACAAAAATTTAATTTTTAAAATCCTGAAATTCTTGAGATTAACGTAACATCGCGTTTAAATTCTATTACTATGAAACTTTCAGTAGGAGATAAGTACGAGTCGATCATCCAAAAAAGTGACCTCATCAGCAGAGACCTGAGCTGGGTAAAATTTAACGAAAGGGTCTTGGACCAATCCAAAAAATCCTTTCGAAGCATTTTCGAAAAGCTAAAATTTCTGGCGATTACCGCCTCCAACATGGACGAGTTTTTCATGATTCGTGTGGGTTCCCTCTACAACTACCTGGACTACGAAAAGGAACGCATCGATTATGCTGGACTTCGGGAAGAGCCTTTCAAAGAAAAGTTGATGAAGGACTGCCAGCGTTTTCATTCCGATCAGCAGCAGCATTTTATCCAGACCATCCTCCCCGAACTGCATAAGGAAGGAATTTCCCTCCTTAACGTTACCAAGCTTAGCGAAGAGGAGCAAGAAACGGTAAGGCAGTATTTCCTCAAGGCCATCTATCCGATGCTAACGCCCATGGTGTACGACGGCTACCGCACCTTTCCGATTTTGATGAACAAGCTGCTTGTCTTTGGCGTGGTCACCACCAGCCCAGGCGAGCGAAAGGATATGCGCAAGATGAGCTTCGTGCAGATTCCAGCCAATATCCCACGTTTTTTTGAAATCGAACAGGAAAATTCCCTTACGTTGGTTCCCATCGAGGAGGTGATCCGCGAAAATATCATTTCACTGTTCAGAAACGTCGAGATCGAATCCATCAGCCTCTTCCGAATCACCCGAAATGGGGATTTTACCCTGGAAGAAAGTGACGACATGGATGCCAACTTCTTGGAGGAGGTGAAGCGCAAACTTATGGAGCGAAAGACCGGAAGGGTTGTACGCATTGACATCGAAGAGGGCTATTCCAAATGGATGCTCAACTCCCTGCTGGAGCGTTGGAACCTGCGCCCTGACTCGGTGTTTCTTACCAAGAGGGTGAGCATGATTGACTTTTCGGGTTTATGGCAGATCGTGGGCAACAAGCATTTTCGCGACAGGCTGCCTCAGATCCCCGCGCCAGTTAAGCCGCTTTCCTATCCAGAAGAGGGTAAAGCAGACATCTTCGAAACCCTTAAGGAGCGAGATATCCTACTGCATCATCCCTANAATAACATCGACTCCATCCTCGACCTCATCGAAAATGCGGCGGATGATCCGGACGTGATGGCTATCAAAATAACCATTTACCGTCTCGCCAAGGACAGCCGAATCACCAAGGCCCTTTTGCGTGCTGCAGAAAATGGAAAGCACGTGTCGGTTCTATTTGAAGTTAAGGCACGCTTTGACGAAGAAAACAACATTCGGGAAGCAAAGAAGCTGCAAAAAGCTGGCTGCTTTGTCATTTATGGAATCTCCAACCTGAAGACTCACACCAAGCTCCTCTTGATTGTGAAAAAGGACGACCAAGAGATCACCCGCTACGTGCACCTAGGATCAGGCAACTACAACGAGGATACGGCAAGACTCTACACGGATATTGGCCTGCTCACCACCAACGAAGTGCTGGCCAACGATGTATCTGAATTTTTTAATGTCATCACCGGTCACTCTGTACCAAGTGACTACCGCAACTTGATCACTGCACCAAGAGATATGCGAAATCAGCTAATCTCCTTCATTGAAGAGGAAGCGATGCATGCAAAAAATGGACTATCAAGTGGAATTTTCATCAAGGTCAATTCCCTAGAAGATTCTGAAATCATCCATGCGCTCTACCGTGCCTCACAACAAGGGGTTTTAATCAAGCTTATTGTACGTGGCATTTGCTGCCTTCGTCCAGGAAGAAAAGGCCTTAGCGAAAATATTGAGGTGCTCTCCATCGTAGGAGACTTCCTAGAGCATAGCCGCATCTACCATTTCCATAATAATGGAGATAATCGCACCTATTCAGGTAGTGCCGACATGATGGTGAGAAGCTTTGACAAACGTCTCGAATCCTTATTTAAAGTGGAAGCCCCTCTGCTGGAAAAACAGCTGATGAATATCCTTTCCTATAACCTGAGAGATAATGCCAATTCCTATACCATGCAAGAGGATGGTACTTATTTGGCCAAAACACCCGAAGAGGGAGAAGCTAAATTCAATATTCATCAGGAGTTCTTTAGATTGAATGCAAATGATGTATATAAAGTGAAATTGGTAGAAGAAAAACTAACCCTGCCACCTTCTGAAGAATAGCCCTTTCTGAAGGTTGATAACACTAGGTATCCATTCGAAATCAAACTAAACTATTCTAGGGATAAACTGAAGAATTAAACTATTTTATACTGAATTAGAATTATCTGGGGTTGATTGAATTGGGAAAAATAAAAAAATTCAATTTTTTCTATTGGATTTTGATTTATTGATATTTGTGGTATTTTTGACTTTATTGTGGTAGTTAAATAATAGTTGGTTTAGTTTTCAAATAAAGGGCAGGAGATTTTCTCCTGCTTTTTTAGTTTAGTCCCGTTCCGGAATTTTTTTGGAATACCTCAATGCTATAGGCATAAAAAAAAAGCCCAAACTTTCGTTTGAGCTTTGGAGTACAGACGGAAGGATTCGAACCCTCAACCCTCGGAGCCGAAATCCGATATTCTATCCAGTTGAACTACGTCTGCGTACTTATTTTTACAAAGCGGCTTTCACACGCTCTGCAGCTTCTTTGAGTGTAATGGCAGAAAAAACTTTCAAACCAGAATCATCAATGATTTTTGCACCTTCTGCTGCATTAGTTCCTTGAAGTCGCACGATAATCGGTACACGAATGTCACCGATAGATTTGTAGGCTTCCACCACGCCATTGGCAATACGGTCGCAGCGAACAATTCCACCAAATACATTGATCAAAATGGCCTTCACATTGGGGTCTTTCAAGATAATTCGAAAACCTGCTTCTACAGAGGTTGCGTTGGCCCCTCCTCCCACATCTAGAAAGTTGGCAGGTTCACCACCTGAAAGCTTGACCATGTCCATAGTCGCCATAGCCAGACCAGCACCGTTGACCATACAGCCCACGTTACCGTCCAATTTTACATAGTTAAGTCCTGACTCACCAGCTTCCACTTCCAAAGGATCCTCTTCAGCCAAGTCTCTCAATTCCGCCAACTTGGGCTGACGGTAGAGGGCATTGTCATCCACATTTACTTTGGCATCTACTGCCAAAATTTTATCNTCGGAAGTCTTTAATACAGGGTTAATTTCAAATTGAGAAGAGTCTGTGCCTATGTAAGCTGCATAAAGCGCTCCAATAAACTTGACCATTTCTTTGTGAGCAGTCCCACTTAATCCCAATTTGAAGGCTACTTTTCGGGCTTGGAAGCCTTGAAGACCGATTTTGGGGTCGATCCACTCCTTGATGATTTTTTCAGGATGGTGTTCAGCAACTTCTTCAATGTNCATACCACCTTCTGTGGATGACATGATCACATTGGAACCAGTGGCACGATCCAGTAGGATAGACATGTAGTATTCTTTGGGTTCGGATGCTCCAGGATAATACACGTCCTCAGCTACCAATACCTTATTTACTTTTTTTCCTTCAGCACCGGTTTGGATAGTCACCAAGGTGCCTCCCAAGATGGCTGCCGACTTTTCTTTTACATCTTCTAATTTTTTGGCAAGCACAACGCCTCTAGAGCCTGTTTCTTTGATTTCTCCTTTGCCTCTTCCTCCTGCGTGGATCTGTGCCTTGATCACGAACCAAGAAGTGCCGGTTTGTGCGTTGAGCTTTACTGCTGCTTCATGTGCCTCTTCCGGGGTGCTGGCTACAATACCTTCTTGAATACGAACGCCATATCCTTTTAATACTTCTTTTGCCTGATATTCGTGAATATTCATCTATGAAAAATTTTGCCCGAAGATAAGCCTGTACAGGCAATATAGCAAACTGGATTTTGTGAATATTAGTAAATCAGCCTGTTATTTCAAGGATTAAAAGGATTTGTTTTAACTTTAAAAAATAAAAAATTGGTAGCATGCTGATTGCCAAAGGTATTCATAAATCTTACGGTTCGTTGGAGGTGTTGAAGGGGGTGGATTTGGAAATTTCCAAAGGAGAAATTGTTTCTATTGTAGGAGCTTCAGGTGCTGGAAAAAGCACGCTGCTGCACCTCTTAGGAACTTTGGATCGCCCAGATCGTGGAGAACTATTCTTGCACGATCAAAACCTGCTCCAACTTCAAGGAGATGCTCTTGCAGAATTTCGAAATTCTCGAATTGGATTTATTTTCCAGTTTCACAATCTGCTTCCAGAATTTACTGCTCTAGAGAATATTTGTATTCCGGGATTTATCCAAGGAAGGGAAGAGAAAGAGTTGAATAATCGGGCTGAGGAACTTGCGGAAATTCTTGGAATTCGCCACCGCTTGGAGCACAAGCCATCTGAGCTTTCTGGTGGAGAGCAACAGCGGGTAGCTGTGGCCCGTGCCTTAATCAATAGTCCCGATCTGGTTTTTGCGGATGAGCCGAGTGGTAACCTCGATACGAGCAATGCGAGAGCACTTCACGACTTATTTTTTAAGTTGCGGGATACCTTTCAACTTTCTTTTGTGCTCGTCACACACAATGAAGAGCTTGCCATCATGGCTGATAGGAGGGTGGTGATGAAGGATGGCCGTATCGAAGGTGCTTGATTACTTTTTAAGTTGTTTGAGCATAGCCGACACATGGGCCTTATTTTCAAATAATCCTTGAAAAACTCCAGCGATGCGGTGGTTGCTATCCAATAGGTAAGTGACACGCGTTGGCATTTTGATCAAGGGGAGGAGCGCATCGAAAGCTTTGCAAACTTTTCCTGATTCGTCTGCAAGTAGTTCGAAGGGGAGGCGATGCGTCTTTTTAAACTTTTCGTGGGTAGCCAAATTATCCCTACTAATGCCAAAAACAGGGATATCTAGTTCCCGAAATGCAGCAAACTGGTCACGAAATTCGCAGGCCTCTGTGGTACAACCCGGAGTGAAATCCTTGGGGTAAAAATAGAGGATCACAGATTTTCCAGCCAAGTCTTTGGAAAGGGTGATGCTGCCTAGGCTAGTTGCGGCAAGAGTAAAATCGGGTGCTTGAGTTCCTACGGATAAGGCCATGTTTTTTTAAGGGTAACAGTTTAGGGAAAAAGAAGGTTTTCAAACTGTCCACTAATCCTAGTCTAAGCTAGGTAGAATCTTTTAGCTTTGTATATCAATTTTATCACCAAGCGTTTTTTCCTTGAAAATCAGTCCAGTACAGTCCATGCTTTTGGCAGGAGTTTTTTTTGCACTTATGAATGTGTCTGTCAAATTTATTCCCCACATTCCGGCCATTGAAATTGTCTGGTTTCGGTCTGTTTTTAGTGCTGTTTTTACGGTGATAGTTTTGACCAAAAAAGGAATTCCTCTTTTTGGCACCAATAAGTTGAGCTTGGTAGCAAGAGGAGTGGTAGGATCCATCAGCTTGATCTTATTTTTCTACACGCTGCAGCGTATCCCCTTGGCTAGCGCAGTGACGATGCAGTACCTTTCCCCCATATTCACGACTATTCTGGGCATTTTTATCCTGAAGGAAAAAGTAAAGGCGAAGCAATTTGTCTATTTTGCCTTGGCATTTGCGGGCGTACTATTGATCCAAGGTGTAGATCCTCGCGTAGATGGTTTGAGTGCTGCGATGGGCTTGATCTCTGCAATTGCTTCCGGTATCGCGTACAACCTTATCCGAATGTTGAAAGGCAGTGAGCATCCACTCGTCATTATTTTTTATTTTCCCTTGGTTACGCTACCCATTGCGACGGTGTTGCTCTATTTCGATTGGGTTACACCGGAAGGTTGGGATTGGCTGATTTTGATTTGGATCGGGTTCTGTACCCAAAATGCGCAATACTTCATGACTTTAGCCTATCAGTCGGGCAACCTGTCCCGTATTTCTAGTTTGAGTTACCTTGGAGTAGTCTATGCCTTGATTTTCGGGTTTTTGCTATTCGGAGAAACCTTCCCCATTCCATCGTATATCGGGATGGCTTTGGTTTTCATTGGTATCCTTTTGAATTTAAGGGTAAAATAGTTTGTAATTTCACAGTTTCTAATCCTTCCTAGTTGATGAAGATTACCAAAGATTTATACCAAAGTAACCTTGCCTTGCTGACTGATTTTTACCAGCTGACGATGGCCTATGCCTATTGGAAGTCAGGAAAAGGAGAGCAGGAGGCGGTGTTCAATTTATTTTTCCGAAAGAACCCTTTTGAGGGAGGCTTCACCTTGGCAGCGGGCTTGGACTATGTGGTGGATTACTGCAAAAACCTACAGTTTGAGCAAGGGGAGTTGGATTACTTGAGGAAGATGAATCAGAAGGATGGAACTCCCATGTTTGCACCTGCATTTTTGGATTACCTCAAGGAGCTTCGGTTTACCTGTGACATCGATGCAGTGGAGGAGGGAACCGTGGTGTTTCCCAATGCACCTATGGTGCAGGTGAAGGGGAGTTTGATTCAGTGTCAACTCTTGGAAACCCCCTTATTGAATATTCTTAATTTTCAAACCTTGATTGCCACGAAGGCGGCACGCATCAATTTGGCGGCACAAGGTGCGCCAGTTATGGAATTTGGCTTGCGAAGGGCACAAGGTATCGATGGTGCCTTGGCAGCAAGTAGGGCCTCGTACATCGGCGGTTGCAGTTCCACTAGCAATGTGATGGCGGGCAAACTTTTTGATATTCCTGTTTCGGGAACGCATGCACACAGCTGGATACTTTCTTTTGATTCTGAATTGGAGGCCTTTTATGCGTATGCAGAGGCCTTCCCTGATCACTGTGTATTTTTGGTGGATACCTATGATACCTTGGCAGGAGTAAAAAACGCGATTCAGGTAGGATTAAGTTTACGGAAAAAAGGCAAGGAGATGCTGGGCATCCGTATTGATTCGGGTGATTTGGCCTACTTCTCCATACAGGCAAGACAGCTTTTGGATGAAGCTGGATTTCCGAATGCCAAAGTGTATGCTTCCAATGACTTGGACGAGTACATCATCACCTCTCTAAAATCTCAAGATGCGGCCATCGATGTATGGGGTGTAGGAACAAAGTTGGTAACGGCATTTGACCAGCCTGCTTTGGGGGCGGTATACAAACTTTCAGCTATTAAAAATGAAGCTGGATCTTGGGTACCAAAGGTGAAAGTATCTCAGCAATCGTTAAAAATCAATATTCCTGGCATTCATAAGGTACGCCGCTACTTTAGCAAAGGCAAGGCCGTAGCAGATATGATCTATTTAGAAGGACAGGCCATCGATTCCAAGGGAATCATGATCATTGACCCTAACGATGCCACACAACGCAAGCGTTTGATGCCTGTATTTTACGAGGAGGAGGAGTTGCTCAAGCCTATTTTCCGAAAAGGGGAGCTGGTCTATTCCTTGCCCAGCTTAAAGCAAATTCGGGAGCGGGCTGGAGCTCAATTGGAAGCTTTTGATAAAACGCACAAGCGATTGATCAACCCCCATGTCTATCCGGTAGGCTTGGAGGAGAAGTTACATCAGCTGCGAATGGAATTAGTTATTGCTGCAAAAAATAGTCAAAATGATAAAGATGAGTCCTGATACCGCATTAATTCTAGTAGATGTTCAGCATGATTTTCTGCCGGGTGGAGCATTAGCTGTTACACAAGGAGATGAAATTTTACCCATTATCGCATCCCTACAACCCCAATTTGAACACATTGTTGCTACCCAGGATTGGCATCCGGCCAATCACGGTAGCTTTGCAGCGAACCATCCTGGTACGCA
>JGI25920J50251_10000150_pt1 | contig 21404 bp, 21 predicted proteins | sample LauGreBMM110DCMD_2_FD_50251 | JGI IMG/M metagenome (IMG submission 50251) | reverse complement strand
TTTCAACCGCTTTTGGTATTGCCACTAAATATAAAAGCAGCAGTGCAATTATGGGCGATTTAACATTTTTGCATGACATTTCAGCACTTGCTAATAAAAGTGAGGAAAACCTTAGAATTTATGTAATTGATAATAATGGCGGTGGCATTTTTTCAACTCTGCCACAAGCAGAGGTAGAAAACTTTGATCAACTATTTGGGACACCACATAATCTGGATCTGACTAAAGTTGTAGCGGGCTTTGGGGTATCGGTAAGTAAGGTATCTGATTTAAAACAATTACAAGCTGCAATTAGTAAGCCAATTAAAGGGTTAGATGTAGTAGTTGTTGAAGTTCCAAGCAGAGAGAGCAATGCCGAAGGATTAAAAGAGATTACTCAAAGAGTTTCAAGAGCTGTGCGCATCGGCATTAATTTAGCCTGACTTTCNGCAAACTCATTATCTGGATCTGATCCTGCCACAATTCCACACCCAGCAAANATCCTTATTGATTTATTATNACCNGCTAATTGACCACAACGAAGTGCAATTGCAATCTCACCATCACCATGGGCATCAATCCAACCAACTGGACCGGCATAGCGACCACGATTCATCTGCTCTAGTTCAGTGATTAGTTTCTTCGACACATTTGTAGGTGTTCCACATACTGCAGCTGATGGGTGTAGTTGTGCGATAAGTGTAAAGATATCTGCTTGCTTTGCACTGTCATTTAAAACCCCAGTTACATCTGTTGCCAAATGCATCACATTAGCAAGGTGTAGCACAAATGGTGACTCTGGAATATTTGTCGAAGAACAAAAAGTAGCTAGCACATCCGCAATAGACTTAACTGCATGCTCATGCTCCTCCAGATCCTTAGATGATTTAGCAAGGGACGCTGCAAGTGCCAAATCTCGATCCTCATTACCAGTCTTACGAATTGTTCCTGCCAAAACCCTTGAGGTAACAAGTGATTTACTAAGTCTTATTAGCAGTTCAGGCGTAGCGCCAATTAAGCCATCTATTAAAAAGAGCCAAGTGGATGGATAATCAATCTCTAGTCGTTGTAGCAAATTACGTGGATTAATTTCAACATCACTAACCGCTGTTATATCTCTTGCTAAGACAATTTTTTCAATTTGTCCAGATTTGATTGCAGTAATTGCTAAACCAACCTGCTCACGCCACATCTGCTCACTTATTGATCCACCTTGCCACAAAATCTGACCACTCACAGCTGAGTTATTAACCTTTGATAAATCAGGTTGGCTAGAACTTCCTACCCAAGTAATCCAAGACTTACCATTTTTTTGTCCCAGAATAATCTCAGGGATAACCAGAATTGAAGGTTGATTTGGGTCAAAAGAAAAAGAGGTAAAAAGGATTGGTCCACTCCCACTGCCATGCACATTGTTTTTGATCATGAATTCAGATAATTGTTGATTCCACCAAGTGCGAGCATCATTAAATCGATTCTCACCTTTTACTTCAAATCTTTTATACTCACCAAAACCAATTAACCCATCACCGCTTCTAACCCAAGCGGTTGCTAAATCTAATTTAGTACTTACCGAGGTTAATACCGGGTGCTCTCCCAGTATCTCAGTAGTAATTAAAACCGACATGATTAAATGCGCCTGTCTATTTGTTGGATTTGTCTGTAAAGCCTACTCCTTAGAGAATAGGGGTGTGGTACGGGCCAATCTAAATAAAGATCCAGATGATGTAGCCAAGATGTTTGATGGTGTTGCCAACCGCTATGACTTTTTAAATGACCTACTTAGCTTTGGTCGAACTAAGTCTTGGCGACGCAATGTGACCTCGATCATTAAACCACAAAAAGGTATGAAGATTTTAGATATTGCAGCTGGCACTGGCTCCTCTACTCGCCCTCTAGTTGATAAAGGCGCAGATGCAATTGCGTTGGACTTTTCAGAAGGCATGCTTGATCAAGGGCGCAAGAAAAATAGTGATATTAAGTTTGTTAAAGCAGATGCATTAAATTTACCATTTGCAGAAAATACATTTGATGTAACAACAATTTCATTTGGTCTTCGTAATACTTCAGATACAAGTGCTGCACTTAAAGATGCGCTACGAGTAACAAAATCTGGTGGACGAATTGTGGTAGCAGAATTTTCTCATCCTGCTAATTTAATCTTCAAAAAAATCTATCTAAATTATTTAATGGCCGCACTTCCTGCAATTGCAAAGAAATTGAGTAGAAATCCAGAGGCTTATATCTATTTAGCGGAATCGATCAAAGCATGGCCAGATCAAACAAGCCTAGCTGCCATAATGGGCGATGTTGGCTGGAAATCTGTAGTTTGGCAGGACTTAACCTTCGGAATAGTCGCAGTTCACATTGGCTATAAGGGGTAAGTGGCAAATGTGCATGCCACCTGAGAATAAGATTTGACCGTATGAATACCTCAATTAACCCATATGTACCAATCCTGGCGATTGGGGCAATTGGCTTTGGGTTTGCTCTTATTTCAATTGTGGCTGCAGCACTTACTGGACCTAAAAGATATAACCGCGCAAAGTCAGATGCTTACGAGTGTGGAATTGAGCCATCACCACAAGCTGCTGGCGGCGGCAGGTTTCCTGTAAAGTACTTTTTAACGGCAATGTTATTTATTGTTTTTGATATTGAGATTGTCTTTTTATACCCATGGGCGGTCTCCTTTGATCGACTTGGCTTATTTGGTTTAGTTGAGATGGGTTTATTTATTGGCACTGTATTTATTGCATACGCCTATGTTTGGCGCCGTGGTGGATTGGAATGGGATTAATTGTGGGCTTAGAAGAAAAATTACCAAGTGGGTTTTTACTTACNACGGTTGAAAAACTTGCTGGCTATATGCGCAAGAACTCACTATGGCCTGCCACATTTGGTTTAGCGTGTTGCGCGATTGAAATGATGGCCGCCGGTGCTGGGCGATATGACTTAGCAAGATTTGGTATGGAGGTATTTCGNGCTTCACCTCGCCAGGCAGATTTAATGATTGTTGCTGGCAGAGTTAGCAACAAGATGGCACCAGTTGTGCGCCAGATTTATGATCAAATGGCAGCTCCTAAATGGACCATTGCAATGGGAGCGTGTGCATCATCTGGTGGCATGTTTAACAATTATGCAATTGTGCAGGGCGTTGACCACATAATCCCAGTAGATATTTACTTACCAGGTTGTCCACCGCGTCCTGAGATGTTGATGGATGCAATTCTAAAATTACATGAGCAAATTGGTAATGAGAAGCTAGGGCCAAATAGAGAGAAGATAATTAAAGAGGTAGAGGCGGCTGCGCTCGCTGCAAAACCAACCCATCAGTTAAAAGGATTGCTTGCATGAGTGAAAAAGGAATGTTTGGTGTGCAAGGCAGTGGCGATACCTCAGGCTTTGGGGGTTTAGTAAATGCCAACATAAATATTGGCTCAACCCAGCGCCCATTTGGTGGTTATTTTGATCAGGTAGCAGATGATTTAGAGCGGGCATATCCATTATTTAGTGATGCAATTGAAAAGGTAGTCGTTGATCGAGGGGAATTAACATTATTTATTAAGCGTGATCGGTTATTTGATGTTGCAAAGATTTTACGCGATCAACTTAAGTTTGAGATGTGTATGGGAGTAAGTGGTGTGCATTATCCAGAAGAGAGTGGCCGTGAGTTACACGCAGTTTACTCCTTACTATCTATTACTAGGAATCAAAAAATTAGATTAGAGGTTTGTGTATCTGATAAAGATTCACACCTGCCTTCATTAGTTGAGGTGTGGGCTGGACTTAATTGGCATGAACGTGAAACCTTTGACATGTTTGGAATTATCTTTGACAACCATCCAGGACTTACACGAATTTTAATGCCAGATGATTGGCCAGGACATCCGCAACGAAAAGATTATCCACTTGGTGGCATTGAGATTGAATACAAAGGGGCAACTGTGCCGGCACCATCACAACGGCGGAGTTATTAATGTCAACCTTTACCGATCCATACGCATCATCACAGGAGACTACTGAGGGACGGGTTTACTCTGTAACAGGTGGTGACTGGGATTCATTAGTTACTGAGATAGGTGCAACTAAAGAGGAGCGAGTAGTTTTAAATATGGGTCCACAACACCCATCAACTCATGGTGTGCTTCGCTTAGTCTTAGAGCTTGAGGGTGAAACAGTTACTGAAACTAGATGTGGAATTGGTTATTTACATACTGGAATCGAAAAAAATACGGAGTACCGCAACTGGACGCAAGGCGTAACTTTTGTAACCAGAATGGATTATCTATCCCCATTATTTAATGAGACCGCCTATTGTTTAGGAGTAGAGAAGTTATTAGGAATTACTAATGATGTAACCGAGCGAGCAACAGTTATTCGGGTAATGATGATGGAGTTCAATCGCATCTCATCTCACATGGTTGCACTGGGAACTGGCGCTCTTGAGTTAGGCGCTCTTTCGCCAATGATCTTCGCATTTCGGGAGCGAGAGAAGGTATTGGATATATTTGAAATGATCTCAGGTCTTCGGATGAATATGGCTTATGTTCGCCCGGGTGGTCTTGCGCAAGATCTACCAAAAGAAGCGCTCGGTAAAATTCGCGAAACTATTAAAGATTTGCGCCATAACTTTAAAGATAATGAAAAGTTATTAATTGGTAATTCGATTTGGATTAAACGTACGCAAGGAATTGGTTATTTAGATTTAGCAGGATGTACAACCTTAGGTATTACCGGTCCAGTACTTCGGGCAACTGGCTTGCCATGGGATCTACGCAAAGCCCAACCATATTGTGGCTATGAGAATTACCAATTTGATATCCCAACCACTGATACCTGTGATGTTTATGGTCGGTTCTTAATCAGAATGCAAGAGCTTGAGCAATCACTAAGAATTATTGAACAGTGTGTGGTTAAGTTAGAAAAATTAGAGGGTGAGCCAGTAATGGTTGCCGACAAGAAAATAGCTTGGCCATCCCAATTATCTGTTGGTGGTGATGGAATGGGTAACTCACTAAATCACATTAGAGAGATTATGGGCGAGTCAATGGAGGCGTTGATTCACCACTTTAAATTAGTTACTGAAGGTTTTAAAGTTCCAGTTGGTCAGGTTTATACATCAGTTGAATCACCACGTGGTGAGATGGGTGTGCACTTAGTTTCAGATGGTGGTACTCGTCCTTACCGAGTTCATTTCCGTGATCCATCATTTAATAACTTACAAGCAACCGCAGCAATGTGTGAAGGTGGACAGATTGCAGATGTAATTGCTGCAGTCGCCTCGATTGACCCAGTCATGGGCGGAGTTGATCGTTAATGGCATTTACATCAGAGCAAATTAAAGTTATGGATTCAATTATCACTCGCTATCCACGCAAGCGATCAGCAATTATGCCGCTACTGCATTATGTGCAATCTATTGACGGGTATGTAACTAATGAAGGAATTGAATTAATTGGTAAAAAACTAGAGCTTGCAACTGCCGAGGTAACTGCAGTTTCAACCTTCTATACCCAATATAAATCAAAGCCAGTTGGTCAATACCATGTTGGTATATGTACTAATACCTTATGTGCAGTAATGGGTGGCGATATGATATTTGATGCAGTTAAAGAGCATCTTGGAATTGAAAATGATGGCGTAACTAATGACGGNAAGGTTTCAGTAGAACATATCGAGTGCAACGCAGCATGTGATTACGCACCAGTTGTTATGGTTAATTGGGAGTTTTATGACAACCAAACNGTGCAATCAGTTAAGGATTTAGTAGATGGAGCAAGAAATGGCAATCCACCAGCACCAACTCGTGGACCTAAAACTCTGCGCAGTTGGAAAGAAAACTCTGCAGTTCTTGCTGGTATCTCAGATGGTTTAGCAAATGAAGGTGTGCAAGCTGGTGAGCCAACACTGCTTGGACTTAAGAAAGCAAAGGGTGGGGCATGAGTAAATTAACTCCAGTACTTTCTGCTAATTGGGATGAGGCGGATTCATTTACGATTGCAGGCTATAAACGCAATGGTGGTTACACCGCACTTACTAAAGCTCTAGCTATGGCACCGGATGAGGTAATTCAGTTAGTAAAAGATTCAGGTCTGCGTGGCCGCGGTGGCGCAGGTTTTCCAACCGGCAGTAAGTGGGGCTTCATTCCGCAGGGCGACAATAAAGAACATTACTTTGTTGTTAATGCAGATGAGTCAGAGCCGGGAACTTGTAAAGACACGCCAATGATGATGGCTAATCCACATGTATTAATTGAGGGCGTAATTATTGGTTCATATGCAATTCGTGCAAATTATGCTTTTATTTATATTCGCGGTGAAGTGACACATGTAGTACGTAGAGTTCAACAAGCAATCGAAGATGCATATGCAGCAGGTTTGCTAGGTAAAAATATTTTAGGAAAAGGTTTTGATCTAGAGTTGGTATTACATGTTGGCGCTGGCGCTTATATTTGTGGCGAAGAGACTGCGTTACTTGATTCGTTGGAAGGATTTCGCGGTCAACCACGTCTTCGCCCACCATTTCCAGCAATTGCTGGCTTATATGCAAAACCAACTGTGGTTAATAATGTTGAATCTGTTGCATCAGTACCGGCGATTGTAAACAAGGGCGTTGCTTGGTTTACTGCAATGGGAACTGAAAAGAGCAAGGGCTTCACCCTTTACTCACTCTCAGGCCATGTAAATAACCCTGGTCAGTTTGAGGCACCACTTGGAATTACCTTACGGGAGTTACTGGAAATATCTGGCGGGGTAAGAAGTGGGCATAAATTAAAATTTTGGACACCAGGCGGATCTTCAACGCCAATATTTACTGATGAACATCTAGATGTACCACTTGATTATGAGAGTGTAGCTGCGGCTGGTTCCATGCTCGGTACAAAAGCGCTGCAAATATTTGATGAGACCACCTGTGTGGTACGGGCAGTACTTCGCTGGACTGAGTTTTATAAACATGAATCTTGTGGCAAGTGCACACCATGTCGTGAGGGAACTTGGTGGTTAGTACAGGTACTTAAAGATTTAGAAGCTGGCCGAGGAAGTGAAGCAGATTTAGATAAGTTATTAGATCTTTGCGACAATATTATGGGTAGATCATTTTGTGCGTTAGCAGATGGCGCCGCAAGTCCAATCATCTCCTCACTTAAATACTTCCGCCAGGAGTATTTAGATCACTTAACCGCCGGAGAGTGTCCATTTGATCCAATGGCTGCAACATTATTTTCTTCAGCAGGTGTTAAGTGAGTATTCAAGAGTTAGGAACTGAGCAGGAAGTAGCAGTTGAGATGATCACCTGNGTAATNGATGGNTTTGAAATAACTGTCCCAAAAGGCACATTAGTTATCCGAGCTGCTGAAAAGNTAGGNATTCAAATTCCAAGATTTTGTGATCACCCACTACTTGAACCAGCAGGTGCTTGTCGTCAATGTTTAGTTGATATCGAAATTAATGGGCGAGCATTTCCAAAGCCACAAGCCTCCTGCACTATTCCAGTTGAAAAAGGCATGATTGTTAAGACCCAATTAACCTCACCAGTTGCTGATAAAGCCCAAAAAGGCATTATGGAGTTGTTATTAATTAATCACCCACTTGATTGCCCAGTTTGCGATAAGGGTGGTGAGTGTCCATTACAAAATCAAGCAATGTCAGCAGGACATAGTGAATCTAGATTTGAGGGTGTAAAGCGCACCTTTGAAAAACCAATTGCAATCTCCTCTCAAGTTTTATTAGATAGAGAAAGGTGCGTGCTTTGTGCACGTTGCACCCGCTTCTCTGAACAAATTGCGGGAGATCCATTTATTACATTAAATGAGCGAGGCGCTCTGCAACAGGTTGGTATTTATGAGGATGAACCATTTGATTCTTATTACTCTGGAAATACTGTGCAGATCTGCCCAGTTGGTGCGTTAACTGGAACCTCATATCGCTTTCGAGCCCGGCCATTTGATTTAGTTTCAACTAACTCTGCTTGCGAGCACTGTGCTTCAGGTTGTTCAATGCGCACCGATGTGCGTCGCGGTAAAACACTGCGCAGGCTTGCTGGTGATGATGCTGATGTTAATGAGGAGTGGAATTGCGATAAGGGTAGATGGGCGTTTAAGTATGAGGTAGCAAAGAATCGAATAACCGTACCAATGATTAGAGATGCAGCTGGACAATTACAAGAGGCATCTTGGCCAGAGGCACTTGCAGCTGCAGCCACCGGTTTAAAAAATACATCAGCAGGAGTTTTAGTTGGTGGGCGGGTAACGGTTGAAGATGCCTATGGTTACAGTAAATTTGCCCGTGTAGCACTTGGTACAAATAATATCGATTTCCGTGCTCGCAGACATAGCGGTGAAGAGTTAGATTTTTTTGCTGCAGCTGCACTTACTGCAACCTATAAAGATATTGATAAAGCAGATCAGGTTGTCTTAATCAATTTTGAACCAGAGGATGAGTCACCAATTATCTTCCTCCGTATCTACAAGCAGGTTTATAAGCGGGCTATTAAAGTCATAAGTATCGCCCCGTATGCAAGCCGTGGTAGTGAAAAATTAAAAGCGAAGCTAATTAAGAGTGCTGCTGGTAATGAAATAGCCGCGATCTCATCTTTGTCTGGCCTAAGTAGTAAATCAGTAGTTTTAGTGGGTGAGCGTTTGGTTGAAACCGAAGGTGGTCTATCTGCTGTTGCTAAATTAGTTGAACAAAGTGGTGCAAAACTAGGTTGGGTACCACGTAGAGCGGGTGAGTGTGGCGCAATCGCAGCCGGTGCTACTCCTAATTTATTACCAGGAAATCGTTTAGTAACTGATGCAGCTGCCAGGGTTGATATAGCCACCGCTTGGGGTACACCATCGCTACCAACTGAGGTTGGTATGAGCACAGATGAAATGATTAACTCTGATCTACAAGCTTTATTAATAGGTGGCATCGACCCAATGGATATTGCACCTGATGCAAAAATAAAACTTGCTAAAAAGTTTGTGGTTTCACTTGAAATACGTCAAAGTGATATTACTGATATAGCAGCAGTCGTTTTACCTGTAGCAGCTGTTGTTGAAAAGAGTGGTTCATTTATTGATTGGCAAGGTAATACACGTAGTTTTGAGTCAGCAGTTAGCCAATCTTTAAATCGCAGTGATGTCAGAATTCTTTCTATGCTTGCTGATGAAATTGGTAGATCAATTAAACTTACAACTGTTAAGGCAGCAAGAGCTGAGTTTGATTCAATTGGGAATTGGGATGGCCCAAAGATTGCAATGAAATCATCACCTGCTAAGGCAGTTAATGCAGTTGCAGATGGGGAAGGGATTCTCTCATCTTGGCGCAACCTACTTGATAAGGGATCATTACAAGATGGTGAAGACAATCTTGCTGGTACCGCTCGCAAATCTGTTGTAGTTATTAGTGGTAGCAGGGCAAAAAAACTTGGGGTTAAAGAGAGTGATTTAGTTCGAGTTTCAAATAATTATGGCGCAATAACTTTGCCATGTGTGATTGCAGATATTGAAGATTCTTCTATATGGCTACCTCGTAACTCACTTAGTAGCCAGCTAATAAGAAATTTAGGAGTAGTTAGTAACTCAGTAGTTAAGGTGGCTAAGGCATGAGTAATGCAGAGTTAATTGGCCAAGATCCAGGATGGATCATTGCTCTTAAAGGATTAATTATTTTTGCTACCTGCGTAGTTTTAACCATTATGTCAGTTTGGGGAGAGCGAAAAATTGTAGCCAGAATGCAGCAACGCATTGGCCCTAATCGCGTTGGTAAATTCGGCCTGCTACAAGCACTAGTAGATGGTATAAAACTTGCCCTAAAAGAAGATTTAATTCCAAAGGCAGCAGATCGAATTGTTTTCGTATTAGCTCCAATTATTAGCACCACTACCTGCTTCATGGCTTTTGCAGTAATTCCACTAACTGGAGAGGTTAATTTCTTTGGGCGCAAAACAGCGATGCAACTTACTGATCTATCAGTAGGTGTGCTTTATGTGCTTGCAATTGCTTCAGTTGGTGTTTACGGAATTGTATTAGCTGGTTGGTCATCTGGATCTACCTACCCATTACTTGGTGGCCTTAGATCATCAGCACAAGTTATCTCATATGAGGTAGCGATGGGATTATCTTTAGTAGCAGTTTTTATTTACTCTGGATCGATGTCAACATCTGAAATTGTCGCTGCCCAGCAACAATGGTGGTATGCGGTAATACTTTTCCCATCATTTGCTATTTACTCAATATCAATGGTTGGTGAAACAAACCGAGCTCCTTTTGATTTAGCAGAGGCTGAGGGTGAATTAGTCGGTGGATTCCATACTGAATACTCATCACTAAAGTTTGCACTCTTTTTCTTATCTGAGTATGTAAATATTATTGCAGTCTCCGCTCTTGCAACCACTCTATTCCTAGGTGGCTACCACGCATTTCCTGGCCTTGGTTTTACCGAGCAGTGGTTAGGTGGCTGGTTCACCTTAATTTGGTTCTTTATAAAGGTCTTAATGTTTTTCTTTATCTTTGTTTGGCTGCGCGGCACCTTACCTCGTCTGCGCTATGACCAATTTATGAAGTTTGGCTGGAAGGTATTAATTCCATTTTCACTCGCTTGGATTATGGTAGTTTCAACTCTTCGCGTCATGTCACAACAAGAGGCACCAAGAATTTTAATTGTTGCCTTTATATTTTCAATGGTCTTGCTTTATCTAGCAGTTACAACTTTAGTAGACCGAGAAAAAGCTAAGGTAATTAAAGCAGCTAAGGTGACAAATTCAATAGAGCCAGATTTCCCAGTACCAACAATTGAAAACTCAAGAGTGGAGCAAATAAATGGCTGATGAATTAATCCCACGATCTGATGAGTTTGGCTTGGCAAAAGCGAATGAGGCAAAAGTCCCAATCACTAACCATGAGAGCGCTAGCTTTAGTAAGCAGATGCTTGGATTTTGGGTGACTTTTAAAACAATGTTTAAAAAAGTTAATACTGTGCAGTATCCAGAGGTTAAAGAGGAAACAGCACCAAGATTTCATGGTCGCCATCAATTAAACCGCCACCCAGATGGACTTGAGAAATGTATTGGCTGCGAACTTTGTGCTTGGGCATGCCCAGCAGATGCAATTTATGTTGAAGGAGCTGACAATAAAGAGGGTGAGCAATTTTCACCAGGTGAGAGGTATGGCAAGGTTTATCAGATCAATTACTTACGATGTATTTTTTGTGGACTTTGTATTGAGGCCTGTCCAACCAGAGCACTAACCATGACAAATGAGTATGAGTTAGCAGATGACACCCGTGCAAAATTAATTTTTGAAAAAGATGATCTGCTTGGTCCACTACGTGCTGGCATGGTGCCACCACCACATCCGATGTATCCAAATACCGATGATGGTAATTACTACCGTGGCGAGGTAACTACCTCGCACCCATCTCAAGGTGTGGCAGAGAATGATTAATCTTGCATTAGATATTGGTAAAACTGCTACACCTGAATCATTTTTATTTTACTTTCTTGCCCCACTTTCAGTGTTAGCAGCAGTAGGTATGCTGCTAGTGAAAAAAGCTGTTCATTCTGCGCTACTACTAGCTTGGGTGATGATCTCGCTAGCCATTTTTTATATTGCGCAAGATGCGCTTTTCTTAGGAATTGTGCAGATAGTGGTTTATACCGGAGCAGTTATGATGTTATTCCTTTTTATTTTAATGCTAGTGGGTGTTGATTCATCTGATTCATTAGAAGAAAATATTAAAGGCCTACGCCTTGTTGCAATTCTGTCAGCAGTTGGTTTTGGTGGCCTACTTATCTCTTTAATTTCTAGAGCAACTTTTGGCCGGCAAATATATGGTTTAGCAGCAGCAAACTCTGGTGGTAATGCCAANGGATTGGCTGAACAATTATTTACTAAGTATGTATTTGCCTTTGAGGTTGTNTCNGCACTTTTGATTACNGCCGCNCTTGGTGCAATGGTTTTNGCACANAGTCAAAAATCAAAATCTCAATTTACNCANCGTGATCTATCGATCTCTAGATTTAGAAAAGGCTCATTAAAAGATGCCGCCGGTCTTCCAGGCTCTGGCGTCTACGCACTGCATAACGCAGTTGATGTGCCAGCNCTATTGCCAACTGGCAAAGCCGCACCTACCTCAATATCAGCAGTACTTGAGGCACGCGGTGACATGATTGAAAGTTCTAATTTTCAATTGCGCGAAGAAGAGGAGGATAANTAATGGCTATTGCTAATTACCTTTATCTTTCTGCANTTTTATTTACAATTGGTGCGGTTGGTGTAGTTGTTCGTCGTAATGCAATTGTGGTTTTTATGTGTATTGAATTGATGTTAAATGCGGCAAATCTTGCTTTTGTTACTTTTGCTCGGGTTAATAGCAATCTAGATGGTCAGGTAGTCGCCTTCTTTACCATGGTGGTTGCAGCATGTGAGGTAGTTGTAGGTCTTGCAATTATTGTGACAATTTATCGTTCTCGCCGCTCTGTATCTGTCGACGATGCAAGTTTGTTGAAGCAATGACAACTTCTAGTAATTTACTTTGGCTAATTGCGCTGCCATTATTTAGCTCTGCAATTTTGATCCTATCTGGTAAGCGTGCTAACTCTTGGGGTCATGTGCTGGCCACAATTGTCTCTGCCTCCTCCTTCACAATTGGCGTAGTTGAGTTTTTTGCCATGCATGGTAGGTCAGATGCGAATCGAGCGGTAACGCAAAAGATCTTCACCTGGATTTCTGTTGGCTCACTTAATGTTGATGCTTCACTGATGCTTGATCAGTTATCTATTTGTTTTGTGCTTTTGATTACCGGAGTTGGCACATTAATTCACGTTTATTCAATCTCTTATATGTCTCACGATCATGATCGCCGAAGATTTTTTGCTTATTTAAACTTTTTTATTGCCTCCATGCTATTGCTGGTATTAGGCGATTCATATCTAAATCTTTATGTTGGGTGGGAGGGAGTTGGTCTTGCCTCCTATTTATTAATTGGATTCTGGAATCAAAAACCAGCTTATGCAACTGCAGCCAAGAAAGCATTTATTGCAAATCGAATTGGTGATGTTGGCTTATCAATTGCCATCATGATCGCCTTCGCAACATTTGGTGATGTTTCATTTGCTGGAATTAAGGAGCATGCTGACGAGGCATCTTCAACACAACTAACTGCGATTGGCTTAATGCTATTACTTGCAGCTTGTGGTAAATCTGCACAATTTCCATTGCAATCATGGCTTGGGGATGCAATGGCAGGTCCCACCCCAGTTTCTGCATTAATTCACGCTGCAACCATGGTAACCGCTGGTGTCTATTTAATTACTCGCTCTAACTTTATTTTTGATGAAGCACCAATCGCGCAACTAATGGTCTTAGTTGTTGGAGGAATTACTCTGTTGTTCGGTGCAGTTATTGGTATGGCAAAAGATGATATTAAGAAAGCACTTGCCGCATCTACTATGTCTCAAATTGGCTACATGATCTTGGCAACTGGCTTAGGGCCAATTGGATACGCCTTTGCAATTATGCACTTACTAACTCATGGGTTTTTTAAAGCAAGTATGTTCTTAGGTGCAGGATCTGTTATGCACGGCATGAAGGATGAAGTAAACATGCGAAAGTTTGGTGGAATTGGAAAATTCATGCCATTTACTGCGCTCACCTTTGGTCTTGGTTACTTAGCAATTATTGGTGTGCCACCATTTTCTGGTTTTTACTCCAAAGATAAAATTATTGAGACTGCATTTAATGCCGGTGGCATAAAAGGTATTGCACTAGGTATGGCTACATTATTAGGCGCGGTGATCACTGCTTTTTATATGACCCGTGTTGTGATATTGACCTTTTTTGGAAATGAACGATGGGGTCATAAAGATGAACCAGCCGAGAGTCCAGCATTGATGTTAATTCCAATTGGATTACTTTCAATAGGATCTATTGCAGCTGGCTTTATCTTTTCAAAGGGTGATGGCTTAGTTAATTGGCTACAACCAGTTGTTAATCCACTTAAAGAGCACCATGCTGAAGAGTTTTTACCACCGATAATTGTTTCATTGATGACTTTAGTTGCCGTAATGATTGGATTAACAGTTGCGATTTTAAAATATCGTGGTGACCAAGTAGCCCAAGCACCTGAGAAGGTTTCAGTATTAGTATCAGCAGCAAGGCGAGATCTATTTCAAGATGAGTTTAATGAAGCTGCATTTATGCGCCCAGGTCAATCTCTTATTAAGATTTTATTGAATTTAGATTACATATTAATTGATGGTTTAGTTAGATCAGTTGCGGCTACCTCACTAAGTGCTGGTGTGCGGCTTCGTACCTTGCAAACTGGCTATGTAAGAAGCTACGCCTTAATGATGGTAATTGGCGCCCTGGCTTTAGTTACTACAATTTGGGTGGTTACAGCATGAGTTTATTAACAGTTATTGGGTTACTCCCATTAATTAGTGCATTATTAATTGCCGCTATTCCAAGCAAGAATACTGGATTAATTAAGCGTGCTACTTTTATTGCCACCTCACTTATAGCAATTATCTCAATCTCACTTGCCACTGGTTTTGATAAAACCAGCACCGGTATGCAATATGTACAGAGTAATCCATGGATTTCATCTTTTAACATTAACTATGCAGTCGGTATTGATGGCATCTCATTAGTTTTAATCTTGCTCTCAACAATTTTAGTTCCAATTGTTGTTCTTGCTACTTGGCCAGAGGCAGATGGCGGTAGATGGGGAGCTAAGGTATTTTATATTCTAATTTTAATTTTAGAGACAATGATGATTGGCGTCTTTGCTGCCACTGACTTATTTCTATTCTATGTTTTCTTTGAGGCGATGCTAATTCCAGTTTACTTTTTAATCGGTGGCTTTGGTAGTGGAAATAAATCTGCTGCTGCGATGAAGTTTCTGCTTTATAGCTTATTTGGTGGCCTATTAATGCTTGCTTCAATTATTGGCGTCTATGTGATAGCTGGCAATCAAATTGGTGCAACCTTTGATTTGGCTAAACTTGCTACGCTACAAATTGATAATAAAACAGAGAATCTTTTATTTCTTGGTTTCTTTATTGCATTTGCCATCAAAGCACCGCTATGGCCATTTCATACTTGGTTACCAGATGCTGCTAAGGCCGCATCACCCGGTACATCCGTCTTACTTTTAGGTGTGCTGGATAAGGTCGGAACCTATGGAATGATCCGCTTTTGTATTGAATTATTTCCTGACGCCAGTAAGACATTTACACCATTAATAATTACCTTGGCGGTTATTTCAATTATTTACGGCGCTNCTTATGGCAATTGGNCAGCGAGATATAAAAGGATTGATTGCATTTACCTCCATATCCCACTTTGGTTTTATCACAATGGGAATTTTTGCAATGACTACNCAAGGTATGTCAGGTGCTAATTTGTATATGGTAAATCATGGATTTTCTACAGCGGCCCTGTTTTTAATTGCTGGTTGGATGATGATGCGTAGAGGATCCTCTGTGATTGCAGATTTCGGTGGCTTGCAAAGAGTCACGCCAATAATGGCGTGGACATTTTTTATTGCTGGCATGTCTAGCCTGGCACTTCCGGGTCTATCTAGTTTTGTTAGCGAGTTCCTAGTATTAGTTGGCACATATACTCGTTATCCAGTAGCAGCAGTTATTGGAACATTAGGAATAGTGCTTGCTGCACTTTATATATTAATTCCAATTCAAAAAACTCTACATGGCCCCATTATTGATGGAAATGAGAAATTAACTGACTTGAGTTTACGTGAGAAGATTGCAATCGCACCAGTAATTTTAGTGATTGTTGTAATGGGTTTTTACCCAAAGCCGGTATTAGATCTAATTAATCCAACTGCTGAAAAAGTTGTTACAAAAGCTGGTTTTACAGATCCAGCTGCAAAGGTAGGTAAGTAATGCTAATTGCACCATCACTTACTTACTCACTCCTTGCCCCAATTCTTATTGTGTTAGCAGGAGCATTGATTGGCGTGCTAGTTGAAGCATTCTTAGGTAAGACCCACCGTCCCGCTATTCAGTTAACAATTAGTATTGGCTCGCTCTTATTAGCCTTACAACAGCTGTGGCAAATTAGAGATTCATCATCACTAACGGCTGCGGTTAACTCAGTAACTATTGATAAAGCAGGCATATTCCTACAAGCAACTATTGTTTTACTATCTTTGGCTGCCGTTTTATTAATCGCTGATCAGGAGAATTTTGTCGCTCAAGCCTCCGCTATTCCAGGCTCTATTGAGGAGCGCAGTGCATTAGAACAAAAAAACCAACAAACAGAGATATTTCCTCTTTTCTTATTTGCAGTAGCCGGCATGATGTTATTTACAATTGCATCTGACTTAATTACATTATTTGTTGCGCTAGAGGTATTTTCACTGCCACTTTATTTACTTGCCGGTCTATCGCGCAGGCGACGATTACTTTCTCAAGAGGCAGCTCTTAAATACTTTTTACTAGGCGCCTACTCCTCTGCATTTTTCTTATTTGGATCAGCCTTCCTATATGGATACTCCGGAACTATCTCCTTATCTGGAATTAGCGCAGCGGCAGGCAATGGGAATGATATTTTCCTACTTATTGGAATTATCTTTGTGTCAGTTGGTTTACTATTCAAAATTAGTGCAGTGCCATTTCACTCCTGGACACCTGATGTCTATCAAGGTGCACCAACTCCAATAACTGGCTTTATGGCTGCCTGTACAAAGGTAGCTGCATTTGGTGCGATCTTACGTATTTTCTATGTTGGATTTGCTCAGTCACAAACACAGTGGCGGCCAATAATCACTGTAATTGCAATTATTACTATGTTGTTTGGTTCATTAGTTGCGATAGCTCAGCGTGATGTTAAACGAATGCTTGCGTATTCATCGATTGCTCATGCTGGATTTTTACTATCTGGTGTAGTTGCCTTAAATAAAGATGGCTTAGCTGCCTCACTATTTTATTTATTTGCATATGGATTTGCCACACTTGCAGCTTTTGGCATTATTACTTTAATTAGGGATTCAACTGGTGAGGTAACAGATTTAAATCGCTGGGTTGGCTTGGGTAGAAAATCGCCATTAGTTTCTGCAGCCTTTGCATTCTTGCTATTGAGTTTCGCTGGAATTCCATTAACCGCAGGCTTTGTTGGTAAATTTGCAATATTTTCAGCCGCTTATAAAAGTGGCAATATTTCATTGGTTGTAGTTGGTGTACTGGCAAGTGCGATTGCTGCTTTCTTTTATATCAGAGTCATTATTATGATTTTCTTTACAGATCCAGTTAATAATTCAGTATCTGTAATTATTCCATCAATTAAAAGCAAGGTTTCAATAGTTGCCTCAATGATAATTTCAATTGCTTTAGGTATTGCACCTTCATTAGTCCTTACCACAGCCAGTAATTTTGCCAATTTTGTTAAATAATGAATAAATTAGGAATACCTAATCTTGATAAGCAGCTTGAGCTATCACTTATTTCTGATATGGAAAAAGTAGAGAAACTTCTTCGCACCCATATAGAGGGTGAGTACCCATTAGTTGTTGAGACCTCACGCCACTTAATCAATGCTGGTGGTAAGCGACTTCGCCCTTTACTCAGCATATTAGCTGGTAAGTTCGGCATAGAAGAAACTGATGAGATTATTAAAGCTGCTGTAGTTTGTGAACTAACCCACCTTGCAACTTTGTATCACGATGATGTTATGGATGATGCAGTACTGCGTCGTGGTGTTACTAGTGCCAATAAAAAATGGAGTAACGCAGTTGCAATTCTCACCGGAGATTACTTGTTTTCAAAAGCTTCAGATTTATTGGCAGATTTAAAACCAGAATTCGTGCAAGAAGCGGTGCACTTACAAGCTAAGACCTTTGAAAGATTAGTAATCGGTCAGATTAATGAAACTCAAGGGGCAAGCGGTGGGCTAAAACAGATTGATCATTACTTAAAAGTAGTTAGCGATAAGACAGGATCATTGATCGGAACTAGCGCCAGACTTGGCGCAATTCTTGCTCGTGCAAAGCCTGAGATTGTAGATATTTTAACTAAATATGGCGAGAAAGTTGGCTTACTTTTTCAGGTATCAGATGATCTAATTGATATTGCAAGTAGTGAAATGGATTCTGGGAAAACTCCTGGTACAGATTTAAGAGAAGGCATACCAACCCTAGTTACTCTTTATGTCATTGAAGCAAATAACCCAGAAGATAAAGAGTTAATCTCTAAATTAAACTCAAAAATTAGTGATGAAGAGTTACCGGCTATTATTAAGCAACTGCGGAGTCATAAAGTTTTACAACAGGTAAAAAACTATTTGCAACAAGTTGCAGATGAATCAATTGATTTACTTGCAGATCTACCAGATTGCCCAGCAAAAGAGGCACTTAAAAATCTGACTTACTCCTTAGTCAGTCGCTCTGCTTGATTTAACTAAGTCAGTTCCAAGAAAAGCTAGTGCTGCCCAGATAAAGATAAATCCCACTACCTTTGAGAGTGGTAGCGGCTCATGAAAAACAATGATCCCGACCAAAAACATAATACTTGGCGTGATGTATTGGAGTAGACCAGTAGTTGTTAACGGCAATCTAGTAGCTGCAGCATTAAACATTAGCAGTGGTATTACGGTAAATAAGCCAGCGGATGCTAAGGCTAATGAGAAGGGTAAATCTTGACCAAACTGTGCCTCATTTTTATTAAGTAAGTAGAACAGGAAAATGATGTTCGGAAAAAATGCGACCAAAGTTTCAATCGATAAAGTTTCAAGTGCTCCAGCATTAAGACGTTTCTTAAATAATGTATAGGAGCCCCAACTAAGTGCTAATCCCAGTGCTACGACTGGCACATGCCCGTAGGTGGCGGTCAAAATAATCACACCAACTGTGGCAAGTATTACCGAGATAATTTGTGACTTGCGTAGTTTCTCTTTTAATATCAACACTCCAAAGCTAACTGCAACTAATGGTGTTATGTAATAACCCAGTGCCGCTTCAACAACTCGATCTACTGATACTGCCCAAATATAAATTCCCCAGTTAAGTGATAAAAGTAAAGAGGTAAGGGCAAGAAGAGCGAAGGATCTTCCATTACGAATTAAGTTGAAAGTAGCTCTTAATTGTTTTTGGTAGGCAAGAAGTACAGCACATGCAAGTAATGACCAAATAGCTCTGTGCGCAACAACTTCAAAGGCAGATGCTCTATCTAATGCTCGCCAGTAAAGCGGGAGTAATCCCCAAATAACATACGCCCCAGCGCCATAAGCAATACCTGATCCGTTACGGTTCAATTACACCTTTTCTAAATGTATTAATTAGCGGTAATTTGTAAACTGAACTGCGAAATCCCAAACCTCTTTTTTAACTTGAGCTATTGCAGTTTGCAGATCATCTCTACTCTTACTGGAAACTCGTAGTTCATCACCTTGGATCTGAGCTTTAATAGATTTAGGGCCACTATCTTTAAGAAACTTCGCAATTTTCTTTGCATTCTCAGTAGTAATTCCCTCTTTGAACTCACAATTAATTCGGTAAGTTTTGCCACTTAACTGTGGTTCACCAGCATCAAGGTGTTTAAGTGAAACATTTCGTTTAATTAACTTATCCTTAAATACATCAAGAGCTGCCTTTGCCCGCTCCTCAGTATCGGATTCAATTAATACCTTGATTCCAGTCTTCTCAACCTTGGTGCCAGTGTTTTTAAAGTCAAAGCGAGTTGCTATCTCTCGGTCGCACTGATTAAAGGCGTTATCTAACTCCATTTGATCAATCTTTGAGACTATGTCAAAACTACTGTCAGCCATGTCTATACTTTACCCAATAAATCCACTGAGGATTTCTCATAAAGTTTGAACTTGGAAGGGGACATGTGAGCCAGATAAAGGTTAAGCGCCGCATTCCCAGCCCAAAAGATCTTGCTCAATTACTTAAGTTTAGAAAAGTAATCTTCAGCCCTCGTAAGCGCAGATTATCGCGGGCATTAACAATTTATGATTTACGAGATATTGCAAAGAAGCGAACACCTCAAGCTCCTTTTGATTACACCGATGGCGGTGCTGATACTGAATCAAGTCTTACTAGAGCACGTGATGCGTATGAAAAATTAGAGTTTCAACCAAAGATTTTGCTTAATGTTAAAGATGTTGATCTTTCAGTGAATATGTTAGGTAAGAAAATGAGTATGCCACTAGGAATTGCACCAACTGGCTTCACCAGAATGATGCAAACCGAGGGTGAGTATGCCGGTGCGTGTGCGGCGCAAGATGCTGGAATTCCTTTCACACTCTCCACTATGGGAACAAGGTCAATTGAGGATGTTGCAAAAGCAGCACCTAATGGGAGAAATTGGTTTCAGTTATATATGTGGAAGGACCGCGATCGCAGTATGGCGCTAGTTGATAGAGCCAGAGCTGCTGGTTTCGATACCTTAGTTTTAACAGTTGATGTTCCGGTTGCAGGTGCAAGGTTGCGTGATGTTAGAAATGGTATGACTATTCCACCCTCACTAACAGTTAAGACAATTTTAAATGCGATTCCGCGTCCTGCCTGGTGGATTAACTTCCTAACAACAGATCCACTTAAGTTTGCATCCCTAGATTCTTGGAACGGCACAGTGGCAGAGCTACTAGATTCAATGTTTGATCCAACTGTTACATATGAAGATTTAAAGTGGATTCGTAGCCAATGGCAGGGCAATCTAGTTGTTAAAGGTATCCAAAATGTTGATGATGCGCTGATGTCGGCTGAGGCAGGTGCGGATGCAATAATTTTATCTAACCACGGCGGTCGCCAACTAGATCGTGCGCCTGTACCACTTCACTTACTACCTGAGGTAGTTAAAGCTGTAGGTAATAAGGCTGAGATTCATGTTGATACGGCAATTATGCATGGCTCCGATGTTGTCGCTGCTCTAGCAACGGGTGCGAATTTCACATGGATTGGTCGGGCTTATCTGTATGGCTTAATGGCAGGTGGAAAACCTGGTGTTGATAAAACATTAGAGATTATGCGCACACAAATTACTAGAACAATGAAATTACTTGGTGCGCGAACCGTTGCTGAGTTAAATCCTGATCATGTGCGCTTTATTGCGCGCTACGCTGATAAATAATTGATCTTTTGGCATAACAACTGTCTAGGCTTTAGACTTCACCACGCTTAACAATCCCTGGCGGGTTGCCCGAGCGGCCAATGGGAGGGGACTGTAAATCCCCCGGCTCTGCCTTCGAAGGTTCAAATCCTTCACCCGCCACCAGTTAAATTAAAGTGAGTATTTACTTAGCAAAGATTTTAAATTTGGATCATTTCGATCCTTATTTCCTGTGTTCCACAATCCATTCTCTTGAGTTCCATCAATAAACTCTAATTTGCTATAACCAGCCATGCGCTTAGTAATTACTCCAGCTCGCTTACTATGCACAAACCACCATAGGTCATCAGTATGCAGTGATAAGGCTTTAT
>JGI25920J50251_10000147_pt1 | contig 21601 bp, 20 predicted proteins | sample LauGreBMM110DCMD_2_FD_50251 | JGI IMG/M metagenome (IMG submission 50251) | reverse complement strand
GATCCAGCCCTTCGACCGGGGTTCGATGGCCCTGATTGAAAAGGCAATCGCCATGAGTGACCTGGGCCTAACCCCCAACAACGATGGCAAGGTGATTCGCATCAATATCCCGCCACTAACGGCCGATCGCCGCAAAGATTTCGTCAAGCTGGCCTCCAAATATGCCGAAGAAGGCAAAGTTGGCCTGCGAAATCTGCGGCGCGATGCCATCGACAAGGTGAAAAAACTTGAGAAGGATGGTGAATTCTCGGAAGACCAGAGCCGCGACGAACAGGATAAGATTCAAAAACTCACCGATCGCTACATCACCGAAGTCGAAAAACATCTCGCAGACAAAGAGGCCGACATTCTTAAAGTGTGAGCGTCATTGTCTTCAGTCAAGGCCTGAGTATTATCAATCTGCCCTTTAGGTGGTCCCAGCGAAAGACCCAGCCGCTGGTCGCTGTCCATCTGAGTCCTTTCCGCCACCGCCAGTGGTCCGTGCTGCCCTGCCATGCGTGACCTTGCCGATGTGATCGTGGTGGGCAGTGGTGCCGCCGGGGCTTCGGCCGCCTTCCACCTGGCCGCCCGTGGCCGCAGCGTCACCCTGCTGGAGCGCCAGAACCTGCCGCGGCCTAAACCCTGTGGCGGCGGCATGGCCGCCTCAGTGCAGCGCTGGTTTCCCTTCGATCTCAGCCCGGTGGTGGACCAGGTGATCGAGCAGGTGCGCTTCACCTGGGACCTCCANGATCCGGTCACGGCCGTGCTGCCGGGCGATTCCCCCTTCTGGATCGTGCGTCGCTCCAAACTCGATGCCTACCTGGCCGAGCAGGCCAGCGCTGCCGGCGCCCGGGTCCTAACCGGTGAGGCTGTGGAGCGGATCGAGCGCGATGGCGACCACTGGCGGGTGGTGCTGGCCGGCGGCCAAAGCCTGGCCAGTCGGGGCCTGGTAGTGGCCGATGGATCCGGCTCCCGCTTTGCCCAGCCCCTGGGCCTGGGACCAGCCAGGCCCCGCTATGCCTCCGCCGTGGCCGTAGAGGTGGAGGCCGAGGTGCGGGAGCCGGCCACGGCCCGCTTCGAATTTGGCCTGGTGCAGCACGGCTTTTGCTGGGCCTTTCCCCGCCAGGGCGGCTACAGCATCGGCGTGGGCACCTTTATTGGCCGCAACCCGGCCAACAGTGACGCCGTGCTGGCCCAGCTGCTGCCCAGCCTGGGCCTGGCGGCCGATGCGGGCGAGCGGTTCAGCTCACCCCTGCGGGTGTGGAATGGTCACCATCCCCTGCACTGCCCTGGCGCCGTGGTGGTGGGCGATGCAGCTTCCCTCTGTGATCCCTTCCTGGCGGAAGGCCTGCGGCCGGCCCTGCTCAGCGGCGTGCGAGCCGCTGAGGCCCTAGACCACTGGCTAGGCGGTGACAGATCGGCCCTGGCGGGCTANAGCGCCACCATGCGCCGCCAATGGGGCGATTCGATGGCCTGGGGACGGCGCATCGCCCAGGTGTTCTACCGGGTGCCAAAGGTGGGCTACCAGCTGGGCATTAAGCGTCCAACGGCCCCCCAACGGATCGCCCAGATCCTCTCCGGCGAACTGGGCTATGGCGATATCGCCCAACGGGTGATTCGCCGACTGCTATTTCAAGGCCAGTGATCCCAGGGACACAGCCAAAGAAAGATTGAGCGGGCCACTTTGTGCAGCCCAGCCCCATTGCCATGGCCTGAAAACGGTGCCAGTTAGGACGACTTGATGCAGTCCTTCAGCTGGCGAAGTCGCTGGTCGATCGAGGCGAGTAGATCGATCGCGAACATCGGCGATTCTTGTACGGCAAACAGGAACTTTTCCCGATTCATCTCCAGGACTCGGCAGGTGGTGATCGCCGTGGCATCGCCATAACGGCAGTGCTCCTGAGTGACCAGGGCCCCGGCGCCAAAGACATCGCCGGCCTGGATTAGTTCCTGGCCAGCGTTGCCATTCCAGGTCAACTCCACCGTGCCCTCGAGCAAGCCGTACATGCACTCGCCCGTCTCACCAGCGCGAAAGATCAGGTCCCCCGCCTCAAAGATGTGGACCTCGCCCTGGATGGCCAGGGCGCGCATGGTGTCGAGGGCGTTCAAGGGCAGGGCCAGGGCAGAGGAAGGAGTTTGGTTTAGGGGGTTAAGGGGCGGTAATGGCCAGGGGGGCCCCCAGGCCACCGCGCACATCCGCTGGCATTAGGCGGCCGTCATGGTCGGTGTCGAGGGCATCGAAGACCGCATCGCTGCCGAGCCATTCCTCCCGGGTGATGCAGCCATCCCCATCGAGATCATTCAGCAGGAAGATCTCCTGGGCGGCGTGGCTGAAGGCCGCGGCCCCCTCCAGCTCACCCAGGCGATGGGCCAACTGGAATTCAAGGGTTTCAATCGCCTTGACGAAACCGCGGATCCCCTCATCGAGCTTGTCGGTGGCCATGGCATCGGCGGCCATCATCGTGTCGAAGCCGGGACGATCCAGGTTGATCTGGGCCCGGGTTGGGGCCGGGGCCGCCCCATCAAGCTTGCGGGGCAGGTCGGCTTCGCTGCTGCGCAACTGATCCAGCAGTTTCGGCGAAATCGTCAGCAGATCGCAGCCCGCCAATTCGATGATTTCCTCGATGTTGCGGAAGCTGGCCCCCATCACCTCGGTGGCGTAGCCGTAGGTCTTGTAATAGTTGAAGATCTCGGTCACCGAGATCACGCCCGGATCCTCCGCGCCGGGATAGTGGTCGCGGCCGGTGCTGGCCTTATACCAATCAAGGATGCGGCCTACAAAAGGAGAAATCAGGGTCACGCCGGCCTCGGCGCAGGCCACGGCCTGGGCAAAACTGAACAGGAGGGTGAGGTTGCAATGGATGCCTTCCTTTTCCAGGGCTTCGGCTGCCTTGATCCCTTCCCAAGTGGAGGCCACCTTGATCAGCACCCGATCGGTGCCAATGCCTGCGGCCTGATAAAGGCCAATCAACTTGCGGGCCTTGGTAATCGTCGCCTCGGTATCGAAGCTGAGGCGGGCATCCACTTCGGTGGAAACCCGACCGGGCACGAGCTTGAGGATTTCGCGGCCGAAGATCACGCAGATTTCATCGAGGGCCTCGAGCACCACGTCTTCCGCCGGCGCATCGGCACCGATCACGGNCCGGGACTCGCGCAGGGCCGTGTCGATCAGGTTCTGGTAGGTGGGAATCTGGGCCGCAGCCAAGATCAACGAAGGGTTTGTGGTGGCATCCCGCGGGGTGAATTGCTTGATAGCTTCAAGTTCGCCGGTGTCGGCGACAACCACCGTCATGGCGGCGAGTTGGTCGAGCAGGTTGGCCATGGGGTGGGCTTGGGCGAACGCCGGCGACGGCTAGACGATGCCATCAAGCTAGCCAGCAAGACCGGAGACGAAACCCTGATGGCTGACCCTGTTTGAGGGAATCCCCATGGGGTCTGGACCTGACCTGCCAAAAAGCTGCCGTCGCCCTGCCCGGACGGGCCGGCTCAATCCCGGCCCGTCCGGGCAGGGGCGGTAGCCGGGGTGGGGCCTGAGCGAGGCTTACCAGCAAGCACCGGCTTCACGGCTGTACGGGGCTGGTTGCCCGCGAGGGCTTGAAGACCCAGCTGCCTAGCCGCAGCTTGGGGCGGCAACTTTTCAAGCACCAGCAGGGCTTCGATGATCTGCTTGGCCACGGGCAGGGCCACGGTGGAGCCATAGGCGTTGCCCCCTTGGGGTTCATCCACCACCACCAACACCACATAGCGCGGGTTGTCGGTGGTGAGGTTGGCGATGAAACTACAAATGCGAGCCCCGGGGATATAGACGCCATTGAGGGCCTTCTGGGCCGTACCGGTCTTGCCACCGATGCGATAACCGGGGATACGGGCCCCCTTGCCACTGCCCTTTTGCACCACGGTTTCCATCCATTCGAGCACTTGCCGAGCCACCTCCGGCCGCAGCAGCTGCACTCCCGAAGACCGGGGTGGAGCGGCCAGATCGTCGCCGGAGCGAAGGCCCCGGGTGATGTGGGGACTGACCAGCCGGCCGCCGTTGGCGATCATGGCGTGCAGCTGTAGCAACTTCAGGGGCGTCAGCGAAAATCCCTGGCCAAAGGCGGCCGTGGCCGGTTCGATCGGCTGGCTCAGGAAATCGTTGCGGCTCTTGAGTTCTCCTGCCACGGCCCCAGGCAGGTCCGTGTCGGGGATGGTGTCGATGCCGATGTTATTGAGCCAGCGCCAATACAACGACGGCTTGAGCTTGTGCATGGCATCCACCATGCCAACGTTGCTGGAGACCTGCAACACGGTGGCAAGGTCCATCACCCCATTGGCCCGGCGGTCGTGGTTGAAGATCGGCCAACCGCCAATCGTCACCGAGCCGGTGTCATTCACCGTGGTGCGGGGGTTGATCGCATTCTCTTGGAGGGCGAGGGCCAGGTTGATCGGCTTGAAGGTGGAGCCGGGTTCGTAGAGGTCCTGCACGGACCATTCGCGGAAGAGACCAGGCGGATACTTCCAGAACTTATTGGGGTCATACGAAGGCGTGGACGCGAGGGCGAGGATCTCGCCATTGCGTACGTCCATCACTAGGGCGACGCCCCGCTTGGCGCTCCATTGCTTCACCTGCTTGGCCAGCGCCGACTGGGCCACCTGCTGCAGGCGGGAATCCAGCGTCAGCTGCAGGCGCAGGTCGTCGCCGTAGAGCACCCCCGCCCGCAGGCCATCGGGTAGGGGGGTGCCATCGGCGCCGCGGCGCAGCTGGCGCGGCGTTTCATGGCGGCGCAGGTCCTGGTCGCGGCTCTGCTCTAGGCCCGCCTGGGGCACCCGCTCCAGGTTGAGAAATCCCACCACATTGGCGAACAGGGGGCCGAGGGGGTAAATCCGCTGGGGGTAGGACTCCAGATCCAGGCCACTGATGCCCAGCTTGCGAATGCGATCGGCCGTTTCGGGATCCAATTCGGTAGCCAACTTCACGCCGGATTGGCGGGAGCCGATCGTGGCCATTAGGGCCTCCACGGGCAGACCCAAGATCGGGGCCAGCTTCTGGGCCACATCCAGGGACGGACGCTTGCTAAGGGGAGCATCGCCCGGGAAGTTGAAATAGCGCGGATGGGCCCAAACAGTGAAGCGCTCCTCATCGAGGGCCACCATGCGGCCGTTGCGATCGACGATCGTGCGCCGCTTACCGATCGGCGCAATCGTTTGGGTCTGCACGGACCGGGCCCGGTTGAGCAGTTGGGGCCCCTGAACCACCTGCACCCAGGCCAGGCGAGCCGCCAAACCCACCAGGCCGGCGGCAAGGATCAGATAGACGGCCAAAAGCCTGACGGACGGAACGGGGCGAAAGTCGAGAACCCTGCTGCCTCGAGATCCCTTCGGGGGCAGGGGTGGCCGTTGCCGGGGCCTCGTTGTCACCATCTCAGCCCCCCGCCATTGGGGCCAGTGTGCCGAACCATGGCACCAGCGCCATCGGCGGGCTCAACGCTAAGGATCTGGGGCCCCATCCCTGCCAGCCAGGGACCGGAGCTGCCGGAAGCCAGGGGCAACGCTCAATAGCCAGCAAGGATCTGGCGAGGGCTGACGCCGGCAAGCAAGGTGATGATCGAGGCGGGACGCTGGGCGCTGGGGGCAGGCACGTAAATCAGCTTTTCGCTGCTGGTGGGCACCAGCTGGCCAGGATTGTGGGCCACGCGAAGGTGGTGCTGTTCGAGAACCGCGGTGGATTTCTGTAGGCGTTGCTCCAGCAGTTGGGAGGCCTCCAGACTCTGGTAGCTCCGGGTCCACTGGCTCTGCCAATGCAGGGTGAGGGCACTCAATCCAACCACCGCCAGACCCAGGCCCAGCAGACTGCCGTCAGCGATCCGATGGAGACTGGCCAGCCAAGGGGCCGCGCGCTCAACCCGCCGTGCTGAGAGGGATCCCTGGATCAGGGCTAGGGAGCGTTGGCGCTGGCCCCTGGCGCTGCGGGAGGTGGATGGGGCAGGGGCGGCAACCACGGAGCCAAACAGCAACTTTTCAAGTGAACCACGGCTAGAAGGCGCCAGCAAGGCAGACCGTCTGGCAATCCGCACAGTTCAAAAATCGGCTCAAACCAGGGCCGCCATGGATTGAATAGGCCCAGGTTCCTAGACGGATGTCAGTCCTACCAATCAGGCCTTAGGCCGCAATGGAAAAAGCCACTTGAGGCGCCCAACCGGCTGGAATTAGCTGCCAAGCAACACCAGGTTGGCGAAGGTCATGGCATTCCAGAGGCTGTGCATCAACACCGAGGCCCCCAGCCGGCCGCTGCTGAGGCGCAGCCAGCCCAGGCCCAGGCCCAGCATCAGTAGGGCCGGCAATTCCCCCAGGCTGAGGTGGGCGATCGCGAAGACCAGGCCACTCACCAGCACCCCCAGCCAGGGGCCCCGCTGGCGCGCCACCACCGGCAGCAGCACCCCCCGGAAAATCGTCTCCTCAAACAGGGGCGCCAGCACGATTGCCGTGATCCCATAGCAACTGAGGGGGGCCAGGGCCCCGCCCTGCAACACCAGCTCCAGCAAGGGGTTACTGCCGCCTGGATCACTCCAGATCTGCTGCTGCAGCCAGCTCACCAGGCTCACCAGGGGCAGCACGATCAGAAATCCCTTCAAGGCCCGACCCGCAGGCAACCAGGGGGGCAGCCAGCCCAGCTGCAACCAGCCCCCCTGGGGCGCCGGCCCCAGGCCGCGCAGCATCCACCAGAGAATCCCTAGGGGGCCAGCCATCAGCCCCAGGTAGAGCAGCAACACCGAAAGGGCGCTATGGAGGGCCGCCGGCAGCTCGACCAGGGAGAGCAGGCTCTCCACCAAGGGTCCCAGCAGGATGGGGGTCAGCACCTGCCCCACCACCACAAAGCCGCCGCCCACCAACAGGACCGTATCGATTTCGCTCAAAGCCGGGCCCACCAGGGGCGGCAGGGGCAGGGACCGGCCGCGCCAGCGCAGCCAGAGCTCGCGGACCAGCAGGCCCAGGCCCGCCAGCAGGCTCAGGCCTGGCAGAAGATTGACCAACAGAAGCCTCATGGCTGCGCGCTGGCCAACTTGGGGTTGGCCACAGGCCTGGGGATCGCCCGACAGGGCTTCGCAGCTCCATTGGCGCAGCAGGGGCACCGGCGCCAAGCTGGCGCTGAGTGCTTGGGCCTCGGCCGGCGCCAGGGGCTGGTTCAAGAGCAGGGCAGTTGCCACGGCGGAGTCGCGGGCACGGGCCTGCTCAAGCAGGGGCAGGGCCCGCTGCCGTTGGCCCTGGTAAACCGCCACAAGGGCCTGCTCCAACAGCAGGTCGGTGGAGGCGGGCTGGCCAGCCTCGGCCTGTCCCATGCCCAGACCCTCGAGGTGCTGCTGCAACCGGCCGAGGGGGTCCTGGCCGGCGAAGGCCTGACCCAGGGCTGGAGGCAAGTGGGGACTTGCCAGCACGGCCAATTCCAGCTGGCGCCGTTCCAGGTCATTGGCCACCGAGGGCCGCTTGAGGCTTTCGAGCAGGCCGTTTGACCAAAGCAACAGGCTGATCGCCACACAGATCAGGGCCAGCAGCACCTTCCAGCGCGCCGGGCCAGGCCGCTCCCCCGTGTTCACCCGCTTGCCCCAATGATGGCCCGATTCTCACCCGTGGCCTTCCCATACGATGGAGTACTGATATGGCTAATCCCCTGTGACCCTGAGGCTTCTGCTCGTCCGCCATGGCCTGAGCAGCTTCAATCTGGAGCAGCGCATCCAGGGCCGCGACGACCTTTCCGACCTGAGCGAGGAGGGCCACCGCCAGGCCCGCGCCGCGGGAGAAGCCCTGCGGGGGCTGCCGATTGACCAGGTCTATGCCTCGCCGCTACGCCGGGCCAAGGACACGGCCTTGCAGCTGCTCGCCGCCCATGGCGCTGGCCTAACCCCCCAACTCGATGGGGACCTGTTGGAAGTGGACCTGGCCCCCTGGTGTGGCCTGCGAATACCGGACTTAAAAGACCAGTTCCCCGCCGAATACCAGCTCTGGGCCACCCGGCCAGAAAGCCTGCTCTTGCAACGCCCGGACGGCAGCAGTTATGCCCCGATCGGCGAGTTAATGGAGCAGGCCAGTCGGTTCAAAGACAGTCTCCTGCTCAAGCACCCGCCCGGGGCCGCGGACTCCCAAACCGTGCTGGTGGTTGCCCACAACGCCATCCTGCGCTGCCTGATCCTGAGCCTGCTGGGGCTCGATGGCACCGGCTTTAGGCGCTTGCGCATCGATAACGCCTCCCTATCGGTGCTGAACCTGAGCTCCAGCACCGATGGCGGGCTGGCTGTGCAGATCGAATCCCTTAATGGCACCAGCCATCTCCAGGACGACCCCCTCGCCTCGTCCCTACCACCCAAGGGTGCAGGAGCCAGACTTTTGTTGGTGCGCCACGGCGAAACGGACTGGAATCGCCAGGGCCGCTTCCAGGGCCAGATTGACATTCCCTTGAATGAGAACGGCCATAGCCAGGCCGAGGCCGCCGGTCGCTTCCTCGCCGATGTGAGCCTGCAGCGGGCCTACACCAGTTCCATGGCCCGCCCGCGCCAGACGGCGGAAGCAATCCTGCGCTCCCATCCCGGGGTGCCGCTCACCAGCGTTAGTGCCCTGGTGGAAATCGGCCATGGCGAATGGGAGGGACGGCTGGAGCAGGAGATCGCCGAGGGTTGGCCCGAGCTGCTAGCCACCTGGAAGCTGGCGCCCGACACGGTGCAGATGCCGAGCGGCGAAACGATTCAGGACGTCTGGGACCGTTCCCTTAGGGGCTGGCAAAGCATTGCCGCCAGCCTGGACCCGCATGAAACGGCCCTGGTGGTAGCCCACGATGCGGTCAATAAAACGATCCTCTGCGCCCTGCTGGGCCTGGCCCCCGCCGACATCTGGACCGTGAAACAGGGCAATGGCGGGGTCACTGTGATCGACTACCCCCACGGACCGGAGGGGCCGCCCCTGGTGGCCTGCCTTAACCAGACCGCCCACCTGGGCGGGGTGCTTGATCGCACCGCAGCGGGAGCCCTCTAGATGGGGGGGCTTAGCCACCGAAATCGAGTGCCTGGGCACTGGCTGTCATGGTGTTAATCGGCTCGAGCCACTTTCTGGAGCAGGTTCACCTGCTCGAAGCGCCAGGCCAACCGCCGCGTCGCTGTGATGCCCTGATTGAATCGGGCGCCCTAGCCGCTACCGGGCATGAAGCCCGTAAGCGGGCAGAGCTGCTGGGTTTGCCAGCCCTCGATGCCAAGGACTGGTGGCTTGGCCCCGCCTTAGTGGACCCCCATTCGGTGCTGGAGCAGCCCCTGGGCGGACGGGCCGAAACCTTGCAGAGCCTGGCCCGTTCGGCCGCCGCCGCGGGCTACGGCACCGTGGCCGTCTTGCCCCAGGCCCATCCCTGGCGGGACCGGGCCGGGGCGATGCAGCTGCCCCGCCTGGCCAGCGATCAGGCTGAAGCGCGAATCCTGCCCTGGGGCAGCTTCAGCAGCGGCGGCGCCGGCCTGGAGCTGGCCCCCCATCGCGAGCAGCTGGATTGCGGCGCCATTGGCCTGGCCGAAGCCGCCGCCATGCCGCCCCTAGCCCTGCTCGAACGGGGTTTGCGCCTAGCCGAAATGGGGGATCGGCCCGTGTTGATCGCCCCCCACAGCGGGGAGTTCAGCCAGGCGGGGTTCGTGCGCGAGGGGGTTGAGGCCCTGCGGCTGGGTTGGCCCCTCGATCCGGTGNTGAGCGAAACCATGCCCCTCGGCAGCCTGCTGGCCCTGGCCCAGGGCCTGCCCCAGGCCAACCTGCGCCTGATGAACCTCTCCACCGCCGCCGGGGTGGCCCTACTGGCGGAGCGGCCCTGCCNGCAAAGGCCCCTGGCCACGGTCAGCTGGTGGCATTTGCTGGCCGACTCCGGGGGCCTCGATCCGGGGGCGGAAGGCTGGCGAGTGCAGCCCTCCCTTGGCTGCCGCGCCGATCGTGAGGCCCTCATCGCTGGCCTGGCCAGCGGGGTGCTCACGGCTGTTGCCGTGCAACACCAGCCCCTCGATGGCGAAGAGCAGCTGCTGCCCCTGGATCAACGCAAACCCGGCGTGGCCGGTCACCGCTACGTGCTGCCGGCGCTCTGGCAGGAGCTAGTGGTGCGCCGGGGNTGGCAGGCTGCCGATCTCTGGCGGGTGCTCTGCTGGGGCCCGGCCCAGGTGCTAGGCCTGGCCCCAGCCTTGCTCTGCACCGGCAGCCGCGACTGGATCCTGTTCGATCCGCAGCAGCAGTGGCAGCCCTGGCAGGAACCCGACGCCTCCCTGGCGGCCAACCAACCCTTACGCAGGCAGGAGCTCACGGGCCGGGTGCTGGCGAGTGGGATTAAGGGCCGTTCTTAGGGGCCACGCCACTCCCTGATTCGGCCGGACCGAGGGGCCCGATGGCATCGAATGGATAAAAGCGCCAGAAGGCGCGGCCGATGATTTCGCTGCGGGGCAGGAAGGCACCGCCGGGCCAGAAGCGGCCATCCCAGCTGTTGGCGCGGTTGTCCCCCAGGGTGAGCACGTGGTCAGCAGGAACCACGGCGTTCAGGGTGCGGCAGGGTCCCATGCCCTGGCTATCGACTTGACACCAGGTCTTGACGTAGGGCTCCGGCTGGCGGCGACCGTTGAGGCTGACCTGGCCGCGGGGATCCACCACAACCTGATCCCCCTCAACAGCCACCACCCGCTTGATGTAGGCGTCGCAGGCGGGATTTTGCAGGCCCGGGATTGAGCCCACCAGGGGCAAGTTCACGAGCAAGCAGCCCAGGGCCGAGGAGCGGTGGTTGGCCTGCAGGACCGGATCAAAGTGGTGGGGTGCGTGGAACACCACAATCTCGCCGCGCCGGGGACCCCGGTTGCGGTAGCTGAGTTTTTCCACCAGCAGGCGGTCCTGGATCTGCAGGCCCGGCAACATCGAACCTGAGGGGATGTATCGGGCCTCCAGTAGGAACTGACGGATGCCGAGGGCTATCACCAGGGTGATCAGCACCCCCCGCCAGAACAGCCAGGGACTCTCCTCGGGCGGTTGAGCAGCGGGGGCGTCGGGGGCTACGGGAGGCGGGGACTGGGGCCTGGGGGGATCCAGGGGCACAGGGGGGTGCGGCTCAGACAACTGGGATCGGGGCTGAAGAACCGCCAAGGCGGGCCTGCTGGGCAGGTAAGGCAGATTAGGCAGTCGCAGGCCCTAGCTCGCCCCTTAGCGATCCCCATGGTTCGTCCCCGCTGGCTTTCAATCCAACGGGTCCCCCCGGGCCGGGGCTGGCGCCATTGGGACCGGTTTGTGGCCCTCTGGGCCAGCATCAATCTGCTCTGGGTGGGGTTTGATCTCACCTATGTGCCGCTGCGCACGTTCTGGTTGCAACGCACCCTTTACCCATTTCCGTCCCTGCCCCTGGCGTTACCGCTAACGCTGCTGCCGTCAATCACCCCCTACTACGACCCGATCAAGGGCATCGAGCCCCACCGCCAGACCCAGGCCTACCTGGCCGCCTTCCGCCAACTGGATCAGCAACTGCTGAAGGACCCAGCCGCCCCGGCCGCCCAGGCCCTACGCCGCCGGCAGCTGGCCCTCACCAACCAGATCATCGATGACAACCCTTTCCTGGTTTCGGGCCAGTCGGGCAGCTTCGAAACGGTGAAAAACAGGCTGCGCCAGCGGGCCGGCCTCGATTCAGCCAAGCTTTCGAACGCCCGTCTCCTCAGCGTCGACTGGCTGCAAGACCATCCCTGGCAAGCGGAACGCCGCTTCTGGCAGCAGCAGGTGCTGCCCCTGATCGAAACCTGCTACTGGCGGTCGATTGATGAAAACGGCCATCCCAGCGACCACTTCTGGTGGTACGACCTGGTGCTGTTCCAGGGAGTGTTCCTCCTGGACATTGGCCTACGGATGCTGCGCCTACGACGGCGCCTGCCGGGCTTGAGCTGGCGCGATGCCCTGCTACGCCGCTGGATCGACTTGCCGCTACTGCTGCCGATTTGGCGCTGGTCGCGGCTGCTGCCCGTGGTGGAGCGCCTCAGCGGCGCCGGCCTGATCAATATCGAACCGCTACGGGCCGTGATCAGCCGCGCCGTGGTCTCCCTGTTAGCCCTGGAACTGTTTGAGGTGCTGGCCCTGCAGCTGGTCGATGGCACCCAGTCCCTGATCCGCTCACCCCAGTGGCCCCGCTGGATTCGCAACCTGCGCAGCCACCAGCGGGCCAACCTGGCGGAGGGGGGCGACCTCGTTGAATTGCTGCGGCTATGGGGGCCGCTGGTGCTGGGCCAGGTGGCCCCCAGGCTGTCGCCAGAACTGCAGGCGGTGCTTAGCCATGCCCTGCAGCAGAGCTTCCGGGGTGGCGCCATGGGCGCCCAATTGAGCAGCCAGCTCTCCGCTGCCGTGGTCGAGAGCCTGCTCGATCTCTCGCGCAGCACCGGCAAACGGCTCTCCCAGCCGGACAACCGCCAGGTGGAGCTGCTCTTGCGTTTCGCTGACCGGTTCCTCGATGAACTGGGCGGTGCCCTGGAGGCGGGCAGCACCCTGGAGCGCAGTCAGCAACTGCTGTGCAGCCTGCTGCAGGACCTCAAGCTCACCTACTTGGCCCAGGTGAACCGGGCCGGCATCGATGCCTTGATGGATGAACTCGATGAACTGACGAGCCCGGTTGCGGCGTCAACGGGCTCAGCGCCCCCCTAAAGCAAAAACGGCCTGAACTGGCCCCATCTGCCGGACCCCTAACCAGGGCGCCACCCCTAATCAGGGGCGCCAAGGATTACCCGAGCAGCAGCGCACTCCATTCCTCCGGCTTAAAGCCCACCAACACCTTGCCCTGGGCCGTGAAGACCAGGGGGCGTTTGATCAACTTGCCATCGGCAGCCAAGGCTTGGAGCGCTTCGTCTTGGCCCATGGCGGCAACGGCGGCGGCGCCGAGGGCCCGGTAGCTCTGGCCGCTGGTGTTGAACAGGCGCTTAATGGCACCCAGGGCCGCCAGGGCCTGGGCCAAGGTCCCCCGAGACGGGGGGCTTGTGGTGATCTCGATGAGCTCCAGGCCCGGCCCAGCAGTAAGGCCCTGCTGGGCTAGCCAGGCCAGGGCCTTGCGGCAGGTAGAGCAGCGGCCGTAGGCGTAAACCTTGAGCGGCAGTTGATCCCCTGCAATAGCCATGGGCTAGCTCAGCGACCAAACAGATTTTTGAGGGCGCCCAGCAGGCTGTTGGAGCCCGAACCGACGCCCCCCTGGGGGCGGGTGCGGATCGTTACATCACCGTTGACGGTGGTGCGGCAGCTGAGCCTGTAGCTGGCGGGGCGATCAGCCAAGTACACCTGCTCGACATCACTGCGGGGCGAGAGATTACGGGCTCCTTCAACCACCTCAATAACGCAAGTGCCGCACTGGCCCACGCCGCCACAGTTATTGAGATTGTTCAGGCCGACATAGGGGTTGATGCCCGCGTCTAAGGCCGCTCGGCGCAGGTTGGCCCCCTCGATGCAACCGACCTGCTGGCCTTCCTTTTCAAAACGGATGGTGGGCACGGACGGCTGGGGATCATGGCGCCGACCAACCTAACTGGCGATGGTGGCCTTCCGGCGCCAGCACCGGTGGGTTGCAATAGATCACCCAGGGGTACCGCGGCTACCCGTCCCTACCATTGATGTCCCTAGGCGGACCTAACCCGCTCCTGATCCATGGCCCCGGCGACCGATTCCCACCCCATGGTTGATCCCACGTTTGGGCTGGCGGCAGATCGCTACGACCTGATCCAACAACAGCTAATCCCCGGATACGGCAGCCTGGCCCGCCTAGCCGTGGCCCTGCTCGCCGCGTCGCCCCTGGCGTCGGAGCCGGGGGCCGAGGTGCTGGTGGCCGGCTGTGGCACCGGCGCCGAACTGCAAGAAGCGGTGGCCCAACGCCCCGACTGGCGATTGGGCGCCATCGATCCCTCGGCGGCGATGCTGGCCGAAGCCCGCAGCCGTCTGACCAGGGTCCACAGCCGTCTGGCCGGGGCCCCGGCCATCGAATGGCAGCAGACCACCGTCGAACAACTCACCGAGGCGCCCGCCTACCAGGGGCGCTTCGCCGGAGTCCTTTCGGTGCTAGTGCTCCAGTCCCTCGCCGATGACGGCAGCAAGCTGGCCTTCCTCTCGGGCCTGGCCCGCAGCCTGCGCCCCGGTGGCCAACTGGTGCTAGTGGACCTGATGGCCACCTCCCTGCCCTCTTTGGAGGGCCAATTGGCCAGCGCCTGGGTCGGCTTCCAACGGGCCAGTGGCCTTCAGGCCCCGGCCGAACAGCTCGCGCCCCTCACCCAGGGGCTCCATCCCGTCGGCATGGCCCGCCTGACCAGCCTGGTGAATGCGGCCGGCTTTAGCGATCCGGCCCGCATTTTCCAAGCCCTCGCCTTTGAGGGATTTCTGCTGCAGAAGCCCAGTTAGGGGAAGGCTGGATCCAGTTAGGGAGACCCTGGGGAAGCCAGGGCAGGGGCATGGAGCGAAAGGGGCTTGGACAAAGGATGACCAGGCCGATCGTCCAACACGACAAGCATGGGCACCACCAGGGTCAGCAGGCCAATCAGGGCACCGATCAACGGGGCAGCCAGGCCCAGTCCAGAGCCTTCGGGGTCCTGGCCCGCAGGGCCAGCTGGCTGATCCCCGCCACCCCTTGCGAGAAGGTCCTGTTGACCAGTCGATTGGCCCCCTGGGGTCGCCGGGCTTGCTGCGGCTTCGCCAAGGCCTTGCTGTGGCTTGGGGCTTTGTTCCGCCGGCCGTTGGCCGGCCCAGCCATCGTCGGAATCGGGCTGGGGCCGGGTACTGAACGCTGCAACCGTGCCCGGCCTTTGGGACAACTGCGGGGATCGGGGAGGGGGGTCGGAGTCCATGGAAAGGGGGAAGGAACGGGTTCAGCGACGCTGCCGGCCGCAGTGCGGGCCGGGGAGGGACGAAGCGGAACAGCCCGCTGAAGACCTGGGACGGTCCCGAAGGACGGGNTCCCAGGGCTGGCTGANCAAGTCAGCCAGCGCTTCTAACAAGATGTACGGATTCTGGCACCGCTGTCGAGGCCGCAACAGGGGGGCCTNGCCAGACCGACCCCCGAAANCCCGGCGACCAGGCCTGCTCCTATGGCTCCCCTCGCGCCCTAGGGACTCGGGGGCTGGTCCGGCTGCTGGAGCAAGGCGCGGATCTCNTTGAGTTCGGTGAGGATCGCCAGCAGCAGCTGCTGGCTGGCGGTGGCGGGGGAATGGAGCACTTCCACGGTCACCTCCTTGATCCGCAGCACATCGCGGGCAAAGCGGGCCACCTCATTGGGGTGGAACAGCAGGGCGTCCTTTTGATCGGTGCGGTACTCGGGATTGAGCCGTTTGGGATTGAAGGGGGGGTTGAGGTTGCGGGGATCGGTGTTGGTGTAGCGATACACCGACGCCCTNGAGCGATTCAAGGTGCGCTGCACGTCGTCAATGCCGATCAATCCATCGGCCGGCGGGGGGGGCAGGCCGATCGATTGACGCAAGGACTCTTGATCGCCAAGGGAGGGACCCACCACGGGCGGGGGGGTGCCTTGGGCGGCTGGGGCCTGTCCATCGCCGCCCAAGGGATAGCCGATCATGTGAGACGAATCTAAGACAATCGGGATCGAAGGTAGCAGCCTTTCTGGCGCCTGAACTAGCCATTTCGGTGCAGTTGGGCTCACCGATCCGGGCAGGGATGGGCCAGCGCCCCGGGCTGCGGTGATAGGTTCCGACCCAGTGCTCTGTGGCTGCCATGCGCGTCTCCCGCCTGATGCTGGTGACGTTGCGGGACGACCCGGCTGAAGCCGAAATCCCCTCGCACAAGCTGCTGCTGCGGGCCGGCTACATCCGCCGGGTGGCCTCCGGCATCTACGCCTACCTGCCCCTGCTATTTCGGGTGTTGCAGAAAATCTCGGCGATCGTGCGCGAGGAACTCAACGCCACTGGAGCCCTGGAAACCCTGTTGCCCCAGCTGCAGCCAGCCGAGCTCTGGGAGCGCAGCGGCCGCTGGAGCGGCTACACGGCCGGGGAAGGGAATCATGTTCCACCTCAGTGATCGCCAAGGGCGGGAGCTGGGCCTAGGCCCCACCCATGAGGAAGTGATCACGGCCCTAGCCGCCGATCTACTGCGCTCCTACCGGCAATTACCGGTAAATCTTTATCAAATCCAAACCAAATTCCGTGACGAGATTAGGCCCCGCTTCGGGCTTATGCGCGGCCGCGAATTCATCATGAAGGATGGCTATTCCTTCCATGCTGATGAGGCCAGCCTGAGGGAGTGCTACGGCGAGATGGACCGGGCCTACCGGCGAATTTTTAGTCGCTGCGGTCTCAAAACCGTGGCGGTGGAGGCCGACAGCGGCGCCATCGGCGGCTCCGCTAGCCAGGAGTTCATGGTTACTGCCGAGGCCGGCGAGGACCTGATCCTCAGCAGCGGTGATGGCAGCTACGCGGCCAACCAGGAACGGGCCGTGTCCCTGGCTCCAGGGGCCGTGCCCCTGGCGGCCCAGCCCTGCACAGAGTTGGAAACCCCCGGCCAAAGCAGCATCGAAGCCCTCGCTGCCGCCCATGGCTTCGATCCAAGCCAGATCGTCAAGGTGCTGCTGCTGCTGGCCCGCTGCGCCGATGGCAGCCTGCAGCCGGTGCTGGTGAGCGTGCGGGGCGACCAGCGCCTCAATGACGTGAAACTGGCGAATGCGGTCAGCGCCCGGCTGGCGCCAGCCCAAGGAGCCCTGTTGTCGATCGAACCGCTAACGCCCGAACTAATCAGGACCGAGCGATTGCTCCTGGATCTGGCCGCCATCCCCTTTGGCTACCTCGGCCCGGACCTCAGCGACGCCACCCTGGCGGCCACGACAGGGCCAGCTGCGGGCCTAGGGACCAAGCCCCAGGGCCGGCTGCTGCCGAAGCTGCTGCGATTGACCGATCCCACGGCCGCAGAGCTGGATTCTTTCGTGTGTGGCGGCAACAGCCCAGATCTTCACCGGGTTGGAGCTAGCTGGGCGGGCCTGGGGCTCAAGCCAGAGGCAGTGGATCTTCGCGCCGCCCAGCCGGGCGATCGCTGCCTGCACGATTCCAAGCAAACTCTCGTGGCCTCCCGCGGCATCGAGGTGGGCCACATCTTCCAATTAGGTCGCAAATATTCGGAAGCCCTCGGCGCCCGCTTCACCAACGAAAGCGGCACCGAAGAAGCCCTCTGGATGGGCTGTTACGGCATCGGCGTCTCCCGCCTGGCCCAGGCCGCCGTGGAACAGAACCACGACAGCAACGGCATCTGCTGGCCCGTGGCGATCGCCCCCTTTGAGGTGATCGTGGTGATTGCCAACCTCCAGGAGCCCAGCCAACGCCAGCTGGGCGAAGAGCTCTACGCCAACCTGCTGGCGGCCGGACTCGATGCCCTGCTCGATGACCGCGATGAGCGGGCTGGCGTCAAGTTCAAGGACGCCGACCTGCTCGGCATCCCCTGGCGGGTGGTGGTGGGCCGCGGCGCCAAGGACGGCCAAGTGGAACTGGTTCAGCGCCAGGGCAGCCTCAAGCGGGAGCTGGCAGCTGGGGATCTGCTTGCAGAACTGCCCGGCCTGATCGCGGCGGAGCGCTCCGGCCTGCTGGCCTGAGGCCCCGGGGCGCTTGGCTGACCTGATCGGGGTTAGCCGACCCTGGGCCCCAGGCGCCACGGGGATTGGTACCCGGGACTTGCCTAGGATGGTCCCCTTCTCTCCCCCGATCCCCATGGCAGCTGGATGGCGTCGTGTGATGGCCTCCCTAATGGCGGTGTGCCTCAGCCTCAGCCTGGCCCTGACGGCCTGCTCCTCAGCCGGCGGACCCCTGAGCGGTAACTACGTCGAGGACACCATGACCGTTGCAGAACGGCTGCTCGCCACGATTGCCATTAGCGCTGAGGATCCCGAGCGCGCCGCGGCTGAAACCGAAGCCCGCTCCCTGGTCACCACCTATCTGGCCCGCTACCGGCCCCAGGCCAAGGTCAATGGGCTGGCCTCCTTCACCACGATGCAGACCGCCATCAACTCCCTGGCGGGTCACTACACCAACTACGCCAACCGCCCCCTGCCCGAGGCACTCAAGGCTCGCATCGACAAGGAACTCAAACGGGCTGAAGCCAGCGTTGTGCGCGGCGCCTGAGGCCCTAGCAGGCAGCTGCGGTTGGCTTGTCGAAGCGAAAGCGGCGCCTAATTGTCGGCAAGCGGTCCCCACGGACCGCTTTTTGCTGGCCCTTTCTTTGACGAAGGGACCGGTGATCTGAGAAGCTCGCAAGTTGTGCTCAGTTGCGGCTCCAGGCCGCCTTGTCCTTGGCCAACGTTGTCGTCATCGGTGCTCAGTGGGGTGACGAGGGGAAGGGCAAGATCACCGATCTCCTTAGTCGTTCGGCCGATGTGGTCGTCCGCTACCAGGGCGGAGTGAATGCCGGTCACACGATCGTGGTGGACAACAAGGTGCTCAAGCTGCACCTGATTCCATCGGGGATCCTTTATCCCGCTACCACCTGCCTGATCGGCTCCGGCACGGTGGTGGATCCCAAGGTGATGCTGGGCGAGCTCGACATGCTGGCCGAGAATGGCATTGGCGTGCAAGGCCTGAAGCTGGCCTCCACGGCCCACGTGACCATGCCCTACCACCGCCTGCTCGACCAGGCGATGGAGCAGCGGCGGGGCGACCGCCGCATCGGCACGACCGGCCGGGGCATTGGTCCCACCTACGCCGACAAGGCCGAGCGCAACGGCATTCGCGTCATTGACCTGCTCGATGAGGACCGACTGCGGGACCGCCTCGCCGGCCCCCTGGCTGAGAAGAACCTGCTGCTGGAACGGGTCTACGGAATCGAACCGCTCGATTACGAGGCGGTGATCGCCGAATACGCCGCCTACGGCAAGCGCCTGGCCCCCCACGTGGTCGACTGCATCCGCACGATCCACCAGGCAGCCCGGGCCCGCAAGAACATTCTGTTTGAGGGCGCCCAGGGCACCCTGCTCGACCTCGACCACGGCACCTACCCCTACGTCACCTCCTCCAACCCAATCTCCGGCGGCGCCTGCATCGGGGCGGGCGTGGGCCCAACCCTGATCGACCGGGTGATTGGCGTGGCCAAGGCCTACACCACCCGGGTGGGCGAGGGCCCCTTCCCCACCGAACTGCAGGGCAGCCTCAATGACCACCTCTGTGACCGGGGCGGTGAATACGGCACCACCACCGGCCGCCGCCGTCGCTGCGGCTGGTTTGACGGCGTGATCGGCCGCTATGCGGTGGCGGTGAACGGCCTCGATTGCCTGGCGATCACCAAGCTCGATGTGCTCGATGAGCTCGATGAGATCCAGGTCTGCGTCGCCTACGAACTCGATGGCCAGCGCATCGAGCATTTTCCCAGCAGCGCCGAAGATTTCGCCCGCTGCCAGCCGATCTTTGAAACCCTGCCGGGCTGGGAATGCTCCACCGAGCAGTGCCGCAAGCTCGAGGAACTACCCGCCAAGGCGATGTCCTACCTGCGCTTCCTGGCCGAACTGATGGAGGTGCCGATCGCGATCGTCTCCTTGGGCGCTAACAGGGACCAAACGATCGTGATCGAAGATCCGATCCATGGTCCGAAGCGGGCCCTATTGAGCGCCTGAGCGGTTCTTATCTNNGGGCCAAATCCCCATCCCTTTGCCCNTGTCCGTTGCCCGTGCCTGAGTCCGCCCCGCCCCGCCCCACCGACGGGCCCCGCTTTGATGTCGTTGGCATTGGTAACGCCATTGTTGATGTGCTGGTCAAGGCGGAGGACGACGTCCTCGACAACCTCGGCCTGACCAAAGGCACCATGGCCTTGGTGGATGAGACCGAAGCCCAGCGGCTCTACGCCAGCATCGGCCCGGGCCTGGAAACCTCCGGCGGCTCAGCCGCCAACACCCTGGCCGGCATCGCCCAGCTAGGGGGCAGGGCCGGCTTCATCGGCCGAGTGCGCGATGACCAACTGGGCGCCATCTTTGCCCACGACATCCGCGCCGTTGGCGCCAGCTTCCAGACCCCCCCAGCCAGCAGCGGTCCCTCGACCGCCCGTTGCCTGATCCTGGTCACCCCAGATGCCCAGCGCACGATGTGCACCTACCTGGGGGCCTCCGTGGGCCTGGATCCGGCTGACCTGGACNTACAGATGGTGGCCGACGCCAAGTTGTTGTATCTGGAGGGCTACCTCTGGGACAGCGAAGCGGCCAAGCGGGCCTTCATCGCTGCGGCCGAACTGATCCGCGCCCAGGGGGGCCAGGTGGCCCTCTCCCTTTCCGATGCCTTCTGCGTTGAACGGCACCGGGACAGCTTCCAGGAGCTGGTCGATGGCCATGTCGATGTGCTGTTCGCCAACGAAATGGAGATCATCGCCCTCTACAAAGCGAACAGTTTTGAGGAGGCCGTCGATCAGGTGCGAGGCCGCTGCCAGGTGGCGGCCCTGACCCGCAGTGAGCTCGGCTCCCTAGTGCTCGCGGGCGACCAAAGCCACCCGATCGAACCCTTCCGCCTCGGCGAGCTGGTGGACACCACCGGCGCCGGCGACCTCTATGCGGCGGGCTTCTTACAGGCCTACACCCGGGGCCTAGGTCTGGAGACCTGCGGCCGCCTCGGCTCCCTCTGTGCCGGCCAGGTGGTGACCCAGCTTGGTCCCCGCAGCCAAGGGAGCCTGCGCCAGTTGGCCGCAGACCACCTGGGCCTCAGCTTCTGAGCCTGGCCCCCTGGGGCCGGCCATCTGAAGCCTGGGACCCCCAAGCCTTAGGGAGTCAGGCTGGATAGCCCAAGGCCTCCAGCAAGGCCGGGAACTCCAGGCCCGGCTGGTGATCGCCGCCGCGGGGCTGGCGCAGTAACAGCAGCTCAAGGCCCAGGTCAACGCAAAGCTCACTCCAGAGCGTCTCGGTGATACCGCCGGATTGGCGGCATAGCACCGCATCAATGCCCCAGCGGCGACACAGGGCCCGCTCGATCGCGCCAGGCGTTGGGGTGGCCGCCCCAGCGGGATGCAAGCAGGCCAGCTGGCCATCTTCCAATCCCGCGGCCCGGGCCAGGGCTAGGGCCGCGGGATTGGGCAGGATACGGGCGAAATGGCCCTTAGCAGGGCTATGGGCCAGGGCCTCCCCCAGCCGTCGCGCCCCGATCGCCAGCAGCAGCCGTTTGCCGCCCAGGTCGAGGCCAGCGAGATCTGCCAGGCTGCCGAGCACTTGGCGCCTGGGCAGGCCCATGCTCCCTCGGGAAAGGCTGCTGCCAGCACCAGTGCTTTCCAACAGAGTCGTTGATGCCGCCTCCGCCTGGATCGGGACCGGGACCGGGGGCCGTTGCAGGCGCAGCAGGGGCTGGTCTAGGTGCCTGCAGGCGGCCAGGAGATCAGCGCTAATTCGCTCGGCAAAGGGATGGCTGCCATCCACGACCCAACGAAAGCCGCCCCCGTGGCGCCGCGCCGCCACGAGGGCGGCAGCGATGGCCTCGGAGCCGGCCAGGGCCCCCACCTGCAGCTCCAGGGCGGGATGGCGGTCGTAGGCCCGGCCCGCCGCCTCGCCCACCACGCTCACCCGCAGGCGCCAGCCCCGCGCCAGCAAGGCTCTGGCCAGCCGGGGCCCCTCGCCGATGCCACTCACTAGCCAGATCGCCCCAGCCGGTGGCGGGTGGGGCGGCTCGGGCCCAAGTGGTTGGCCAGCTCGAAAAGG
>JGI25920J50251_10000145_pt1 | contig 21651 bp, 15 predicted proteins | sample LauGreBMM110DCMD_2_FD_50251 | JGI IMG/M metagenome (IMG submission 50251) | reverse complement strand
GCAAAAACACTTGCATTGCTCTTGAATGAACATTGTCGCAAAAGCCAGGTCCGCACAATCAATGAATTGAAGGCAGTTATCGCTCCAGTTGTCAAGGGGAACCCCAAGAAGTATTTTGCCCAGGTTTTCCAATCGCTCAGGATTGCAGTGAATGATGAATTGGCTGCATTGAAAGACCTGCTGGTTCAAGCTGCATCACTCATCAAACCTGGAGGAAGGATGTCTGTCATCACCTTTCACAGCCTTGAAGACAGGATTGTGAAACAGTTTTTCAAATCGGGGGATGAAGATGCACAGGTGGCTGATCCTGTTTATGGTACCAGAAACACAACTCCTTTTGAGCCCCTAAACAGAAAACCCATTGAGCCTTCTGCTGAAGAGGTTAGTAAAAATCCAAGATCCAGAAGTGCAAGGTTAAGGATAGCGGTGAAAAAGTAAACAAAAGAAAAAGAAGAAAAAATATACAATATGGCGCTTGAGAAGAATGATATCAAATGGTTTTTTATCAACCAGGTTTGGTTGGTGAAAAATGTTCCATTCTTTCTTTTCCTGTCCGCACTGGCCGTTGCCTATATCTACAACGGACATCATGCGGAAAAGGCCATCAAGGATATCAATAGAACAACAAAAGAATTAAAGGATTTGCAATACGAGTTCAAGATGGTGAGAAAGGATTGGATGTTCATGACAAAACAATCTGAGGTCGTAAAATCGGTAGCAGTATCAGGAGTACAAGAAATTCTTGAACCTCCGGTTGCATTGAATGATTCATCTATACATAAAGGGGTTAAACCACAATAGGCGTTGGAGACAAAAAAAGACATATTATGGCGCAGTTACCTGATCTATTTGCTGATGCTTGTATTGGGCATTTGCATTTTTGGAAAGGCGCTCTTCATTCAACGGATTGAAGGTGGATACTGGAAATCGTTGAGCGATAGCCTGCACCTCGAATACCGGGAAATGGACGCAGAGCGCGGAACCATCTTCAGTGAGGATGGAAGGATGCTGAGCAGCTCGATTCCTTTTTTTGATATTTACCTGGATTTTGGTTCTCAGGGTGTTCAGGAAAAAAATGGCATCAGGTTCAAGAAAGCCATTGACAGTCTATCCATTTATCTTTCTGCCATCCTTGGCGGCGGCACTCCTGGCGCTTACAAGCATGAATTGATGGGTGTTTTCAACCGGGAGGATCGTTACCATTTGTTGAGAAAGAACATTGATTTCAAGCAATACCAATTGCTGAGAAATATCAGTTTTATCAAGTCGAACCGAAACAAGAACGGGTTCATTTTTATTGAAAAAGAAAAAAGGATGGCTCCTTTTGGATTGTTGGCCAACAGGACAATCGGACTTTCAAGGGAATATGTCGACTCGATGGGCAATTTGGTCAGCAACAATGTTGGTCTGGAAAAAACATATGACAGCCTGCTCAAAGGCATTACCGGAAAGCAGCTTGTGCGCAGGATTGCGGGCGGTGCATTTGTTCCTGTGGAAGGTTCAGCAATTGAGCCTGAAAATGGAAAAGACATCATCACCACCATCGATATCAATATCCAGGATGTGGCAGAGCAGGCATTGTTGAAAATGCTGGAGACCAATGAATGTCTCAATGGTACCTGCATTGTGATGGAGGTGAAGACCGGTAAAATCAAGGCCATTGCCAACCTGGGAAGGCAGACTGATGGCTCATACAAGGAAGATTTCAATTATGCCATTACCCGTTCAGAACCGGGCTCAACATTCAAACTGGTCACCATGTTGGCTGCATTGGAGGACCAATACATCAACCTGAACAGTCCTGTGAACCTCGAAGGGGGCAAATGGGACTTTGGAGGCAGAACAGTATGGGACAGTGAAAGGCATAGCCATACCAATGTTAGTTACAAGCAGGCATTTGAGTTGAGTTCTAATGTTGGAATGGCCAAGCTTGCAGTAACACATTATTACAAGAATCCAACAAAATTCATTGCACATCTTGAGCGATTGAACCTCAACAGGTCATCAGGAATAAATCTTTTGGGTGAATCCATGTCCATTATTCCCAATCCAAGCGGACGAAATTGGAGTGATGTTACCCTGCCATGGATGAGCTTTGGCTACAATATTTCCATCAGCCCATTGCAGACCCTGATGGTGTACAATGCTGTGGCCAACAATGGGAAAATGTTGAAGCCTTACCTGGTCAATGCCATCATGAAGGATGGAAAAGTGGTGGAGGAGTTCAAAACTACTGTTCTACGTGATTCTATTTGCAGCAAGTCAACACTGTTGCAACTACAGTCATGTCTTGAAGGTGTTGTCTTGTCTGGAACAGGTAAGAGCTTGCTCAACCGCTTTTATACCCTCGCGGGAAAAACGGGAACAGCGCAGGTTGCCAATGGCAACAAGGGGTATATCGATCATATCTACCAATCCTCGTTCGCAGGCTATTTTCCTGCTCAAAATCCCAAATACTCCTGTATTGTAGTGATCAAAAACAAACCATTTGCACCAAGGTATTATGGCGCACAGATTGCAGGACCAGTTTTCAGTGAGATTGCAAACAAGTTGTTTACCGTTGATGCAGATCTCTATGCAAGTTACCAGCATCCAACATATGCAGACAGCAGCAAGTCTGAGTGGAGTGGCTCTGCGAACGATTTCAAGGCCATTGCCAAAGGAATTGGCAAACCGATTCTTGAAGGTGGGNAAAAAGGAGAATGGAGCAAGGTGATGACCAATGAAAAAAGTTTGGCAGCAAGCAGCTGGTCAACCCAGCATGGCAGCATGCCAGATCTNAGAGGCTTTGGTTTGAAAGATGCGCTGGAATTACTTGAACGCCAGCAATTGCAGGTGATTGCTACAGGGAAAGGAAAAGTTACATCGCAGTCTATTCCTGCGGGAACGGCTGTTCAGAAGGGACAAACCATTTATTTGAATCTTGGCAGTACAATTGAATGATGCGCATGAAGCTATTGCAAGACATATTGTATAAAGTGAGGATCAGGTCATTGGCCGGAAGGACTGACCTGCCCATCAATGATGTGCAGATTGATTCAAGGCTTGTTGGTCAGGGCAGTTGCTTCATTGCCATCAAAGGTGCTTCACAGGACGGACATGCTTATATTGATGCTGCTATCCAGAAAGGTGCCATAGCCATTGTATGTGAAGTGCTTCCCAGCAATTTGCAGCCTGGCGTGAATTATGTTCAGACCGATGACGCTGCAAAAGCGGCAGGCATCATGGCACATGCCTTTCATGGTGAGCCAAGCCAACACTTGAAATTGGTTGGAGTTACTGGAACAAATGGTAAGACAACGGTAGCAACGCTCCTGTACAAATTGTTCATGGTACTGGATACCAACTGCGGCCTGATCTCAACAGTAAACAACATGATTGGTGATACAATATCACCTTCTACTCATACCACACCAGATGTGATTTCATTGAACATCTTGTTGAAGCGCATGGTGGATGCAGGTTGTAAGTATGCTTTTATGGAGGTAAGCAGTCATGCTGTGCATCAGCAACGCATTGCTGGACTTGAATTTTCGGGTGGCATCTTTACCAACATTACCCATGATCATTTGGATTATCACAAAACATTTGATGAGTATATCAGGGTCAAAAGGAAATTTTTTGATGGCCTTTCATCTGCCGCGTTTGCCATATCCAACATGGACGATAGGAATGGGACAGTAATGTTGCAGAATACCCATGCAGATAAGTTTTACTACAGTCTTCGTTCTGTTGCAGATTTCAAGGGGAGAATTGTTGACAATAGCATCACCGGATTGCAGATGTTGGTGAATGAGCAGGATGTGCATTTCCGTTTGATCGGTGAATTCAATGCTTACAATTTGCTGGCAGTATATGCAGCAGCCATTTGCCTGGGAGAGGATCGACTGGATGTACTGCAGACCATGAGCAACCTTACTGGGGCAGAGGGAAGATTTGATTACATGGTTTCTCCAAAGCAAAGGATCATTGGCATTGTGGATTATGCCCATACACCCGATGCGCTGCTCAACGTGCTTGCAACAATCAAGAAATTCCTAAAGGGTGGTGAGCAAATCATTACTGTAGTTGGATGCGGTGGAGACCGGGACAGTTCAAAACGAAAACTGATGGGAAATGCTGCAGCTGAATTCAGTACCCGGGCAATATTTACAGCTGATAATCCCCGGAGTGAAGATCCAGCTGCGATACTGAAAGAGATGGGTGAAGGAATGGATGCCTTGTTGCAAAGAAAAGTATTGGTGATAGAAGACAGGAAAGAAGCCATCCGCACCGCAGTGATGATGGCCAGGGAGGATGATATTATTCTTGTGGCAGGAAAGGGGCATGAGAAATACCAGGAAATCAAGGGCCAAAGATTTCCATTTGATGACAAGGAAGTGTTGGTGAGAACATTTACTGAACTCGATAAATAAAAAGAAATGCTTTATCAACTTTATCAATGGTTAATACAAGAGCAGCTCCGTTTTCCGGGGATGGGCATTTTCCAGTTCATTACTTTCCGGGCAATGTTGGCAGTATTGCTTTCCCTTTTTATTACCTTGGTTTATGGTAAACACATCATTTTGTTTCTGCAAAAAATGCAGGTAGGTGAATCTGTCAGAGAGCTTGGTTTACAGGGTGAGGAGCAAAAAAAAGGTACCCCAACGATGGGTGGTTTCATCATCTTACTGGGCATACTGATACCCACTTTGTTGTTCGCAAACTTAGACAAGGTGTACATCAAACTCTTGTTGTTGAGCACCATTTGGTTAGGCCTGGTTGGATTCGTAGACGACTACCTGAAACTTCGTTCCAAGCGCATGGCACAAAGGCAGGGAGTCAATTACAAGAAGGGGGATAAGGATGGTTTGGCAGGATGGTTCAAGGTCTTGGGTCAGGTGGGTTTGGGTGTGATCATCAGTGCTACACTGCTGTTCAATGACAATGTGAAGGTGATGAGGGAATACAAGGGTAAGGTCAAGCCAGCCAATGCCATTGAGGTGAAGTACCAGGGAGGCGTGCGGTATTTTGTAAAAGCCAATGAGCCTGTGACTACTATCCCTTTTATCAAGGACCATGAATTCAATTATGCAAAACTATTGCCGGCCTCTTTGAGATCATATGGCTGGGTTGTATACATGCTTGTAATCATCTTTATCGTGACAGCTGTTTCAAACGGCGCCAACATCACCGATGGTTTGGATGGATTGGCAACGGGGGTTTCTGCCCTCATTGGAGCATGCCTGGCACTCTTTACCTATGCCAGTGGCAACCTGATCTTTGCCGATTACCTGAACATCATGTACATCCCCAATCTCGGTGAGGTATCCGTGTTTATTGCTGCCATGATTGGTGCATGCATTGGCTTTCTCTGGTACAATAGTTATCCGGCACAGGTTTTCATGGGCGATACAGGAAGCCTTGCCCTGGGTGGCATCATTGCTGCTTTGGCCATCATTGTACGGAAGGAATTGTTGATACCATTTTTCTGTGCTGTGTTTTTGATTGAGAACCTCAGTGTGGTTATTCAGGTTGGTTATTTCAAGTACACAAAGAAAAAATTTGGTGAGGGCCGGAGGGTTTTTCTGATGAGCCCACTGCACCACCATTACCAGAAAAAAGGATACCATGAAAGCAAGATTGCTGTGAGGTTCTGGATAGTAACCTTGTTGTTTGTGGTTTTTGCGATCATGTCATTGAAAATGAGATAATCCATTTATAGAAAAATAGTGAAGAAAAAAATTATCATATTGGGCGGCGGCGAAAGCGGAGTAGGGGCTGCCCTGTTGTGCAAACAGCAGGGCTATGATGTTTTTCTTTCTGATGGTGGGAAAATGAAAGCTCATTACCAGCATGAGCTTGAGGCCAACAGGATTGATTTTGAATGCGGCGGACATACTGTTGACAAAATCCTTTCGGCTGACGAAGTGATGAAAAGTCCTGGCATACCCAGCAGCAACCCCATCGTGGTTCAAATCAATGCAAAAAAGATTCCCATCATCAGTGAGATGGAGCTGGCATACAGGCATAAGGCAGAAAGCAGGATCATTGGTATCACTGGCAGCAATGGAAAGACAACAACAACGTCCCTGATCTATCAGATCTGCAAGTCGGGTGGCATTGATTGTGCCCTGGTTGGGAATATTGGAAATTCGATTGCAAGGCAAATAGCCATTGATCCCAAGCCCTTGTATGTTGTTGAAATCAGCAGTTTTCAGCTGGATGATATCATATCTTTTAGGCCTGATGTGGCGGTCCTTACCAATATCACAGAAGATCATCTCGACAGGTATGATCATGATTTCGAAAAATACATTGCTGCAAAATTTAACATCGTTAAGAACCAAACTGAAGAGGATTTTTTCATCTACAATGCTGATGATGCTGTTACACTGAAGTACCTCGAACAATACCCATTCATTTCAAAACCATTACCGATTAGTATGCAAAAAGAATTGCCAAAAGGCGCCTTCATCAAAGAAGGCCAGATGAACGTGAAGTATGGCGATGGATTTGCCATGAGCATTTTTGATTTTGCACTCAAAGGGAAGCACAACCAGTACAATACCATGGCTGCTGCTGTTGCTTCCTCTGTTGTGGGCATACGAAAGGACCGCATCAGGGATGCAGTAACCTCTTTTGAGAGCCTGGAACATCGGATGGAAAAGGTTGCAACCGTAAGGGGGATTGATTTTATCAATGATTCAAAAGCAACCAATGTCAACAGTGCATGGTTTGCGCTGGAAAGCATAGACAAGCCCATTACCCTGATCCTGGGTGGAGTGGACAAAGGCAATGATTATGATTTGATCAAGGAGATGGTGGCTGAAAAAGTCAAAGCCATTGTTTGTCTGGGCATCGACAATGAGAAAATTCATGCAGCATTTGAAGGGATTGTGGCAACCATCATTGATGTAGCCAGTGCTGAAGAAGCGGTGAAGGCCGCTTATGGTGTTTCACAGAAAGGGGATGTTGTGTTGCTCAGTCCTGCATGTGCAAGTTTTGACCTGTTCAAAAATTATGAAGACAGGGGAGAACAGTTTAAAAAAGCCGTTAGGGACCTATAATTAAAAAAAATGCAAGGAGAAGGATTAGATATCAAGCAATATTCACTGGAAAGCATTTCCAGCAGAACCCGCGGTGACAAAGTCATTTGGGCCATTGTGGTTTTGCTGACCATGGTGAGCCTTCTTGCCGTGTACAGCAGCACAGGCACCTTGGCCTACAAATTGTCAAAAAGTACAGAGTCCTATTTNTTCAAGCAAATCATGTTCATTGCAGCAGGTGTGGCCATTATCTATTTTGCACACTTGATGAATTATACCCTCTATTCTAGGGTGGCGCAAATTCTTTTCATCATCTCTGTGCCATTGTTGTTGTACACGTTGTTTTTTGGAACCAACCTCAATGATGCCAACAGGTGGATCAAGCTTCCGATCATCAACCTTACTTTTCAAACTTCAGATCTGGCAAAGCTTGGCCTCTTCATGTACCTCAGCAGACAATTGAGCAAGCGCCAGGACAAGATCAAGGATTTTAAAACTGGATTTCTTCCCGTCATACTGCCTGTTTTGCTNATCTGTGCTTTGATTGCACCGGCCAATNTATCCACCGCATTGCTCACGGGTGCAACAAGTCTTTTTCTGTTGTTCATTGGCAGGGCAAGTTTAAAGCATATTGGACTGGTCATTTTATTGGCTGCAATTCCAGTTTTCATGTTGATCGGTTTCGCCAAAATGTATTACAATGAAGAGACTGGAAAGGCAGACCCCATGCCTGCTTCGTTGACAAAAGGACGCGTTGAAACATGGATCAAACGGGTGCAGAGCTTCATGTATGCAGACAAAACGGAAGCATCCTATCAGGTGCAACAAGCCAAAATCGCGATTGCAAAAGGGAGTTGGATGGGCCTAGGCCCTGGAAACAGTGAAGCCCGAAACTTTTTGCCACATCCCTATTCTGATTTTATATATGCCATCATCATAGAAGAATATGGCTTGTTTGGCGCAGCGGTGATGCTCTTGATCTATTTGCTTTTCTTGTACAGGTGCATCAGGATCATGCGCAAATGCCCATATGCCTTTGGCGCATTTCTTTCGCTTGCCCTGGGATTTACCCTGGTGATCCAGGCCCTGGCCAACATGGCGGTAAATGTGAACCTGTTTCCAGTAACAGGTGTCACCTTGCCCTTGGTCAGCATGGGTGGAAGTTCTTTTCTTTTTACATGCTTGTCTATTGGTATCATTTTGAGTGTTGCCCGAAACGTTGAAATATTGGAAGGGAAAGCAGCACCCCAAACGCAACAGGAGGGCGGAGCAAAATGAAATTGAATAAAATTATCATAGCAGGAGGAGGAACAGGAGGGCATATATTCCCTGCTATTGCAGTGGCCAACGCATTGCGCAGGATTGATCCATCCATTGAGGTGTTGTTCATTGGTGCCAAAGGTAAAATGGAAATGGAAAAAGTGCCCCAAGCAGGTTACCGCATTGAAGGGCTTGATATTGCCGGTTTCAACAGGGCATCCTTGTTAAAGAACTGGAGCCTTCCTTTTAAATTGGTCAAGAGTTTTTACCAGGTGAGAAAAATTTTCCAATCGTTTGAACCTGATGCTGTATTTGGTGTGGGTGGATATTCAAGTTTCCCTGTGCTTGCATATGCACAACGCAAGGGCGTTCCCACTTTCCTGCATGAAGCGAACTCCTTCGCAGGAAAATCAAACATCATGCTGGGCAAGAAAGCAGCATTGGTCATGGTGGCAACGGCTGGCATGGAAAAATTCTTTCCTGCTGATAAATTGTTTAGAACAGGAAATCCTGTGCGAAGGGAAATTGTTGAATCAACTGTATTGCGTGAAGAAGCACTGGAATTTTTTGGCATCAAAGAAGGAAAGCCAACAGTGCTTGTGATTGGTGGTAGCCTTGGCGCAAGAAGCATCAACAATGCCATTGCCCAACAGATCAATGCATTTTTTCAAGCAGGTGTTCAGTTGATCTGGCAGACGGGAAAAGGAAACCTGGAATTGGTGTCTGCTGAAATCAGGAACAGGAAAGATGTATGTGTTACCGAGTTTATCACAAAGATGAACTATGCTTATGCAGCAGCTGATGTAGTTGTGTCAAGGGCTGGTGCCATTGCATTGGCAGAGATCTGTGCATGTGGAAAACCATCTGTGCTTGTTCCTTATCCTCACGCGGCAGAAGATCACCAAACAGTCAATGCTTCCATCCTGGTCAACAATGGTGCAGCATTGATGGTGTCTGATCATGCTGCTGATCAGGACCTTGTTGAAACTTTACTGGACTTGGTAGCAGACAAGGAAAAATGCACAGGTTTTGGAAATGCAGCTTCATCACTTTATGTAAAAAATGCCGATATGGTCATTGCCGAGCATATCATCCAAATATTGAATAAAAGAAATGGTTGAGTTGATTGACATAGCAGCTATCCGCAAGGCCTATTTCATTGGAATAGGAGGGATAGGCATGAGTGCCATTGCCAGGTTTTTTCATAGCCGTGGTGCAGCGGTATCTGGTTATGATAAAACAGCAACAGCTCTGACCAATGCCCTCGCTGAGGAAGGCATTGAGATAGATTTTACGGATGATGCATCCTTTTGTCCTACAGATGCCGATATCATTGTGTATACGCCTGCCATTCCCCAAGAGAACAAGATTATTGCATTCTGCAGGCAACACCACATGAACCTGTTGAAGCGCAGCGATATCCTGCAGGTTATATCCAAGGGTACTTTTAATATTTGCATTGCAGGAACACACGGCAAAACAACCACCAGTTCAATGGTTGCGCATATTCTGCGCGATACTGGATTCGGATGCAATGCATTTTTAGGCGGCATATCTACCAATTACCTTACCAATTTTTGGAGTGATCCCAATCCTGTTTGTGTGATTGAAGCGGATGAATATGACAGGAGTTTCCTGAAATTATATCCCAATATCATTTCTGTTTCCTCCATGGATGCGGATCATCTCGATATCTACGGCACCGAAGCAGCCATGGAAGATGCATTCATTCAATTTGCAGGAAATCTTAAAGAGAACGGATTGCTGCTCACCCGAAAAGGATTAAACCGTGAGGATGAGTTCAAGCCTTCAGGTCATCTCACCTATGCACTTGATGATACTGCTGCCGATGTTCATGCTTTTTCGCTGCATATCGACAACGGGTCTTATGCATATGGGGTGAAGGGGAAGGACTGGGAACTCGAAGGACTTCAGTTGAACATGGGCGGCATGCACAATGTGGAGAACAGCCTTGTTGCCATTGCCATTGCCAAACACCTGGGGATTGATGATAAAAAGATCAGGTCAGCCGTAGCCTCATTTGCAGGTGTCAAAAGAAGGTTTGAATATATCGTAAGGAATCCTTCTCTTGTCTATATTGATGACTATGCACACCATCCTGAAGAGCTGAAGGCCTTGATTACAGGGGCAAAGGCCATGTACCCCTCCAAAAAATGCACCATCATTTTTCAGCCGCATCTTTTCACCCGTACCAGAGACCTGGCTGATGGCTTTGCCGCAAGTCTTGATCTTGCTGATGAAATTGTTTTGTTGCCCATTTATGCGGCAAGGGAACTGCCTATTGAAGGGGTGAGCAGTGAAATGATCATGCAGCGGATGAAAGGGAATGTTGTGATAAAAAATAAACAGGAGTTGGAAGCCTTGATGCTTGAGCTGAAACCTGAACTGCTCTTGACAGCGGGAGCGGGTGATATTGATACCATGATTGAACCACTTAAAAACGCCATGCTCAAATGATGAAAATCAAGATGACCATCGTGTACAAGGTTTTGACCATTCTCATGTGGACTGCTATCAGTGCGGGTTTGATGGTATTGCTGGTGAGTGCAGTCAGGAAGGAGCGCACAATGGTTTGCAAAGCAGTGCAGGTTGAATTTACTGATAGCCAACCATTCAGGATGCTGGATGAAATGGAAATCATTTCCACGCTTTGGCCAGATCAAAAGAAAGCATTTCCGCAAGGAAAAAAACTTATTTCTGTTGATTTATATGCACTGGAGCGCCAGTTGGAGAAAAATCCCTGGATTTTCTCTGCAGACCTGTTCTTTGATCAGCACCATGTATTGCGCATCAATGTGCAACAGAGAACTCCTGTTGCCAGGTTGTTTACACCCGCAGGCAGTTCAGTTTACATGGATGAAAGTTTCACTGTGCTCCCAGTGAAGATGAATGACATAGTATCACTTCCGGTGTTCAGCAATTTTTCCATCAATCCTGCAGGGGCAAACGCTAAAGACTCTTTGGTGATGCAACGCATTACGGGTCTGGCTCAATTCATTCTTGCTGATCCATTTTGGATGGCACAGATTGAGCAGGTTAATATCAATGCTGATCATAGTTTTGAATTGGTTACGCAGGTTGGTGATCAAGCCATCCGGTTGGGCAACCGTAGCGATTGGGCAGCGATGCTTGATAAGCTCAGGATGTTTTACCGCCGCATCAGCGATGAGAATGGATGGACCAAATATGCTACCATTGATCTTCAATTCAAGGATCAGATAGTATGCGTAAAAAGGAATGGACTATACCAAGTTCCAGACAGCATTGCACAAATGGATTCTCTCAAAGCTGTTGCCATTGCTGACAGCACNGTCAATATAAAAAATAACGCACAGACAATAACCCCAGTAAAAAGCAAGCTATGACAAATGAACAACCCATCATTGTAGGTCTAGACATTGGAACCACCAAAATCGCTGCGATTGCAGGAAGAAAAAATGAATTCGGGAAATTGGAAATCCTGGGTTTTGGATTGGCCAACAGCAATGGTGTACAACATGGTATGGTCCTGAACATTGATCAAACCATTAAGGCCATTGAAACTGCCTTGAAGAACTGTTATGAATCCAATCCTGGATTGGAGATCAACGAGGTCTATGTTGGTATTGCAGGCCATCATATCAAGAGCCTCCAGACCAGGGGAGATATTGTGAGGCATTCAACGGATGATGAGATCAAACAATTGGAGATTGATCAGTTGGTGGCAGACCAATACAAAACATATATCCCCGCAGGGGATCAGATCATTGATGTCATTCCTCAGGAATTCACGGTTGATAATCTTCCAAATATCGTAGACCCGATCGGATACACTGGGGTAAAGGTCGGNGCGAATTTCCATATCATTACTGGTGACAGGAATGCCATCCGAAACATCAACAGAAGCGTTGAGAAGGCAGGATTGAAAGTAAAAGACCTGATGCTTCAGCCACTCGCTTCTTCTGCAGCAGTAATGAGTGAGCAAGACATTGAGGCGGGCATCGCCATCTTGGATATTGGTGGCGGCACCACCGACCTTGCCGTTTTTTATGAGGGCATTCTCAAGCATACTGCCGTCATACCATTTGGTGGCGAAAACATAACCAATGACATCAAGATGGGATTGGGTGTATTGAAAACACAAGCTGAGCTCATGAAAGTGCAGTATGGTAGTGCGCTCTCTGAAGCCGCACAAAACAATGCCTTCATCAAAATACCTGGATTGAGAGGACTTCCATCCCGCGAGATCAGTGTAAAAAACCTTGCTTCCATTATTCAGGCCAGAATGAGTGAGATTCTTTCATTTGTTACATTTCACCTCAAGCAGGTTGGGATGGACAACAAAATGATGAATGGTGGAATTGTTCTGACTGGCGGCGGATCTCAACTCAAGCACCTGATACAGCTTACTGAGTATGCAACAGGATTGAATGCGCGCATAGGTTATCCGAATGAACACCTCGCATCCAACCATATTGCTGAATTGGAAAAGCCCATGTATTCAACCTGTATAGGACTCATTTTGAAAGGGTACAGTGTATACGAAAACAACCAGAACAGGTTGTTCCCGGAACAACGCCGTACGCAGTTAAAACCTCCTGTACAAGTTGAAGAACAGTCAGCACCTGAAATGGTGATCAAAGCGATTCCCATCAAGGAGAGAAAAACCCTGAAAGGATTCATGGACAGCATCAAAGGCGGTCTGATTGATCTCTTCAAGGAAGATGGTGATAGTGCACTTTGATGCAATCTTCAATAACCCAAACAAGACCCCAATATTTTAAAAACCCATAACCATTAAATTCTAAGAAAATGATTCAATTCGATTTACCCAACGAACAGTCATCCATCATAAAAGTAATTGGTGTTGGCGGCGGAGGAAGCAATGCTGTCAACTACATGCACAGCCTTGGCATAGAAGGTGTGGATTTCATTGTCTGCAATACAGATGCACAGGCATTGGCATTGAGTAAAGTACCCAATAAAATTCAGTTGGGGCCATCGCTTACCCAAGGCTTGGGTGCAGGCGCCAATCCAGAAATCGGAAGACAAGCAACCGAAGAGAGTTTGGACGAGATTCGCCGTATTTTGGAAGTGAATACCAAGATGGCCTTTGTCACTGCCGGTATGGGTGGTGGAACTGGAACGGGCGGTGCTCCCATCATTTCTAAGATCTGCAAAGACATGGGCATTCTTACTGTAGGGATCATCACCACTCCTTTCTCCTATGAAGGAAAGAAAAGGGCCCTCCATGCTGACAGTGGTATCCANCAAATGAAGTCTCAGGTGGATACCCTGCTGGTCATCAGCAATGATAAGTTGAGGCATCAGTTCGGAAACCTGACCATGAGCGCAGCATTGTCAACAGCAGATAATGTATTGGCCACTGCTGCGAAGTGCATCACTGATGTGATCAACACAACTGGCCAGATCAATGTGGATTTTGCAGACGTTTGTACGGTTATGCGCAACGGTGGTGTGGCCATCTTGGGAAGTGCCCGTGCACAAGGGGAAGACAGGGCGCAGGTAGCCATCCAGCAGGCGTTGAATTCTCCATTGTTGAACGATAGTGATATCAAAGGCGCCAAGTGGGTTTTGATCAACATCAATTCACGCATGGGAGCAAGTGAATTCACCATGGACGAAGTTGAAACCATTCAAGAGTATTTGCTTACGCAAGCCGGTCCTGATGCTGACGTGATTCTTGGTCTCGGCTATGATGAGTCATTGGGAGAAGAAATCAGCATTACCATCATTGCAACAGGCTTTGAACAGAGATCACCATTCGGTGAGCAGAAGCCTGAGATAAGGGTAGAACCCAAGGATGAAAAAATCATGTTTACGTTGGATGTCAACCCCCAGCCAAAAGCAGAAATGGTCAATCTTGTTCCCGTTCAGGAGTTGGAAGAAGTCAAAATAGAACTGGTGGAGGTGACGGCTCCAGTGGTGATGGAGGAACTTCAGCAAGAGGAGCCTGTTGCAGAGAAAATTGAACTTCAGGCCGAATACATCCCAACGCTGGTTATCGAATCAACAACGGAAGTTGAAGAAACCCTTGTATTGCAAGAGCCTGTCTATCAGGTTGAAGAGCAGGTTATTGTTGAAGAAGAGGGCCCTATGGTTTTTGAACTTGATCTTACCATCAAAGAATTGCCTGTGATGACGGAACCAGTTGTTTCTCATGACATGGAAATTGTTAATGAGCAAAAGAAAGAGGACATCAAACCTGCTGTTATAGCAACCGTTGCCAGCAATACATTGGGTTCTTTCTTGAAGAGGCCTACCAATATTTATGCCAACGAGGCAGCAGCAGAAAGCCATATTCCTGCTCAAGAACCTGAAGTAAAATTACCTGAAGCACATACAGCGTCCATTGAGCTTTTCGAAAAATTGGATATTGAAGCAAACAGTGCACCGGACCCACTCACAACCCATAACCCACAACCGAGCCAGGAACTGAAAGAAGCTGAAGAACCATTTGAAATAGTTTTTCATGAGGCGTCTTCTCCAATGGTTCCAGTGATGGATGAACACGAATTAAGCAGTGCATTTGTTCAGGAAATGGCTGCATTGGACGAAGCGGAAATGCAAAAAGCAAGGGCTGAGGAGAGGTTGCACAAGTTGAGGAACCTTTCTTTTAATTTCAGTGCTGCTGACCCTAACAATGAGTACGAGAACATTCCGGCCTATGTCAGGCAAAATCTCCAGGTACACAATACCACCCTGGCTTCAGTTGAGAAATTCTACAGCAGTTATGCGGTAGGAACTGATGAAAACAACATAACACAGATCAGTACGATCAATACTTTCCTTGAAGGAAAGAAACCAGATTGATNAACAACCTTCCTTTACCCTAGGCCCCGGATATCCATCTGGGGCTTTTTTATTTTTTGGTGTGTACAATTGTTTTGTTTCATCGTAAATTTGCAAAAAAACAAGCCATGCCAACAGTTTTGATTACAGGAGGAACAGGGATGATTGGTACCGCATTGAGCAGGCATTTGCTCAACCAGGGATATGATGTAATCATCCTTTCGAGGAATCCTGTTCAAACGGCTTCTGTTTACAAGACCAGTTCTTCTCAAAACAGTTTCAGGCCAAGCGGTAATATTTTTTATGCCAAGTGGGATACAGACAAGAAAATGATTGATCCACAGGCCATTGCAAAGGCTGACCATATTGTGCACCTGGCAGGTGAGGGGGTAGCCAAGAAAAGATGGACCAAAAAGCGCAAGGAAGAGATCAGGCTGAGCCGTACACAATCAAGTCAGCTCTTGTTCAGTTGCCTTTCTTCTCAAACCAACAAGGTCAAGTCTGTTATCAGTGCTTCGGCCATTGGATGGTATGGCCCTGATCAAGGAAAGGTTTTTACGGAAGATGATCCATCTTCCAACGATTTTCTTGGGCAAACCTGCAAGGCCTGGGAAGCGAGCATAGACCAGGTACAATCACTGGGCAAAAGGCTGGTTAAGTTAAGGCTTGGCATTGCGTTGAGCAATGAGGGTGGCGCCTTGGCGGAGTTCAAAAAGCCCGCAAGGTTTGGCGTTGCTGCCATATTGGGATCTGGACAGCAGGTAACCAGCTGGATTCATATTGACGATCTTTGCAGGGCGTTTATCCATGCCATTGAAACGGCAACAATGGAAGGGGTGTACAACCTTGTTGCTCCACAACCTGCCACCAACAAGGAATTGACGCTGTTGATTGCCAATGCCATGAATGGACATTTTTTCATCCCCTTCAAGGTACCTGCTTTTCTGCTGAAATTGATCATGGGTGAAATGAGTGTAGAAGTCCTCAAAAGCACAACTGTAGATTCAGGTAAACTGCAACGCACCGGATTCAATTTCATTTATACCAACATCCATTCAGCGATAAAACACCTCATTGGATAAGCAATAAACAATGGGAGTGTATTGCTATGCGTATCAGTACAAGGCTATATCCTGAAAAGGCTTACTGCATCATCATTGATCTCTAACGCATAGGTTTGACCAATGGCGATGGCAACATTTTCTTTTTCATGGCTGATCGGAAACCCAAAACATTTTGGATACGAATATTCCTGAACTGCCTCCGCGATGATGGCATAAGCTGTTTTCCCAAATGTTCTTTCCGTATCCTTGTTGTCTGAAAAGCCACCAACAATCAGGCCCTTCAGTTTTTTTAATTTTCCTGCCCTTTTCAATTGCAACATCATCCTGTCAATATTATACAGTTGTTCTCCAATGTCTTCAATGAAAAGGATTTTTCCATCGGTATCATATTCCGCATTGCTGCCAATGCAGTGTGCCATCAGGCAGAGGTTCCCCCCAATGACAGCTGCTTTGGCCTTCCCATGTTGGTTGAGGGGATGTGTCGATGCACTGTAGTGAACTGGTTTTCCTTCAAGGGTATCTTTCAATGAGAAGGTAAACCGGTCTTCCCCATTGTTGAAGGCTCCAGCCATCGGCCCATGGATGCTGCAGATGCCCAGTTGTTCATGCATGTAGCCATGGAGCACCGTGATGTCACTGAATCCAATGATCCATTTGGGATTTTTCTTGAAAGCTTTCCAGTTGATGCCATCCAGGATCCTGGTCGTGCCATATCCGCCCCTTCCGCACAGGATGGCTTTGATGGATGGGTCATCAATGAAGGATTGCAGGTCATGCAATCTCTCCTCGTCGGTTCCAGAGAAATAATTCTTTGATTTGCCGCCCAGGGTTTTCCCCTTGACCACCTTGTATCCCCATTTTTTCAGGGTCTGAATGCAAGCCTTGGCATTTTCTGCCGGCATATATCCCGCAGGGCAAAGGATTCCAATGGTATCGCCGGGTTGGAGGTATGGAGGGATCTTCATGGCCTAAAATTAGGTCTTATGGCTAAAAAATGCCCTAAATCCTTCGATACATTTGGTTATTTTTGTAGACACGAAAGAAAGCAAATGAANAATCTCCCAAAACGATACCTCGTTACCTCTGCACTCCCNTACGCCAACGGNCTGAAACATATCGGTCATCTGGCAGGTGCCTATATCCCTGCAGATATTTATTCCCGTTACCTCCGGGCCCAGAAAAGGGATGTTGTTTTTGTCTGTGGAAGTGACGAACATGGAACGGCTATTCCCATACAAGCCATGAAAGAGGGAACCACTGCGCAGGCCATTATTGACAAGTACCATCAGGCCATGAAGGAGGACTTTGCAGACCTTCAGATCAGTTTTGATGTGTACCACCGCACTTCAGATCCTTTGCACCATGAAACCTCCAGGGAGTTCTTCAATTATCTCCATGAAAGAGGAGAGCTTGAAACCAAGGAGACCGAACAATATTACGACGAAGCCTCGTCTANTTTCCTTGCAGACCGTTTCATCAAAGGAACCTGCCCGCATTGCAAAAGCAACAGGGCTTTTGGCGACCAGTGTGAATCNTGTGGAACAACCCTCAGCCCCGATGAACTCATTGACCCTGTCAGTACCATCAGCGGGAACAAGCCCATCAAGAAAAAAACAACCCATTGGTACCTTCCGTTGGCGAAGCATGAACAATTTTTAAGGGATTGGATCCTGGATCAGCACAAGGATGACTGGAGACCTTCAGTGGTAGGCCAGTGCAAGAGCTGGATTGACGGNGGNTTGCAGTCCAGGGCNGTNACCCGNGATTTGAACTGGGGCGTTCAGGTGCCATTGGAAGATGCTGCNGGNAAGGTTTTGTATGTATGGTTTGATGCTCCNATTGGATATATTTCAGCCACAAAACAATGGGCCCTTGACAACAACAAGGATTGGAAACCTTATTGGTACGACAATGATACGCAACTGGTTCACTTCATTGGAAAGGACAATATTGTTTTCCATTGCATCATCTTTCCGGTGATGCTCAAACTGCACGGGAACATTCTTCCCACCAGTGTTCCTGCCAATGAATTCCTGAACCTCGAAGGCGATAAGATGAGTACCAGCAGAAACTGGAAACTCGAGATGCGTGATTACATTACTGATTTTGTGAAGAAAGAAAATGGAGGTGATCAATGTGTTGATATGCTCAGGTATTATCTCACGCAAATAGCACCGGAGAGCAAGGACAGCGAATTCACCTGGAAAGGATTTCAGGATGCTGTGAACAGTGAGCTTGTTTCCATTTTCGGAAATTATGTGAACCGCGCTCTTGTGCTGATGCACAAACTCTGCGGCGGAAAAGTGCCAAGGTTTGTTGAAGAAATGGCTGATGAGAAAGACCATCAGTTGGTGCGCGACATTGCAGATGCCAAGACCAAAATTCAGGCTTCCCTTGAAAATTATAAATTCCGAGAAGCATTGTTTGATGTGATCGATCTTGCCCGAAAAGGCAACAAGTACATGCAGGAAAAAGAGCCCTGGATTCTTGCCAAGACGCTTGCAGAGAACCCCGGCAACCAGCAGAAAATTNACAATTGCATGCACCATTGTTTGCAGCTCACTGCCAACCTTGCCTTGCTCATCAACCCATTTCTTCCATCCACAGCAAAGAAAATGTGCAGCATGCTGAAGGTGGTAGACAAGATGCTGGATTGGGAAAATGCAGGCAGCATGAAACTGCTCAGTGTCGGATACAGCTTGCGTGAACCACAGTTGTTGTTCAGGAAAATTGAAGATGAAGAAATAGCCTACCAGATGGATAAATTAAGGGCAGGTGCAATAGCCGCTGCTGAAGAAACCAAGCCTGCTGAGGAAACGGTGCATGCGCTCAAGGAAGAGATTGTATATGATGATTTTGGAAAAATAGACCTGCGTACAGGCATCATCACCGCAGCACAAAAAGTTCCCAAGGCAGATAAGTTGTTGCAACTTGAAGTTGATCTTGGATTTGAGAAACGAACCATTCTTTCTGGTATTGCGATGCATTTTCAACCTGAGGATATTGTTGGAAAGCAGGTGGTCGTGGTGGCCAATCTTGCACCCAGAAAAATGAGGGGGATTGACAGCAATGGCATGATTTTGATGGCAGAAGATGCAGCAGGAAAACTGCATTTTGTACAACCTGAACATACCATTGCTGCTGGATCCAAAGTGTCTTGAGTAAATACGGACTTTAATATGAACCCTACAATAAAAAAAGTAGCCATTTTGGGATCTGGTCTCATGGGCTCAAGGATTGCCTGTCATTTTGCCGGTATTGGAGTACAGGTANTGCTGTTAGACATGGTTTCTCCGGATGCAAAACCCGGTGATTCAAAAGCTGAGCGAAACAAGCTTGTCAATGCCGCTTTGCAAACTGCCATCAAATCAAACCCTTCTCCTGTTTATACTGCTGATGTTCCCAAAAGGATCAGTACCGGAAATTTTGAGGATGATCTTTCTTCCATCAGTACCTGTGATTGGATCATTGAGGCCATTGTAGAAAAGCTGCCCATCAAACAACAATTGTTTGAAAAAGTGGAACAATTCAGAAAACCCGGAACACTTGTCAGTACCAATACTTCTGGTATCCCGATACAGCTGATTGCCAAAGGAAGATCAGCAGATTTTCAGCAACATTTTTGTGGAACACATTTTTTCAATCCCCCCCGTTACCTGCGGTTGTTGGAAATCATCCCAACACCAAAAACGGAAAAATGGGTGGTTGATTTTTTAATGCAGTATGGTGATCTTTTTCTGGGAAAGACCACCGTCCTTTGCAAGGATACCCCAGGATTCATCGCCAACCGGATAGGTATTTACAGCATCATGGCGCTGTTTGAAACCATGGAAAAATTGGGACTTTCTGTTGATGAAGTGGAAGCCCTCACTGGCCCCATCATTGGCCGTCCCAAGTCTGCTACATTCAGGACAGCGGATATTGTCGGGATCGACACCCTGGTTCATGTGGCCAAAGGGTTGTTTGAACATTGCCCGCATGATGAAGCCCGCGAACAATTCAGGATTCCGGGGTGGCTTCAGCAAATGGTAGACAAGAACTGGTTGGGAGACAAATCAGGGCAAGGGTTTTTCAAGAAAACAAAAACTGCTGCAGGTGAAAAAGAAATCCTGACCCTCGACCTGAAAACAATGGAATATGGGGCGAGGAAGAAGACCAAGTTTGCAGCGATTGATGCTGCAAAACCCATGGAGGATCTTGCAGAAAGGAATTAGAACCCTTTGTGCATTTCCTGATCAGGCTGGAGAATTTTACAGGAGCTTTCACTATAATCTTTTCGCATACATTTCCAACAGGGTGCCAGAAATTTCAGGCACACTGCAAAGCATTGACGATGCCCTGAAAGCCGGATTTGGATGGGAGATGGGGGCCTTTGAAACCTGGGATCTGCTTGGGGTTGAACAGACGGTCAATGAAATGAAGAAGGCTGGCCATGTTGTTGCTCCTTGGGTGGATGATATGATTGCAGCCGGTGTTGAATCTTTTTTCACTGTAAAGGATGGCAAGCGATTTGTTTATGCGCCAGCATCTGGGGGGATGGAATCTGTTTACAATTTCGCTCAGGAAAAAGCTTTCATCGTGATGAAAAACTTTTCTGGGCAAACCATTTGGAAAAATGATGCATGCAGAACCTATCATTTGGGGGATGATGTCTTGGGGCTTGAATGGTTTACCAAAATGGGAAGCATCGGTGGTGAGGTATTGGAGGGTATTCAAACAAGCATTGGTATTGCAGAAAAAAAATACAAAGGGCTTGTCATTGCCAATGAAGGCGCTAATTTCTCCGCAGGAGCCAATGTTGGCATGATCTACATGTTGGCTGCTCAACAGCAATTTGATGCCTTAGACAAGGCCATCCACCTGTTCCAGCAATCCATGATGAGGGCCCGTTACTCATCAGTTCCGGTTGTGGTGGCGCCCCACGGACTTTCTTTGGGAGGGGCCTGTGAACTCAGTTTGCATGCAGACAAGATTTGTGCAGCAGCAGAAACCTATATTGGCCTGGTAGAGTTGGGAGTAGGCTTGATTCCAGGCGGTGGCGGCACCAAGGAATTTGTATTGAGGGCCGCAGATGAGATGCATCAAGACGAGCCTGAAACCATCACCTTGAAAAACAGGTTCATCACCATTGCCACTGCAAAAGTGGCTACTGCAGCTGCAGAGGCATATCCAATGGGCATACTTCGAAAGGGAAGGGATTTGGTTATCATGAACCAGGACCGGCGCATCAGTGCAGCAAAACACAGCGCGATGGAATTGTACGACAATGGCTATGTGATGCCTCAGCAGCGCAGTGATATCAAAGTGTTGGGCCGTACCGGGCTTGGGGCACTCCTTGCTGGTGTGCATGGAATGGAGCAGGGTGGGTATGCCACAGCCCATGATGCCCTTGTATCCCGTAAACTGGCCTATGTCATGTGCGGTGGCGATTTGAGTGAGCCTGCCCTGGTCTCCGAACAATACCTGCTCGACCTTGAGCGAGAAGC
>JGI25920J50251_10000131_pt1 | contig 22640 bp, 22 predicted proteins | sample LauGreBMM110DCMD_2_FD_50251 | JGI IMG/M metagenome (IMG submission 50251) | reverse complement strand
GAAGAATTTCAACTGCGATTATTAAAGAGAGAGATGAAGTAGGTTCGATTGAAACGACAAAACAACTTGCAAAAATTGTCGCCGACCATATGCCCAAAAAAGAAATTGGACAAGACCCTGCAACACGAACATTTCAAGCGTTAAGAATCTATGTAAATCGAGAGCTGGAAGAGTTGAGAGAAGTGCTACCTAAAATTTTAGAGCTATTAAAAACNGACGGCATCATGGNAGTGATTAGCTTCCATTCGCTCGAAGANAGAATTGTGAAGCAATTTATTAACAATGAGAAAAATAGAGATACTTTACCCNCTAATTTTCCTATTAGAAGTGATCAATTACCAAAACCCCGATTGAATATTGTGACAAAACCTATTAGACCTAGCGAACCTGAAGTAAAACGTAATCCAAGAGCAAGAAGCGGAATTATGAGAGTTGCTGAAAGGACTGCACATTAGATGACAAAAGTGAATTTTATTTTATTTTTTGTAATCCTACTTATGGCGCTTGCAAAAATAAACTCACAGCATCAATCAAGAAAACTTTATTTTGAGCTTGATCAACAAAAAGAGATTAGTCAAAAGCTAAATTCTGAGTATAGCCAATTGCAAGTTGAGCAGAGCACTTGGGCCATGCACGGAAGAATCGAAGAAGTCGCAAAAAAATTATTAAAGATGAAAACCCCCGAGCCTAAAAAAATTATTTTGTTGGAGCAGCCTTGAGTTTATTTATCAACAATAAAGTTGAGAAGACATTTTTTGAGCTCTCGGGTATTCGAAGAAGATTAATTTTACTTCTATTTTTGGCTGGATTCTTAACGCTTATTTTTAGAGCATTCTATTTACAAAGTTTAGATAAAAAATTTTTACAATCGAAAGGAAATGCTACAAGCACTCGAGTAATTTCTCTTTACGCAGATAGAGGAAAAATTACTGATAGGAATGGAGATATCCTAGCGATCAGTAGTCCGGTAGAGTCAGTGTGGGTAAATCCACCAAACGTCAAAATAACTAAAGATCAAAAATTAGAACTAGAAAATATTCTTAAGTTAAGTGCTAATGAAGTTGATCAAAAACTACTAAACAATAAAAAAGAATTTATATATCTCAAAAGACAAATCTCGCCTGAAGATGCAAGAAGATTACAAGCGTTGAAAATACCTGGAGTATTTTTTCAGAAAGAGTTTAAGAGATTTTATCCGGCTGCTGACATCACAGCTAATTTAGTCGGATTTACTAATCTTGATAATATAGGACAAGAAGGCATTGAACTTTCCCAAAATAAATTTCTTTCCGGTAAGCTCGGCAGTAAAAAAGTTATTAAAGATCGTGCTGGCAAGATTGTTGATGATCTCCAGGAAGTGAAACTACCTCAAGACGGGCATGACATAAAACTTTCAATTGACGCAAGAATTCAATATTTAACGTATAGGGAATTAGCCAAATCAATTGATATTCATAAAGCTAAAGCAGGCTCGGCAATTGTGTTAGATGCAAAAACTGGAGAGGTGCTAGCTATGGCAAATCTTCCTTCTTATAACCCCAACAATTTTAGGGAAGGTGGCGGCCCTACAAGGAATCGAGCAGTGACAGATGTATTTGAGCCTGGATCAACTATCAAACCATTTACAGTGTCTTCAGCATTAGATGCTGGAATTCTTAATCCAAGTTCATTGGTGGAAGTTTCATCAGGATTTTTGAAAATTGGATCAGCTACGATTCATGATGCTCATTCTGATAAAAGCAAGCCATTCATGACAGTTTCAGAAGTAATTGCTAAATCTTCTAATGTAGGAGCTGCAAGAATTGGGTTAATGCAAACGCCTAAAGATTTATGGTCCACCTTAAATAAGGTAGGGTTTGGAATGCAAACAGGCGTAGGATTTCCCGGAGAGGTATCTGGAAGACTTCGTGATTATAAAAATTGGGGAAAAGTAGATCAGGCAACTATATCTTTCGGACATGGAATTAATTTAACTCTTCTTCAGTTAGCCCAATCTTATACAGTTTTTGCTAATGACGGAGAAATGAAGCCAGTGACATTGTTTAAAAAAGAAGAAATTTCTATNGGTACAAAAGTATTTTCAAAGCAAACAGTTAAGACAATGGTAGACATGATGGAGCAAGTTGTTGAAGAGGGTACCGGAAGTAATGCAAAAATTATCGGATACAGAGTTGCAGGAAAAACAGGCACGGCTGAGAAAATTGGAGCAAGCGGGGCTTATGAAAAGAATAAAAATATAGGTTCATTCATAGGTCTGGCCCCAGCGTCAAATCCAAGAATTATTATGGCCGTGATGATAGATGAGCCAAGTCTTGGAAGTCATTACGGTGGAGTAGTAGCTGCCCCGGTATTTAGCAGCGTGATGGCTGATGTCATGAAGATATTAAAAATTCCTCAAGACATAAAAACTCAAAACAAAGCTTTGCCGGAAGATAAGACTAATTCTAAAGAAACGATATGAAGAGTGTATTAAAAAAAATTAGACAACACCTCTCTGATATATCAAACGATAGTAGACATACAAAAAAAAATTCTTTATTTTTAGCTTATCCTGGAATACATCAAGATGGTCGATCTTATATCGAGGCCGCAATTAAAAAAGGCACCCAAGTAATATTTTATGAAAAGAAAAATTTTGTTTGGAAAAAATTATGGAATGTTGCTCATCATGCTATTACCGATTTACAGAATAAAGAAGGTGAAATTGCCCATACTTTTTTTAAAGAACCTTCCAAGAAACTTCTCACTATTGGTATTACTGGTACAAATGGAAAAACATCATGTGCATACTGGATAGCTGAAATACAAAATCTTTTAGGGAAAAAAACCGGCCTCATAGGCACGCTTGGATACGGCTACAATAAATTAAAGCCACATACATATACAACGCCCGATGCGATATCAAATCATCGTATTTTAAGGGAATTTAAAAATAAAAAAATGAAATCAGCTGTAATTGAAGTTTCATCTCATGCTTTATCCCAAGGAAGAGTGAANGGCGTTCTTTTTGANGTGGCCGTGTTTACAAATTTATCAAGAGACCATTTAGATTACCATCTAAACTTTAATAATTATTTCAATGAAAAAAAGAAGTTATTTCATGTTCCATCATTAAAAGTCGCAGTAATTAATATTGATGATTCTTACGGAAAAAAGCTTAGAACTTCACTCAATAAAAATAAGATAAAAGTTTTAAGTTATGGAATAAAAGGTGGGGATATTAAAGCGATAGATATTGAATATTCAAATTCGAGCACATGTTTTAAAATTGAATATAAAAAAGAAATATACGAAGTAAAAGCGCCTCTAATAGGCGAATTTAATGTGTATAACTTGTTAGCAGTTATTGCTTCATTGATAGCATCTGGCTACCCAATTCAAAAAATTGTAAAAAAGATAAGCTTTCTATCGCAGGTACCAGGAAGAATGGAAAGGTTAGGCACTAAAAATACTCCTAAAATCTTTGTGGATTATGCACATACACCAGATGCTTTAAAAAAAGCGCTACAAACTCTTAAAAAGCAAACCGATGGAAAGCTCATTTGCATATTTGGATGTGGTGGGGATCGAGATACCGGAAAAAGAAAAGATATGGCAGAAGTAGCTTCTAATATAGCCGATATTAATATTATTACTTCAGACAATCCAAGAAATGAAAATCCTAAAACTATTATTAGCCAGATTAGTATGTACATGAAGGGATATTATCGAGCGGAACCTGATCGAAATAAAGCAATAGAAAAAGCGATTAAATATGCCAAAAAAGATGACGTGATTCTCATCGCTGGAAAAGGCCATGAAACTTATCAAGAGATCAAAGGAGTTAGATATCCATTTAGCGATCAAACATGCGCTAGAAAAGCACTTAGAGTTTATAAGGCAAACTGAATGGAACTTACACTAAATCAGCTTAGAAAAATTATTGCTGGCGAATATCACGGCGACACTAGCTTACTTAAAAAAACGATTAAAAATATTTCAATCAATAGTAACGCAATTAAAAAAAATGATCTATTCATAGGAATCAAAGGCGAAAAATTTAATGGAGATGATTTTGCAAAAAGCGCCATCAAAAATGGCGCTTTAGCTGCAGTTNTATCCTACGACATAAAAGAATTAGAAAATAAAATTATTGTTAAAAATGGGCGTGAGGCTTTAGGTAAAATCGCTCAGTATTGGAAAGCACAATCTAAATTACCTCTTATCGCTATTACAGGTAGCAATGGTAAAACAACTACAAAAGAAATGATTGGAAGCATTCTTTCTTTCCATATAAAAAGTAAATTAAAAGTTCTTATGAGCCAAGGAAATTTCAATAACGATATAGGCCTGCCACTTTCTTTATTAAATATTAAAAAAACACAAAAATATGCCGTAGTTGAAATGGGAATGAATCATAAAGGCGAGATAAAATATTTAAGTAAAATTGCAAACCCAGATGTTGCTGTGGTGACGAATATAGGTGAAGCCCACATAGAATTTTTTGGCTCTAAAGAAGGTATCGCAAAAGCTAAATCAGAAATATTCTCCGGATTAAAAGATAATGGTGTTGCTGTTATTAATAGAGAAGATGAGTTTTATAGCCTGCTAAAAAGTGCTGCACGACGAAAAAAAATTATTACGTTTGGACTAAGCTCAAAATCTGATGTACATGTAAAAAAGACGATTCAAGGAATTTCTCATATTAAAACGCCAAAAGGGCTTGTAGAAGTTAAAGTTAAATTAAAAGGTGAGCACAATTTAAAAAATGCACTTGCGGCAATTGCCGCTTCTCTCGCGTTAAAAATACCTTTAAAGACTATTAAAAAAGGCATTGAATCTATTAAGTTTGTTCATGGAAGATTAGAGATTAAAAAGGGGCTTCATGGCTGCATCTTGATTGACGATACCTATAATGCAAATCCTGCGTCAATGCAAGCTGCAATAGATGTATTAGCAAATCAAGATTGTGAAAAGATATTAATTATTGGTGATATGGGTGAGCTAGGCAAAAAAGCAATTGAGTATCATAAATCAATAGGTGCCTATATTAATAAAAATAAAATATCAGATGTAGTTGGAACAGGAAAATTAACAAAATATGTAATAGATAACTGCCAAGGCAATGCAAAGTGGTTTGAAGATAAGAAGACGCTTATTCAATATGTCAAAACTAAGGTAAAGAAGAATTCTTGCGTACTTGTCAAAGGCTCTCGGTTTATGAAAATGGAAGAAGTTGTAGACGCACTTACTTAAAATTTTTAGGAAAGATAAAAAATTATGTTGCTCGAATTATTTAAATTTTTAGCAAAAGAGATTCATGGATTTAATGTATTTAATTACATTACATTGCGGGCAGTGATGGCGACGATCACCTCATTAGTGATTTCTTTTGCCTTTGGTCCATGGTTAATCAAGAAACTTAATCAGTTCAATATAGGGCAAGCTGTTAGATCAGACGGTCCTAGAGATCATTTAATTAAGACGGGCACACCCACAATGGGAGGCGGCTTGATATTGGTCTCGATTATTGTATCAACCTTATTATGGGCAGATATAAGAAATAATTATATTTGGCTGTTGNTAATTGTCACGCTTGGTTTCGGCCTTATTGGATTTGTAGATGACTTAAAAAAAGTTATTTATAAAGATCCTAATGGTATTAGTGCAGGTCAAAAGTATTTATGGCAGTCAATAATAGGCCTTAGTGCATCTATATATCTTTGGTCAAACGCCGTCACCCCTGAACAGACATCACTTATTCTTCCTTTCTTTAAGAATGTGAGTTTTTCGATGAATGGTCTCACCTTTATTCTTTTAAGTTATATCGTCATCGTAGGAAGTAGTAATGCTGTAAATCTTACAGATGGCCTCGATGGCCTCGCTATNATGCCAGCAGTTATGGTTGCAAGTGCTTTAGGTGTATTTGCATATGTCGCAGGCAACTTTGTCATAGCTAAATATTTAAGTATTCCATATATAAGTGGCGCCGGTGAATTAGCTATATTTTGTACAGCAATGGCAGGNGCTGGTTTAGGCTTCCTATGGTTTAACACTTATCCTGCGGAAGTTTTTATGGGCGATTTAGGCGCCCTTGCTCTAGGCGCTGCTATTGGAACTGTTGCAGTCATTGTCAGGCAAGAAATTGTTTTATTTATTATGGGCGGCATTTTTGTGGTTGAGACTTTTTCTGTTGCTATCCAAGTTATGTACTTTAAATATACTAAATTTAAATATGGTGTTGGCAAGCGCATTTTNCTTATGGCCCCACTTCATCATCATTANGAGAAAAAGGGCTGGAAAGAAACTCAAGTAGTTGTTAGATTTTGGATCATCACAATGATGCTTGTATTAATTGGCATTTCATCACTAAAGATTAGATGATTACCAATTTTAATAAAAAGAGAATCTTAGTAATTGGCCTTGGGGATACAGGTCAATCTGTATTGCATTTTTTAGCGAACAAAGGGTGCGTTATTCAGGCGATTGATACAAGATCGACTTTTGACGGTTTGGACGATATAAAAGCAACATTCAAGGAAGTTAAATTTTTTATTGGGGATACATTTAATGACGACATTATTAATGAAGTTGAATTAATTATTATTAGTCCCGGAGTTTCATTAAAAGAAAGTTATGTTCAAGCAGCTTTAAATCGAGGCATACCAGTAGTAGGTGATATTGAAATCTTCTCGCAGATTAAGCCAGCAAATTCTAAAATTATTGGAATCACAGGTTCAAATGGCAAAACCACAGTTACTAGTCTTGTCGGTGAATTATTAAAAGCAGAAGGCATATCGACTATTGTAGGAGGAAATATTGGCACTCCAATATTAAATACTTTGAGTCAGCGAGCGCCAGATGTTTACGTTCTTGAGCTATCGAGTTATCAGTTAGAAACAACATATTCTTTAGTGCTTGAAACTGCAGCAGTATTAAATATTTCAGAAGATCATATGGATCGATACGAATCAATCGAAGAGTACGCTAAGGCCAAATACAGAATATTTAATCATGCTAAAAAGAGGATTTTAAATAGAGAAGATAATTATCTTAAATCTCAGGTTAATGAAGATTCAGTAACATTCGGAAATCATTTAGATATAAAAAATTATGGGATTAAAAAAAACGGAAATCAATATTTTATTGCTAAAGGCAATGCTGAAATTGTTTCTTTAGATGAAATTAAGCTTAAAGGCGCACATAACTTTCAAAATATTATGGCTGCTTTAGCACTTTGCGAACCATTTAAAATTTCACATGACGCGATCAAAAAAGTATTAAGTCAATTTNAAGCGCCACCCCATAGAGTTGAGTATGTTGACTCTATTTCAGGCATTGATTTTTATAATGATTCAAAAGGGACAAACGTAGGCGCTACTATTGCTGCAATACAAAGCATGACCAAACCAATCTTGCTCATTGCTGGAGGCGATGGAAAAAATCAAAATTTTAAGCCGTTAGTAAGCCCATCTAAAGGTAGGGTTAAAAATATTTCTTTGATTGGTAGAGATGCAAAGATTATGGAAGAAGCATTTAAAGATGAAACAATTCCAATAAGTATTGAAAAAAATCTTGAATTAGCAGTTATCAAATCATTTGAATTAGCTAAATCGGGTGATGTAGTTCTTCTCTCCCCGGCATGTGCAAGCACGGATATGTTTAAAAATTACGTACACCGTGGAGAAATTTTTAAAGATTGCATAAGTAAATTAAAAAATAAATCATGATCGGTAAATTTTCTAATAAAACGACAATTGACAAGCCTTCTTTTGATCAGGGTCTATTTTGGGTTTCATCAATATTGGTTGCGATTGGCCTTATCATGGTTTATTCATCTTCAATTTCTTTTGCTGAATCTAGTAAATTAACTAAACATCAAAATTACTTTTTTTTAGTAAGACAATCGATTTATGTCTTACTGGGATTTATTGGTGGTGTCATTACCTTTCAAATTCCAATCCGCTGGTGGCAAAAAATGTCTCCTTATTTATTTATGGCAGGCATGGTGTCGCTAATTCTTGTTCTTATTCCTGGTATTGGTCATGTTGTTAATGGAAGTAGACGCTGGATTTCATTGCTTATATTTAATGTGCAGCCCTCTGAATTTATGAAATTATTTACAGCTATGTATGCTTCAGATTACGTCTTAAGAAAATCCAAAGAGATTGGTAGCTTTTTGAAGGGGTTTCTTCCAATGGCTGCAGTGATAATGCTAATAGGATCATTGTTATTACTTGAGCCAGATTTTGGTGCATTTGCTGTAATCTCAGTTATTGCAATTTGCACATTAATTTTAGGTGGCATAGATAAAAAAATACTGATGGGCTTAAGTATTGTTGCGCCTATTGGAATGGCAGCCTTAATTTATAGTTCTGACTATAGATATCAAAGGCTGGTAGGATTTTTTAATCCATGGGCTGACCCTTACGGAAAAGGCTACCAACTCTCACATGCTCTTATAGCATTTGGCCGAGGTGAATTATTTGGTGTTGGTTTAGGTGGTAGTGTTGAAAAATTACTTTACTTGCCCGAAGCTCACACTGATTTTATTTTGGCTGTATTAGCTGAGGAATTTGGTTTCTTTGGTGTACTTATTGTTATTGGATTGTTTTCATGGTTAGTAATTAGAGCTTTTGGTATTGCCAAAGAAGCTATTATCAATGAAAGCTATTACTCAGCTTTATTATCTCAAGGCATTGGCATTTGGTTTGGCACACAAGGCATTATCAATATGGGTGTGAATATGGGGCTCCTCCCCACAAAAGGTTTAACCTTGCCACTTCTATCTTTTGGCGGTAGCGGTATTTTGGCTAATATAATTGCAATTGCAATACTATTAAGAATTGATTGGGAAAATCGAAGAGGCTTAAGGGGGATATAGCGCAGTGAAATCTAACAAAAAAATATTGATTATTGCTGGAGGTACTGGAGGACATATTTATCCAGGTATCGCAATTGCCGATTATTTAAAAGCTAAAAGTTGGTCAATCACTTGGCTTGGAACTTCGCATGGTATGGAAAACAAGTTGATAGAGAAAAAGCTCTATCAAAAAGCCATGATAGATATTACAGGTGTCAGAGGTAAAAGTATTTTAAGTTGGCTAAAACTTCCATTAACACTTTTGGTTGCATTGATGCAATGTATGACAGTCATTAAAAAAGAAAAGCCTAATGTAGTGATTGCTATGGGAGGTTATGTTTCATTTCCTGCAGGCCTCATGGCAAGACTCATGGGTAAGCCACTCATTGTGCATGAACAAAATTCTATCCCAGGGCTCACTAATAGATTATTAGCGGTCATCGCTACAACAACATATTCTGCCTTTCCAATCAAACTTATACGCGCCTCCCAAAAAATTGGTAATCCAGTGAGGGATAGCATTAGGCAAATTAAATTACCCGTTCAAAGATTTAAAAATAGAAAAGGNCCGTTAAGATTGCTTGTTGTAGGGGGTAGTCTGGGAGCTAAATTTTTTAATGACACTATCCCTTTAAGTATCCAAAAAATAAATCTAAAAAAAAGACCGAAGATTATTCATCAATCAGGTGAGAAACATTTTCAAGCATTGAAAGCAACATATAAGAAGTGCGGGATCAAAGCAGACTGCAGAGCTTATTTAGATAATATTGAAAAAGTTTACGAATGGGCAGATCTTGTCATAGCACGATCTGGAGCCCTCACGGTGTCTGAATTTTCGGTAGCTGGCATTTCTAGCATCTTGGTACCATTTCCTTTTGCGGTAGATAACCATCAGTTTTATAACGCAAGATACTTAAGTGATAAGAAGGCTGCGCGACTAGTAAATCAGGAGGAACTCACGACTGAATTTTTAAGTGGGTTACTCCAAGGTATGACAAGAAGTAAATGTTTAAATATGGCAAAAGCAGCATTAGAAAATACAGCGACAAAGCCTGAAGAAGTTATTTATCAAGCATGCGAGCGATTAATTAAAAAATGAAACACAATATAAATCGAATTCATTTTGTAGGTATAGGTGGCTCTGGTATGAGTGGTATTGCAGAAGTGATGCATAACCTAGGTTACTTTATCTCCGGCTCAGATATCCAGGAGTCTCCCATAACTTCTCGTCTAAAAGGCCTTGGCATTAAAATTTTTATTAACCATTCATCTGACAATATTAGAGATATTGATGTCTTAGTGATCTCTTCCGCAATCAATAAAGATAATCCGGAATTAAAAGCTGCTATTGAAAATAAGATACCGATTATGCCTAGAGCAGAAATGCTTTCAGAATTAATGCGTTTTAAAAAAGGTATTGCAGTAGCAGGTACGCACGGCAAAACAACAACAACGAGTTTAATTGCTTCCATTTTAGCTGAGGCCTCAATGGATCCAACCTATGTAATTGGGGGAAGACTTTCTTCTTTAAATGCAAATGCAAAGTTAGGAAACGGTGAATTTATTGTGGTTGAGGCTGATGAGTCAGACGCATCTTTCTTGCATCTGACCCCTATATACTCAATTGTGACTAATATTGATCAAGATCATATGGAAACTTATGACAATGATTTTGATAAGCTCAAAAAAACTTATATCGAATTTATACATCGATTACCATTTTATGGTGTGGTGATTCTCTGTATTGATGATCCTGTTATTAAATCAATTATTTCTGAGATTTCTAGATCTATTATCACTTATGGTTTATCTGCTGAAGCAGACGTTCATGCAGAAGAAGTCAAAGCCGATGCAGGCAAAATGCATTTNAAGGTCACCATTAAACATTCTGACGTGATTAAAAAAGAGATTACTTTAAATCTTCCAGGTAAGCACTATGTTAGAAATGCATTAGCAGCGATAGCTCTTGCTGACGAACTTGAAATACCCATTTCGAAAACAATTGAAGCCCTAAAACATTTTAAAGGGGTGGGACGTAGATTCGAAACGTATAAAGATTTAACGTTCAATGATAAAACTTTTACATTAGTCGATGACTACGGACACCACCCTGTAGAAATTGAAGCAGTTCTTGATGCTACAAGAGATGCTTATCCAGGTAGATCTATTTATCTTGTGTTCCAGCCTCATCGCCACACAAGAACGCGAGACTTTTTTGATGAATTTGTAAGAGTGCTTCATAAGGCAGATCAAATTCTTCTCACAGATATTTATTCAGCCGGAGAAACCCTGATTCCAGGTGTGAGCTCATCAGAAATGATGGAGGATATTAATAAGATCACAACCAAAGTATCTTTCGAGAAGGATATTAATGAACTAGCTAAAACAGCACTTCAAAATATCAGTCAAGATTCAATTCTAATTGTAATGGGAGCAGGATCGGTAGGCAGGGTAGCTAAGGATATTTTAAATATTGTGAACTCATGAAGAATGCACTAATTTTAAAAAATGAATCATTAAATAAATACAACAGTTGGCGTGTAGGTGGGACGGCTGACGCTTTATTTTCACCTAAAAATTTAGAAGATTTAAAATTTTTTTTAAAACATGAGTCGTACATAAAGCCTCTCACTTTTATTGGATTAGGATCTAATATTTTAGTAAGAGACGGGGGAATTCGCGGAACGGTGATCATAATGCATGCAGCTTTAAATGAAATTCAAATGACAGACAATGGNGTGTATGCAGAATCAGGAAATACATGTGCAAAAATCGCTAAAAATCTTGCTAAAGAACATTATATAGGCGGNGAATTTTTTGCAGGNATTCCAGGTACAGTTGGAGGTGCCTTAGCAATGAATTCAGGGTGCTATGGTTCTGAGACGTGGAATTTTGTGACCAAGGTTAATATGATTGATGAAGGTGGCATTATAGTTACGAGATTAAAAGATGAATTTAAAATTTCTTATCGTGAAGTAATCAAGCCTAATTCAAAAGAATGGTTTGTAGGTGCTTGGTTTAATTTTAAGAAAGATATGGCAGCTGATCCAGAAAGCAAGATCAAGGAATATCTTAACCATAGAAAAAATACACAACCTCTTAATTGGCCGACAGCAGGGTCAACATTTAGAAATCCAAAAGATACTTTTGCAGCAAAGCTTATTGAAGAGTGCGGATTGAAAGGTTTTAGAGTTGGCAATGCTGAAGTTTCAGATAAGCATGCTAATTTTATTATTAATTTAGGCGATGCATCTGCACAAGACATTGAAAATATTATTGACTATGTTGAGTCTGAAGTTTTTAAAAGAAAAGGTATTAAGCTTGAAAGAGAAATCAAAATTTTAGGGGACTTTCTAAACTGATGAATAAATTTGGAAAAGTTGCTGTTCTTATGGGCGGCGACTCGAATGAAAGAGCTATTTCACTTCTAAGTGGTGATGCTATATTTCATGCTTTAAAGCGACTGGGTATTAATGCTGAGACTTTTGACCCTTCAGGCAGAGATATTGAAGATATTAAAAGTTATGACAGAGTTTTTATAGCCTTGCATGGAAGAGGTGGTGAAGATGGATCAATACAAGCTTTATTAAAATCAAAAAATGTTGCATATACCGGCAGTGACTCTGCAAGTTCAGCGATTGGGATAGACAAGCTTAAAACGAAATTATTATGGCGCTCATTAAATATTTCAACGCCAGATTTTCTGCAAGTTACTGAGAAAACGCCATATACGGATGTCGTAAATACAATAGGATTACCTTTTTTTATTAAACCTTCTAATGAAGGTTCAAGTATTGGTATCGATAAAATCAAAAATGAAGAACAATATAAAAAAGCTTTTTTAAAAACATCAAAGATTGATCCAAATGTGATCGTTGAAGAATTTGTGGATGGCGAGGAATATACAGTAGCTATAGTAAATGGTAAGACCTTGCCTGTTATTAAAATAAAGCCAAGTAATGAGTTTTATGATTACGAAGCTAAATATCTTAAAGACGATACGCAGTACATTTGCCCTTCAGGAATAGAGAAAAATAAAGAAGCTTTAATAGCTAATGAAGCTTTGGAGGCTTTTAATTCGATTGGATGTTCTAGCTGGGGTCGTGTCGATTTTATGATGAATAAAAAAAGCCACCACTATTTTATAGAAGTGAATACATCACCTGGTATGACGAGCCANAGTTTGGTGCCCATGGCAGCAAAAGAGATGGGTATTGATTTTGATCACTTAGTTCTAGAAATTTTAAAAACCGCATATGTTAAATAACTATTTAAAAGTTTATTGGTTAGGCAATTTAGTTTTTTTACTTAATATTATTTTGATACTTTTTCTGTTGAGTTATCAATTTATGCATTTTGCTAAATTTCCCATCAGAGAAATTAAGGTAGTAGGCCAATATNATCACCTTGACGAAGATCAAGTGAGTATGATTTCAGATCGATTTGTAAAAGGTAATTTTTTTTCCTTAGATTTATATAACACCAAAGAAGCTTTTACAAAACTACCTTGGATAAGAAATGTAAGTTTAAAGAGAGTTTGGCCTGATCGATTAGAAGTGGTAGTCGAGGAGCATCAGGCGATAGGAAGGTGGGGTGCTATTGCATTAGTAAATGAGAATGGCGAAATTTTTCATGGGGCATCCGATGAAGATCTACCATTATTTTTTGGCCCAGAAGGAACGGAGAGTTATATAGCACTGGAGTATAAAAAAATGCAAAGTATTTTAGAAAAAAAACAATTAAAAATTGCGCAAGTTTCCCTATCTTCTAGGTACACTTGGGACATTAGAACTACAAACAATATGAAAATTATTTTAAGTAAAGACAACATCGAAGAAAACCTATCTCGCTTTATGGCTCAGTACGATAATATTTCTGCCTCTGTTAAAAGAATTGGCTCCGCTGACCTAAGATATCCAAATGGTTTTGCCATTAGAAAATCTACTGAACCAATCCAAAAAATTGATAGTGGCGAGAGGCCGCTTATATGATTAAACAAAAAGAAGAAAAAAATCTCATCGTAGGGCTTGATATTGGAACATCTAAAATTGTGGCTATTGTCGCTGAACTGCAGCCAGATGGTCTACTAAATGTGATCGGATTAGGCCAACATAGCTCAAAAGGATTAAAAAAAGGTGTAGTCATTAATATTGATTCCACTATGGAGGCGATTCAAAGAGCTATTGAAGAAGCTGAATTGATGGCGAATTGCAAGATTACTGATGTTTATACTGGCATTGCAGGTAGCCATATTAAAAGTATCAATTCTCACGGTATGGTCAAAATCAAAGATACTGAAGTCTCTCAATTGGACGTTGATAAAGTGATTGAAACTGCTTGTGCTATTACACTCCCCAACGATCAACAAGTTCTGCATATTTTGACACAAGAATATGTGATTGATGGGCAGGAAGATGTCAGACAGCCACTTGGTATGAGCGGTATGAAATTAGAAGTGAAGGTTCATATTGTCACAGGCGCTATTGCAGCCGCTCAAAATATTGTGAAATGTATCAAGCGTTGTGGACTTGAAGTGTCTGAATTAGTTCTGCAACCCTTAGCTTCAAGCATGGCAGTTCTCACGGATGATGAAAAAGAATTAGGTGTTTGTTTGGTGGATATTGGCGGCGGGACAACTGATATCGCTGTGCTAAGACAAGGATCCATTCGACATACGGCCGTGATTCCGATTGCAGGTGATCAAATCAATAATGATATTGCGGTGGCTTTTAGAACGCCTTTACCGTCAGCAGAAGAGATAAAAATTAAACATGGTTACGCTGCAAGAAGTTTAGCCTCAGCTTCAGAGCAAATTGAAATTCCTATAGTAGATGGAAAAGAGTCTAAAACTATCTCAACGCTCTCATTAGCAGAGGTCATTGAAGCTCGACTGGTTGAGCTTTATGAACTTGTAGCACACGAGTTGAAACGAAGCGGCATGGAAGATATGATAGCTTCTGGAATTGTAATTACAGGCGGATCATCTTTGATGAAAGGCATGGTCAATCTTGGGGAGAGTGTATTCAGGATGCCGGTCCGAATTGGCACACCAAGAAATGTAGGTGGTTTGTCTGAAGTCGTCGACAATCCCAGGTATTCAACGGGCATTGGATTGTTACTGATGGGAAAAGGGCAGCTAGAAAAAGAAATGATGAATCAAATTGATGGCAATTCAATAAATCAAATCTTTATGAAAATGAAGAATTGGTTTCAAGGTAACTTTTAATTCTTGGAGATAGAGTATGTTTGAAGTTGTTGATAGCAAGTCACAAAATGCCATCATAAAAGTGATTGGTGTCGGAGGCTGTGGCGGAAATGCTATTGATCATATGATCGATAAGAATTTAACAGGCGTTGAATTTATTTGTGCCAATACTGACATGCAAGCTTTGAAAAAAAGTCGGGCAAGCCATATATTGCAGATTGGCCAGNCGATGACCAAAGGCCTAGGCGCGGGTGCTAAGCCTGAAATTGGAAAGCAAGCTGCTATTGATGATAAAGAAAAAATTATCAGTTCTNTTAAAGGTGCTGATATGTTATTTATCACAGCAGGAATGGGNGGCGGAACTGGAACAGGTGCCGCACCTGTGATTGCAAAAATTGCAAAAGAATTAGGTATTTTAACTATTGCAGTTGTCACTAAACCTTTCTTATTTGAAGGTAAAAGAACAGCGATTGCTGCTGATGGTATTAATGAATTAGTTCAGCATGTAGATTCCCTAATTGTCATTCCAAATGAAAAGTTAATGGAAGTTTTAGGTGAGCATATCCCATTCTTAGAAGCCTTTAATGCAACAAATGATGTTCTTTATAATGCAGTTTCAGGTATTTCAGAAATTATTAATAGCCCAGGGTTAGTGAATGTTGACTTTGCTGACGTTAAGACGGTCATGGGAGAAATGGGAATGGCGATGATTGGTTCTGGTGTTGCTCAAGGCGAACATCGTGCATATAAAGCATCTCAAGCTGCAGTAGCAAGTCCTCTCTTAGAAGATGTGAATTTAGTAAATGCGCGAGGTGTATTAGTAAACATCTCTGCAAGTAGTAAATTTACACTTAAGGAATACCATGAAGTCATGGAAACGATTAAGCAGTTTGCAGATATCGATGCTACAGTAATTGTCGGTAATGTAATTGATGAGGCAATGGGTGACTCTATTAGAGTGACTGTTGTGGCTACAGGATTAGCTCAAAACGTAAAACAAAGGATGCCCCGTATCGAACCCAGATCTATCATACAAAATAAACAAACCCCGACCCAAGAAGAGCCCTCTCTAGATGATGAACCNGATGTGTTCAGCTCCAATGAAAATAGGGCCCAGGTTGAAATCATGAAAATGTCAGGTATGGAAGAATATGATATTCCTGCATTCTTGAGAAAAAAAGGCGAGTAAGTATTTAATGATTAAACAAAGAACTATTCAAAAGTCTGTACAGACTTCTGGTGTTGGTCTCCATAATGGTGAAAAAGTGACTATGACTTTAAAGCCTGCCGAAGTGGATCAAGGCATTGTCTTTAGAAGGGTTGATCAAAATAAAATCAATGAGGTTAAAGTAAGCCCTGATGCTGTGAAAGATACCAAAATGTGTTCAGCTATTGGTCAAGATACTTCGCGTGTAGCAACCGTTGAACATTTAATGTCTGCATTATCAGCTACAGGTATCGATAATATTATTATAGAGCTGAATGGATCTGAAGTGCCTATTATGGACGGGAGCTCCATACCATTTATTTATCTTCTCCAAACAGCGAAGATCAAAGAACAAGATGCCGCGAAAAAATTTGTGTTGATTAAGGATGTAATTGAAGTAAAAATAAAGACAAATGGGCAAGGTTTGAGCCTTATGATGGATTTAAAGTTGATTTTACAATCGATTTTCCCCATCCTGTATTTGATGCATCGACTAACAAAGTTGCTTTAGATTTTTACGATGAATCCTATATCACAGAAATTAGCCGTGCACGTACATTTGGATTTATGCAGGAAGTTGAGTTCTTAAGATCTCATGGATTAGCTAGAGGTGGATCACTCGATAATGCGATTGTCTTAGATGAGTACAAGATTATTAATACAGATGGATTACGCTACAACGATGAATTTGTGCGACATAAAATACTTGATGCTGTAGGTGATCTATACATGCTAGGTTACGCAATCATAGGCAATTTTAAAGCATACAAATCTGGCCACGAATTAAATAACAAGTTGTTGCTTGCACTACTTTCTGATAAGAAGTGCTGGAGCTTAATAACATTAGATAGCCAAGATCCTAAGACCTCTAATTTAGCAACACGTTACACCAATTCTAAGAATGGAATTTTAAATCAAGAGATGGCGGGAGTTTACCAATGAACATTTTAAGATTTTGTATATTTTTATTACTTGTAATATTAGTAGCATTTACTTTTTTATATTTAAATACAAAAAATAAAAAATACATAAAGTATTTAAAACTCACCACAAACATCACATTAATTCTTATCCTTATATTTATTTTAAGAATGCTTTAATTTCTAGATGGCTAACTCAAAAAAAACAATTGCAATTTTTGGGGCGTCAGGATTTTTAGGGTCCAGCCTTGTTTTAGCTCTAAGCCAATCTAATCAAAATCTAAAATTGTTTTCTCGAAATAAAGAAAAAATTAAATTATGGACCGTCAATCCAAACGTTGAAATATTTAACTTAGATCTTAATAATCTTGCACAAATAGCAAAAGATTTAAAAAAGACAGATGTTGTAATTAACCTCTTAGGCATACTTCACCAATCTAAAAAAGAGTCTTTTGACAACATTCATCATATATGGCCAAGTCATTTGGCAAAAGTCATGAAGGATTTAGGTATTAAGCGATTACTTCATGTTAGTGCTTTGGGCGCAAGTATCAGGGCCCCTAGTTTATATCTTAAATCTAAAGCGCTAGGCGAATCCGAATTGCTTAAACAAAAAGATTTAGACTTAACTATATTAAAACCTTCTGTTATCTTTGGGGCAAAAGATAACTTTATTAATATGTTTAAAATTCTTGTGAAATGGCTGCCAGCAATAGCTCTCCTATCACCTCAGTCTAAATTTCAACCCATTTTTGTTGAGGATGTGACAAAAATTTTAATTAAGACACTTTTTGATAAAAAAACGTATGGTAGCGTTTACGATCTAGGTGGGCCNGATGTTTATTCGCTCAAAGAGATTATTCGTCTTATTATTCGATCAGAAAAATTAAATCGGTTAATCATCCCCCTTAATAGAAGTTTTTCATATCTATTTGCCTTTAGTATGGAAATGATGCCAATCAAAATATTAACGCGCGACAACTGGAGGTCTATGCAGGTTGATAATGTTGTAAATGCGCAACGCGTAATCTCATACCGCTACTCTTTCGAGCGTTTAGAGCATTACCTAGGCAATAAGAAAAATAGATCCCCCGCGCGATCCAAGTACCATTTTTATAGAAGCAAATCTGGTAGATAAATGAAAATATATCTCGTAGGCGGTGCTGTTCGAGATCAAATCATGGGTTTATCTGTTAAAGATAAAGACTATGTAGTCGTAGGATCCACTTCTGAAGAAATGGTCAAATTAGGCTACAAACCTGTAGGTAAAGATTTCCCAGTTTTCTTACATCCAAAAACACATCAAGAATATGCCTTGGCAAGAACTGAACGAAAAGTCTCAAAAGGGTATAAGGGTTTTAAGGTTTATGCCTCAGAAGAAGTAACGCTAGAAGAAGATCTGCAACGAAGAGATCTTACAATTAATGCGATAGCAAAAGACAAAAGAGGAAAGTTTTTTGATCCCTTTGGCGGTATAAAAGATATTAAAAGTAGAGTATTGCGACATGTGAGCTCTGCATTTGTGGAAGACCCAATTAGAGTTCTACGCATTGCTAGATTTTCTGCTCGATTTCATAAGTTTAAAATTCATCCTAAGACGGAAGCTATTCTTAAGCAGATTATAAAAAATAAAGAAATTGAAACTGTAGCTTCTGAAAGAGTCTGGCATGAATTAGCCGTTGGATTTTTAGAAAAAAAATCTTATTTGATGTTTGAAGTACTTAATCGATGTGGTGCTCTTAAAATATTACTGCCAGAACTAGATTATCCAAAAAATAAAAATTCAATTAAAAAAAGTTTAGAGTACGCAGCTAAATTCGAATACTCGGCTGATGTTAGAGCAGCTATATTTTTTATGTATACCTATCCTATAAAGCCTGGTATTAAATGTAATGAGAAAATTTATCTAAGACTTTCTGTACCCAATGCTGTAAAAAAATTAACTGAGAAATTGGTATTTAACCTATCTGACTTAAAGCAATTTAAAAAACTTAAACCACGTCAAGTTTTAGATTTAATCTACAAGATGGATTTATTTCGGAATCCGGACATACTTCCAGATGTAATGCAAATTTTTGAAGCTTATATCGAAGGCCAGCTAAGCCAAAAAAATACTGCACAAACAACCTTGAAAGTATTACAAAAGTATTTAAAACATCTTAATAAATTAAATCTTAGTTCTATTAGCCAAAATAAACGCGGCTTCGATATTAAGACTGCTATTTTCGAAGCACGACTTAATATGCTGATCAAGCTTATCTAGTTATACTGTTTTAGCTGAGTAATTTTTGTAATTCTTTTATTTATAAAAGGCTGTTTTTTTATTTTTTTTTGAGACTAAGACTGTTTTCATACCAATCTTGTGAGCTGTTTTTAAATTAGCAAGATCATCTTCTACCATTACACATTGATGAGCTTTTTTCCCGAGATGTCTTAAAATTTTTCTAAACGCATAGAGGGAAGGTTTTGGATTGTAGTTGGTTGATTCAATGCTATAGACTGCTGAAAAATACTTTTGAATTTTTAGTGATTTAATAATTGCAACTGCATAATGCAGCGGTGCATTAGTAAAAACAATTTTTTTACCCTTGAGTTTTTTTAAAGTATTTTTTAAATTGTGAGATTGCTTTACGAACCCCGATAGCTCCTCTGCATCGTGCGTCTTCATTAAAAATTCTTTTGGTTCAACACCATAATTTTCGATGAGCCCTTTCAATGTAGCACCATAGACTTTCCAATATTGATCGCGAAGATCATGTGCAGCATCTTGGCTGATATTAAGCTTTTCACTGACATATGCCGTCATAGATTGATTAATGCGTGGAAATATTTTTGAACTTGCGTCGTGCAGCGTATCGTCTAAATCAAAAATCCAAATCTTTGACAATTATTTTGCCTTAATTAAAGTACCTACACCCTCGTCAGTTAATACTTCTAATAAAAGTGCGTGCTGCACTCTCCCATCAATAATGTGGACACTTTTAACGCCACCTCTTGCAGCGTCAAGCGCTGAACTTATTTTAGGTAGCATACCACCTGATAAAGTGCCATCTTCTACAAGCTTATCTATCTGATTCGGGGTTAGTCCTGTCAGAAGCGAACCCTTTTTATCTAGAACGCCAGGTGTATTTGTAAGTAAGATTAATTTTTCAGCATGTAATACCTCAGATAGTTTTCCTGCGACTAGATCTGCATTGATATTGTATGTCTCACCATTTGTTCCAACACCAATCGGCGCTATAACAGGAATAAAATCTCCTTCATCTAGAAAATTAATAATACTAGGATTAATTGATGCAATTTCTCCTACGTGACCAAGATCGATGGTTTTTTTAGGATCTGCGTCATTTTGCACAATAAGTTTTTTTGCGTGAATAAAGTTTCCATCTTGGCCTGTGAGACCCACTGCTTTTCCGCCATGTCTATTAATGAGATTTACAATCTCTTTGTTCACCTGGCCACCTAAAACCATCTCTACAATATCCATGGTTTCAGAGTCGGTTACCCTCATACCTTGAATAAATTCACCTTTTTTACCAAGCTTATCGAGGTGTTCATCTATTTGAGGACCTCCACCATGAACAACAACAGGGTTCATGCCAACTAATTTCAAAAGCACGACGTCACTAGCAAACGATTGCTTTAAATTTTCGTCGACCATTGCATTACCGCCGTACTTAATGACGATAGTTTTGCCAAAGAATTTTTTGATGTACGGTAAAGCCTCGCTTAATATTTTGGCTTTATGTTCCGGTTGAATATTGTGACTCATTTTTATACCTATAGTTTTTTTAAGATTTTAAAGCTTTTTAATAAACAATTTTGAATTTCTTTGTGGCAAATAAGACTCTAATCTTTTTTTAGGAAGCTTTTGAATATTCTCTTCTTTAAATCCCTTCTCAATGAACCAATGCTCAGTTCTTGTAGTTAAGGCAAAGAGATATTTATAATTTTTCTCTTGTGCAATTTCTTCACAATAACTATAGAGTTTTGAGCCAAAGCCTTTAGACTGATAATTTTTGTTAATAGCAAAACATGCAAATTCAACATGATCGTTATAAGGGTATAAAGCTGCACAACCGACAATTTTATTGTCATGCTCGATCACGAAGAAATTTTCAATCTCATGATCAATTCTTTCCTTACCTCTTTTNATAAGATACCCACCAGCCTCCAGTGGATTGATCAGTTTATGAATTCCTTTGACGTCGTTATGCGAAGCNGACCTGATAGCGNCGAGGGCTTTTTCGGTAATAACTGTTCCTACACCTTCATCCGTAAATAATTCTTGTAGAATNGCACCATCGATATGNCTATTAATGAGATGAATTTTATTTATACCTGCTTCGGAAGCTTTAATAGCAATTTCCAGAAGATCTAACTCATTGGNGTTAATGTTAATGAGCTCATTTTTTTTTGGGTTATTTNTTGCAATACTTTTATAAAGATTAATTGCNTTTTCTAACGTCATCTCATGTAGAAGTTCATTTCTTAGATTAAAGATACCATCNGAATCTATNAGAAGAATAAGTTTGTCCGCTTCTAAAGCGATAGAGGTTTTGAGCGCTACGTCTTCCATGGTGAGATTAAATACTTCGCCTGAAGGTGAATAGCCAATGGGTGAGATNACTACCAATTCTTTATTATCTAATTTTTTCTTNATGGCAGCGCTGTCAATTTTTCTTACTTCTCCTGTATGTTGCATATCGATACCATCGATTACGCCCAAAGGTTTTGCAGTAATAAAATTTCCGCTAGAGACTTTAATATCACTACCCGCCATGGGCGAGTTTAAAAGACTTGAGGAAAGTGTTGATTCAATATTAATCTTAATGAGGCCATTAGCTTCTTTTACTGCTTCCATACCTAAATCGTCAGTGACTCGAACATTCCTTACAAGTTGAGTTGAAATTTTTTTCTCTTTAAGTTTTTGATCGATTTGGGGTCTTGCACCATGAACTAGGATAATTTTGACNTTTAAGCAGGTTAATAAATTAATGTCATGAGAGAGTGCTGTAAATTGATCTTCATCAAGAAGCTCCCCGCCGAAAGCGATGACAAATGTTTTATTACTAAAAGTATTGATATACGGGGCTGCTAATCTAAACCATCTTGCAAATGTTTGGCTNTCCTGTTTTTGAATGAGATTTGTAGGTGCNTTATTTTGAAAAAGACTTGAGGGTGCGCAATTTAGCACCTCACAAATTTTTAATAATTGTGCTTCACCGATATTTTGAGCGCCCCTTTCCATTCTAGAAAGATTACCAGGGTCGCTCGTAATTTTTTTTGCTAAGGTCTGTAAGGTTAACCCTAAAGACTTCCTTCTTTTTCTAATTGCTTCGCCGAGAGACATAAGTTAATAATTTGTTTAAAATACATATTTTACAGTATTTTTTATAAAAATACCAAAATTTTTGCGTTTTATGCAAAATCACCCCATAAATTTTGCATAATAGAGAGCGCTAC
>JGI25920J50251_10000128_pt1 | contig 22765 bp, 24 predicted proteins | sample LauGreBMM110DCMD_2_FD_50251 | JGI IMG/M metagenome (IMG submission 50251) | reverse complement strand
AAGGTGAAGATCTTCAACCAGATGACCGAAAGCCACCAGGTGGGTGAACTGGCCCGCAAGGTGGCAGACCTCACCGGCGCCCAAATCAACTACCTCCCCAATCCCCGCAAGGAGGCGATTGAAAACGACCTGATCGTGGACAACCGCTGCTTCATCGAGATGGGGCTCAAACCCACCACCCTTGATGACGGCCTGCTCAGCGAGGTGGTGGATGTCGCCCGCCGCTGGGCCGACCGCTGCGACCGCTCCAAGATCCCCTGCGTCTCCGCCTGGACCACCACCCAGGCCGTCGCGATCCAAGCGCCGGCCTGACCCTGAGCCCGCCGCCCAACCCTCCCACCCATGCGCCCTAACCAGCCCTCGTGAGGATCGCCTTCTTCACCGAAACCTTCCTACCGAAGGTCGACGGCATTGTGACGCGGCTNACCAAGACGGTGGAGCACCTGGTGGCCGCCGGCGATGCCGTGATGATCTTTTGTCCGGAAGGAGCCCCCGAGACCTACCTGGGGGCCCAGGTGGTCGGCGTGCCAGCGATGCCCCTCCCCCTCTATCCGGAGCTGAAGCTGGCCCTGCCCAGGCCCTCGGTGGCTGAGGCCCTCGACACCTTCGCCCCGGACCTGGTCCATGTGGTCAACCCGGCGGTGCTCGGCTTAGGCGGGATCTGGCTGGCTAAAACCAAGGGCATTCCCCTAGTGGCCAGTTACCACACCCACCTGCCCAAGTACCTGGAGCACTACGGCATGGGCATGCTGGAGCCCCTGCTCTGGGAACTGCTCAAGGCCGCCCACAACCAGGCCCAGCTCAACCTCTGCACTTCCACGGCCATGGTCGAGGAGCTACGCGAGCACGGCATTCAGCACACCGCCCTCTGGCAACGGGGTGTCGACACGGAGCTGTTTCGTCCCGAGCTCCGCTCCGAAGCCATGCGCCAACGGCTGCTGGGCCACCACGGCGCCAGCGACAGCCTGCTGCTTTACATCGGCCGCCTCTCAGCCGAAAAGCAGATCGACCGCATCCGCCCCGTGCTGGAAGCCCTGCCCGGCAGCCGCCTGGCCCTCGTGGGCGATGGCCCATACCGGGCCCAGCTGGAAAAAATCTTCGAAGGCACCGCCACCACCTTCATGGGCTACCTGGCCGGCACCGACCTGGCCAGCGCCTATGCCAGCGCCGATGCCTTTCTGTTCCCCTCCAGCACCGAAACCCTGGGCCTGGTGCTGCTCGAAGCCATGGCTGCCGGCTGTCCGGTGGTGGCCGCCAACCGGGGCGGTATCCCTGACATCGTCAGCGATGGCCTCAATGGCTGCCTCTATGAACCCGACGAAAGCGGCAGCCTCACCGCCGCCACCCAACGGTTGCTCGGCGATCCCAGCCGGCGCCAACAACTGCGCCTCGATGCCCGCCAGGAAGCCGAACGCTGGGGCTGGGCCGGAGCCACCGCCCAGCTGCGTCGCTACTACGACCAAGTCCTGACGCCGCCCCTGCAACTGGTGGCCTAAGGGCCTAAGGAGCAGGGGAGCTCTCGCAGAGCAAAGAACAATCCCCCGTTCAGGGGGCCGTAAGCAACCGCTGTTGCAGCTCGGCCAGATCGCTGGACACCCGGGCCAGGGTTTGCTGCAACAGGAGCCGGTCTGCGGCGGTGGGGGCCGCTGGCTTGGCGATGGCGCCGAGCTCCGGGTCCCCATCGGCCATCTCCTCAACGGTGACCTTGACCACCGGATTGCCCAGGCCGGGCTGGAGGCGATCGAGGCTGTCGCGCAGGGAGCGGGCGGCGCCATCCCCTTCCTGCTTGAGGGTGCCCAAGGGATCGCTGGAGTCGGTAAAGGCTTCGATCACATCACGGGGACCACCACGGCGGGCCCGTTCCACCACCGCCATGCCCACGGGCAACACCTCCTGCATCAGGGCCAGCCGTAGGGCATCAAGGGGGTCAGCCGCCATGGCAGGCACCAGGTGCTTTCGCACTGCTTACTGAATGTCCCCAGTCTGCCCGCCCCGGGCTCAGGGTGTGCGGCTCACCCCGGGCTGGACGATCACCTCGCGGCTAACCGGCTGGCGCGACCCCAGCCACCAGCCGCCCACCACGGCCAGCACCAGCAGGGCCGTGAACGGCAGCACCGCCTGGCGGGTGACCTCGAGGCTGCACCACTCGGCCCAGTTGCGTAGCAGGCGCTCGCGGTCAAAGCGGCGGCGCTCACTGGCCTGCTGTTGCAGCCGGCGCCGCAGGGATTTGGCCACCCAACGCTCAAACGCCCGCTTCTTGGTGACCGCCATCTTGCGCTCGACCTCCAGCAGTTGGCCGGAGGTGAGCTCTGGGTTAAAGGTGCTGATCAGCTCCAGGGTCTTGAGGAACATCTCCACGGCGCCATCCTTGATGGCGGTGTCCTCTGGGGGCAGCAGCTCCCAAACCAGCTCCGGGTAAAAGCGGGCCCGGTTGGCCTGGATCTGGTCCTCCGCCAGCTGGCCGGGCTCCCGCAGCCAGCGATCCGTGTTGGCGTCGAAGCGGCGCCAGTACAGGAACGGATTGAGATAGATCGTCTTTCCAGCCAGCTGAATGCTGTCCTGCTGAAGGCGGCGCTGCAGCTGGATGTCCTGCTCGATGGCGGCCGTCAAGGGTTGGTGGCTGGGCCCCGATGGTATCGAAGCCGGCCCGGTGCCACCAGCCCCAAACCGGGGAGCGCCGCCGCCAGCCGACCAGGGGGGATCGGGTCGTGGTAAGGGAGCCCCACCGACCAGGGGGCGGAAGGGGCCTTTATTCCCACTCGATCGTGCCGGGGGGCTTGCTGGTGATGTCGTAGACGACCCGATTCACCCCTTTCACCTCATTGACGATGCGATTAGAGATCGTTTCCAGTAATTCGTAGGGCAACCGCGACCAATCGGCGGTCATGCCGTCTTCAGAGGACACACAGCGCAGCACGATCGGAAAGGCGTAGGTGCGCTTATCCCCCATCACGCCCACACTTTTAACGGGCAACAACACAGCAAAGGCCTGCCAGATGTCGTGATAGAGGCCGGCGTTCTTCACTTCTTCGCGCACGACCAGATCGGCGTCGCGCAAGATATTGAGCTTTTCGGCGGTTACTTCGCCCAGGATCCGAATCGCCAGGCCGGGACCGGGGAAGGGATGGCGACCAACGATTTCCTGGGGGAGGCCGAGGGAGCGCCCCACCTTGCGCACCTCATCTTTGAAGAGGCGCCGCAGCGGTTCCACCAGCTTGAACTGGAGATCCTTGGGCAGGCCGCCAACGTTGTGGTGGCTCTTGATCTTGACGGCGACCCGCTCGCCCGTTTTGGGATCGACGTTGGTGCCAGCCGACTCGATCACATCGGGATAGAGAGTGCCCTGGGCCAGGAAATCAAAGGGGCCAAGGCGTTTGCTTTCTTCCTCAAAAACCCGAATGAATTCGGTGCCGATAATCTTACGTTTTTCCTCGGGATCGGTAATACCAGCCAACTTACTAATGAAGCGATCGCGGGCATTAATGTATTCCACATTAATATGGAAACGCTTATCAAAGAACTCCACCAGGAACTCTGGCTCACCTTTACGCATGAAGCCTTGATCGATAAACATGCAGGTGAGCTGGTCACCGATCGCCTGGTGCAATAGGAACGCCAGGGTGGAGGAATCCACCCCACCTGAGAGGGCCAAGAGCACTCGACGTTCGCCAACCTGCTCCCGCACCGAAGCAATCGCTTCCTCAATGAAAGCGGCCGTGGTCCAATCGGGTTCACAGCCGCAAATGTGATACACAAAGTTGCGCAGCATCACCATGCCGCCCGTGGAATGCACCACCTCCGGGTGGAACTGCACGCCATAAAGACGCCGTGCGTGATTAGCAACTGCCGCCTCAGGAGTGTTCTCGGTGTGGGCAAGCCGCACAAATCCCTCTGGCAGAGACTGCACCGAATCGCCATGGCTCATCCACATCGTCGAGCCTTGCTCGACATTGGTGAGCAGATCGATCGGATCGTCCACCGTGATCGGCGCCTTGCCGTATTCGGCCCGGCCGGCAGCCACCACGGCGCCGCCCAGCTGCTGCACCATCAGCTGCATGCCATAGCAAACGCCCAGCACCGGAATGCCCAGGTCCCAGATGGCGGGATCGCAGACCGGCGCACCCTCTTCGTAAACCGAACTGGGGCCACCGCTGAGGATGAGTCCTTTCGGAGCCAGCTGGCGCAGCTCCTCGGCCGTGGTGGCATAGCCCATCACCAGCGAATACACCTCGGTCTCGCGCACCCTGCGGGCAATCAGCTCCGAATACTGGGAGCCAAAATCAAGGATCACGATCGCCGGGGAGCGGCCGATCTCACCGTCGGCGTTCTGCTGAGCAGCGGACATAGGGGCTCGTTAAGGCGACGGGTCGCGACTGGGCTACAGACGCCAGATCTCTGACCCAAGCCTAGGCGTCAGGCCTGGAAGGCCTGCCAGAGCAGCTGTCCCTGGGGACCCTGGGCCGTGATTTGGCGCTGGCGATCGAAGAGCACGGCCCCGACCCGGGTGGCCTGCTGGCCGTAGCGGGCCAGGTAGGCCTCAGCCCGCTGCTCAACGCTGGTGGCGATTCTCTGACGCAGGCGATCAGCGGTGGCCGGATCCCTAGCCGCCAGACCCGCCAGGCCCGCCTCCACCGTGGCCGCCCCATGCAGGGCCAGCAGATCGGCGCCGTCCAGCCCCTCCAGGGCCGCCAGGGCCACAAGCACCTCGGCGCGGCCATCGGCCAGGTGGTGGTGGGTGTGAAAGATGCCTCCCGCCAGCTTGATCAACTTGCCGTGGTAGCCAAACAGCAACAGCCGCCGCACCCCCGCTTCCGCCGCAGCCACCAGCAAAGGCCCCAGCCAGTTGCCCGCCTTGAGGAGCAGGTCCGGCGCCAGACCTAGGCGCGGGGCGAGATCCATGCCGTTCTCGCCGATCACCAACACCAGATCGCCGTTGAACCCTTCGGCGCCAGCGCGCCGCTCCAGCTCCGAGCGCGCCAGGGCCAACTGGTCCGGAGCGGCGCTGCGTTGCACCAGGGCCTGGGTGCCGATCAGGGCCAGGCCATCCACCACGCCAAAGGCCGCATTGCTGGTGCGTTCGGCCAGGGCCCGCCCCTGGGGAAACACCAGCCGCAGCACCAGGGCCTGATCCGCGGGCAGCAGGGGCCGCAGGTTGGTTTCGAGCAGCTGGCGGGCGTAGGCCGAATGGCAGAGGGCCCGGTCTTGNCCATGCACCCCCACGCCTTCGCCGGCCTCCAACTGCAGCCAGGGCTGCTCCGGCTCCAGGGGCTGGCAACGCACCAGCACCCACACCACCAGGCCGCGGGTGAGGTCGAGCAGGGCCCCGGGTTCGCAGCGGGCCACCGCCAGGGCCTGGCCATCGCCCAGGGGCGCGGCCGCCACCACCGGCACCGGCCGGATCTCGGCGGGGTGCACCAGGTCCAGGGGCTGGTCGGCCCCAAAGGGCTGGCCCTGCAGGGCCAGGAGGGCCGCCCGGGCGGCCGCCGCCACCCAAACGGGCAGGGTGTAGCCCTCAGCCATCGAAGCGATCGGTGCGCAACATCAAAGAGGTGGGGTGCTGGGTGGAATGAAGCGGGGGTGTTCACCGTTTTTTATGGTGGTCGATCGCGCCGCCGCGGCGTCCCCCCGCCCCTCGCCCCCGCCACTGCCATGCAGGACAAACTCACCTTGATGATCCCCGGCCCCACTCCGGTGCCGGAAACCGTCCTGCTGGCGATGGGCCGTCACCCGATCGGTCACCGCAGCGCCGATTTCCAGAAGATCGTCAAACGCACCACCGCCCAGCTCAAGTGGCTGCACCAAACCAGCGGCGACGTGCTGGCCATCACGGGCAGTGGCACGGCGGCGATGGAGGCCGGCATCATCAACGTGCTCAGCAAGGGCGACCGGGTGCTTTGCGGCGACAACGGCAAGTTCGGTGAGCGCTGGGTGAAGGTGGCGAAGGCCTACGGCCTGGATGTGCAGGTGATCAAGGCGGACTGGGGCCAGCCGCTTGATCCCGAAGCCTTCCGCGCTGCCCTGGAGGCGGACACAGGCAAGGCGATCCGAGCCGTGATCCTCACCCACTCGGAAACCTCCACCGGGGTGATCAACGACCTCCAGACCATTGCCGGCCACGTGCGCGCCCACGGCACGGCCCTCACCATCGCCGACTGCGTCACCAGCCTGGGCGCCACCAACGTGCCCATGGATGAGTGGGGCCTAGACGTAGTTGGCTCCGGCTCCCAGAAGGGCTACATGATGCCGCCGGGCCTGGCCTTTGTGGCCATGGGCGAGCGGGCCTGGACCGCCTACGAGCGCTCCGACCTGCCGAAGTTCTATCTCGATCTGGGCAAATACCGCAAATCAGCAGCGGCTGACAGCAACCCCTTCACCCCGGCAATCAACCTCTACTTCGCCCTGGAGGCCTCGCTGGAGATCATGCAGGCCGAAGGCCTCGAGGCAATCTTCGCCCGCCACGACCGGCACCGCCGCGCCACCCAGGCGGCAATGAAGGCCATCGGCCTGCCCCTTTATGCCGCCGAGGGCTATGGCAGCCCGGCGATCACGGCCGTGGCCCCGGAGGGCATTGATGCCGAAGCCCTGCGCAAGAAGGTGAAGGATCGCTTCGACATCCTGCTGGCCGGCGGCCAGGACCACCTCAAGGGCAAGGTGTTCCGCATCGGCCACCTCGGCTTTGTCTGCGACCGGGACGTGATCACCGCCGTGGCGGCGATTGAGGCCACCCTGCAGGAACTGGGCCTGGCCAAGGCTGCCATCGGTGCCGGCGTGGGCGCCGCAGCGCTCGAACTGGCCCGCTGAGCCCGATCGCCGGGTCCGGGTGCCAAGCCCCTGGACCCGGCCAATGCGCCAAATGCCCGGCCGCAACCCCGCACCCTCCCCCATGGCGACGCACCCGGGGCAGGGGCGCAAGCAAGGGCTGCTAATATTGAACTGTGCGGGTGTAATTCAGTGGTAGAATGTCAGCTTCCCAAGCTGAACGTCGCCGGTTCGAATCCGGTCACCCGCTTTGATAGCTCAGCTGCTACCTGAAACTAAGGCTTAACTTTTCGGGCCAAAACCTTGCTCCCAGGCATGGCGAATCATTGCCAGTTCACCCATGGAGTGGTCGGCCTAACCCTGACCAGGGAGCCCTTTAGCCACGGGGCTTAATCAACTGCAGCACCTGGGGACCAAGACTGCCGGCGCGACGCTCACAATCAAGGGCCTGCAGAATCAAGCGGGCGGCTGCTTCGACATCACCCAGCACCGCTGCAGCCTCAGCAGCGGCCTCATGAACGGAAGCCTGACCAATCAGAATCTTTTTCTTATCACCGCCAACGGCCGGTAGGACTGACTGCATGTCTGACCTGAACAAAACTGATATCTTGATAGAAATATACCTCCAGGCGAAACATTTTGGCGTGGAAAGCTGGAAACCTTGATCAACCGACCAAGATCACGCCAGCTAGGCGACCCAGGCGAAACAATCGCTGGATGACCGAGGGTGCTGATCCAGGCATGTCAGAGCGGGCTGGCTGATCAAACCCAGTCCCTCGAGATGGGTGGATCAGGCGTGGATGGGGCTGGCCCGGTTTAGGAGTTCTCAGGTGCCCGGCTCTTCGCGGTTGCCCCCCAGCTCGGCGATCTGGGCCCGGAGTTGGTCCGAACGTTGCTCGTCACCCCGGGTAATCGCAACCGCCAGGGCGAATTCCAACTTTTCCAGTTGGTGGCCCCCTTCCTCTAGGACCTGACAGGCGGGTGTCCCGTGCCCGAGCTTGTTACCTAGGCGCCCGTTACTGGCCTGGCTGGAAACGGGTGATTGTCCAGCGCACTGGCTATTAGGAGTTGCCATCGTTGACTTTCTTTCCATTGTGGCATCGACGGTCAGCCCTTAGCCAGCCGCCAAGGTGAGGGTCTCCTCGCTAGAGAGACCGGCTTCCATCCTTTACGCATCGGCTTCTCGAGCCTCCAGCTCCGCCAGGCCATCCCAGTCCAAGTCTGGATCCAGACCTGCCAAATCTGAATCACTTGCATCGACTGGGGCGATCGGCAGCTCGATATTCGGCAGCTGGGTAGTCGACGGCTCCGTGACCGCCAACAGGCTGCGGCAATCGGCCAACAGCTGGTCGACCGAATCCAGGCAAGCCAGCTCGGCCGGATCAACCTCGGGAGCAGTCCTGACATGGGCCTGGAGGCTGGCGCCCTGAACCTCCAGGGCCCCGAGCCGTTGCTCGAGACTCACCAGCCGCTTGGACAGGGCTGCCACCGTCTGGGCCAGGTCCTCAGCAGTGCGGCTGATTCGGAAGGACACGGATTCGGACACGGTCGAATGGCAAATAGCTGGGCCGATGACACCACAGAAATGGCCGCAGCTCAAGTGATCTCCCAGACTGGCTTCACCCCCAGGATTCGCCCCGAATGCACGGCCCAATCACCCTGCTGCTCTATCTCCTGGCCGGCCTGGTCGGTGGCTTGCTGGCCATCCGCACCGGCATTCCCGCCGCCCCCCTAGCGGGTGCCCTGCTCGGGGCCGGGTTGGTGAGCATGAGCGGCAAACTGGAGGCGGCCCAATGGCCCCAGGGCACGCGCACGGTCTTGGAAATCGCCATCGGCACGGTGATCGGCACCAGCCTCACCAGCACGGCCTTGGCCGAATTACGCCTGTTATGGCGTCCCGCCATCTTGATCACCGTGACCCTGGTGATGACAGGGCTGGTGGTGGGGCTGTGGTGCAGCCGCCTGCTGGGCATTGATCCGATCGTGGCCCTGCTGGGCGCCGCGCCAGGGGGCATCAGCGGCATGAGCCTGGTGGGCGCCGAATTTGGCGTGGGGGCAGCCGTGGCGGCTTTGCATGCGGTGCGCTTGATCACGGTGCTGGTGGTGTTGCCCCTAGTGGTGCGGCTGGTGCTCTCCCTGGATCAGGCGCCACCGACCAATTAAGGGAAGCAGCGCCACCCCCAGACCAGCCGCCCTGAAAACTGGCGAACCTGGACAGACGCCAGGCGATCGATACGGTGATCTGAACTTCCCCAGCGCCGGACACCAACCCATGGCGATCCACCCCCTTGCCAGCGCCAGCCAGCCCCGGTGTCCCGGCCGGTGCTGGCGCCAGGCCCTGCTGATCCCCGCTCTGGCCATGGGCCTCCTGGATCCAAGCCAACTCCTGGGCCGCCCTGCCCTAGCCGCCGCTGGCGACACCCCTGGGGGCAAGGGCGCCCAGGTGTATTGCTTCATGCGCACTGCCGGCAATAACCACGAGGTCAGCTGGATCGCCGCCTATGCGTTGATCAAACGCCAAAGCGCCAGCCTGTTCAAAACCTCGCCGGAACATGCCTCGGTGATGATCACCGAAGCGGTGGTCCAAAACCCCACAAGTTTCCCGGAATGTGGCAAATACCTAGGCAGCCTGTATGAAAAGCAAGCGTCTGCCGAAGCGGCTGCCGCTGCCGCCCCCGTGACCAGCCAACCCAGCACGAACAACAGCGGCGTCAACCGAAGCGATCGACCCAATTAGGCCCTTCGCGGCTGGCTTGGCTGGTCACTGGGCTGGTGGCAACCCTGTTGTCGGCCTGCCGGCCAGCCCTGCTGCCTGACCCCCTGCGTTCACCAATCCTCCAGCAGGGCCTTAACCATGGCCGGAAAACCCTGACGCCGCAGCTGCAGCGGCCGCGCTGCAGCAACAGGGCAATCCGTTCCGCCTTACTGGCAATCAGGGCATCGACCAGCTGGTCGGCCACCCCCAATTGCAGCCAATGGCTGGTGAGGCTGCCCTCCATGCCGATGCGATGGCAGCGGTCCTCGGCCTGCTCGGTATCGCCGGGGGTCCAGGGGCGCTCCAGCAGCACCACATGGCGGGCCCGCTGCAGGCTGAAGCCCAGGCCGCCGGCCCCATAGGTGGCAATCAAGAGGCGGGAGGCACCCGCTTGAAAAGCATCCACGGCACTCTGGCGCTGGGGCGGCGGAACCTGACCGGTGAGCAGCTGGCCGCCGAGCCGGTCCTGCAGCAACTGGGCAGAAGCGACAAAACTGCAGAACAGCACCACCGATTCCCCCTGGGCCAGCAGCTGGCCCACCAGGGCCGCCGCCGCCGGCAGCTTGTAGTCGGCACCGATCTGGCGCAGGGCTGTGAACACGGCCAGGGCCTCGGCATCGCGCCTCACCTCACCGCGAGCCACCCGACGGCGATAGTCCTCCACCTTGCATTGCAGCCGGTGTTGGAAGCCGCGACCGGCGGCGTCATCCAGCTCTACCGGCACCATCTGCCGTTCCTTGGCCGGCAAATCAAGACAATCTTGCTTGCGGCGATGCAAGAGCAAGGGCCGGGTCAGGCGCTGCAGCTCCTCGAGCTGGCTAGCGCCCTGGGCCTGCCAATGGCGCACGCCCCCCCGCTCCAGCCAGTGGCCGTGGCAGTAACGCTCCTCAAAGGCCCGTTGGTCCTGGGCGATCGGATGGCCGATCGCGGCTAGTAGGGGAAACAGCTGGGCCGGTCGGCCATTTTTCATCGGCGTACCCGTCAACAACCAGGCCGCCCGCAGGCGCGGATGGCGGGCCAGGCGCAGGAAGGCCTGGGTGCGGGCCGCCGACACGTTCTGGGCGTAGTGGGCCTCATCGGCAATCAAGACCGTGCCGGCCGGGGGCAGGCCCCGGGGCAGCTTTGCCCAGCTATGCAGCTCCAGATCCAGCTCCAGGCTGGCGGCCTCGCGGCGCCAATGGCCATGGAGCCCAGCCGGGGCCAGCACCACCACCCGACAATCGGCGCAGCGCACCATCGCCCGGGCCGCCACTAGGGCCGTCAGCGTCTTGCCCAGGCCCATGGGATCGGCCAGCAGGGCGCCGCGACGGGCCAGCAGCCAGCGCACCGCCGCCCGTTGGTGGGCAAATAGGCGCCGCTTATCCGCTAAGGGCTCCCCAGGGGCAGCGGCAGCCACCAACTGGCGGTGGGGCGGCAGGGGCGGCAGGGGCTGGTCCAGCCAGGCCAGCCACTGGAGCAGCTCCGGCTCCAAATGAAAACGCCGGCCCAAGCCAGCGTTGAGGGCACCGCCGGCCTCCAGGGGAAACTCCCAGCAGCGGCGGCGCGCAAACCAGCGGCCCTGGGGTCGGATGGCCCGCAGCTGGGCCTGGGTGACGGCATCGAATGGGGTAACCACCTCGATCGTGCCGGCGGCACCCAGCCGCATCAGGCACCGGGACTCAGCCAAGGGATAACGGCCGACAGGTTGGGACCCCAGGGCTGCACGGGGGAGCCGATCGGGCCATAGGGCGCTGGGTCGAACAGGGGGCCACAGGGGATTGCCTCCAGGCCAGCTGCAAGCCCGCCAAACCAAATAAAATCTTAAGCAACCTCGCCCCAGCCCGCCAGGGCAGGCTGGCCAGCACAGGAGCCTGTGCCAAAGGGGAAAATGGCAGCCTTCGACACATTGACATCTGGGCCGATCGGGCGAGAATTGCCGCAACCGAGACGATCGGATGCACGCCAGGGATGCGGTTTTCCTTGAAGATTTGTGCCCGAAACTTCGCGTTCGACATTGGAGACAATCTCTCCACATTCACACGGATCAGTCCTGCATTTATTGCGGCAAACAATCCGAATCCATCGACCATGTTTTGCCGCGCAGCCGGGGTGGCCTAAGTGTCACTGAAAACTGTGTACCGGCCTGCCTCTCATGCAATGGCCGCAAAAGCGACACCGACGTGTTCGAGTGGTATCGCCGCCAACGCTTCTACGACCCCCGCCGGGCCATGGCGATTCGGGCCTGGCTTGACGGAGATCTAAAGCTGGCCCTGCGCCTGCTGCAATGGGCCAACCCAGCAGTAACGGCAGAAACCAAGCCAGCTGCTACCAAGCACACCCAACCAAAGCCAAGCACCGGTCCGGGCTGGACCTTACAAGCCGCCTGAGGCCAAAACCCTGTTTTCAGCCCTATCCAGCCCCTCTCTAAGGCGAGGCCGCTCGATGGGCATGACTGCGACGTGATCGGCAGGCGAACATCGATTTCATAACATTTATTGTTAGGCAAACCCTCGCTCCATCGGCTAGCTCGAAGGAATCGAAACCCTAGGGAGACACCGCCAAAGCAGGGCGGAGCACCCTTGCTAGATTACGGCAATCAATGAATCATCACTGCCAATGGAACACACGACGTATATCTACATGCTTCTGTTCGGAGGCTTATTACTACTCTCTCGCCTCCTAGAAAGTATCTCAGAAAAGATCAAACTACCGGGCATGCTGCTCATTCTCATCATGGGAATGCTTTTGCCTGATTTCCTCGGCAACCATCAATCCTATCTTTCTAATGAGCAGGCGGAATCAATCGCCAGCCTGGGACTTGCCATTATTCTTTTTTATGGAGGTCTAACAACACGATGGACCTCGATGCGTCGTGTGATTTGGTCAGGGTTACGGATGGCCACCCTGGGCTGCCTGATCACGGCTGGATCAGCAACTGCCTTGATTTATGGCCTATCCCGATTAAATCTTGATTACCAATTTATCCCTGTCCTTACCAATGGCTCTGGCACTCAATTTTCAGCAGACCTGCCCCTAGCCCTGTTTATTGGAGCCATGCTTTGCAGCACTGATGCAACAGCCGTATTGGCATTGCTGCGTCCGATCGCCAGCAAAATCCCCGGCCCATTGCTCAATTTAATTGAGTGTGAATCTGGTTTCAACGATCCGGTGGCCGTTATCCTTGCCGGTGTCGCTCTCGCCCTCGCCAAAGGCCAACTTGAGAGTCCCCTTCTGCTGCTCCGGGATGTGGGGCTTGAATTTGCGGTTGGAGCACTTGTCGGCTGGGCTGGCGCTTTGCTGGGAACGTACATCCTTGCCCGAGAGCATTACTTGAAGCCATATTCTGGCAGCGAATTGATCTGCCTGGCCCTATTAATGTTGAGCTGTGCAACGGCTTTCCTCTGCGGTGGCAGTCCGCTGCTGTGTGCCTATGTGATGGGCTGCGTGATCGGGAACTCCAATAAAATCGATTGCATCATCGTCTCCGAATTTACGTTCATCAATCGGGCTTCCGAACTGATTTTATTGATTTGCCTTGGACTTGTTGTCTTTCCTCAAGAGATCTGGCCCCTCAAGTGGTACGCCCTGGTGGTCTTCCTGATCACGATGGTTAGCNGGCTATTGATGACTTTTATCACCCTGTANCGCTCTCCTTTCCAGGCACCAGAAAAGACATTCTCTGCCTTCGCGGGCTTGCGGGGAGCGGTGCCGATCGCCATTGCCCTACAGGCTGCTGCNAGCGGGGTTCCCTGGGGGACCCTCATGCCGGCCTTCGCCCTGGCCGTGGTTCTCTATGGGCTGATTTTTCAAGGCTATTTTCTACCTGCCGCCACAGATTTACTAGCCAACGCCCTGAAACCCCAGGCCGATCTCAGCCTGAACGAACAATCCAGCTGAGCCAGAGGTTCGGTCCCTTCCGGATCGCCCGCTTGGGACTGAGCTGCCCGCCAGGCTCACCACACCCGGCAGGCCTCAGCGCCATTGTGGCGCTGGCAGATACTGGCAAGACTGCCAGGTTGCTCCGGGGCCACCAAGGTGGCCACCAGGAGAAGCACAAGGGCCAAGAACAAGGCGGCGGTGCCAGCGCCCAGGCCGAAAGGAGTGGCATCAACGCTGGTGGCAAGCCGGCGCGAACGCAGGCTGCTGGAACGGGAAGGGGAGAAACTGGAGGACGCCATCGGCCACAATCAAAGAAGTGATACATCTGTACTGATGACCAGCGCATCTGTCAAGTCCCGGGGCCAGTTGCTGGTACTCGGGGGCGGTTTCAGCGGCCGTCGCTTCGCAGCCGCCATGGCCCAGGCCGGCTTCGACGTGACCGTCAGCCATCGGGGCCACCGGGATTCGAGCGCCGCCGATCCCTGGCGCTGGCTGGCCTTTGATCCCGATGCCGGGCTCGTGCCCAGCGCTGGCGACCTGGCCGGCACCACCCACCTGCTCAGCACGATCCCGCCCGATCGCCAAGGCCAGGACCCAGCCCTGGATGCCCTGGCGCCCTTGCTGCGCCAACTCCCCCTCAACTGGGTGGGCTACCTCTCCACCACCGGTGTCTATGGGGACTGCCAGGGCGCCTGGGTCGATGAAACCAACGAAGCCACTCCAGGCCTGGAACGCAGCCGGGCCCGCCTGGCCTGTGAGCAGGCCTGGCTCAACAGTGGCCTGCCGGTGCAGAGCTTCCGGCTACCGGCCATCTACGGTCCGGGTCGCAGCCCCTTTGCAGGGCTCCAGCAGGGGAGTAGCCGGCTGGTCCACAAGCCGGGCCAGGTGTTCTGCCGCACCCACGTCGATGACATCGTTGGAGCCTTGAGCCACTGCCTGGCCCTACCCGCGCAGGCCAGGCCCCAACTGGTCAATGTCAGCGACGATTGCCCCTGCCCCTCCAGCGAAACCCTCGGTTTCGCTGCCCACCTGCTGGGCTGCAAATTGCCCCCCGTGCAAGCGTTCGCCAGCGTGGCCGCCAGTATGGGGCCCATGGCCCTGAGCTTTTGGGCCGAAAACCGCCGCGTCAGCAATCGGCGCCTGTGCCAAGAGCTGGGCTACTCCCTGCGCTATCCCAGCTACCGGGAGGGGTTTGGGGCCTGCCTGGCTGAGGAACGGGCCGGCGCCCCAACTCCAGGGCCGGCCGGTTGAGCCGGCGCCGGACCATCCTGGAAGAGGGGAACGCCGGCGTCGCGGAAGAAGCGATCCCAGCGCAGCTCAATCCAGCCATGGCTTAGTCCGGTGACCAGGCCGAACAGCAGCAGTCCCAACAGCAGCAAACGCAGCATGGCAATTCCGGCCAGCAACCCCAAGGTTAAAGAGCGCCGGATCGCCATCGCCCTGGGCGATCCCGCCGGCATTGGCGCCGAGGTGACCCTTAAGGCCCTAGCGGCCCTGCGCCGCAGCCCCAGCGAAGCCGCCGGCGCCGCCTCAAACCCCTTACTGGTGGGCTGCCGCCACTGGCTGGAACAGAGCTATCAGGCCCTGCGAGGGGTCACTGACCTGCCCCTAGCCGATCCAGCCAGCCTCGACATCCTCGATCTGCCCCTGGGCGAACCCGTCCCTGCGGGCCAGTCCAGTGCCGCCAGCGGGGCCGCCAGCTTTGCCTGGCTCACCCGGGCCGCCGAACTGGTGTTACAAGGCCGCTGCCAGGCCCTCACTACCGCGCCGATCGCCAAACAGGCCTGGCATGCCGCTGGCCATGCCTACCCGGGTCAGACCGAGCGGCTGGCCGAACTGGCAGGGGTCAGCGAAGCCTCGATGCTGTTCACCGCCCGGGCGCCCCATGGGTCCTGGCGCCTTAACACCCTGCTGGCCACCACCCACATCCCCCTCTCCGCCGTGGCCACCAGCCTGGATGGGCCCAGGGTCGAAGCCAAGCTCAATACGCTGCTGGGCTTCTGCCAGCGCTTTGCCGAGCGGCCCAGGCTGGTGGTGGCGGGCCTTAACCCCCATGCGGGCGAAGCGGGCCAGCTAGGGCAAGAGGAGCAGGCCTGGCTGGAGCCGTTGCTGGCGACCTGGCGCTTGCACCATCCAAACGTGGAGCTGCTGGGCCCCCTGCCACCGGACACCTGCTGGCTCGGGGCCGGGGCCGCCTGGGCCAATGCCACCTATGCCAATCAGGCCGCCGATGGCTACCTGGCCCTGTATCACGACCAGGGCCTGATCCCGGTCAAATTGCTGGCCTTTGATGCCGCCGTCAACACGACCCTGGGCCTGCCCTTCCTGCGCACCTCCCCCGACCACGGCACAGCCTTCGCCATCGCTGGCAAGGGCATCGCCAGGAGCCAAAGCATGGAAGCCGCCTTGGAAACAGCCTGGGAGCTGGGCTGAACTAGCCGTTGTGATCGCTTGGCTTGGCCGTTGACTGGCAGGACTTGCTGGCGTTGGCAGGATCAGGCTGGCCTGACCCGCATCAGCACCTGGCCGAATTCGACCGGAGTGCCATTTTCTACCAGGATCTCCACGACCTCACCGCTGACCTCGGCCTCCAATTCATTCATCAGCTTCATCGCCTCGAGGATGCAAATCGGCTGACCGACGGAAATACGACTACCCAGCTCGACAAAGACGGGTTCGCCAGGGGCTGAAGCCCGATAAAACGTGCCCACCATCGGCGCCGTGATCTCCAGCAGGTCGCCGCGAACAGCTGCCGCTGCCGGAGGCGCAGCGGAAGGGGAGGCGGAGGGGGCCGCCAGGGGAGCGGCCTGCAGGGAAGGGGCAGGGGCGGCCTGCATCACCACCTGGGGCTGGCTAGCTGGCAGGTTGCGGCGCAGTTCGAGGCGGAAGTCATCACCCTCGAGCTTGAGTTCCTGGATATCGCTCTCGCCCAGCAAGGTGATGAGCTGGCGAAGCTGGTCGTGGTCGAGCTGCATGACGATTAGTTCTCCCGGCCCAGGTAGCTGTCGGTGCGGGTATCGATCTTGATCTTCTCGCCGATCGAGAGGAACAGGGGAACCATCACCTGGGCCCCGGTTTCGACGATGGCGGGCTTGGTGCCACCGGTGGCCGTATCGCCCTTGACGCCGGGATCGGTCTGGGTGATCTCCAGCACCACGGAATTGGGGAGCTCCACTTCCAGGGGCTTGCCGTTCCAGGCCACCACACTCACTTCCATGCCTTCTTTGAGGTACTTGCGGCTATCGCCGATCTGCTTGGCGGTAAGACGGGTTTCCTCAAAGGTGCCCATGTCCATGAAGACGTAGTCCTCGGCCTCCATGTAGGTGTGCTGCAGGGTGGATTTCTCCAAGATTGCCTGGGTCAGGGTCTCGCCAGCCCGGAAGGTCTTTTCCACCACGTTGCCGCTCTGGACGGCCTTGAGCTTGGTGCGCACGAAGGCGGAGCCCTTGCCGGGCTTCACATGCAGAAACTCGACCACACGCCAGACCTGGCCATCGAGCTCGATCGAGGTGCCGGTACGAAAGTCGTTGCTCGAGATCATTCCGGCAGAACGTTTGAGGCGGATTGTACGGCTGTGCCAAAGTCGATTCAGAGGCAGGCATGAAGCAATGGATCCCAGTCACAGGCGGGTTCAACTGGCGGCCAGGCCCTGGACCTCCTGGCTCTCTGGGTGGTTCCAGGCCCTAGGCGCCGCTGGCCTCCGACCTCTCNTGGCCGCCCTGCTGCTGNTGGGGCTGCTCGCCCCTGGGCCCGCCTGGGCCTTCCTGCCGCCCGGCAATGCCGTGACTGACCCGGCGGCGATCCTGCGCGATGCCCTGCCGATCGAATCGGCAGATCTTCAGAAGCTGCAACACCTGCTGGAGGGCACCAGCGATGACCTGCGCGCCAAACGCTGGGGTGCCCTGAGCTCAAGCGTGCGCCGCAGCCAGGGGCAACTGGGCACCCGGGGCACGGCGATCACTGCCAGCCTGCCTCCGGCCGATCGGGACGCAAGCGTGGCGGCCTTGAGCGCCGTGGCCGATCAGCTCCAGGCCATGGCGAGCGCCGCCGACCAGCAGGACCGCGATGGCTTTCTGACCGCCCGACGCACCGCCCTGGCCACGATCGGGGACCTGGAAGCCCTGCTGGTGGGGCCATTCCCGTTTGAAATCCCAGTGGAATTCGCCGCCCTGCCCAGGCTGCTGGGCCGCGCCACCGTGGAACTGACCACCACCAAGGGCGTGCTCACTGCCGTGGTGGACGGTTACAACGCGCCCCTGACCGGCGGTGCCTTCGTCGATCTCGTGCAGCGGGGCTTCTACGACAACCTGCCCTTCAACCGCGCCGAAGACTTCTACGTACTGCAAACCGGTGATCCCGTTGGAGCCGCCAAGGGCTTCGTCGATCCCAACACCAAGGCCGAACGCCAGGTTCCCTTAGAGATCCGGGTACCGGACCAGGCCGTTCCCTTCTACAACCAAACGTTCGAAGATCTAGGCCTGTTCAAGGGCGCGCCGGTGCTGCCCTTTGCCACCAAGGGCACCCTGGGCTGGGCCCATTCCGACGAGGCCCTCAATGACGGCTCCTCCCAATTCTTCCTGTTTCTGTTTGAAGCCGAACTCACCCCCGCGGGCTTGAACCTGATCGATGGGCGCTATGCGGCCTTCGGCTACGTCGTGGATGGCTTTGATGTGCTGCAGGAGCTCAGCGCCGATGACGGCATCGTCAAGGCGCGGGTGATCGACGGGGCCGAAAACCTGCAGGCCCATGGCTGAGCCGCTACGGCTCGCGGACCTGGGGGAATGGGGCCTGATCGAGCGCCTCGGGGCCTTTGCCCCCCAAGGCCAGTTCGACGACGACGGCGCCCTGGTCAGCCCAGATGGGGACCACGGCCTGGTGGTGACCACGGACCTGCTGGTGGAGGGGATCCACTTCAGCGACACCACCATGGGCCCCGGGGACCTGGGCTGGCGGGCCGCTGCGGCCAACCTCTCCGACCTGGCCGCCATGGGCTGCCACCAGGTTGTAGGCCTGACCGTGGGCCTGGCCGCCCCAGCCGAGACTCCCTGGGCCTGGGTTGAGGGGGTTTACGGAGGGCTCAGCGAGGCCCTGGCCCACTATGGCGGCACCCTGCTCGGCGGCGACTGCAGCGGCAGCCAGCAACGGCTCCTGGCGATCACGGCCCTAGGGCGGCTGGATCCGGCCCGGCCGATTCGGCGCCGCGATGGCCGTCCCGGCGACCTGCTCGTAAGCAGCGGCGCCCATGGTCTCAGCCGCCTGGGCCTGGCCCTGCTGCAGGGGGAGCTGGAGCCCCTGGGCGACCCGGAGTTGCAGGAGCGGGCCATCACCGCCCATCGCCGGCCGCGGCCGCGCCTAGATGGGCTTGCAGCCCTAACGGCCAGCCAGCCCCCGGGCGAACCCTGGCGGGTGGCTGGCATGGACAGCAGTGATGGCCTGGGCCAGGCCGTGGCCGCGATTGCCAAGCGCAGCCGTTGCCAGGCCGTGCTGGAGCGACACCAATTGCCCCTGGCCGCCGCCATGGCAGAGCTGCCCCAGGCCGAAGCCTGGTGCCTGGGCGGCGGCGAAGATTTCGAATTAGTGCTGGCCCTGGCCCCCGCCTGGGCCGAGGCCCTAGTGGAGCAGCTGGCGGGGGCCCAGGTGATTGGTCGCCTAGAGCCAGCCCAACCCTCTGACGTCAGCGGCTGGGTCACGAGACCCCTGCGCTGGGCCGACGGAACCGCCCTGGCGCTGACGGACGCCGCCGGCTTTAGCCATTTCCACTGATCGCTGGCAACGATCGCCGCAAAGCCCTCACGCCCTAGCGAAGGCGCCAGGTCCACCAGCCCCCCAACCCCGGGCCTCGCAGCAAAAAGCCTGACGCCGGCAGAACCGTGAAAGGAACTGCTGGCCCAGGCTCAATGAAACCGTGTTTTAGATGAAACCGTGTTTTAAGACGAGGGTTAACTCAGGAACAAAAGCCCCTAGTTCCTCACTTCCACTTGCTGGCGACCAGTTCGGCGAGGTCGACAACCCGCTGGCTATAGCCCCACTCGTTGTCATACCAAGCGATGACTTTCAGCATGTTGCCGCCCATCACTAGGGTGAGGTCAGAGTCGATGATCGCGGATTCATCGGTGCCCGCGTGGTCGCTCGACACCAGGGGCAGGTCGGTGTACTTAATAATGCCCTTCATGGCATTTTCCGAGGAGGCCTTGAGCACCGCGTTCACCTCCTCCTTGGTGGTGTCGCGGCTGATTTCGAGCACCATGTCCACCACCGACACGTTGGGGGTAGGAACCCGCATGGCAATCCCGCTCAGCTTGCCCTTCATCGGCGGGTAAACCAANGCNACTGCCTGGGCGGCGCCAGTGGAGGTGGGAACAATGTTGACGGCTGCGGCCCNGGCCCGACGCAGATCGCGGTGGGCGGCGTCNAGAATCCGCTGGTCACCTGTGTAGCTGTGGGTGGTGGTCATCGTGCCCTTGACGATGCCGAACTCCTGATCCAACACCTTCACGACAGGCGCCATGCAGTTGGTAGTGCAACTGGCATTGCTGAGAATGTCCCAATCTTCGTGGCGGTATTGATCAGCGTTGACGCCAACCACGAAAGTCCCCACTTTTGCTCCCTTGCCAGGAGCAGTAAGAATCACCTTCTTGGCGCCGGCTTCAAAGTGCTTGCTGGCTCCCACATCATCATTGAAGACCCCGGTGGACTCGATCACCAAATCCACGCCCCAATCCTTCCAGGGAAGGTTGGCCGGATTACGGTCATAGAAAACCTTGATCTCCTTTCCGTTGACGTAGATGGCGTTATCGGTTGTGGTGACATCGACGCCCCGAAGAGGGCCGAGCATCGAGTCATATTTAAGAAGGTGGGCATTAGTGGTGGTATCACCGGAGCCGTTGAGACCCACCACCTCGATGCCGGTATTGGTGCCGCGGCTCAGCCAGCAGCGCATGAAGTTCCGACCAATTCGGCCGAATCCATTGATCGCAACGCGCAAGGTCATGGCAGAAAGGGGAGAAACCCGCTAGGAAGATCGGATTTGGCTGCCGATCATACAGAAATGGTTGCCAGCTCCTTGGAATTGAGCTAGGCGGCCCGGCCGTGCCGAATCGTGCTCGCAGCGGTTTGGACGTCAAGCTTTGCGGGACGCTGCAAGCAAGCGAAAAGGAGAGCTTCCCGGATTANCGTCGTCCAGNCNTGGAGAGCNGCCCTTGGCCCTGACCCTCGATCGTCAGCAGCCTCTCCACTTCATTGGGGTTGGCGGCATCGGGATGTCAGCGATCGCCGGGATCCTGGCCGATCGGGGCTTTGGGATCAGCGGATCCGATCCCAAGGACAACGCCGTCTTGGCGGACCTGCGCAGCCGGGGCGTGCGTGTCTTTGCGCACCAAAGCGCCGCCACGATCACGGCGATCTTGGCCAACCCATCCCCCGCTGCGCCCCACTCTGCTGAACCTGGGCAAGCCCAGCCGGCCCCCAGGCCCCTGGTGGTGGTGAGTTCTGCCGTGCCCAGCTCCAATCCCGAACTGATGGAGGCCCGGCGACTCGGCCTTGAGGTGTGCCATCGCTCCGACGTGCTTGGCGCCCTGATCCGCTCCCAGAGCGCCATTGCCATTGCCGGCAGCCACGGCAAAACCACCACCAGCACCATGGTGGCCACCCTGCTGGCGGGCACCAACCAGGACCCCACGGCCGTGATCGGCGGCATCGTGCCCGCCTTCGGCAGCAATGGCCGCAGTGGCGCCGGCGCCCTGCTGGTGGCCGAAGCCGACGAATCCGATGGCTCCCTGGTGAAATTTCCCGCAAGCCTGGGGGTGATCACAAACCTGGAGCTGGACCACACGGACCACTACCCGGATCTAGACGCCCTGATCAGCACCCTGCAGCAATTCGCCCAGGGCTGCCAGAGCCTGCTGGCCAACTGGGATTGCCCGGTCCTGCGGCAGCACTTCAAGGCCCAGGCCTGGTGGTCGGTCGTGCAGGCAGAAGCGGTGGACTTCGCCGCGATCCCGGTGCAACTCAATGGCGACAGCTGCGTGGCCGATTTCCACGAAGCGGGCCAACTGGTGGGCCGTTTCACCTTGCCCCTGCCTGGCCTGCACAACCTCAGCAACGCCACCGGTGCCCTGGCGGCCTGTCGCCTCCAGGGAGTGCCCTTCGCCGAACTGTGCGAGGCCCTGGCCAGCCTGCAGGCCCCCGGTCGCCGCTTCGATTACGCGGCACCTGGCAGGGCCGCCAGATCGTTGATGACTACGCCCACCATCCCAGCGAGGTGGCGGCCACCCTGGCCATGGCCCGGCTGATGGTGAGCAGCGGCCGCAGCCCCCTGCCCAGCCCGCCCCAGCGGCTTGTGGCCGTGTTCCAGCCCCATCGCTACACGCGCACGGCCCAGTTCCTGCAGGGCTTTGCCCAAGCCCTCAGCCAGGCCGATGCCCTGGTGCTCGCCCCCCTCTACACCGCCGGCGAAGCCGCGATCGCTGGCATCTCCAGTGAAGCCCTGGCCGCCGAGGTCCGGCGAATCCGCCCGGATCTGGCCGTGAGCGTGGCCCTGGACCTAGACGACCTAGCCGATCAAGTCGGGCTCAGCACTGTGGCAGGCGATCTGGTGCTGGCCATGGGGGCTGGGGATGTCAACGGGCTCTGGAACCGCTTGCAACGGCTCGAAGAACGGCAAAGCCCCCTGGCCCTGGCGGCCTAAGCCATGGAGACCGCTGCCCTGCCTGCGGAGCTGGGAGCTGGGCTTCCCCCTGGTCTGCGGTCGGCGGTGAACCTGGCCGAATTCACCACCTGGCGGGTGGGGGGAGCGGCCCAGTGGTTCTCGGAACCCGAAGCCAACGACCAGGTGATCGCCCTGGCCCGCTGGGCCCGGCGCCAGGGCCTGCCCCTGCAGGTGATCGGCGCCGGCTCCAACCTGCTGATTAGCGACCAGGGCCTGGCCGGCCTGACCCTCTGCCAACGGCGGCTCCAGGGCAGCCAGCTCGATGGCGCCACGGGCCTGATCGAAGCCCAGGCCGGGGAACCGATCCCCACCCTGGCCCGCCGGGCCGCCCGCGCCGGCCTGGGCGGCCTGGAATGGGCCGTGGGCATCCCCGGCACCGTGGGAGGCGCCGTGGTGATGAATGCGGGCGCCCAGGGGGGCTGCACCAGCGAGTGGCTGGAGGACGTGACCGTGTTTGATCCCAATGGCGATGGNNAACCCTTTGTGCTGGCTAGCCGTGACCTGGCCTTTGCCTACCGGCACAGCCGGCTGCAGCAGGAGCCCCTGCTGGTGCTTTCGGCCCGCTTCCGGCTGCGGGCCGGCCTCGATCCCGCCGCGGTGGGCCAGCGCACCAGCGCCAACCTGCGCAGCCGCACGAGTAGCCAGCCCTACCAACAACCCAGCTGTGGCAGCGTCTTCCGCAACCC
>JGI25920J50251_10000126_pt1 | contig 22806 bp, 33 predicted proteins | sample LauGreBMM110DCMD_2_FD_50251 | JGI IMG/M metagenome (IMG submission 50251) | reverse complement strand
AAGGTAGATGTCGAGACCTCAACGCTCCACGACCTGATTGAGGAAAAGGATTTGGAAAACCAGTCCCTCAAGGAGGAGAATGAAACCATCAGGCGTGACCAAGCCTTTGGAGAACTCAGGGCCAGATGCTTTACGCTCGGCTCGTGGTTCATGCTTGGTGGTGCTGGGTTGCTGGTAGCGTCTAGCGTAGTTCCATTTGTGCCCAAGAAGTCTGGGTTCATTCTGTTGCTGATGGCGTCGCTATGCTTCGCTTCACCTTTCCTGCTTAAAGACCTCCTTGATGCTATGTGGTTCAAGGTTCTCGCTGGTACGCTCGTGGGCGTCTCAGGCGTCGCTGGAGCGTTCACGGCATACAAGGCTCACGCTCACGTAAAAGACCGCTTGACCAGCCAGCCAGATGGCAAAGATGAACCTGTGCGTGTCATGGGTCCGCAAGGTTAAATGGGCGTCGTTCTGGTTGTTCGATAGCCCAGCCCACAGGCACAAAAAAGGAGAGACTTTCGTCTCTCCAAACTGGCCCCACTAGGAATCGAACCTAGATTTAGCGTTTAGGAAACGCCTGTCCTATCCGTTGAACGATGAGGCCTAAGGATTAGAACGGAACGTCCTCGCTCGTGTCTTCCTCTGCCTGTGTGTTGCCACCAGAAAGCCTGTCGAGTGCCTCACGGAGTGCGACGTCCTGAGGGCTCAACTTGCCGTTGTAAGGCTTGGCTTGGAATTCCTTGATGTACCAGTCGAGTGAGTTCTTAGGAAGTTCACCGAGCGTCTTGCCCTTGTTCTTACCGAAGTGCAAAACGAGGGAAAGGTCAGGGTTGCCAGAGATGGGCTTCTTGATTTCAGCGGACTTGTCGTTGATTTTCTCATACGCCTTATCAATTGCCTTTTGCTCCTTGGCAAAGTTGTTCATGTTCACCTGCTTCATGGGCTGGGCATGAGCCTGTCTGTCTGCTTCCCCATCGTCATCAGAGGTAGCAAGATTCGCAACGCCAGCGATGGCATATCTCCTCAAGTACGAGACCAGTGAGCCTACCTCCTGACCCTTGACGCCTTCAGCGACAGGGAGTGTGATGTAGTTCTGGATGTACCCGCCGTCCTTGTGGATGACCATGGTGTTAACTCCCACTTGATTGGCGTCCCCAAAAGGGAACTGCACGATGGCAAGGCCATGCTGGGCGAAGATGCTCTTCGTCGCCGAGATGTGTGCCGACAGTGTGGCGTAGGAATTTTTGTGGAAACTGTTTTCTGCGTCTGGCAGGACGTCACGAGTCTTAGAAACTGCTTGGACGTATGCTAATGCGAACTCAGGTGTGATGTTGTTTGTGCTCATTTTGTTTGGGTTAGATTGGAGATGTCTTTGCGGACGGTGAGTGAAGATTCGGGATTCCTCAAGAAGGAAGATACGATGAGGCGACAGAGCGAAGCACGGGTAAGTTCCCATTGGCTAGCGATAGTATCGAGTTCATTGGCTTGTTCTTTAGTAACCTTAATCCACACGAGGTGGTGGGTTCTGCTGTTTGGTTCGGTTGGATTTTTTTTCATTTGGTTTGGAGAAAAGGGAATGGAGAAGTTCTGTCATCTCTCTGGCCTTGATGTTGCTATCGCCCCAGCGTACTTCGTTGGCGTTGTTCATGGACTGCCATGTCTTGCCATACTCTTTGAGTTTGCAGACCATAGAGCCCCATGATGTGTATCCGCTATCGTAGAACTGCTTACACAGGTCATACAGGTGCTCGTCGTTTGAGATGTAGTGAGCGGTCTGCCATGTGACGTGATTGCTGTAGCCATTGTATGGCTCTAGGGCGGATGTGAACTTGGTGATGTTCTTTGCTGATTTCATGTGCGTGTGTAAAAGGGTAGGGGCTTTGCACCCCCTTGGGCTTACTTGGCTTTCGCTTCGAGTGCCTTGACCTGTTCCGTAAGTTCCTCGACACGCTGGATAAGAGCGTTGTGAAGGTGAATGACGGAACCAGCCTTGTTTGCGTCGAGGTCGCTGAACTTGATGCCAAGGCCCTTGATGACAGGGTCGTTGATGGCCTCACGCTCTTCTTTGGCCTGACTCATTTGGCTTTCAAGGGCCTTGAGCCGAGCGGCAAGATGCTCGATGTTGATGTCGGATGACATGTGGTTGGTTGTTGGTTGGTTGTTGGTGACTGACAACGTGTCAGTCGAGATTGGTCAATGTGGCGTTGGTCTTTATCGATGCAAGCGTTTTCTTCAAAATAATTTCGGGCTTCCACTTGTTCCTAGCGTAGAGCGACTTCCACATCTCCTGCACCCTGTACATCTCTGAGTTCATCGTCTTTCTTTCCTCAGGCGTAAGCAATTTAAGGCTAACGGTCAGGCGTTCAGGCCTACGCTTTTGGGCCATCGAGTTCTTCATCGAGTTTCTTATCTAGGTAGGAGATGTTGTTCTTCAGACGTTCGACCTCGGCTTTAAGAAAAGCGTTCTCGGCCTTCAATTCACCGATGATTTTCATCATCGTTACTTCAAGTGGTATTGGTTTCATGTAAGTGTTTATTCAGTACGGATGCCGAAGGTGTCATTGCGAACGAACTTGAATTGGTCGGATGCAAAATGCCTTAGAGACCCATCGTTGTCTAGCACGATAGCAAACACGTCATTAGAGAACGTGCCACCATCACGCACATACACCAGCATGCCATAACCTAACTCGGTTTCAACTGGCATAGGATTGCGAAACTCGTGAATCATTTTGCGGCTACTCTCTCGAATAGGTCTGGGTCTTTCAGGCGAGCAACGAACGCAGTGCCAGTCTCCTTGTCATGGAAACGCTCCAGCAGGGTATCGCCAGTCAGGTTGGTGGTAATGATGGTGGGACGCTGATGCATCGTACGTTGGTCAACAAGAGCAAACAGGCACGAGGCCATGCGTTCAGTCATCTTCTCCTTGCCCAAGTCGTCGAGGAACAGGAGTGGCACGTTGGTCATCTGAAGCATGGTCTTATCCCACGTGCTATTGCCCCACGAGGATGCGATACGTGCTTCCAGTTCAAACATAGTGAGGAAGAGATACCTGTGTTTGTATGGGTTCGCATCCCAAAGCCTCTTGGCAATGAACCAAGCCGTACGTGTTTTCCCCTTACGTGTTGAACCGTGGATAAGCAGACCTTTACCCTTTGGACTCCAAGTCACTGCGGTCTGCCACAAGTCGCCCAGCCTTTCAGGCTCGGTGTCCTCAAACAGTTGAGGGATGGGCGTCTCTGGCTTGGGCTTAGGTGGCGTAGTAGTGGACAGTATAATCTTATCCCAGTGCACCAAACATGGCTTGCACAGCGTCTCGTAGATTGCGATGTCCTCGGAGTACTCCCTGATGTGGGCTGGATTGTTGCAGTTAAAGTTCCTGCACAATGGTGCGTTAGAATCCTTTTGCATGGTCGGTGGAGGTCTTGGCTTGTTGGTTGAGATACTTGTTAAAGGCTATTCTGGTGCGAGGTTTAAAGATACCTTGGTATCCATTATTTAATGACGTGGTGACGGCCTCGGTTGCATCCAATAGCCCCCACGTCATGAACTCGGCGTTCCATCTATTGACATAGGAGTTGCTGGAGGGCTTGCGGTTTGCCTTACGCCATTCCATGTAATCGTCCCATGCCTTGGACAGGGTTGGGTCAGACCTGATAAAGGAGTCATCAACCAGAGGCTGTGCCTTCTTATCTTTAGTATCTATATCCTTGTTTCTATATGGGTGAAATTCCTTGCACCCCTCGGGTGAAATTGGCTTCACCCCCTCGGTGCAATTGGCTTCACCCTCTAGGGCGAGCGTAAGGATGTCCCAGATAGTTCCGTCCTTGCTACGTCTGACGTAACCAGATTCAACAAGTCTGCCTATGCCATACTGCACGTTACGCTCGGACATATCCAGATACTTGGCCAGAGTCTCACGTGTGGCGAAACAGCCCTTAGCGTTAGACAGGATGTGTACGATTGACCACAGGAACTTGTCCGACTGGGTCAGCCGTGCGTCCTTGAATACCTTGGCGGGTATCCACACGCCCTTGAATGGAAATTCCTCAGGCATTGAGTTCGGTGACTCCGACGTAAGCGTAGTCAGCAGGACGTCCATTCTTGTGCCACTCAGCGACCTCGACGAGGGCACGGAGGTAGTTGTGCCTACCACGCTCAATCATCTCGCTAGAGACGACGAACTCACGGCTCAGGTTAGGTTCTTCCTTTTCGGAACACACGTAGGTGAACTTAGGGAAACACTTAAAGACTTCGTTGATGCAGTCGGAATAGAATGCGGACTGGATGCCCCAGCAACTGCCACGAGCGGACGCAATCACGTCATTGTCGGACAGGCTGGCCATGGACTTGAGGTCAAGTATCTCCAACTCCCCCTTGCCCTTCTGGACACGAGTGAGGAGGTCGAGTTTTCCCTTAATGGAGAAGTCATGGTAGCGGTCTTCGCCATTCCATTTGTAATACACCTTGGCCCTACCAGTGTAGGCAATCTCACGTGCCACGCTGGCTCGCTCGAAACGGTCCTTGATGATTTCGTATGCGGACTCGGACATAGCCTTAGCCACGTCCCAGTCGTCGGATTTAACTACGGCTCGACCACCAGCGTTCGCTTCGAATTCCTCATGGATGTCCTTACCCTGCTTCGTGCGTCTATCCACATTGGGAGCGACACTGTAGCGGGACTCTACCTCGTTGGGCTCAAGCGTCAGGCAGTGGTAAAGACTACCAATGACGAGGGCCTTGGTCTTATGGTCTCTCGATACCTTGTCTCGCTCTGCGTGGGCGACACCATGCGTGTGTACACGCTTGATGTAGGACTGGTTGAGGGCGTCGTATGCCCTGTACTCTGCGTCAGTCATGTCCTTCTGGAGACTGACGTTGAGGAGTACGAGGTTAGGATTGGACTGTGATAGTAATAGGCTGTGACTCATGGTTGTTCTCTTTGATGTTCGTATTCAGTTCATCCATCGCAATCTGAATCTTTGCCTTAATGCGTGAGGCGAGATTCTTATCGGACACACAGTCCAAGTCTTTGATTGCGTAGTGCAAGAACCGCACGGCCTGCCACTGTCTCCGACGTTGGATGTCGGAGAGGAGGTCTGCATTGACCTGCTCAGTGGAGGGCCGATTGGAACGAATGGCCATTAGTTGTAGGAGGCGTCGATGCTGTCGAGCAGGATGATGCCAGAGTGCTCGTGCTCGGAAGCCGTGACGAGTGCACTGAGCAGACGCCCAGACTTACGCTCATTGGATTCATAGCGATGGTTGCTGGCCTCGTGCGTGAACACCTCGGTAAAGGCGTTGTACAGATTCCACATCGAGCGTTCGGAGTCGTGCTCGAAGGAAGGAGACTGCCAGCGATTCAAGACACGATTGCCATCGAACCTGTTGACGACACCACGATTCACAAGGTTTTCAATTGCGTTGAATCCCTGTGTATTGGAAATCTGCTTACTGGCGAGCGAGGTGCTGTTTCGCTTGAGTACATCCCACTGGAGGAGTGCATCGTCGAGCACGTTGAGTGCGAACTCAGGGCGGATGTGGCTGTTGTGCTTGCTCGTCAACGTCAGTTCCTCACAGAAGGAGGTCATGCCATTGGTGCATACGAGACGTACGGCACCGACAGAGACCGCCGCAGGTGCGGAGCCGTTGAACGAGTTGTGCGTGATGAGGCGAAGACAGATGATGTCGCCTTTCTTCTTGGTGGGCACCTCAAAGGATGCGTCACTGAAGTCATACCGCACGTGAACACGTGAGCCATGCTTGGCCACGATGCCCTCGGTCAGGTTAGGTTGGAGGTTACGCTCACGGAGACCACCAAGGATGGCGTCTTCGAGTTCGTTGTTCTGGAGGATACCATATCGCTCGGACGTGACACCAATGACGATGTTCGTGTCCTCACGGACGTTGCCCCAAGCGTTGGCGGGAACGCCGTCTTCGGTGAACAGAGGCACGGACTTCACGCTGAAGCGGTGTGCGTTCTGGTCACGGACGATTTTCTCGCTGTTGACTCGGCTGTTGTTGACACGTGCTCGGTAGAGCGAACGTGCTTCGTTTCTGTTGTTTTGACTCATGGTTGTATTATGTGTGTGGGTGAAATTCGTCGGGTAGACAGGACTTGAACCTGCAACACCCTGCTCCCAAAGCAGGGACTCTACCAATTGAGATACTACCCGATGTGTGTTAGTTGATACTCTTAGGGATAGGGTTCTTGTCCATGAAATTCTCGAACAAAGACAAGAAAAGTCTCCGTCGGCTGATTTTGATTCCATGTTTCATGTAGGTGTGGTTGACGAGTTCGTTTATGTACTCATCTACCCTGCATGCACGTTTAACGTATTCATCGGTGTCGCTGACAGCCCAGTTGAGTTGGGCAACGTTGGCCTGAAGACGCTCATGGGTGTGAGCAACCTTGTAGGTTCTGCTCCCACGTTTGAACGTGCGTTTCTTCGTGCTCTTGAAAGCACTCTCTTCTTTTAATTGAGCCATGGTATTAGTTGTTGGATTTGTTTTTAGATGCGGTGTCTTTGATAATCAAAGCGATTGCGTGGTTGATGCTCACGTTTTTTTCACGAGCGATGTCTACTACGTATTGGAATTCACTTTCGTCCAAGGACAGGCCCACCAGACGCTTTTTGTCTTTGCGTATGCTGGCCTGAGGCTCTTTGAATTCGTGGTGCTTCTTACGGTACTTGCCACTATCTCGAATGAGCGAGTGAAGCCAAGAGACGTCGGTGATTTTAGGTTCGTCGGACATGGTATTATTCAGAGACGTGTACGTCGCTCATCCAAGATTGGCGATTCCAGATGGCGGTGATGTTGATATCGACCATGTGCATGACCAAGTTAAGCAAGCCCTTGATGCGTTTGATTTGATTCTTGTCCTTAGAGAAGAACGTGACGTTGCTGTTGCCACTGCGGATGCGGACGCTGTCCTCTTCGTTGAAGTAACGAATCGCTTTACCCTCTTCACGTGCATTCAGTTTCATGTGACCGATGGCTACCTCTTTGATAGAGCAACCCTTGTCGCCAGTCGCATAATTGCTACGGCCATTGCCCTCGTACTTAACATCGACGACGTAGTACATTGAGGAGCACTTGTCGGTATTGCGTTGGTCACGCTCTTCGACATCTTTGAGGCTCATTTGGAAATCCTCATGCAACACGGCGTAGGTAATGCGAAACTCGCCCCCTGCACTCATGTCCGTGATTTCTGCGTGTGCAGTGTAGCCAGATTCGGTGAGGGCACTCTTAATCCCAGTGTGGATTAAGCCCTTAAGGTAATCGACCTGATGGTCAACACGTGCATCGACGAACACGATGGCTTGGTCGCTGACCTTCTGCTCACAGTCCGTGGCCTTTTTCTTGTAGAGGCGGAACATCACAGAGCACTCATTCTTAGCGAGACTCTTGAAGTAAGAGCGAGTCGCCTTCTTGATAGCCTTGTCATCAATGTTGCTCCACTCGACGCCATCGTAATGGTCTCCAGCGATTCGGTTAACCCATTGCTCTATGCTAGAGACCTTCTCAAGTTCTTTGGTGAACCCTTCGTTGGACTCAAGCCAAGCATTGAAAGCGAGGCCTATGGTTGCGTGTGCGGACTTGGCCTTCGAGCGAAAGGACTTCAAGTTCTCGAACTCTTCGTGCCCCTCGCTGATGACGGCACGTTGGAACACGTGGTCTTTACGCCAGCCTTCGTCGGCTGTGTAAGCCTGAACAGTCAGGCCTTGGATGGACGTGGTGAGCACGTCCAGTACTTTGATTTCTTTACTCATGGTTGTATTTGATTTGGTTGTTTTGGTTTTGGTTTGGTGAAATGGTCAGCAAGACAGGATTCGAACCTGCAACACTATGCACCCTAAGCATAGACTCTACCGTTGAGATACTTACTGATAAATTGGTCCCCCGAAGGGGATAGAACATTAGATGCCTAACTGCTTCTCGACTTGGGTGAGAGCGTCTTCGACGACGCACGTTGCCCATTCAGTCTTGATGAATCGGAAGCCCCGCTTGCTGGCTTCGCCCTTGATTCGCTCCATTCGGAGGACAAGGTTCTCGACTCGTGCATAGTGCTCAAGGGTGTTGGTATCGCCTGAGGCGATGGTCAGTGCACAGATGGCTTCGCCCTTTTTAGCGGACTTGCATTTGCGGACGGACCTGATGCCCTTGATGCCCTTGATGTTCTTGATGTGGTTAATCATGTGGTTGTTTGGTTGGTTGTGTGGTTGTGTGTGTGGTGGGAAAGGATGCCCCCGAAGGGGCTGGCACTTAGTTCCAGAGGAGGCCGACTGTCACGAAGAGGCCAATTAGGATGGCCGTGTCAATGATGGTGGCGACTACCCAGAGGGTGCCGATTTGGTGTTTGTTCATGTTGGTTGGTTGTTGGTTGTGTTGGTATCTGATGTACGAAGTGTTGGATGTTTGTAAAGAGAGAACTGAAGAAAGAATTGATTATCTTTATCTGGACCCGCCATGGGCCCCGCATTGACCCGCCTGTTACAGCGTTGGGTTTTTATACTACTTCAGTTGTCAGTGATAAGGCCTTATGGGCTAACACCGACTCCACTGAACATGTGAACTATGTGGGCACGTGCAACAACTAATCGTATATTCCTGCCAGATTCATCGTAAGTCGTTGATAGCCAACGAAATAAACTTACGCATTATCTACTGATTCGGCCTGAATCATAGGCCTATTTATGCCCATGTATGGTATTGCTCGCATGGTATTGTACTCNACGAACTCTTCAGCCTGAGACTGGATATCGTGATACGATTCNTGTCTGTACATTTCCATTACATCCGACCACTCCTTGTAGTTGGCATTTGCATACAACATGGAGATGCCTGTCCACTTGACCAAGAGAGGATACGAGTACACAACATGGAATGAGCCATCAGCAACGTCACGCACCACGTCCTGAATTGCATGGTCAAGCCACACACGTGGCTCAAGCATCACTCCGTTGAACTCACCATCATATCTCACAATCACTTCACCAATGAGTTCGCTCTGCCATGCATCAGGTATGATTGATTCACGCTTTGGCTTCTTCTCATTGCGTTTACTCGCTTTGTTATTCTTGGCCATGACAGAGATGTGTGCGATGAATGATGTCCAGAGCAAGCGAATGTTAATCTACGACGATAGACGTGCCCTCACGTCGGCCCTGTCTCTGATTGAGTCTGGTGATGATGACTTGGCCGTAGGCGACAGGCGTGACCCTGATGGCCCAGCCCTTGGTAGATTCCAGATACACCAGAGTGCTTGGGCTGACATCACTGCTATGCGTATCAAGGAAGGCCGTGCTGGCTTCACCTATCACAGTGCATACAACCGTCATGCGGCTGAAGAGTATGCCTACTATCTGTTGAATGCTATCAACGCTGAGTTCATTAAGCATCACAGGCATAGCCCACACCCAAGCGTGCTGTATGCGTGCTACTCATTAGGCCCAAGCACCATAGCCAAGATACCACGTATGCGTGGTCTCATGGCATTCCAGATACCACATGATGCCATCATGCTCATCCCCGATTGGACCAAGCCCTATTCATTCCTCACATCAGTTGGCTACACATCGTATATGGCCAAGCGTAAGATGGAAGCAGGTGCACGATACTCCAATTTGTTGTTTGACCACACCAACTCGATTAGGCTCTATGGCCGACCAACCCTCTACAAGCCATGAGCAATGACAGAGCCAAGTTTGATATAGACCTCCAGTATGGTCAGGCTGGTGAACGCTGGCTCACGTGGCTAGGAACAGACCAAGCCAAGGTTGAGGTGAAGACAGAGCGTGATACTTGGGCCACCACAGGTAACGCTTGCTTCGAGTACAAGTGCAGAGGAAAGAAATCAGGCATAGCCATCACAGGCTCAGACTATTGGGTTCATCTATTCAAGTTAGGTGATGCCACTCACATGGGCTTCATTTGGTCCGTAGCAGACCTCAAGGACTTCCTAAGGCTATGCGTATCATCCAAGGGTTATGCTGGCTCTAGAGTCGTACTAGGTGGTGACGATGACCAATCTACAGTCATACTCGTACCGATTACCGAATTGTGGCGTGTATCCACATTTGGATTACCGATGAGCACTAAGCCTAGACCAATCACCGAGGACAATCAGGGGAATTGATTGATTAACCTAGGATTAGATGCGTCGCATGGCTGATGGTAATTCCTAAAGAAAGCACTATGTGTCAACCCCCTAATCGTCTGTCCCCCCTATCTGATACGCTTTTAGGTTAAGATACCTACCTGATACTGACTAGACATAATACCTGTTGTGCGAATCTACCTAGCCTATTGGGCCTATCTATTAGGCTGAAGGGGGCGGGGGGGGGTCGAGGAGGAGGATACGTGGAATTCCGAACGCATTAGGAGACTTCCCCTTTTTCCTCAAAAAGGTTCTTCTTCGGGTCCTTAGACCAGTTGAGGAACTCAGTAGTGAACTTAGGCCTTTCCACAACTACCTCTGCGTCAAGGATGACCTCCTTAGCCCTTCTGAGACTCTCACCCTTCTCTTTCAACAGTTTGTTGATGGTGTCATGAGTGATGCTAAATCGGTGCTCTACCACGGCTGTCGGTTGGTCCTGTAAAGTCTGAATTTTATCGATGGCGATGCCCATGGCGATGGGTATCTGGGAGACGTGCAAGTTCTCAATCTCAGCCACCAACTTATGTGAGGCTAGTTGGACGAAGGTCTTGAGGTTACGAACTGTAGTCGCTTTGAACTCATCCCTAAGTCCAGTTGACTCTGGCATTTCCCGCTTGATGGCCATGACGTTGTTAGGGGACATCTTGTTGGCCTTGGCAATTTCGAGGATAGGGGTACCGTCCCTCAGGGACTGCTCGACTGCGTCCTTCCTCTCCTTCGAGATTCTACTGGCATTGTGCTCCGAAGAGGGGTTGGTGTCCAGACGCTCGTTTTCCATTGACGCAATGTGGGCCTAAGCAAGCATCTGGTCAATGGAGAACCAACCCAACTACTTTGAGCGTAAGTGCATGCTTGAAATCACTCCAATCAAGAGTACTCACCAGTCGGCACTCCGAGTCATGCACAGGAAGGGTGGAAAGCCGTTTGTAGGCAAGTATGCCAAGAGTGACGTTAAGAAGTGGATTGAGACCTTTACGGTGTTAGCCAAGCAGAAGCGGCCAGATAAGCCTTTTCACGGTCCTCTCGAACTTACGCTGTATTTCGGATTCCCGCTAATCAAGGCAGACAAGGGCAAGGACACCGCCATGACGACCAAGCCCGATTTCGACAACATGGCCAAGTCTGTCTGTGATGCTCTGACTGAGGCTGGATTCTGGCATGACGACTCCCAGATTGTTTTTGGCAAGGTCCTCAAGTTTAGGACCCATAGGCCCTTTGTAGGTTTCTGCGTCAAGACCTGTGATTGGGTCGATACCGCTTACTGCGACCAAATCAGGGCTTTCCTCTCAGATGCGTGAATCACTCGTCGTAGCCACCTATGGCATCCCTAAGGCAGAACTCCAAGAATTCAGACGAACCCTCGAAGAGGGCAAGATGTGGGTTCGGGAGCGTTCGGGGGACAAGCCAGCCACCCTGTGTCCTGTCACTTTCACAGAGGAAGGCCTTAAGACTGTTCTGGTCCGCTTTGGCGTCAATCAGTCCAAGCCAGCCGAAATCAGCCCTGATGCACTTTCCGCCAAGGTGGTCCGATGCGACTTTCCCAACCGACGTATCATGTCGGTCATTATTGAAGGGTCTGACAAACCAGTGACTGTTCAGACCTTTAATGCTGGCCTGTTCTACCACGGAGCCATCGTCACCCTCACACGTAGGGGGAATTCACTTATCTGCTTGCAGAAGCCAATAAGTAAGGAGAAACTCTTTACGAACTCCAATCGAACCAAACCCGCCGACAAATAAAAAGACATGGCTATGATGAAGCAAATTATGAACGTCGGCCGCAAGGCTCGTACGGCTTACATGAAGACGAATCGTCCAAAGACCTCGGCCCCGAAGCCAATGTCGGATGAATGGCGTTCTCGCCATGCCTCAGGCGACCCAGCGGCAAAGACTGAACTTAAGAAGCACCATCAGGATGCATACCAAGCCATGGAAAATCGAAGGAATGCATCGTCTTCCCGCCCCGCTGAAAAGAAAAAGCCCCAGACCGTCAACGTGCGTGGCACCAAGATGCAAACTAGGAACTTTGAAAAAAACTTTAAGACAGTTGCTGGCTATCGAATTGGCGGAACTGACGTATCAAAAAAAGCCCTAAAAACCCAAGGACCTAATTCCGTTCGGGACGCACTCAAGGGCGACCTTAAAGAGGTTGGTGCATTTAAGAAATTTCCACGTCAGGCTTCCGCCCATGACAGGGCTAATGGCTTCCCATCTGGCATGGGACCAAAGCGAGCCCAGACTGATGCCGCCCTTGATGGCGTAAAGTCTGGCAGGACTGGCTATTCGCTCTGGACTGCACACAAAGCCTCCCAGAAATCTTGGAAATAATTTTTACCCACAACAAACATGGCATACTCAAAGAAAATCCAAGCAATCGTTAACAAGGCCGTTAAGGCCGCTAACTCAAACTCCGCTCGTCGTGCTACACGTGCCGCCACCGCCGCCAAGGCTTCACAGACTTCCGCCGTTCGCTCAACCGCTGGCCGTACTCGCTCGAACACCCTAAAGGGCGTTGAGAAGAATATGGGCGGGGTCCAAAGGGCTGGCCGTTCCGTCGATAAGGGCCTCACCTACGCTGGTGCGAAGTTGTCCGAAGGCGGCAAGGCCGTCGGTAGGGTCGCAGGTAAGGCCGCTCTGGGCGAAAGTAAGTTGATGACAAAAATTGGCAGGGCTATCGGCTCCGACAGCGGTAAGAAGTACGACGCAAAGATGGGCCGAGCCCTTACCTACGGCTCCCTCGCCGCCGTACCCGCCTCCAAGGTCGTCGCCGAAACTGCTTACGGCTCTCCGAACTCCTCTTGGTCCCTCAAGAAGAAGGAAGGCTCTGGCTCTGGCTGGTCTGCCCCCAAAAGGCCCTCCCCTTACGGACTTTAATTAGTGGCCGAAGACGACGTCATCGTCCCTTCGGAGGGCAATTCGGCCCTAGACCCAACTAAGGCCTCGAATGGCCTTAAGCCATCGGAGCCACTTAAGCCATCGGAGCCACTTAAGCCATCTTCTACGCCCACCGAAGATAAAAAAGCGGGTCGCCCCATAGGGGGCGACAGTGGGAAGCAAAAACTTGAAGACTATTGGGCAAATCGTCGTGCAAAGGCGGCAGAGGATTTAGCGAATGGTATAAAGCCAAGGCCTAAGGTTATCTTTAACGAAGGTGGTGGGGGAGGCGGAGGCGGTGCGGGAGGCGGCGGACGAAGGAGTGGTAAATTCGGAATCACGAACTCAAGTGCTAGAGACTACGGTGCAATGAAATTTAAAAGCAAAATATTCGCTGACGCTTGCTCTGGGGCGTACACGTGTATTTTCCCGCTTTCTGGCTACCTACCTCAGGTGTGCGGTCCGTTTAGGCCAATCACGGTAGAATCAATCGGCGGATTCCCGCAATCATTGGCACAAGAAGCATCTAACGTCGGCGGTCCAGTAAACTCGGACGAAACCTAATCATGGCTTTTGAACGTGTAACCATTGCTGGCGTTCAGTTGACCAAGCATCCTGTGATTCACCTTCCAACCGAGGATGAGATTCTAGAGATTGCCAAGGAACTAGGTGCGGAGGCCACAGCCGAAATCCTAAAACGCCGTGAGGAAAAAATTAAGGCCGAAGAGCAAGACCCCTACAGGCACGGCTTTGAGCCTGAATGCTGGTCAGACGCTGATGAAATTTTGATGTCTGGGAATGAACTCCTAATCATGGGGGGCAACCGTGCTGGAAAGACTGAGTACGCCGCCAAACGAGCAATGCAACTCTTGTGCACTAGGCCAGAGAGCAGGGTGTGGTGCCTTCACACGACGTCCCAGACGTCTATCCAGATGCAACAAGCCATCATCTGGAAGTACATGCCACCAGAATTTAAGAACGCAAAGAAGACCAAAGTGACTAACATCCAGTATTCCCAGAAGAATGGGTTTACTGACGCCACTTTCGTCCTCCCGAANAGGTCTCAAATCTTCTTCATGAATTACGGTCAGGAAAAGAAGGTCATTGAAGGTGGAGAGCCAGACCTTATCTGGTGCGACGAACTTGTGCCTTCTGATTGGGTCGAAACTCTGAGGTATCGTCTAGCCACCCGAAGCGGAAAGATGATTATCACCTTTACTCCTATCACTGGATTCAGCCCAGTGGTTAAAGACTACGTTGCTGGCTGTAGGATTAAGAAGACCCTGCCAGCCACACTGCTACCTACGACCCAAAATGTTCCAAGCATCCCGCTTGGTCACATGCCATACACGGCCAAGTGCTCAAAAGGTGCGGCTGGGGTCATTTGGTTCCACTCCGAACTAAACCTGTATTCGCCATTCGAACAAATCAAGTTGGCACTACGTGGCCGAGGTCCTTACGAAGTCAAAATCCGAGCATACGGATGGGCCGAGTCTCTTTCTGGCTCGCAGTTCCCAAGGTTCGGCGAACCAAACATTATCCCCCAAGACCAAATCCCAGAAGAAGGTACAAACTACCTAGCCGTTGACCCTGCTGGGGCACGAAACTGGTTTATGCTTTGGATGAGGGTCGATGAATACGGAAACAAGTTCGTGTACCGTGAATGGCCAGACATCAGCATGGGTGAATGGGCTATGGCTGGTGATAAGCACGACGGAAAGGCTGGCCCAGCCCAACGACAAGGTTCTGGCATGGGTCTTGATGAAATTAAGAATCACATTTTAACACTTGAGGACGGCGAAGAGATTGCAGACAGGTACATTGACCCTCGTGCTGGCGGAACGACAATTATCCAAAAAGAGGGAGGCACCACCCTAATTCAACTTCTCGATGAAGGGGACAATCCAATGTTCTTTACCCCATCCGCTGGCCTTAGGCTCGAAGAAGGCGTCTCTATTCTTAACGACTGGTTTTCGTACGACCCCAACCAGCCAATCAGCGGTGCTAACCAGCCAAAACTTTACATCTCCGAAAATTGCCACAATTTGATTTGGTGCCTTAGGGAATGGACTGGCCTAGATGCCGAGAAGGGTGCGAGCAAGGACCCTATTGACGCCCTAAGGTATCTTGCAGTCATGGACCCGCTCTATGGTGGCTCTGACTCCTATCGTGCAATCGGAGGAGGCTCTTACTAACATGGAACTACCCAAAGAAACCCCACCACTTCTTCGTCTGGCTGATGCCGCACGAATCTTTAACATCTCAAAGTCTACCCTGCTTAGGTTAAGGCGTTCTGGGCTTATCAAGACGTTTAAGACGCTTGGCGGTCAGCACATGCTCTACAGGGATAGCATCAACGACTTTATCACCGAACACTCTAATGAAATTCAAAAGCACTAATCCGCACAGCGACAAACTGGCGTTCCACAGCGAAAAGCCAGACATCCAGTTACTCCTAGAAGAATACGAACGGTCTGCGTACATGGGCACCATGGTGTCCAAGATGAACTACGCCGACGACATCAGGCTTTGCCGATGGGCTGGCCAAACCGAAGATGGAAAGAAACACTCTTGGGCTAGGCCCGAAGGCGACCCAGCGTTCCCATTTGAGGGTGCTTCCGACGTTCGTGTTAGGCTTGTTGATAGGCTAATCAACGACCAAAAGGCACTACTACTTACCGCCTTTAAGGGTTGCACCCTAAAGGTTGGTGGAACTGAAATCAACGACACGATGGCGGCGGCGTCTGCAACCAACCTCATGCGTTGGCTTGTTGAGACCAAGATTAAGAACGAACTACACAAGGAGGCCGAACTAGCCGCAGACTACGCACTGACTTACGGATGGTCGGTAGTTCAGGTGACTTGGGAGCAACAGATGTCCATCCGAATCCAAAGCATGACGATGCAGGAACTTCAACAGATGGCGGCGGCGGAATTGCAGTCTGGCAACCAAGGTGGCGAATTTAACAAACTCGTGAACGCAATCGCAGACCCAGCAAAGGAAGAGTACGCCGTATCCCTTGTCAGGGACCTTATCAGGGATATGAAGGTCAAGGACATCAAGAAATTTGTCCGTGACATGCGTGAAAAGGGACAGGGCGACATGCCAGAGCAGTTTGTATCTAAGAACCTTCCGTGCATTGAGGCACTTAAGCCTTTCGATGAAGTGTGCTTCCCGCCCGAGACGGCTGACCTACAAAAAGCCCGTGTAATTTTTAGGCGTCAGTACATGACCGAGGTCGAACTTCGCTCAACGGCAAAGATTGACGGCTGGGATAAGGAATGGGTGGACAAGGTGGCTGGTACGCTAGGCAACCATTACTACTTCAATGACCCGAATCTGATTCCTACCACCACTATGCTCAACTCGAACATCGAGCGTGGCAACAATCTCTGCGAAATCGTTTGGGCATACTACAGGCAATTAGACGCTGATGACGTTCCAGCCATCTACTACACTGTGTTTTCTCCTCGTGTTGGGGAAGGGCTCTACGCAAAGCAAGAACTTCTTAACTACGCTCACGGAGAGTATCCATTTATTGAATACAGGCGTGAACGGCACCGCAGGGCCGTGTCCGAGTCTCGTGGTATCCCAGAAATCAACAAGACCGAGCAGGATGAAGTCAAGGCCCAGAAGGACGCAATCAGGGACAGGACGGCGTTTGAGGTGTTGCCTCCTGTAAAGGTCGTTAAGCGTATTGGTGCACTCAATCGAATTGCACCAGCACAGGTCCTCCCAGTCTCTAATAAGGACGACTACACTTGGCTTGAGCCACCAAAGGGTGACGCTTCAATTGCATTCCAGTGCATCGCTCAAGTGGAGCAAGACCTTGGCAATTACTACGGATACGCCGTGGGCGAAGCCATCGACCCACAGAAGATTCAAATGCTGAAGCAACTTCAGGTAGACAACTGGCTTCAGTTCTGGACTAGGGCGTTCTCGCAGATGTTCTCCCTTTGCCTTCAGTACATGCCAGAAGAGCAAATTGTCAGGATTACAAACACCCCGCTCAAGCAGGGCATGTCGGACATCCATTCGCAATACGACTTCAATGTAAGGTTCGACGTGCGTGACACTGACCCAGAATTCGTCCAAAAGAAACTCGAAGCAATTATCAAGACGGTTATCCCGCTTGATAGCAGTGGCATCATCGACAGGAATAAACTGGTCAAGTTGGTCATCGAATCCATCAGCCCAGACGCCGCAAGGGAACTTGTTATCGACCAGACCTCCGCCTCGCAGAAACTGTACAAGGACGTGGTCAGCGACATCGGCATGATGATGCTCGGCAACGAAGCGACCTACGTCGAGCAAGACCCAGCCGCATCGAGCAAGTTGCAATTCGCTCAAGACATCCTGCAAAAGAACCCGAAGGCTCAACAGGCATTGCAGGGCGACCAAATCTTCCAGATTCTATTCCAGAACTACATGAAGCAGTTGCAGTTCTCGATTGACCAAGAGAAGAACAAGCAAATTGGCCGTGTCGGAGTATCCCCAGCGTCCGACGAAATCCAAAAGGAGTTTGGCGAAGTGGCACAAGAGTCAGCGGCGGAAGACCTCAGTGGCCAGCAGGGCGAAGAGATGGACCTTAATCAGCCAATGATGCCATGAACGAAGACAAAGCCAGAATTGACGCCTTAAAGGCCTTCATGTTTAGGGAGCAAGAATCCCAAGAACTGTACAAAAACATCCTAGTTGTATGCGATTTAGCACTACAAATAGAAATGTCTAAAGTGATGTCCCCCAACACCTTAGGTGAGGCTAGGATTCACGCCGCAGGACGCATGGATGCTATTAACGACCTGCTCCTTGAGTTCCAAAAACTCAGGGAAGAGGCGTTAAAGCACCGAACTTAAGCGAAAAACGGCTCAAACCATCTATGTGTGCTCATGTACTTGATATCTCGATACATCGGGTAACAGTAGTCAACGCTTCTGGGAGCATTAAACCCTGATTCCTACATGGAAAACGAACAACAGCCCACCGCTGACCTCGAACTTGGGACCGAGTATAATCCCCCCATGCCACAACAGGTCGAAAAATCCGATTCGACCAACGAACAAAACCTATCAGATTATTTTCTGAAGGTCCTGTCTGACGGACAGACTAGGGAGGAGAGCGACAACTCCGATAACAATGAAGTCGAAAGTGCCGAGGCCGAAGCCGCCATCGACCCAGACGATGAAGATGATGACGACTCCCAACAGGTGTCGTCCGATTCCGAAGAAGAAGGTCAAGAAACGGAAGAAACCGAGGCAGACACGGAAGTAGAAGAAGTCGAAACGTTCGCCAAGTCCAACAAGACGCCTAAGGGAGTCGAGAAAAGGCTGGCAAAACTAACGGCATTACGACGTGAAGCGGAAGCGAAGAATAAACAACTCGAAGAAGAAGTTGATACGCTCAGGCGAAATCAGGCCAACCCCCAGAACTCCAATCCATATCGAAATGTGGGCGATGAGGGTAAATTAAAGGCCGAGTTTGAGCGTCAACGGAATATCCGATTGTTCTGCGAACGCTATCCAGACGGTTACTACGAGAGTGAAAGTCCCAAGGACCACGTAAGCAGGGAGGAGATTGCCAAGGCGAAAGTCGTGGCACTTCGAGCCCTTGAAGAACATCTGCCCCAACAGGCTGAGTTCATCGTGGTCCAACAGCAGTTCAAGCAAAAGGCCCGAGATGAGTTCCCTTGGCTAAATGACCCCTCCGACAAGAGGGCAAGCATCGCTAGGAAGTTCATCGCCGCCGTTCCAGAAATCAAGAAGTTCCCCGACTACGAGATTTATGCCGCTCAACTTGCTATGGGAATGTCCACCTATCAGGACCAGAAAAAGTCCGCACGTTCAGGCGTCCAGCCAGAGCGTCGTGCACCTTATCAGCCGTCCCTGATGTCCTCGGCCCCCAGAGCATCTACCAAGGTAGATGAAAGGGAAGCCAAAGAAAGTTACAGTCGCTTCAGACAGTCGGGTTCCATCGATGACCTCGCTGACGTGTTTAGGTCTAAGTTCGTCTAAACCCCCCTAATACAAAAAACACATGGCTTCTCTGTTCGAATCACAATTCAACAATCAACGTCCGCTCTTGGGCTCCGACCCCCGCACTGGCTCCACTGTTCGTGGTGGCCGTATCGGTATTCGTGAAGAACTCTCGGACCTCATCGCCAACGTCGATGCCAAGGACACTCCTATCTCGTCCATGGCAAAACGTGGCTCAAAACCTGGAAATACTACGTTCCGCTGGCAGGTTGACCGCAACCCAGACCCTTCGATTGAACTCGGTGTTCTCGACGGTGCTGACGTTGACCCAAGCAATCCGTCGCAGAACCCTGCCTTCAAGCAGTACACCCTCGGCTACCGTGAAGAAGTGGAAAATAACATCCACATGTTCCGCCGTGCCGTTCACGTGTCCAACCTGACGCAGGATATTCTCAACGTCGCTGGCGTTAAGGATGAACTGTCTCGTCAGTTGTCCAAGGCTACCATCGACCTTAAGCGTTCGATGGAACTCACGTTCACGTCCGACATCCTCCCCGCCATCGATAACGGCTCTACTCCATATCGTACTCGCTGTCTCACGGCTTGGATTAAGAATGACCTTCTTTCTGCCAGCAAGAATACCCAGCAGAAGTATGGCACTCAGGACCAAGACATCCGTTCCATCGGCGAAAACTTCCGCACCCCTGCGTCGTCTATCGTCGGCACTAGCGAAACGGTTGACCAGTTGGGAGAAAACACGGTTCAGGACGTCATGACTTCGGTCTATGAGCAGACTGGCCAGTTCAAGAACCACGAAGCCGTTGTCGGTACCGCTCTGAAGCGTCAGTTCACTAACCTCGTTTACACGAAGTCTGGTGACGCTGGTCCGTCCTCGGTGTCTGGCATCCGCAACACCCGAGACGCCGCCTCCGACACCATCAAGGCGTCGGTTGACTACTTCGAGGGCGACTTCGGTAAGTTGGCTCTTATCCCAACCCAGTTCCTCCATGCTGGCGTTAACCCATATACCATTGTCGATACTGGTGCCTCTGGCTCCTCGTACACGACCACTGGCCGATATGCGGTTGTCGATGGCGTCTATCTCGCCTCCGATGCCACCTCTAACGGTGCTGGCCTCAACGGTTCTGGAAAGAACCTTGTCTGGCTTAAGGATGCTACCACGAACAAGTATGAGCGTGTCGTCTTTGGCACCGCAAGTGCCGTTCCTGCTCGCTTCGCTACGGAAGCCGAAGCCAAGACCTACGTCAACCTCCACGCCAACAACGCTAAGTGCAAGGGCTTTATCATCCCTTGGAACATGCTCGAAATCCGCTACGGCGGTAACATCGCTCAGGTTCGAGAACTTACCGAAAATGGTGGCGGTCCTCGCCGCATGATGGAAGCAATGGCCGCTCTCGTGGTCCAAAGCCCCCTCACGTTCGGCATGTTCGACTACCGTGCCTCCACGGCCAACGGCGGTCTCCTCTCCTAACAAAGAGGAATGGACGGACTAGAGTCCATCCACGAAGCCATCCCTTCCGACCTCCTCCCGCAAATGCTGGAGGAGTTTCGGACGGGATGGGCCCTTCGTAAAGTTCAGGCAAAGGCTCACGCTAAACTGCTGGGCAAACTAAATCAAGAAGAGCACCATCACGTCGATGGGCTAGGCGAGTTGACCATGCGGATTCCAGTCGAATCGTACCATTATTGGGGCAAACGCCTCGGATACGACTGCTGGAGGGATGCTGGTTTCAGGCAGGAATTCCTGCGTGATAACCCAGAGTGCAAGGTTAACACAAAAGCGGCCAAGACAACTGTCAGGGTCGAGGGTAACAAGCCCCTCTATGACGCTTATGGCGTCCCAATTTCTTAATGCGTACCGTTCCTTTCAGCGAAATCCTATACTCCTCACTGCAACTTTGCGGTCTGGATAGGAACCTGACTACCGCTGATAGGTTTGCTACAGTCCGTGATTTTACCTCTCGTAGGCTTCAGTCCATCTGGGAAACCCAAGACTGGCCAGACCAACGCCGATACCTCAAGTGCGAAAGTGTCTTAACTGACAACAGGCGTAAGGTTACGTTCCCCGACAACTTTAAAGGCCAAGTTATGGCCGTGTGGAACAAGGACCCGCTTGCCTACTCCGCTATCGAAAAGGACTTCACGCTGTACAATAGCGACGTCTACCTAGTCAACGACGCCGAGACCACCGTCTGGGTGGAATACAGGCTAGATTCCCCTAAACTCTTCGGCACCCACTGGAAATACGCCACTACGTACTCGCTTGGTTCACAGTCTTATTACGATTCTGGTGCGGCTGATGCCGTAGAAACTGGATTGGTACCAAAAGAGGGATGCCCAAGCGTCGGAAACTTTTATGAATACACTGGAGTCACTGCTCTCTCGGGCCAAATCCCTACTATCGGACCTTGGCAAATGGTTGAAATCCCTCGCCTCTTCGGGTCCTACCTCATCCATGGTTGCCACGCAGACTATCTGCGTTCCCAAGGCCAAATGGAAGAAGCCAACCTCGCCGAGCAGGACGTCGCCAAAGCGTTCGACGAAGCGGTTGACCAAACCCTCCGCCAGCAAGGCCAAACCCGCAAAATAAACTTTAGAACCTACTAAAATGTCACACTCCCTACAGCCCCAAAACATCCCTAGCGTAGACGTTCAGGTTTTTAACAGCGTTGGCACCAAGATTAAGGTGCTTGAGGCCGTTAGGAACCGCCGCCTATTTGGTATCGTTAACACTTCTGACACGGCCCTACTCAGTATCTGGCTTCAGACCGATGGTACTGGCTCGCCTATCATCCTTACCCATGAAAAGACCGCTAACAAGAACGATGGTGGTTCTTTTGAGTTGAACGGCTACAATGGCGAGGTCTGGTGCGATGGTGAAGGTTACGTCTACTACTACGCACAGTAATGCCCTTCAAAGGCGACATGAGGCTAGGCGGACGCCATAGCAATGTGGCCACGTTGAATGGGACCGCCAGCGACCTTGTCAGCGTACCTGCGGCTGGCACTGTGCTGTCTGGACCTACGGACACTAGTAGGTACGTCAATGACTTCTTGGGCACTCCTTTCTACATTCCGTACAGCACGACTGTGTATGCTGATGGACTGGGTGGACAGAACAGCGTAGAGACTTGGGGCCTTCAGTACCTGCCAGCAGGCTGGGTTACTACGACCAGCCAAGACCCTCAGTACCTAAGTTGGGATTTTGTTACAGAATTTGAAAACCTAACCACCAGTGGAACCATTCAGTGGGGTTACAATACACTTAACCACATTGAAGACGGAACTGGAATTAATTACACGTCCATAGCCCTCACCACCGAAACTATCGCACGTGGGTCGGTTCTGGCTTCTAGTGACAATGGTACTGGTGCGGACAGGTACAGGGTTGTCTTTAATCCCGACTACGCCTTCAGTGATGCCCTATTTCAAGATTTCACTATGTACCCAGTGCTTGGGACTAACCTTGGTGGTGCCAATAGTGGTCACAACTACATCACAACCCCATGTTCAAGCATCATTGCTGGTGGCTGGGGTAACCCAGATGCATTCGCTGATGGCTATGGAAGTTCCTACGATGATGGAAGTTCCTACAGTAATTACGACGACTACCCAGCAGGGTCTTTCCTTGAGGAGTGCAACGGAGAGTACCTGTACAGCAGTGGTAGCGGCAATTACCACACTGGTTTTGCTCCCCTCGGCTGGCCAATAAGCACAAGTTATTCCTATTCCCTGCACTGGCAATCGCCTAACTTTAACTACGACAACACCGAGGGGGACTTTAATTATAGTGC
>JGI25920J50251_10000125_pt1 | contig 22847 bp, 26 predicted proteins | sample LauGreBMM110DCMD_2_FD_50251 | JGI IMG/M metagenome (IMG submission 50251) | reverse complement strand
AGTGCAGTGCTCTTTCCATGATGCCTGACAAATTTCCACTAGGGAATCATCGGACGCATTGCCACTGCTTTCCCAATAGCTCCAGATTTTTTTGTTCATTTTATATGAAGAGTAAAATTTTTTTCTTTACATATAAAAATGAATCAATTGTTTATAATTACCATAATCTTGTACACTGCTATTTACCAAGAATTTAATTTAATTTTTCAATAACAATTTTGAATATCTTTTTTAAATACTTGGTCTATTTTCCAAGCATCGGCGTAATTTAACTTGCCTTCTTTTTTATACATTACCTCACGATACATTGGGAATTTGTTACGGATAACGTATTGTTTAGATTCATTAAAATATCCAATTTGTNCGTTATTGTGTGTTAAAGCATGTTTATCANTAAAAAACAGTTGGCCAAAATCAAATATTTTGAATTTATAATTTTTAACAAAAAATTTTCCAAGCAGAATTTCTTTTTTTTTAACGCCAAACANAAAACTATTAAAGGCTTTTCCAAATGCAGTTGGTCCCGTGATGCTGAGATCAGTTTTTTTCTTATTTTTTAGCTGTATGTTTCTCATTACTTGTTGTAAGTAATGGCTTAGTATGGGGTGACCTTTATAGGCCGCAAGAAAAGCAAATTGAATGTCAAAAATACGTAGATCCCTTGCTGATATAAACTCATCCGAGGTATTTACAATTTCTGAAATGGGCAATAAAAATTGGTTTCCAACATCAAGGTAAATACCTCCAAAGTGCAAAAGAACCATTACTCGAAAAAGATCTGCCTGATATGCCCCAGGAATTAACGATTTAAAAAGACTACAGTGCTGCGGAAAATTTTCCTTGACAAATTGATTCATATCGCGGTCGGAAAAGTAAACAAAAGTGTATGACGGATTTTTGGTTTCCGTTTTTTTGAAAATAAAATAAAGCTCAATTGGAATTTCATAAAGTTCAAAACTTCCAGTCTTGTAGACAATTTTTGGAATTATTTTATCCATTGGCGTTTCAGGCATTTCTTTTTTAAAGGTTTGGTAGTCTATTGTCCTGTCAAACTTCCTGAAAATGTCGGACGTCTCTTCGGATTCCGCCGGGCTGTAGGCAAGTTCCAATAGTGGTGACTTTTGTTCATTAATTAATCCAAAAATATATTTTTTATTTTTCAATTTTTTTTTATTGCCTAGTATCTTTACCGTCATTCCGTTTAAGTGGTAAGTGCCCATTATAATATCCTCCAGATTGCTATTCGGTAAAACAGAAGAAAAAGCGANTTTGTAAAAACCAATATTTTCCGAGTGACTTACCATTTTTTTTTTTAACATTTCCATTGTAATTTCNAAATACCGTAAAAGAATAGGGTGTTTTGGATAGGCTGCAAGAATGTAAATATCAAATTTTCCGTCAGTGTCGCGAGTGCTTAAAAATTCGTCGGTTTTTTCAACAATTTCGTGCAATTGCCGGAGCAACCTATACCCTAGTTTCAAATACACTCCTCCAAATTGGTAAATTAAAAGTACCGCAAACAAATTGTCGCGCAATTTGTTATTTATTATCGACTTAAATATAACATAGTACTCAGGATACTCATTTTTTACAAAAGAATCTATATCGTGATTGTTTAAAAAAACTATAGAATAATTTTGAGAAAGATTTATGTTATTTTTTTGAATATCTATAATTTTAGGCAAAATATTAGTTGAATTATCTATTTTTTGAAACAAAAATTTGGATATCTGTGTGGGCGCATTTGTACTTAAATTTTTTTGCATTTTTTTGAAGTTTTCGTAGGTATTTTCATCTTTAATTAAATTATTATAAATTTTATTTTTACTAAAAAAATAAACAAGAAAAAAAATTAAAGCAGCAAAACAAACAATAAAAACAAAAACTTTCCACATTTTATTTTAAATTAAAATTTTTATATATTTTTTTTTTGGGAAAAGGTTGATAAAAAATAAATTTAATAAAATTTTAAAGCAGGATATGTAACATTATAATGAATTTATTAAATATTTAATAATTATTTCAAAAGAGCTAAAATAATTGTGCGAGATGAAATGTCTTGAAAAACAGGCAGTCGGCGCGAGTTTGAAGCAGGCAGACAAGAAAGAGGCGCCACTAATTCAAACGGGTGATTTCTTGGATTGGCAATGTGCACAAAGTTGCACTCGGAGCCGTAGTAGCATACGGTGTTTTTTGAAAAATTTTTACAGATGCTAGTCTTGTATCGATCCGGCAAAATTTTTGAGCGAATTTCTTGTTGGCCGTGGGCAAATTGACAGCGGACGCCGTAGCGGCAATGGCCACTTTGCAAAAAAGAGCGGCAGTTCTGCGTCTTATACATAGCGATTTGTGTTGTATTGTGTATAAATTGTGCTTATACACAAAAATTGTGCTTAAACAAATTTCTAACAATTAAAAAACAAAATAATGACTAATTATGAAGACAAAATTTTTTTGACAAAAATATTGAGCAACAATGTTAATGAGTCAGAAGGAATTTTGAGTGGCATTTGTCAAATTACTTTTTTGGCCTATGAGTTGCGCTGCCACAACCGCAAATTGCTGCAAACTGATTTTCCGGAAAGCAAATTTTTTTACGATGAAGAGCCTTGGGAAAGGACAACGCAAATTGATTTCAACGAATTTAAAGAGGCAATTGGCCGCTTTACCGACGAAAATATAATAAAAATAATGGTTAAGCACTACGCACACGACCGCATTGAAATTTCTGGCAATGGCCTACGACTCTACCTATACAATTCCACGGNNACGGCGGCCCACTGGGCCAATGCAAAGGCCATCGGAGCAACGCAAGAGTTTCTCACGCTTGGGATAAAAAATGCAATCGATGTTGCAAGCGCATTGGCCACTACCCCGATTGATTTTCGACTGTCAATGGATGAGACGATGCCGCTGCTGCTAGATTTTAAAATTAAAGGTGGCACTAGACTGCGGACGAGGCACTGTCCGCTTTAAAGTTCAAGTAGACGATGAGCAAAATAATGACGACAATGAAGGTGCCGTTGCCAAAGTATCTTGTCCAGGAAATATGGCATTTGTCTCCGCAGAGTGACTTCAACGAGTCTAGGGTTTCGGTGCCGCTGCAGTTTGCGCAATTGCTCTGCTGGCAGCCCAGGTGCATGAGTGTAAAAAATAAAAATACTAAAAAAATAACGCAGGACAAAATATCGATGACGCGGCGGTAGCGAATGATGACGACGATGATAATGAGCGAGAAGACAACGACGTCAGTAATGTGATCGTAGAGGTCGCCAAAATTTGACTCCATGTGGTGCTCGCGGGCCAGTGAGCCGTCGCAGCAGTCGAAAAAGTAGGAGATGAAAAACAGAATTGAAAACAAGGCGATGTTGCCTCTGTAGAGGAAAAAGACGGCGAGGAGGCCGCAGATAAAGGAGTAGGTTGTGATGATATTAGGGGTGTGACCAGTTTTGTAAAAAAACGGATTAAGCGAGCAAGAGATATTGGTGAGAAAAATGTCGATTGGATTTTCGTGGATGTTTTTGATTTTGAAGCTCATTTTATTAATAAATTTTTTTATTTTTTGGTTGCTGTCTTGGTTACTGTAATAAGATCAAGGTAATTCCCATACGGGTAGATAGTATCGCGGACGCTAATTTTCCGCCGCACAAGACCAAGCGAGTAACAATTCTTCGCCAAAGCTTTGTTAACAATTTTCCGCAAAACTTCCATTTCATCGTAGGTAGACTGTGTCGGAATTAAGTTGTCGTGTAGTTTCAGCACAATATCGCCCATAGTGTGCAGATAGGTGTTTAGGATATCGTGGTTGCCCTTTGTTCGCATAATTTCGGCCTGCTGAAGCTTCAATTTCCTCAGCCAGTCTTCTACGGTAAAAGCCGGAGATTTTTCGCCGGTTTCCTCATTTACAACTGCGTCGCTCATCAAAAACTGTACCCGGTAAAGTTCTCGATTGCTCTGCAGCCGCATTTCCGGAGTAAATTCCCGCAAAGAGTACTCCATCATATGCAACAGGCTTCGCTGGATAGCACTGTTTTTGTCGACATTGCCGCGTCGGTAGTTATTGTCTCTGCCAAAAATCCTTGCTAATCTTGCNTGGGTGCCTTCGTTGCAGTGAATATCGGCGCGCCGCTCCACCTGGGTTCCGTTCTGGGCAAGCGCTTGNTGAATCTCAAAGTAGTGAGGATTATGAATTGGGCCCTCAATGATCCTTAGAGTGTTCCAGTCAAAGGCCGTGTGGCACTGCACACAAAACATTTGAGGACACCCGCTGGATCGGAAAATGGGGACGGAGCACCGAGGACAATTTTTAGTGTCTGACTTGAGCAGGCGCACCGTGTCAATGTCTTCCTGGCGGCACTGGTGATCGGCTTCCCGGATAACGTTGCAGTCTATGCACGTTGTCTTTTCACAGATCTGACACTTGTAGGCAATTGAGAGGAAGCCATTGCATGATTCGGAGGAGCACTTCTTATTAAATTGGCGTCTTGTCTTGGCATTGTTGGATTGATACATCATGATTTGGTTGCGTTCGACGTTGAGGCTATTAACAGTAGCTCGGCATTTTTCTATTTTTATGTTGATGCGCTTCAGTTTAATATTGCGCTCGGCAATCTCGGCAAATTCAGGCAAATACTGACGCTCCTGCTCCAGTTGCAGGTTGGCCAGGTGATCCCGGTACTGGGCTCTGAATCCTGACGGGAGCTGCTCCAGCAGGATTTCNATGGGAAAGACACGGCGGCACTCAGGGTTTATACAGGAGGGTTCTAGACTATTGAGAATGTACGTTTTCATGCATGGTTTGCAACATTTGTAGGCACATCCCGGGCAAGTAAACTGCCGGGTTTTACAAACGGAGCCCACACAGACTGGACATTGAATTGACGAATCCATTTTTTACAAGCTCAAACTAAAAAAAAAGTCACGAGGTGAATTCTATAAGAACGTCAAACGTATCTGGGGTTTCAATAAATTTAAAATTAAAGATGAGCATTAGTTGACTGTCTCCAAAAGACAATGCGGTAGATAGGCAAATTGGAAGGGATACACCCGGGGAAAATAAAAAGCTGTCGATTATTTGCATGTCGCTAAAGACGTAGCATTTCCCCACAATGTTTTGGTCGTAGTGTTTAAAATTAGTGATGCGAATGTTTGAGATTTCCTGGATTTCCGGGGGAAGTACAAATCGAGCTTTTCGGTTTGACCCAGTTAGAGTAACTGAATTTTTTTTGGAAATCATTTTTTTTTCTTAAACTCTCTAAAAATAATGACAGTGACACGTTTTCGCGAAAAACACACGCTGGAGGAAAGAATCTGCGAATCAACCAAAATAGGGCTTCGGCACCCCTTTAAAGTGCCGGTAATCATCGAGCCTCATAGAAATGAGCCCACGCTACTAGACAAGTTCAAATACCTGGTGCCCCAGGAGTTTACAATGGGCCAATTCCAGGTTATCTTGCGCAAAAGAACAAAGCTCGACCCAAAGCAAGCGCTCTTTGTATTTGTTAATGGCGAACAAATGGTTCCGATGACCATTTTAATGGAGGTCCTCTACCTGGAGCGCAAGGATCCCGACGGATTTCTTTACATCACCTACAGCCAAGAGAACACTTTTGGCGATTGTAGTAGCGTAGCTTATTAGCTTGATATGTAAGCAAATTTAAGTGCCATTTTTAGAATAAAAATTCTGATTGTCTCGATGCGAATCATTAGTACTAGCGCGAGCGCCGCAAACGCACCTGCTACTGCCCATTGTATTATCACGCGGGTTTTTTGCGANAGTTTNTTTTTTGAGTAATTATTTGTAATTACTGTAATTATTTTCCGCGTCAAAAAATATACGCCCNCAANTATTCCTGCCACCGGGATTGTGTAGAGAACAATCAAGGCAATCCACTTGAGAAATTTGCGGCTTTTTCTGGTTTCAATGATAGGAGCGTCTTTGTTAATCGGATCAAACCCAATATTAATGGCCATTTTTTAAATAATAAAATGAAAATTTTTAATAAAAAATTTTTAATAAAAAAAATTTATGTTTATTAGCGTAAATGTCTGCATCTTAATTGTTTTTGTTGAAATTTTGGTTTTGCTGTTCATTCATTCTTACCTGCCCACCAGCGGCAAGTGCTCTGACTTGCTCAATAAAACGTGGCTCAGAATAGACCTGCGGATTTGCTTTTGGAATGCAGCGCACATTGCCGTCTTTTTTGCACTATGCTACTTCTTTAAACCTGTTAGTTTTTGGGATCATTTGGCAATCTTTGCAATAGGCGTCTCGTGGTTTGCCCTGCAAGTGGCTGCCAATGCTGTCTGGCCGACAGCAATACTGTCTGACCTACAGTCACAGCGCTGCGAAGACGTCTCGTACTCGGACCCGATGAAGCCAAAGCCAGACGATTTTCTCTACAACCTAGCCGGGCAATTTTTGTATCTTGCGTATATGCTTCCTGTGGCTTTAAGTTAATAATTATAATTACAATAATTTTAAAAAAAAAAGAATGCCGCTTTGTCGAATCTCAGTTTCCTACGATATGCCCTGGAATAGCGGGACCTGTTTGACATCCGAAGTGGCGTCTCGGCGTAGGTCCCGAGCTACGGCTCAGCAAATGTATACTATTTTAACACAGCTGGGCTACACTCAGTTGTCGGAATTATTCTGGCTCTCTCCGGTAGACTACGAACCAAATCTTGTGTCTGCGCTGTCCTTTAAAATTTTGGCGCAGCCTGGCCTCCGTGAGTCGCTGGGCTCGCTTTTTTCTACAAAAGTTTTTGATTCGCCACTGAATCTGATTGAGACAATGGAGAGCATGGCGTCAACGCCATCCGTAAAACCCGGAACGGCGAAAACATCTACAGGAAACCTTAAAGATTTTGTACATTAAAATAAAGATGAAAAACTTGAGTACCGCAATTGCTTACTATAGTTTATTTAGGAAAAAAATATGTAAAAATCAGGCTTTAGAAGAATATGTTCCCCAAAATTGTTTCGGTGTTTTTAGCTCAATCCGACGGCCGAATGGTGGTATTCACGGCTGCATTGGTTATTGGACCAGTGACTTTCGGGAGCTTTCCCCTGCTGGAGTAATTGACCATCTACAAATGGTTTCTGCCCGGTCAGTGTACGATGACCCGCGTCGGCTAAACTTCAGTGCACTTGAAAAAGATCCCTTAACCCAAATCGAACTAGATTTTATGATGACGCCTCTATCAAAGCTTGAGCAAAAAGATTTTTTATCGTACAATAATGAGCAACTAGGGCTCATTGTTCAAACCAAAAACGGCCTTAAAAAAGCCACATATTTACCGGGAGTTTTTCCGCAAAGCATGGACTGGGAAAACATTTCGAAATCTCTNAAAAGAAAAGCAGGAATTTCTGAGCAGGAAGATGCGACTTTTTTTAGCTACCGGATAACCCAGGCAAAGCAAACGTACGCGGACCTTCTGACGGACGGAATTTTATGTTACTTAAAAGTTTTCAATGTGACACGTCGATTGCTTGACACGGCGTCACAGGCCTTAAAGTATCCGCTAGCGTACTCGGTTACCGCGGCCAATACATTAACATGGAATTCTACCGACGAGGTGCGCAATGTTTCAATGATGGTGGACATTTTGGAGTACGGAAAAAGATACCCGAAAATAATGCGCCAGTATGAGCGCGAGTTCATTGAAAATAAAATAGAGTCAGCAAAGCTAACGCTTACCAGTGTCCAGGCTCTATCATTTGTAGCAAGCTCGGAGGACTGCACTGTTTTGGGGAAAAGGTTTCAAAGCGCCGAACGAGACTTTGAAGCCCCGCAAATAGCAATAGGACTTAAAATGGCTGGGTGTAATGGAATAATTTCTACTGAAATGCTTAATGCAGTTTTTAAATTTAGTGCTGTGGATTCAATTTTTAGAATTAATTGGGTAATGAAAGCAATGGCTTGTTATCGTAAAATGTCAGGGTTGACGTCTGAGCAACAAAAAATTTTAAACCGGAAAATAGACGAAATTATACTACGAAAACAAAACGAAAATACAAACGTTCTCGCCGTAGCATTTGAGGCTTTGGGGCTTTATTACCAATTTTTTAAAGACTCTCAAGGCAACTGCTTTGTGAAGCTCTTTGAACTTTTCATGGAACTTGAGAAGCGCCAAAATAAAATTTTTTATACTTTTTTGGACGGAACGGCACGAATTGATATTACCGGTCACGTTCTTTCAGGTTTTTTGCAAATAATAAAATAATTATATATTTTTTAATGAATTTATTGATAGACATAATCGGACTTTTCCACGGCCCAGCACGACTTCTCCTGGCCAGTGAANTGGTTGCGGCCGCCAATGTACACGACCCTNCTGAAGCACTCGGGGTTTCCTAAAGAACCGGTAGCGGTTTCGTCGTCCGGTCGAAAGTAACCACCCGGTAAAGGTTCCAAGTAGCGACCGGCCTTTTTGTTTGCACTAACGAATCCGAGCGGCAGAAAGCCCTTCTTCTGGATTTCCTCGTTGAGAATTATGACCTGCAAATCCCGGGGAAAGACGGTTGCGTCGTCGCCAACTCCCCGGGTCCTAAAATCAGTAATGAACGCCCCGGCAAATTCCAAAAATTTTTCTTGGGACATTGCTGACAGACGACTTCGGTACTTTTCCGCAGTTTTTTCAATATTGAGCGGNTTNGGAGGACGCATGATGGCGGCTACTGCTTTAGCGTCGACCACACAAAGTTGCAGCTTTTCAATTTCCTCTTGGTTTTTTTGAAACCGGTTGTACAGCTCCAGGTAGTGCTCGTTAACCTGTTGCATCTCCAACTCCAGGCACTTGGTTTCCTCAATTTTTTTTTCCAACATTTCCCGGCAAATGGTTCCCTCTTTACGGCAGTCCCAGTACTGCTGCATATCGACGCTCGTCTTTACAGCGTGACAGTTCGGACAGAGCGCGCAAAGATTGCCAATGTCATTTGAGCCGCCGTGGCACAGGGCCTGGATGTGGTCGATGTGGAAAGTGGCGCCAAGGGTCTGTTGACAGGTAGAGCAACAGTAGCCCTGGGAGGCTGCGATTTGAAGACGCATTGCTGGCCTGATTGTGATTCGCGACATGCGTGTTGCTTTATTAATAGATATAAAATACTAATTTATTACTAAATAAACTGTAGACGCAATGAATACTATTTTTAATACCTCGGACGGGTCAGTGTGGTTCCGCATGTCAGCCCGAGAGCTGGCCAGCGTTCCGGTGTGGAAAGGAAATCGGGTCATTGACATGGCCCACGTTCTGCAAATTGAAGAATCAATTTTATCGATCCAGGCGCTTGACACCAGTCCATTTCGCATTGCCCAGGTGATTAACGACGAGCACAAGTTTCAGCGATTTATTATCGACGGCCAGCACCGAGCCATGGTTCTGCGCAACTATTTCTCGGCAAACCCCAGCGCCCAGGACTTTTCGTTGATTGTGGCCATGTGCACCTTTGACCAGGAAGAGGACATAATCCGCTGCTTTCGCATCCTGAACAACACCAAAGCCATCCAGTGGAAGGAAGACCCGGTGATGGTGGCTAATGTTTACATCCAGGCTCTCGTGCAGGAATTCAACCGGGACCGGCGAAGACCAGTATTGCGTGGCGGAAGGACCGTGAAACCTTTTCTGTCCATCGATAAACTTCGGGAGTGCATCGTAGCCAAACACCTGCACGAGTGGATCAGAACGCCAGAAGAGTTTGTTGAACTTGCGCGCCGCCGAAACTCAGAGATGCTAGTCACTCTAAAGAGCCGCACGCAGATCGACGACTCACAGGCCCGAGCCATGCTCTACAACTTTGGGCTGGGGCTTGATGCGACTTTTTCTTGGATTTCCTAGAGGAGTTCGTCGGACGCTTCAGGCGGCTTGAGACCTGAGGACGTGGGACCGGAGAGTCGTAGCTTGGCGGCGTCAAATTCATTAGCCGGGGTAAGAATTTTGGGGGTTCTGGAGGATCCGGTGTCGGTGCTTGGTTGGCGCCTCCAATTTTTTAGAGCCAACCCCAGTATAGTTACTGATATTGTAAGGTTAAGACCAAGCAATGCAATAACGTAGGCTTGATTATTAAATAAAGAACCGTCCATTTTTTTTAATTAATAAATATGAAATATCAAAAAAAAAATTAAACTTTAAGTTTAATTTAATTATTTAAAAAAAAATGAATAATCAATATGTGCTAAATACCCAGTACGTGATTGACGCCGAAAACAGGTGTGTGCCCTTCAACGTCTACAGCCCGATGACTGACTCATTCATTTACGGCACGATTCAGGCCTGTGAAAACGATGCCTCAATTAGAAGAAGCAGTGGGAACAACGAGCCCATCATTGATTTGATAAACGATGGCGGCTTCATACGGGGAGTTGGCGACATGGACAATAACAACCTAGGCTACGGCAATGCAAATTACATGGACCTCAGCCAGGGCTATTTGTAATACGGCTCCTACGGATAGCCCAGACAATCAGGATAAAAATTGCAAGGCCAAGCATTATGTACCAAAAATTACAGAAAATAGCATTATAAATAGTAGAGTCTATGGAATGCCAGGATTTTCCGGTGAGTTGGCGCATCATGGTTCCGTGTTTGTCGCACGAGTCAATATTACAGATCGAGCAAGGAGACAGGAGTTTTGTTGGGAGAGTCCCGTATACGCCATTGGACTTTGCCACTGATTTACTGAGCGCAATCGGTCCGGTACTGTTCATTACCTCCAAATGTTTTCCAATAATCCAGGGCTTGGTTGGCTTCTTGATTTGCTCGATGTACTTGTCCCACACTAAAGCGCCGGGCTTTGACGCCATAACTGAATTAGTTAAAACTGAATGAAAGATGTCTTGGTTTGGCGATGGAAGAAAAAAAGCATCGACATCAGCAGTAAAAAGACTATCCAATGGCTCTAAAATTTCAAAATCCATGTCAAGGTAGAGCCCACCATGCTTTTTGAGCCATAGTGGCCGAATCGCATCGGCGCGCTGAATATCGTGCTGAAAATTTTTGTAAATTTTTAGGAAATCCGGATACTCTTGAGTAATAAATTCTGTTATTTCGGGTTCCTTAAGCAATTTGTACTCCCAGCCGTGTGCAACCATATGGCGCTCAATTGACTCGAGGCTAGTCTTATAGTAATCTGGAATATTGGCGTCGTCGCCAACCCAGACTTGTATTATTTTTTTCGGTATGCTTACCATAAATCTAAGAAATTTTAATTTAATAAAAAATTTTTTATTATTTTTTTTTATATTTTTTTATTACGCGCTGCAGGATTCACAGCTGGGGCCCGCCGCACCCGGATCCAGTGTAAACTTTATTGAGCCGCCACGCTGCTTCGATCTCACATAGTAGGTTGCAGTCTTTAGCCCGTTCCGCCAGGCATGAAACAGGTACGAGGGCAGCTTTGCGCTGGCGTCGTGCGTGAAAAAGACATTGAGACTCATGCTCTGGTCAATGTAGGGCGCCCGGGCAATTGCATGCTCCAGTAGTTCGCGCTGCGGTATTTCGTAGGCCGTGCGCAATAATTTTTTAACCGCAGCAGGAACCCTGGGTGCATTTTGGATTGAGCCGCCATTTTCCTTGATGTTTGCAATGACTTCGGCAGTGAGAAGCCCGTTCTTCTGCAGAAGCGATGATACTCGCTCGTTGATGCATATAAAATTCCCGGAAATTTCGCGCATCACATACAGTACATTTTCAAGGGGCTCAAAGGACTCGGTGTTCCCAGTTAAATGGGCAGTCGAAGCAGTCGGCATCTGGGCAATGAGCTGCGAATTGTGCAAGCCGTAGTGGTTAATTTGTTCGCGCAAATCCCCGAGAAAGCTCTCCGGCATTCCCGGCAGCCGTACCAGGGCATCGGCTTTGAGAAACCCGTCGCAATGCAGGCTCGTGTTTTTGCACCAAGGCGAGTCTTCCCAGAAATGGTAGGGACCGTACCGCTTTGCCATTGACGATGACTTTTTGAGGGACATGAAATGCAGCGCCGCGTAAATTGTGGCGTCAAAGCGTTTTGCCAAGTCAGTGCCAAACGAGAGCCCCATTGAAATCATTACGTCTGCAAGACCCTGAATTCCAATTCCAATAGGCCGCAAATCAAGGCTTGCATTTTTGGCTTCCGGTAGCGGATAATTTGTGCGGTCAATGACATTGTTCAGGAATTTGACGCACATCGCAATTGTCTCGTAAAAGTCCCGCCAAGCAAAGGGGCAGTCCGGGTGGTCTGCGTCAAACAAATTTGCAGCATGAATGCTTGCGGTGGCGTCGTTCACAATAAATTTAGAGAGACAGATTGAGGCGAGATTGCAGACGGCCGTGTACTTTTCGTCGCAGTAGAGTGCGATTTCTACGCAGAGGTTTAGGTTCGTCAGTGTTCCCAAGTGGTTCTGGTTACTGTGGCGGTTCACACTGTCCTTGAAAATAACACAGGGCTCGCCCGTCCAGTGCTGATAGTACACGATGCTCTGCATTAAGGACGCGGCAGGAACCTGGGACTGGAAGAGGCCCTCTGACTCGGCCTTGGTGTAAATGGCTTCAAATTCAGCGCCCCAAGTAGTCACCAGCTCCGGGACAACATCTGGGGAAAAGAGCGACCACATCACTCGAGGCTCGCCTCTTGCCTTGGCTTGGTAGTCCTTTTCGGCGCGCTGCATGAACAGGTCGCATAGGTAAGCCGTGAGGTGAACGTTGAAGAGGCGCTTGTCATCCTGGCGTCCTGGCGCTCGTAGCCCAATAATTTCCTCAAACTCAGGGTGCCATGGCTCGATTGAGACATTGACAACGCCAGGCCGCCTGTTTCCGCCTTGGTCGACGTAGCGGCCAGTTGCGTCAAATAGCTTTAGCAGCGGTACAACGCCATTGGAAGTGCCGCCGCTCGAGTTAATGGGTCGTCCCGCCGATCGTATCCGCGAAACGTTGCACCCAATCCCACCGGCTCCTTTCATCATAAGGCCAAACCTTGTATTGGTATCCAGGATGGAGCGAAGACTGTCGCGGGGACCGCCTACTAAAAAGCAAGACGATAGCTGTCCAACCTTAGTTCCTGCGTGAAAAATCATTGGCGATGCAGCTGAAATTTTTTGCGAAGCAAAGGCTCGGTAAAACTTTTCGATATTGCTTAAAGAGTTGTGGCGATTCATAAAAAGCGCGGTAGCGATGCGCAGGTACATGTACTGAGGCCGTTCCAGAATTCTGGGTTCATTTGAGGACTCTGATTTTTGGCGCAGCAAATACTGGCGATGCATCTTGGTTGCTGCTTGATAGGTGTAGTTGTCGTCATAGCCATGGTAAACCATAGCATCAAGCTTAACGGAATTATCCTTGACAAAATCCCGGTACTTATCATCGAGAAGGCTGGGATTTAGCAGGGCTATTTTTTCAACGCTTTGGCTAAATGTATTTTCGGTAGTCAAGTAAACCTCAAGCAAAAGAATCCTGGCGGCTACGTAAGTGTACTCAAAATTAACTTCAATCAGATTGGCACACGTCTCAGCCAAAAGCTTATCAACGGCGCTCGCGGCAGGCTGAGATAAATTTCCCAGCTGGCTGGCGACAATTTGCACCGGAAGGTTTTTGAAATCGGCGTTAGTCTTGTAGTCGCCATTGCAAAAGACCTCAATCCTCTCTTGTAAAAATGATTGCATTCACTTTTTTATTTTTATAAAATTATTGTCTAATTATTTATTTTCCGTGAGCTGATCAAACGCTCTGCTAGCGCTTCTTTTGTCCCGGACTTTTGCAGTCCCGCGGCTGTGCACATTTCAATCAGCTGGTTTCTTGTAAATTTTGCCGCCATCTGCTCTGTTTCTTTTTTTGGCGACTCTGCTGCGCTTACGCTTTTTGGTTTATTTTCGGCGCAAACGCTTACATTTTCGGGAACTGATTCTGTAGGAATGCTTACGCTTTTGGATTCTGTAGGAATGCTTACGCTCATGACGCTTGCGCTCTTGGATTCTGTAGGAATGCTTACGCTCATGGCGCTTGTGCTCTTGGATTCTGTAGGAATGCTCTCGCTCTCGGTGGCTACTCTCTCGGGGGCTAATTCTGTAGGAATGCTTATTCTCTCGGTGGCTACGCTCTCGGGGGCTAATTCTGTAGGAATGCTCTCGCTCTCGGAAGCTAATTCTGTAGGAATGCTCTCGCTCTCGGGGGCTAATTCTGTAGGAATGCTCTCGTTCTTAGGGGCTACGCTCTCGGTGGCTAATTCTGTAGGAATGCTTACGCTCTCAGGGGCTTCGCTCTCGGGGGCGCTCTCGGGGGCTATTTCTGTAGGAATACTCTCGCTCATGGCGCTTGCGCTCTTGGATTCTGTAGGAATTCTCTCGTTCATGGCGCTTGCGCTCTTGGATTCTGTAGGAATGCTTTCGCTCTCTAATTCTGCGGATATATTAATTTTCTCCAATATTTCAGAAGCGTTTACGCTTTCTAATATTACGGGAGCGCTTACGCTTTCTGGTTCGCTTTCAGCGCAGTCGCCCAAGCTATCTAATTTTACGAATTCCGTAGGAATGTTAACGTTTTCAGGAGCTTCTAATATTTCAGCAACAATTGCTTTATCCAAAGCTTTTACCAAAGAATTTTTAGTTTTTTTTTCAAGCTTTTTATTTTGTAGCACCAGAGCTTGAGAATCAGTTGGGCTTGAGTTTGGTACTGTAGTAATTGTGAATTTTGATGGAATGATTTGCGGAAAAAAACCCGTTATTATGGTTTTCATTTTTTTTTAATTTTATTTTTTTGTTTTTTCTCTTAATTATTCATTTTGAAAATTAAACACGTAAAGCAACAATATATTTAATTTTTTTTAAACACAAGCCGCAAAAGATGTCTTTTTCTTATTTTTCTGTCGATTGTTCTGGTACTTTTTGTGATGTCAATATTCCGCTAATTTGTAAATTTGAGGAAGCTCGAGATCTTATTTCCTCTGCTGCTGCTGAATTTTTAAATAAGCCTTTTTATATTTTTCTGGACAATGCGCCTTTTCAAAATTTTTGCGAAACTACTAACATTGTTGAAATCTTGACCGCTATTAAAAAAATTACTGTTGTTGGCGAACCCAAGGCCATTTGCATGGGCTGTGGCTCAAAATACAGCGGAAATTCACAGTATTGTTCAACTGCTTGTATGTTGCGCGATGATGGTAATGATGATTTGCAAGAAATTTTTTTTTGTCCTGGCTGCGGCGTTGAATACAATGGAAACTCACAATTCTGTTCCCGGCAATGTATGTTTGTAAACAGTTGATTTCTAAATAAAAAAATTAGTACAATAAATTTTAATGCTTTTTTTTTATATTTTATTTTATTGAAGTCAAAGCTTTAGCTTTAGTATTTTTTTTTTGTTACTTAAAAAATTTATTTTAAATTTTTTATTTGCCAGTACTGTTCAAATGTTAAATTTTTTTCTTCAAGCATTTGCATCATTTTCATTTCCAAACTAGCCTTTATTTTCTTCATTTTTATTTCCGCATTAGCCTCTATTTTCCTTATCTTTATTTCCATTCGCCTCATGTCTATATCAGCGTCCGCGCGCGGCAAAGCGCATCTATTCATCTTTTTTAGCATGCGCTCTAAATCGTCGACGCTTTCCAGCAAAATTATTTCGCGCTGGGTGCCATACTCCGCGATAATTTTTTTTTTTTTGACGTAGGCATGCAATTGGTCTTCGGACGCAACTCCGTTGTTGCTTTTAACTATCCAGACTAGGTCAAGCGTCGGATATACGCCTGGTCGCCTGTGCGCTTCAATGCGTTGTTTTAGATTCTTTGTGTGGCCATACTTAAATTTTGTTTCGTCAATACGCGCCAAGTAGAGCACGTTGTCGCCCTCCTTATATGTAGCAATTCTGGGCGCCGTCGTATTCACCTGAAATTGAATGGCCGCCTCCAGGTCCTCGCGCGTTTTAATCGCCGTTAAAGCTTCCTTCGCTGCTTGCGATATTTGCTTGTCTTCTTCCATTACAACAATCCTCTGCTCCAGTTCATTTCTTTGCAATATAATTTCCTGACAGCGTTCTCTTTCTGCGCTTAAATCAGCAGACGCCCTATCTTGTCCTTCTTGCATTCTGCGCCTCCAGACGTCCTCCAGCTGCTGCACGTTCATCTCGTTGCCGAGCTCCACGCGACCGGTCAGCAGAAGCTCTCCAATCCATTTGGAAAATTGAACCTGGACTTCTGTTGAAAGCCAATAGGCCAGGTGCAGCGCAACAAGAAAATGGACAGTTGTGTCTTGTGATAAGCCACGACCACTTTGATTTCTTTGTACGAGTTTGGATATGCAGATGTGAATATCCAAACTCAGTCCTTGTAAATAATCTTCTGTAGAATCTAGTCGTCGATAATTTCCAAACAACTTGCCAGCAGCTCGGCACATCTGTGTAGCATTTACCATGAAAGTAACTGGGTCGACCTCGATCACAAGGCCATTGAGCACAAGAGTTTTGGTAGGTACGACACGGCGGACGCCATTAACATTTGGCAAATGCGCAGACGGAGGGGCAATTGCATTAGTGCTTGTGCTATCGGCTGCATTGGCTTGTAGTTCTTCGATTTGTGTTGACAATGCGGCGTTTTCAATACGAAGCTCATCGTTCCGCATGTAAAATCGTAGCTTAACATCTTGTGATAACCAACTGGCTAAATCGTAGGCAATAAGACGATGAACCATAGTACCCGAATGGTCTCCGCCTCGATTAACCTTGATTAAATCCGTTATGTTATTTTGCATAACGGAACTCAAAGCTTTTAAATACTCATTTGTTGACTTTTGTCGGTGATAATCTCCAAAAAGCCTGCCAGCAGCCTGACACATTTGCGTCGCATTTACCATGAAAGTGTCCGGGTCGACCTCGATCACAAGGCCATTGAGCACAAAGGGCTCGTGGACGCCATTAAAAATAACAGTGGGAACCGGCGCGGCATCAACCTCCTGCGCTAGTGCTTGTTCCATTAGTTGCTCGTCCTCTTGCATTGGCACTTGCGCCATCGGCTGCTGCGCTTGTGCTTGTACCATAAGTACCGGCGCGGCATTGGCAATCGGCTGCTGCGCTTGTGCTTGTACCATAGGCACCGGCGCGGCATCGGCCATCGGCTGCTGCGCTTGTGCTTGTACCATAGGCACCGGCACGGCATCGGCCATTGGTTGCTGCGCTTGTGCTTGTACCATAGGCACCAGCACTGCATCTTGCGTTTGCGCCATTGGCTGCTCGATGCGAGGACGTTTCCGGGACAAGATTTTAGGGCTTACTTTAATAAAATCGTCCATTGAAAGCACTGGGCCATCGTTATTATCAGCAATAATTATTCCTGCATTTTTTCCATGAATGATAATTTGTTTTTTTAAAGTATCAATATCGTGATAGCGCCTCTTGTATCCATAGCAAGTCGTCGGCGCCATTGTTAACCAGTGCTCTAGGCATGTAGGCATTTTCTTAAAACACTACAGATTACTGCAATAAGTTTAGGTATTTTATTTTTATTTCTTAAGGCATTTCTAAAAAAAGTTAAGTAATTTCTACAAACTTCCTAGGGACGCATACTATAAATTAAAAAAAAACCAATTTTATTACAGTTTGCGCGAAAAAGAATAAGAAAAAGAAGAAGAAGACTCAAAAGTCCAGCCAATTTCAGGGCAGATTTTGGCGAAAGTTTCATCCTGCTTAGCGATTTTAATTGGGTCCTTTAGGAGACGAAACAGCACAAAGAATTCCGGCGTTTTTTCAATTCTGCAAAACTGCCATCCGCAGTAAGCGTACGACATAAAATGTTTCCTGGATGCCGGCTTGTGGCGCTCGTAGGGGTCAGTAAGCATCAAAAAATTGGAGCAAAACTTATTTTCCAGCTGGAGAGACATCTGAATAAGCGGAGTCTTTCCGAAGCGGCTCTCCAGTAGCGCCATGTACTTGATGTATTTGCGTTTCCCCAGGAAAACAAGCATTTTAGTGATGACGTCGACTGAGATGTCGCTGGGCATTAAGTTGCGAGTTTCCAAGTAGTCCTGCATTGCCGGGTAGTCCAGTTCTAGCTTGGCATTAATTTTTTTACCCTGAAGCAAGTGCAAGTAGTCCCGGAAATTTGAAACTTTTTTGGTAGACTGGGCAGTTGAGTCAGCGTCGTCGATGTTATTGATGCCGACGTAAGGAACCCGATCAGAATGAGCCTCGGTTGTGCCGCAATTTTTGCACACAAGAAACCCGTCTTCGTTTCGAATAAACATGGGAATCTCGCAGCGCTGGCAAATCATAGTGTTGCACTGCTGGACCGGCGGAAGAGTAGTGCCACAAAACCTGCCCTTAAAATCTGAGATAATGGAAAGCTTTTCTTCGTCACTGGGTCCAGTGGGGCCCGGGTTTTGGTAGCGGACAATGTAGCGAATTCCTATTTCGCGACCCTGTTGTACAACCGGCGAAGACTCCAAAGACTCCAGTTTTTTTAAGAGCTGGGTTTTACTTGCAAGATAAGAGTTTTCAAGCTTTGTTTTTTGAAAAGAAGCCAGCTGCTGCAACCGTGACTTGGAGAGCTTGTCGGCATAGTGACTCTCCAACAGAGCCAATTGGGTGCGGATTTCACTGGCTTTTTTTTCCTCGGAAACCATGAGAGCCCGGATGTACTGCTGGACAACATCGATAAAGGCGCTGCACGTTGGCACGGAGACTCCTCGGCATTCCGACTCGCGGTTAATTTTTAAGTCAGTGCGAAAGCGTTTGGCGGGATTTGGTTTTTCTTTTTCGATGCAATCGCCTGCAATGACCAACGGGCGTTTTAGCGGGACAGCAGTTTTAATGGGCCTGGATTTATTGGACGAGAGCACGATGTTTTCAAAAACCTTAGTGTCGCAATAACTCTGGATATTGAAGCACTTGCGCGAAGCTCCGGTCATTACGCGTTACTGTGTACAAAATTATTGTTTTTTTTTAATTTTAATGTTATTTAAATTAAAATACAGTTTTTTAATATAAAACAAATGCTTGCCTCAAAAAGCACAATTTTATATGGATTTGTGCTCATTGTGATCATAGTGGCCCTGTCAATCCTGGTTCTTCGGCTCTTTCGGATGCAGCAGCGCGTTGCCGTTCTAGAGGGCGCTGTGCTTGCCGAAAAGCAACGCGCCTGGCTACTGGCAAAGAAGCAACAGACAGAAACGCCCCAGCGAAGCACCCGCGACATTGTACTAGATGTGCTGATGGAGATTGAGACCATCAAAGAGACAGGAAAGGTTCCTGACCAAGCGGAAGCTGTTTGCGAAGCGGAAGCCGAGGAAAGCCAATGTTTCGAAGACGCAGATGAAGCGGAATTTGAAGAAGTGCTGGTGGAGCCAGCTACAGCTTCAGAATCTGAAGATCCCAGGATGCGACCCTTTTCTATTTTTACGAGTTTGTTTGGAAGCGGAGGTGGCGCGAGCCCGATGCAACGACCAAAAGCCCAGATTGTGGAAATAATTGAGGAATAAAAAAAAATAAATTAAAATTTGATATTTTTTAACATTTTTATTTTAATAAAATGGCAGAAAATTCTGACTTCAATCCCCCGTGGAAAGACAAAAAGCCTACGGACATTTCCTGGCAGGACTGGAATCGCCTCACCGAAGCCTACTGGATCTACACAAATACCTACTTCCGCCACACCGAAGTAACAAAAAATTTTTTACACCCCGCCAATGTAGCCATGATTGTGCAGATGATCAATGTATCGCTGCGACAAATCACCGAAGAGCCCACTTACGAAATGAGCGAGTTCTACGACGGTAACCTGGCGATGTCGCTTTCCGAAGTGGCCTATGGAAATTCAGCGTACGCCAACACCGGCAGCCCGGAGAATTTTGGGACTTCGGTAGATGCCTTGTCCGGTAAATTCATTGACATGTGGATTACGGACCTGTGGATTGGTTGGCGCGAGAAACAACGCTACCAGCAGTACATGATTGAAGACAATCGGCTAAAGCAATTTCCCTACCCAGAACAAGAGGAACACTCAAAAAATTCAGTTGCTTATAATACCGGCGACTACATTGTGTCAAGTCCCTGGAACAACGGGCACGCCGATTTTCTAAAACGCTACCGCCATCCCTGTACAAATATGCCGGATATCAAAGAGTGTCCGGACAAAGCCGAGCTGTCTTATTTTTTCGATCAAGTTTTTGCTAAGCGCTGTTAAAAAATTTTTTTTCAGTATTTAATTTATTTAATATTTAATATCCGCTTGGAAGCTGGCTAAGAGGAGTGGAATAAAGACCCGATTCGGAATTAACCATACCGTTGTGGCTAAGCCCAAGGGGAACGAAATTTCCAGCACTCATAGAGCTCTGAGCCTGGGCAAATGCCGCGTGAGAATTGGGCTGCTGCTGAATTGCGGCCTGCATTTTATTCTGAGTAGGTAGAAACCCGAATTGACTTGCACCTAGTGCTCGCTCAATACCTCCGCCCTGGGCAGGGTCACATCGGCTAAAGGGTGCGTATGCGTTGTCAATATTTACATCGGCACAGCCTCTGAAAATAGAAGTAGAATTAACCGCAGGTCCAAAACCGTTCATATTTTTTTCTTTTTTTATTAATCACAAAAAAATTTTTCATAATTTGTTTTTGCCGGAGCCAAAACTACGTGTCGATAATACAGCATTGGTCGTTGAATTTCCAGAAGTGACCCAACAGGAAAATTGTAGTAGCGCACCACTGGATCAGTCACAAAAATTGCCGGAAACTTGTCTTTAGTGCAACGATATTGGGAAATAATTTCAGACTCTTCGGCTACCGAAAGGCACCGGTGCGCCGGAACCAGCCGGTGCTTGGAAACATTTACATAGAGCTGATAAAAGTGCTTGAGTTCCAGCTCATATTTTTGAAGTTTAAAAAAATCATCGCGCAGCGTTGCAGTCACCTTGTCCTGAAACAACACAAGCACATGGCCGACGTTGTGGCGCAGCGTCTCAATGTGCTGGAGCGCCGGACTTGTAAAATTACCAGCAAGGCACACAAAAATAGAGAGTTTGCACTCATTGGTGCAAAACCGACACAGGGAATCATTTGCTATTGGGCGCGATGCACTCGCCAGCAGTATAACCAAAGACTTTGCATTACAGTACTGGAGGTGAAGGGTTTCAATGTTGGAGCTGGTCTGGATATTAGTCCAAGCCCGATCAGCAAGCATTTCCATTAAGACTTGAAAGCATTGGCGCCACACCGATAAAATAACCGGGACTTTCGACTTTGTTGTGCTCATGGTTAAAAAAAAATGATGAAAATAATTGTTTTATAACGAAAAACACAAATGGCCCGGATCAGTAATGAACAGCTTCTATTGATTTTTCGGGCAATCTACAGCGACCTTCAAAATTTTGAGCACGACAACGAAAACGACGACGACGACGACGACCAACAATCAACGATCGATGACTTTGATAGCCAGGAAATAAACCAAGCCATTGCCAACTCAATTGAAACAATGCCCGAATTTTCCTTTGCAGTTGACCCAACACTGCCAGAAGTGGAGTTTGAGTCACACACTGTTTTTTCCATCGAAGAGTCGGAGGAAATATGTCCAATTTGCAAAGACGCGCTGGGCCAGGCAAGTACCGCTGTCACTACAAAGTGCAATCATACCTTCCACAGGGAGTGCATAGAAACCTGGGCAAAAAACGTTCAAAAGTGTCCCATTTGTCGGACTAATTTTCAATAAAAAATAAAACTTTAATATTTATTTGCGCATTTGCTGCAGCTGCTCGCGTAATTGCGGTATACTCTGGGGGTCAAATCCCAGGTAGGAACCTTCCTGGACTTTGCGCTCAATGCGCTCGTCCGCCATTCTCTCCCGATCCGCAGTGGACCGCAAATCAGGCCTAGAGTTATGTTTCAGTAGGATTTCATTGAGCAGGGCCTTGGCATGGCTTTCCGGCATAAGGCCCTCGTTAACAGCAGCCCGAAATTTTAGCATCTGACGCATCACATCTAGGTCTCGGTCGGTAGTGCTGTGTGACAGGAGGTTGTCAAAAAACCTGGGATGTTCCGCAGCAAACGTTTCCACCGCAGGATTTTCGTTGCGCAATTTTCTTTTAAACTGCGCCACAGAAAACCCCGGTTCAGCACTATTTTTTTCAATGTAGCGCTCGCGGATCCAAGTCATCATCTCGGCAACACTACCGGGGCTCATGTTTTTTTCCGGAGCAACGGTGTCGGTCACATACTCATAGTAGACTTTTTTTTCTGGTTCGGCTTCGTTACTTGCTTCCTCGTTGATTTCGTCTTTGCTCAAAAAAACTACTTTGCTGTCCATTTTTATTTAAAGTTTNAAAGCCTATTATTTTTTAATGGCATCAAAATCTCGCTCCTAGACACAATGCCAGCATCCTCAAATGTCCACCTAACTTGTTCGTAGTCAAAATTTAGCAGGAAAGCATTTGGGTAGATGACGGAAAGCCGGGAGTGGTCGGCATTCAGGGTGAGATCCATTGGGTCGTACAGGTCCGTAATCGAGTAGCAGCGCGGCGAGAACTGCACCGGGGCGCCAGAGAAGCCATTGGAGCTTCTCGAGATGATGTTCCACTCGGGACTCATGCTATTACTGAGCCTATCCAGCTTGGGCCGGTAGACGACCTCACTCGAGGTATCGTGGTAGCTCAGAGGTCCTTCGCGACTTCTTGGGGCGAGATAGCGCACTCCCGAGCGGACACCCGGCTCCAGCGTCTGCAGGTAAAAGATGTCGTCAATGCAGAGGTTCCCGGGACCGGCCTGGCGTTGCANCANNAAAGGAATTTTTTCGGCCGGGTCTGCGGTGATGGACGGATGTTCGAAAATTTCAAACAATTCGCCCGAAAGATTTAGGTATTCGCCGTTGGCGTTGAGTGGCGCAAATGCCAGTGCCCACAGTTTTTCGG
>JGI25920J50251_10000122_pt1 | contig 23252 bp, 19 predicted proteins | sample LauGreBMM110DCMD_2_FD_50251 | JGI IMG/M metagenome (IMG submission 50251) | reverse complement strand
GGGGTGACGGGATCAGGTAAGACCTTTACCATTGCGAATGTTATTCAACAAACGCAACGGCCAACGCTTGTCCTGAGCCACAACAAGACCNTGGCTGCCCAGCTTTATGGGGAGTTCAAACAGTTTTTTCCCGACAATGCGGTCGAATATTTCATTTCCTACTACGACTACTACCAGCCTGAGGCTTTTATTCCAAGTTCGGGTACCTACATCGAAAAGGACCTTAGCATCAACGAGGAAATTGAAAAACTTCGGCTTAGCGCCACCTCTTCCCTGCTTTCAGGAAGGAGAGACGTGATTGTGGTTGCTTCGGTGTCCTGTATTTACGGCATAGGAAATCCTGAGGAATTCAGCAAGAATATCTTGCGCTTGCAGGAAGGTGACCGCATTCCTAGAAATCAATTGCTCTTCAAATTAGTCGACATCTTGTATAGCCGCACGCAGCAGGAGCTTACCAGGGGTACCTTTCGGGTCAAAGGAGATACGGTAGACGTGTATGTCGCCTATGCGGACTTTGGCTACCGGATTATTTTCTGGGGAGATGAAATCGAAGCTATCCAACGCATTGACCCGGAAACTGGCAAGAAGTTTTCTGACGAAAAAATCATTTCTATTTTCCCTGCCAACTTATTCGTCACTGGTAAGGATACCATTGACACGGCCATTCATGAGATTCAAGATGATTTGGTTGCTCAGCTCGCTTTTTTTGAGCGGGATGGGAAATATCTGGAAGCAAAGCGCCTGCAAGAGCGAACTGAATTTGACCTGGAGATGATCCGAGAGCTGGGCTACTGCTCTGGGGTAGAAAATTACTCCCGCTATTTTGATCGGCGAAAGCCCGGCACAAGGCCTTTCTGCTTGTTGGATTATTTCCCCGAAGATTACCTGTTGGTCATCGACGAGAGCCACGTTACGCTACCTCAAGTGCGGGCTATGTGGGGAGGTGACCGTGCCCGAAAAGTAAATTTAGTGGACTATGGCTTCCGTCTTCCTTCAGCCATGGATAACCGCCCGCTGAAGTTTGAAGAGTTTGAGCAGCTCAGCAACCAAATCGTCTACGTATCCGCTACTCCTGCAGACTACGAATTGACCTTGACAGAAGGGATAGTGGTGGAGCAGATCATCCGTCCTACGGGGCTTTTGGATCCTACTATAGAGGTGAGGTCAAGTTTAAACCAGCTGGATGATTTGTTGGAAGAGATCGATCAAACCATCAAGCAAGATGCTCGGGTATTGGTTACTACCTTAACCAAGCGAATGGCAGAAGAGCTTCAAAAGTATTTGGAGCGTGCGGGGGTGAAGTCACGCTACATTCACTCGGAAGTAAAAACCTTGGATCGCGTGGAAATTCTTCGAGAGCTTCGACTTGGAGTTTTTGATGTATTGGTGGGGGTTAATCTTCTTCGGGAGGGTCTGGATTTGCCAGAAGTGGCCTTGGTCGCTATTCTGGACGCCGATAAGGAGGGTTTTTTGAGGAATGAGCGCTCCCTGGTACAGACTATTGGTCGGGCGGCTCGAAACTCCGAAGGGAGGGTGATCATGTATGCAGACCAGATCACGAAGTCCATGGATGCTGCAATTGACGAAACCAAACGAAGGCGAGCGCTTCAGATTACCTACAATCTCGAGCATGACATTACCCCTACGACCATCACCAAGTCGAGGGAGAAGATCATGGGGCAAACGAAGGTGGCGGATTCCAAGAAAAATCCAAAAATGTATGCTGAGCCTATGCCGGGAGAAGCATTCTTGGTGGCAGATCCTGTGGTGCAGTATTTAAGCAAGGAAAAATTGGAGAAACTTATCCAGCAAACGCAAAAGGGAATGGAAAAAGCAGCTAAAGAATTGAACTTCATGGAGGCTGCGCAGTTGAGAGATGAGTGGATGGCTCAAAAGAAAAGATTGGAAGAATTGAACCGAGGGATTTAAACTACTCGACCCTACCATTATGACCCTTCAGGAAGTAAAAGAATTGGCCGCAAAGGGCGAAGGACTCCAAATAGAATTCAAAAAAAAGGCAGCATATCCCGAAAAAATCGTGCGAGAGGTAATTGCCTTGGCCAATACCCTGGGAGGAAACTTGTTGATTGGGGTGGACGACGATGGTACCGTCAGTGGACAGCGATTTATTGAAGAGGAAATTTTTGTGATGGATAAAGCCATCCGAACGCTAATTTTTCCTCCTTTGCAGGTGGAGGTAGCAACCGTAAAATTATCAGAGAAAAAAGGAGTAGCGGTCTTTCAAATTTCCCATAGCCCAGATAGGCCCCATTATTTGTGGGTTGAGGAAAAGAAGGTTTCCTACATCCGTGTTCAAGATCGAACCGTTCAGGCTAGCCGAGAGGTGTGGGAGCTGCTTCGAAAAAGTAGAGTTCCTAGGGATACTGTCTTTACCTACGGGAAAAAGGAAGAGGTTTTGATGAAATTTCTGGAGGAGAGGGGGCAAATAACGCTGAAAGAGTTTTCCAAGGCGGCGGGCATTCCCTTTTACATGGCTTCAAAAACCCTTGTTCGCCTTGCTGCTGCCAACGTCTTACAGTTGCATCCTCAGGAATCCGAGGATTATTTTACGCTAAAAGACTAGGAAGCGCGATGCCCGTGCGTTGGGTAAATCCAAGATTTCCTTGAAGGCCTCCCGTATGGATTAGAAGTACGCGGGAGCCTGGTTTGAAGTACTTTTTCTGCAGTAAATCCCAACAGGCGAAAGCCATTTTTCCAGTGTAGATAGGGTCTAAAGGAATTCCAAAAGCTTTCCAAAACCAATGGATGAAGGAGATCAATTCGGGGGTCCATTTGGCATAGCCTCCGTGGTGGTACTGCGTCAATATGGAAAGACTCCCTTGGGATTGAATGAGATGTGATTTAAGGAGACTCCTTATTTCCTCCTGGATGCCCTCCCCTTTCAATGCTGAAATTCCTAGCAGCTCCTGCTGGGGAAGTAGTGAATTAGCCAAGCCAGCAAAGGTGCCTCCTGTACCAATAGGCGCTGCGAGGTGGCTAAAATTGAATTTGTTACTGCTCAAGATTTCTGTGGTGCCTTGGATGGCGAAGGCATTGGTTCCCCCCTCGGGGATCATGTAAAACTCTCCAAACTCTTGCTGGAGTTGTTCTAAAAATTTGGAATTGGTTTTATTTCTGTAAAGTTCTCTAGAAATGCCTTTTAGCACCATACCAACTGCCTTTGCATGGCCCAAGGTAGGGTTTTGGCTGTCCAAAAGTTCTCCTCGAATGATTCCAATAGAATTTAGGCCGACTATTTTTGCAGCAGTGGCAGTAGCGTAAATATGATTGGAATAAGCTCCACCAAAAGTCAGTACTTGTTGGTGCTTTTGCTTGAGTGCTTCGTCTAGGTTGTATTTAAGTTTAAAGAATTTATTCCCTGAAACTTTTGGGTGAACTTGATCCAAGCGCATTACTTCCATTTCTACTTCCATTTGATCGAGTAGTGGGTGCTGGAGTAGGGTGCTAGGGATGTGTTGAGGGAGAAGCATTAAAACTATTTTGACAAAGTTACGCGACATCCTCCTATTTTTGCATTATGAGTGATCAGCACCTGGAAGAAGACCTGGAAGAAGATGAGTTAGCCTTGTATGAGCACCATCACATTTTGGTGGATAAAGGACAGTCTTCGGTTCGAATAGATAAGTTTTTAACAGAAAAGATTGCGAATTCTACCCGCAATAGGGTGCAACAGACTATCGATTCGGGAGGGGTTCAGGTTAATGGGCATTCGGTAAAGTCCAATTATCGGATTAAAGCCATGGATGATATTCGGGTGCTCCTAGAGAAGCCTCCTCGAGATACGGAAGTCGTATCGGAAAATATCGCTTTGGACATTGTCTATGAGGATACTGGTCTATTGGTTGTCAATAAGCCTCCAGGAATGGTCGTTCATCCGGCTCATGGCAACTGGTCAGGAACTTTAGTGAATGGATTGGTCTATCATTTTGAGCATTTGCCTGAAATGAAAGGAAATGTAGGTAGGCCAGGCTTGGTCCATCGGATTGACAAGGATACGTCGGGTTTGTTGGTGATTGCCAAAACAGAAGAGACCATGGCACCTTTGGCGGCTCAATTTTTTTACCATACCATTCAGCGAACGTACTTAGCCTTAGTTTGGGGTGAGCCAGAGGCGGATGAGGGCACCATTGTAGGGCATGTTGGGCGCAGTGCTAAAGACCGAAAGGTGATGGATGTTTTTCCAGATGGGAGTCAAGGCAAGCATGCGATTACGCATTGGAAAGTCATGAAAAGGCTTCGGTATGTATCCTTGATTCAGTGCACTCTAGAAACAGGGAGAACGCATCAGATCCGTGCACACTTTAAATTTTTGGGGCACCCCTTATTCAATGACGCGATGTATGGTGGTGATAAAATCCGTAAGGGAACTCAATTCGCAAAGTACAAAAGCTTTATAAGTAATTGCTTTGACGCAATGCCAAGGCAGGCACTTCATGCGAAGAGCCTGGGATTCGTCCATCCCATTACCAAACAAAACCTCTATTTTGAAGCTCCTCTGCCAGCAGATTTTTCGACTGTCTTGCAAAAATGGGAGCAGTATGTGCAGGTAGACTGAGCAGATTTTTTCGCACCAGTGGAGGTTAAGGGTACTGGAATAATTGCCTGAAATAAAAAAAGGCATGTTTTTTTATGCCATATCCTCAAAAATCATAGCCAAAGAATGTCAAAAAATTAAACATCCATATATTTCAATCGATTTCTTTAAAAATAATGTAATTTATTAGAAGGTATATTGAAATATATGTAAAATAATTGGCTTATTTTGTACCTTTGTCTTGTTGTAGTTTTTATACCGCAACAGATTTGTAAGGCAAAAAATAATTGAGATAAGAATCAATTAAGGAAAGGAAAACAAAAACAATTCATCCTTGAAGGTTCGAGCCCTTCTCTTACAACAGGTTATTTTGGGTTTATTGTTAATTGACTAAAGCCATGAAATTATTTTCATGGTTTTTTTATTTGCCTAAATTGAACCAAGCGGAGTCATTTTTTTATTTCTTGAGATTAGGGGTCCCTTTAATTTCCAAAACGATAATTTTTCTAATTTTTTCACCCTCATAAATTATCAAATATTCAACAAAAATGCATTAAAAATAAATAAACAATAAAAAAATTAACTAAACATTAAATAAATTTTAATTAAACAACCTTTTTTATACATTTGCTTTTGTCAGCATTACGGCTGACTGAAAAAGCAGCTATACGCTTTAAATCCACCTTGTAGGGTGTTGAAATTGGCAGACAAGCCCTCCTGTCTCGGGGGTGGGGATGCCGGTCATAAAGATCGGAACGGAATAAAGCATGTTTCAAAAGTTCATGCCTAACTGCCACGTGGAGGTTCGAATCCTTCTCCTACAGCATTAAAAAAGCAGCCAATTGGCTGCTTTTTTGTTTAAGGGATATTTTGGGATTTACTAGAATTACCTTTTTAAAGCTTTTAAGTAGGTTTCTAAGTAAAAAAGGGGGCTTCTATAGAAGCCCCCTTTTTAGGTAATCCATACTTGATGGAAATTAGCTATTCATGCTAATCAAGAATTCTGCATTGTCTCGTGTACCTTTCATTCGCTGAAGCAAGAATTCCATGGACTCTTGGGAGGTCATGTCGCTCATCAGTTTACGTAAAATCCAGACGCGTTGCATTTCTTCCTTATCCATCAACAGGTCCTCTCTACGAGTTCCAGAGCTGAGTACATCAATAGCAGGATAAATTCTTCTGTTGGAGAGCTTACGGTCCAAAGCTAATTCCATGTTGCCCGTACCTTTGAATTCTTCAAAGATAACTTCGTCCATTTTAGAACCAGTTTCTACTAGGGCAGTTGCAATGATGGTCAGGGAACCACCATTCTCTACATTTCTTGCTGCACCAAAGAAGCGCTTAGGTTTGTGTAATGCATTGGCATCCACCCCACCGGAGAGGATTTTGCCTGAGCTCGGGACTACGGTATTGTGTGCTCTAGCCAATCGGGTAATGGAGTCCAGTAGGATCACTACATCGTGACCCACTTCTACCATTCGTTTTGCTTTTTCAAGTACGATGTTGGCTACTTTCACATGGCGTTCGGCCTGCTCATCAAAGGTAGACGAGATGACTTCTGCATTTACAGATCTAGCCATGTCGGTAACTTCTTCTGGTCGCTCATCAATCAATAGGATCATGAGGTGTACCTCTGGATGGTTTTGCGTAATCGCGTTTGCAATTTGCTGCAAGAGCACCGTTTTACCTGTTTTCGGTTGGGCGACGATCATTCCCCGCTGACCTTTTCCAATAGGGGCAAATAAGTCTAGGATACGGGTAGAATAGCCATCCGCCTTGGTAGATAGGTTTAAGCGTTCCTCTGGAAAAAGAGGTGTTAAGTATTCAAACGGAACACGATCTCTAATTTCGTCCGTGGTTTTTCCATTTACCGTCGCAATTTTCAGGAGGGCAAAATATTTTTCACCTTCCTTTGGAGGTCGGATAGAACCCTTAATATGGTCACCTGTCTTCAAGCCGAAGTGTTTGATCTGACTTGGAGAAACGTAGATATCGTCGGGAGAGGCGAGGTAATTGTAATCTAAGGAGCGCAAGAAGGCATAGCCATCTTGGACGATTTCCAACACTCCCTCGTTTTCAATTACGCCATCAAATTCTCTTGGATTGATGAATGGTTTTTTGCGAACATTGCCTGTTATGGTTTCTGCCGCAGGAATATACGCGTCCTCTGGGGAGTTGAAATTTTTGCGTCTCGGAAGTTCTGCCTCCACGCGGTAGTAATTTACTTCTTCCTGGTTAGGCTGCTCTGAAGCTACTTCTAGCCCTCCTTCTTGTGTGGTTACTTGGGATAGCTCCTCTTCAATAGCACGCTTACGCGGTTTAAATAATTTAGGTTCATCGGAAGAATCACCTTGGGGAGCTCTTTTCTCAGGTCTAGGTGTAAATTCTTTGACAGGCTTTACAAATGGTTTTGGTGCTCTTTCCTCTCTTGGAGCTGCTTGATTTTCTTCAGCGGCAACATCAGGGCTAACGGCTGGAATTTCAGTGACGTTTTGTCTTTTGAATTTGGGCTTGAATTCTGTGGGTTCTTCGGGACTGGTACTGGGAATTGAGTCAAAAACTTCTGGTTGTTCTTCCACCACCGAAGCGGTCTCTACCACCGATGGTTTTTTCTTAGGGAGTGCTTGTTCCGGTATGATGGCTTGTTGGTCAAGAATCGCATACACCAGTTCATCTTTTTTCAAAGTTTTGGAATTTTTCACTCCAAGTTCCTCAGCAATCTCCTTCAATTCAGATAAAAGTCTGATTCTGAGTTCTTCTATGTTGTACATAAAGAGGGGATGAAATAATTAGGATCGGTAAAATGTGGATTTGGGACCGTGAATAATTTTCTATGCTAAAAAGATCTGCAGGAAAAGTTCAAGCCAAAGTGGGCCGAATGCTTTATTCACGTATTGGATACAATATTACTTGTTGAAGTTGGATTAAACAAATTTTTCTTTTCTTCTGACGTCAAGGTATCTGTGGAATTTAGCCAATTAGCTGTCGGATGATGGGAAGTGATTTGAGTGGATGGGGAAGGGCAAGGTGTTGCGCATGAAATCCCACCAAGTGATCGAGGAGTTTTCTGCGAAGAGGAAGAGACAAATTCGATGAAGGGTGGTACGTATTGTCAAGTAGATCTTTCAGGTAAGGAAGGACGAGGTTGATTTCCTCTGGATCAAAGGGATGGTGCATGCTTTCCGCTAAAAACCCTTCCGCTAGCTCTGGGGCAAAGCCTAAATGCCGTGCATTTTCAAGTAGGAAGACGAGTGGAAAATGGGATAAATTAGTTTCGACATTATCCAAAGTAGCAATACTTTCAACCAAAAAGTCAAAGAGTTCTTCGTTTTGGGATCCCTCCAAAACGCTTCTACTGATTACCTCTGTACTAAATAGTGCCAAACTTGTTCGGGTCATTTCAAAGGGAATAAGCCGCTGGGGATGCTTGATCTTTGCTTCAGAGATTCGCTGCAATCCAGAATTTTCCTTGTCATAAACCACCAGATCGAGTAGCGTAAGAGGTTGGTAGAGCGCGATTTTACTCCCTTTACCCAAGCTCCTCACTCCATTGACTAGGTATGCTTTTAGGCCGAGTTCTCGGGTAAAAATGCGCACAACTATACTGCTATCCTTGTATTTGATATGGCTAAGTACGATCCCTGCCGTTTTTTTAAGCATATCCTTTTTGCTTAAATTGGCTCTTCATGGAAGCACTTTCTGCAACGGGCTTCGTAATTATCCTTTTCACCAAGCATCACTTTTTCTTTGGCTGCGGAGAGGCGATACGAGAAAGCTGCCAAATCCCCACATTTCATGCAGATCGCATGTACTTTGGTCACGTATTCCGCAATGGCCATGAGTTTGGGCATCGGATCAAAGGGTTTGCCTTCAAAATCCATATCAAGGCCTGCCAAGATCACGCGTTTCCCTTGGTTTGCAAGTAGCTGTACTACCCGCACAATTTCTTCATCAAAAAATTGGGCCTCATCAACTCCAACCACATCACAAGTTCCACTTAGTAAAAGGATGTCACCAGCAAAGCTTACCGGCGTAGATCGAATGCTTGTTTCGTTGTGAGACACTACATGAGTATCGTGATACCTCGTATCCACGGAGGGCTTAAAGATTTCTACGTGCTGTTTGGCAAGACGTGCTCGTGTTAATCTGCGAATTAATTCTTCCGTTTTCCCCGAAAACATAGAGCCACAGATCACTTCTATCTGCCCCTTTTGGTCTGCATATTTTCTGCCGATGGGTGAAGGTTCAATGAACATGCTTATTTGGTGTAAGTCAAATGGGGAAATTTAGATGAATCTGGTACTCGGATGGTCAATGCACCTTGGAGTAAATACGTCTGGCAGGCCAGTCGCTCATTCGGATGAAGTCTCTTTAGGGCTCTAAATTGGAGCTCTTGTGCCGTTTCTAGGCTCAAATTTTCTTGGCCCTCTAAAATAATCATTTTACAAGTGGTACATCTTCCTTTTTTACCACAAGCATGCATCCAATCTATTCCATTTTCATGAATTATTTCGATAACTTTACGTTCAATGTGTTTTGATTCAATAGCTCGATTTCCGAGATTTTGAATAGCTATTTGGACCATCCCTTTGTTTGTTTTTGAAAACAATACCTTCCTATGACCGCTCAAATTAACGGCAATTATTTAGAAAAATATGCCACATCCTTTGCAGAATTGGTTTGTGATCAATTTTTTGGCAGTAGACAATTCATCACTGGACAAGAAATCATTCAGTTGACTCCAAGTGCCCAAGTAAATTTTTTCATAATCAAGCGCTTGTTTGAGTTGTGGCAAGAAGAATTGGGCAAGTTAAAATCTAGTCCCTATTTTGATTACCGTGACATTGCAGTTCATGAGGCGCTGACGCAGTTTATGAATGTGCTCTCCCGACGAATCAAAGTGGAGCGTCACCACCTCGAAGGCATGTTGGCTGATGCGGTGCAAGATGCAATTCAAGTGGCTACAGATCCCCTTAACTTCTATCAATTAGAGTTAGAAAAAGCTCCGGCTGGAAAAATCAATGTCTACCTCAAGGAAAATAAAAAGTACTTCAAATGGAATGAAAAGCTAGTCACAGGGCTAATTGATAAAACAGGGATTGGTTTAGACTTGGAAAGCTATCAACAAGCTATTTTGGCCAACTTTCAGTCTCTTAAAATGAGCTTGGATTCTCCGCAAGAGTTACTAGCGACCCTGGGAGGCACCTTAGTTTTTGACTTAGGTACGTATTTAGGAAAAGCTGAGGATCTAATTGAAGAAAGTGAAGATGCCAAAATCCTTGAATCTGAAGAAGAGTTGCCACATTTTGAACTGGAAGAAGTAACTGAAGATGATGTTCTAATCGAACTACCTGAAGAACAGATTCAAACCCCTCAAGCAGAAAAAATTGAAACCTACTCGAAGGAGCCTTCTGGAAACGGATTAGACGCGGCTCATTTGAAGGCATTGTTTGCAACAGAAACCTATAAAGGCATGAAAGGGATCTTGGGCGAGCTGGCGGATAGCCTAGCCCTAAATCAACGCTTTATGTTTACCAAAGAATTGTTTGATGGCAATGCCGACTTGCTTCGCCATGCTTTAAAATCTGTGGATGGGCTGAGTACCTTTGAAGAGGCAGTGGATCTGATTAATGCTCGATTTGTATTTGAGCTAGGCTGGGATATCGAATCCGAAGAGGTCCGTGAATTTATGCAGCAAGTCTATCGGAAGTTTGTTCAGTAAGCTCCCTTCAAAAAAAGAGCGGTAAGAATTCCTTACCGCTCTTTTTTTGAGCCCTGTAGGCTTTTATTGTTAGCTTATTCTTCCTAGCTGGGAGGCACGGGAAGAATCTAGCTTAATGAAGATAAATAGTAAGACCGTAAAGGACCAAAGGGATGATCCTCCATAACTGAAAAAGGGGAGCGGAATCCCCACCACAGGAAAGAGGCCTACTGTCATGGAGATGTTCACTACAAAATGGAAAAGAAGGATAGAGATTACTCCATATCCATAGATTCGAGAAAATCGAGTTTTTTGTCTTTCCGCCATGATGACAAGACGATAAAGCAGGCCTGCGAATAAGCCAATCACGACCAAACTTCCTATCCAACCAAACTCTTCTCCAAGGGTACAAAAGATAAAGTCAGTGTCTTGCTCGGGGACGAAGTCAAACTTGGTTTGTGTTCCTTCAAGATATCCCTTTCCAAAAAAGCCGCCAGATCCAATGGCGATTTTTGATTGGGTGACGTTCCAGCCCACGCCGAGGGGATCAAGGTCAGGATTGAAAAGCACCATAACTCGATTTTGCTGGTGGGGAGGGAGCTTGGACACCACAAAATCAAGGGAATAGATGTAGGCAATCAGTCCAATTCCAATTAAGGAGAAGGCGAGTATGCGCTGCCAAGATTTTTTACCCAAGTAAATCAATCCTCCCACAACCAAGATGATTATTGCCGCCAGGTAAAGGTTGTTGTCTACACCCAAGGCAAGAAGTGTGATGCCGACTGATCCAATGCCCAATCCATAGTACCATTGCGGAAGACCTTCTCTGTAAAACATGATTAGCAAAGAAAAGTAGACCATGGCGTACCCGTATCGGGTTGCAACAAGATCAAGACTATTGGAATCAAAAGAACTCCAAAGGCAATGGCTTGGTAGTTTCGTTTACTCAGGTCAAAAGTTGGGCGTTCCATGACCTTGGCTAAGGCCAAGGCGGTGGCAAATTTTGCAAATTCACCTGGTTGAATGCGGAATTCCCCAATGCCAATAGATAGAATCTGTCCATTGACCTCCTTCCCGAAAATTGGGGTAACGATCAGAATGAGAAGAAAGATGAGGTAGATGACCAAGGATAGCTTTTCGAAAAAGCGGTAGTCAGCCACCATAATCAACGTAATCAGACCGATGGCTGTGCCAATCCAAACTAGCTGCTTTCCAGAGCTGATAGAAAAATCAAAGATGCTCTTTTCCACTTGACTGTCGTAAACGACTGCATAGATGTTGAACCAGCCAATGGTGACTAGTGCAAAGTAGATGGAAACTGCGATCCAGTCGACTCGATTGATTTGAACCTCGGATTCTTTCATTTAATAAATAAAATTACCTGCAATTACATACTCTTGTAGTTCAGGTCGGGAGATGGTACGTCTAATGTATTTTTCGATCATCAAGGAAGCTGTGCTGGCGGCCGCTCTTCCTCCCCAACCTGCATTTTCCACATAAACCGCGATTGCGATTTTTGGATTGTCCTTAGGTGCAAATGCTATAAAAACGGAGTGGTCTTCTCCTTGGGAGTTTTGTGCAGTCCCTGTTTTCCCAGCGATTACGAGGTCGGTCATTACTGCTCGGGCAGCAGTTCCGTAGATGGCTTCCACCATGGCATCCTGAATCAGATCAAAGTGTCGGGCATCGATACCTACCGAAATTTTTTCTTGGAATTTAGCAGGAATTTTTTTTGGATTTCCATCGATGGCTTTCACCAAATGCGGGGTATAATAATATCCTTTATTTGCAAAAATAGCGGCAAGATTGGCCATCTGGATCGGAGTTACTTGCATCTCTCCTTGACCTATGGACAGGGAATAGATGGTGGAGTATTTCCAATGCCCTGCACCATAGATGCGGTCATAGAGTTTGCTTGAGGGAATGTCACCTCCCTTTTCCCCGCTCATATCTATACCTAGGGGACCCCCTAACCCAAATTTCAAGACACTTTCTCGCCAGGCATTTAACCCAATTTCGGTGTCTTTGAAGGTATTAGAGGAAATTTCTCGGTTGATAATCTGACGAAAAGCTTGGTGGTAATAGGGATTACAAGAATTCCGAATGGCGCCAAACAAATTTACTGGGTTGGGGTGATTGTGGCAGGCCACCAAAGACTTGTTGCAGGCAAAAGTGGAATTGGGAGTTAAGACGCCTTCCTGCAGTCCAATTAAGCTCTGTACGATCTTGAAGATAGATCCAGGAGGATAAACAGCCATAATGGGTCTATTGAAAAGTGGCTTGGAGCTATCTTTATTTAGCTTGCTATACGTTTTTCCAAACTCAGCCCCAGTCAATTGATTTGGATCGTAAAATGGGGCAGATATCATGGCCAAAATCTCCCCGGTTTTAGGTTCAATTGCTACAACAGAGCCTGTTTTGCCATTCAAAAGCAATTCTCCGTAACGCTGGAGCTCTAGGTCAATGGTTGAAGTAAGGTTTTTGCCTGCAATGGAAATGGTGTCGTATTCTCCTTCTTTAAATGGTCCTTTATCTACTCCGCGGACATTGACCATTTTGTACTTCACTCCTTTTTTTCCACGCAATTCATTTTCATAGTATTTTTCTAAGCCACTTAGCCCTACATAATCTCCTTGCGAATAATACCCTACCGTATCTCTTTCAAGTTGACCTCCATTAATCTCTCCAATATACCCTAATGCGTGTGCCGCGGTAGCACTTGGATAAGACCTGACGGATCGGGTAAGAATAAATAAGCCCGGATAGTCTACCAAAAAGTCTTGAATACGTGCAAAATCCCGTGTGGAGAGCTGCTTGATTAAGGGAGAAGGCTTTACCTTGGAGTAGTTTTTTGCTGCTGTAAATCCTTCGATTAACTCTTCTTTACTGATTCGAAAGAGTTCGCAAAATTTTGTAGTGTCGCCCACATGGAATTCTCGTGGGACCACCATCAAATCAAAGATGGGGTTGTTGAATACCATCAATTTTCCCGAACGATCATAGACCAAGCCTCGGTAAGGGTGGTCGACTATTCGTTGGATAGCATTGCTTTCTGCTCTTTTTAGGAAGCTGTCATCTAGAACCTGGATCGCAAAAAGCTTGATAAGCAAGATTCCGCTTACTAAAAATATGACCAATAGGATGACGGCAGGACGTTGGTCTCTCATCAAATACCTCGTTTACGACTGAAGAACATCAACTGTACCACTAGGGTAAGCAGCAGCGTGAATAGCGCGGAAAAGAAGCTTTTACTTAGTATTCCAAAAAAGCCTCCAGTGCCCCATTGGTCTGCAATAAAAAAGAAAAGCGAATACACAAAGAGGAGAGGGAAGGCATAGCTGATGTAGCGACCAAATCCTATCTGACCAAGGCTGGGTTCTTCCGCTTCATCAANGCCNCCTGTGGGGCTTGCTGCTTTTAACCANATAGGCTTCAGAAATGCAAATAAAGTCGCTGCAGCCGTGTGCATACCAATCGTTTCAAAGAATATATCCAAGATAAAACCAATGCAAAATGCAATCAACATCAATGGAATGGTGCGAACAGTGCTTGGCAAAATCAATAGACCAAGAAGGTACAAAAACCCAAAGGCATGCCCAAAGACGGCAAGATTTCTTAGAAATAGGATCTGAACCAATCCTAAAATCAGAATCAAGGAGCCGTACGATATCAGGTTTCTAATATTCATTGGTCAAATCGGATTGGCGGTAAAGGGAATCAAGTTCTTGGAACTGGGTGTTTTCCACCAAATAGACATAGGTTAATTTAGTAAAATCAGTGCTTAATTTTACAGTAAGTGCTAAATAATTGGGATCCTTTTTGTTGACTTCTACTCTTGAAATTTGTCCAATCAGGATGCCTTCTGGAAACACCGCATTGAATCCCGAAGTGACGACTGCGTCACCTTTGCTCGCTTTGACATGCCGAGGAACATAGAGTAGCTGCACTTCAGATGCATTACCCCCGTCCCATTGTACCGAACCAAAGACCTCTGTCGATTTAATTTTGGCAGAAATGAGAAGGCTGGTATTTAGCATGGAAAATGCAACCGCATAATTTTCCGACACGGATTTGACCCTTCCTACTGCTCCTTGGGAGTTAAAAACACCCATTCCTGGCTTTATTCCGTCCTTTGATCCTTTGTTGAGGGTGAGGTAATTTTGCGAAAACCGCAAGGAGTTGGCCACTACGCGAGCACCTTTGAGTTCAAAGGTTGCTTCCAAGGCGGAATCAACAGCAAGCGGCATGCTGTCTGGCATTACTTGTAATCCTAGAAGGTCTTGCTTTAATCTCGCATTTTCTTCCACAAGTGCGGAATTGGCATCTGCGAGTGAGAAAAACTGAACCACATCTGCCTGTTTTTTGAGCGCATTGCCCACAAATTCATTCGAACTATTAAATAATGCTGCTCCCTGAGGGGAATTGTTGGCGACAATCATCCAGATCGCCAAAAATTCAAGAAATGCGAATAGTAAAAATGCTCTTACACGGTAAAGGAACTGAAGGATGCGTAGCATTCAGAAATTAGGTCATCAGAACGGTTCGGAAGTGTTGAATATTTTTTAGTGCAGTGCCCGTACCACGAACTACAGCCCTTAAAGGATCTTCTGCAATATGAATGGGGAGCTTCGTTTTTTGGTGAAGACGCTTGTCNAGACCTTTCAGCAAAGCGCCCCCTCCAGTAAGGTGAATGCCATTGTCGTAAATATCTGCTGACAATTCTGGTGGAGCGATTTCCAATGCTTTTAAGACTGCTTCCTCGATTTTGGAAACGGATTTATCCAACGCAAAAGCAATTTCAGAGTAGGATACCTTGATCACTTTTGGAATTCCGGTCATCAAATCTCTCCCTCGAATCTCGTAATCATCTGGAGCATCATCCAATTCGGTAAGCGCAGAGCCAATCGCAATTTTTACCTTCTCCGCAGAACGCTCGCCAATAAGTAAGTTGTGCTGTCTTCTCATATAGTCCAAGATATCCTTGGTAAAGGTATCTCCAGCAATNCGGATAGATTGGTCAGCTACTATTCCAGACAAGGCAATCAATGCAATTTCCGTAGTACCTCCCCCAATGTCCACGATCATGGATCCCATTGGTTTTTCAATGTCGATACCAATACCGATGGCTGCTGCGATAGGCTCGTAAATCATGTATACTTCTTTGGCACCAGCATGCTCAGCAGAGTCGCGCACCGCTCTTTTCTCTACTTCGGTGATACCAGAAGGGATACAAATTACCATTTTATGGGACTGTGGAAATAGGCCTCTTTTCTGTCCGGGGATCATTTTGATCAATCCACGTATCATTTGCTCTGCCGCATAGAAATCGGCAATCACCCCGTCTTTGAGGGGACGGATAGTTTTGATGTTTTCATGGGTTTTTTCGTGCATATTCATCGCCTCTCTTCCCACAGCCAAAACACGATTGTTTGTTTTGTCAATGGCAATGATCGATGGCTCGTCCACCACGATTTTATCTTTATGTATAATCAGGGTATTTGCAGTACCCAAATCAATGGCAATATCACTTGAGAAAAAATCAAATAGTCCCATTTTTAATTTTTTTGGCTTTAAACTCGGTTATCGACAATTAAGATAGTCCTTGCGTACTATTTTTTGCCCAAGAATCGACAAAAATATTACCTTAAATTGATAAAACAGAGAGAAAGAAGTTTTTTTGTTTTGGAAAGGNAGAATTGAAAGCTAATTGTTCTTCGCTGCCAAATTCCTTACCCAATGGATTAAATTTAGGCAAAATTTAGNAGCATTCGATGACCTATTTTGTATTTAGTTAATCTTTCTATTACTTTTGTACCGTATTCTAAATTTTCTAGAGGGGACAACAGTCCCCTCTTTCATTATCCCACCATATGAGTGACCTAAAACATGTCATCCTNGACCTAGTCCAAAAGCACCTGCCAGGTCCAGAATATTTTATTGTGGAGGTGAAGATTGAACGAGGAGTGGACAAAACCAAAATTCTTATTTTGGTAGATGCCGACCAAGGGATGACCATTGCTTCTTGCGCTTTATTGAGCAGGGCTTTGGCGGGGGAACTAGAGACTAGTGAGCTTTTGGTGGAAGCCTATACCCTTGAGGTGTCTTCACCCGGTTTGGATTATCCACTCACAGAAAAAAGGCAGTACTTAAAGAATATTGGGCGTTCGCTCAAGGTCTACCTGCTTTCTGGGGAAGAAGTGCTTGGCAAATTAAAAGAAGTCGAGGAGCAGGGGATAAAGCTAGTGGTTGTCAAAAAAGAAAAAGGAAAAAAAAGCGTGGAAGAGGAGCTTAGTATCTTCTCGAATGAAATAAAAAAATCTGTCGTACAAGTATCTTTTAACTAATTCCAATGGATGCAAAAATCTTAATTGAATCCTTCGCAGAGTTTGCGAGATCTAAAAATGTGGATCGCCCAACCATGATCCGTATTCTGGAAGATGTATTTAGAGCGATGATTCGCAAAAAGTTTGAATCGGACGAGAATTTTGATGTGACCATCAATGCCGATAAAGGAGATTTGGAAATTTTCAGAATTCGTGAAATTGTAGATGACAATTCGGAAGATATCTGGGACTTTGATAAAATCAGCCTTTCCGACGCTCAAAAAATTGAGCCTGACTTTGAAGTAGGTGAAGAGGTCTATGAAAAAATAGAACTTGAAGAATTNGGAAGACGGGCAGTTCAAATGGCTCGTCAAACCTTAATCCAACGTATCAAAGACCTTGAAAAAGATATTCTATTTAACAAATATGAGGAGCAAGTAGGAGAAATCGTTTCGGCCGAAGTATACCAGATTTTAGGGCGTGAAATTCTTTTGATAGATAACGAAGGCAATGAGTTGATTCTGCCCAAGGGGGAACAAATATCTAAGGATAGGTTTAGAAAAGGAGATTCCGTGAAATCAATAGTTCATCGTGTAGACATGATCAATGGAAATCCTAAAGTGATTTTGTCTCGTACCTCCCCCGTTTTCTTGGAAAGACTTTTTGAAAACGAGGTTCCAGAAGTTTATGATGGTTTGATCACAATTGTAAAGGTCGTACGAGAGCCAGGGGAGCGCGCCAAAGTAGCGGTGGAATCCTATGATGATCGTATTGACCCGGTAGGTGCTTGCGTAGGCATGAAAGGATCTCGAATTCATGCAGTAGTTCGTGAACTCCAGAATGAAAATATTGACGTGATTAATTTCACAGAGAATTTGGATTTGTATGTATCCCGCGCCTTGAGTCCAGCAAAAGTTTCCTCCCTATCCATTAATAAGGAGACCAAGCGAATTTCAGTGTTTTTGAAGCCAGACCAGGTTTCTTTAGCGATTGGAAAAGGAGGCTTCAACATCAAATTAGCCAGCCGATTGGTGGGCTTTGAAATCGATGTGTTCCGTGAGTTGAACGATCATGAAGAAGAAGATGTGGACTTGAATGAATTCTCAGATGAGATTGATCAGTGGATTATCGACGAACTTAAAAAGACTGGCCTAGACACTGCGAAGAGCGTGTTGGTGCTGAGTAAGGAAGATTTGATNCGCAGAACAGAGTTGGAAGAAGTCACTATCGATGAAATTTTCCGAATACTTAGAACAGAATTTGACCAATAAGGGGCTTTAACCCCGAAGATTACCCTAATTTTACTTAAGATTTCGAAAGAGGTTTTTGCTTATGTCAGAAGAAAAAATGATGCGATTAGGCCAAATAGCCAGAAAGCTCAACGTGGGTACGGCAACCATCGTTGAGTCAATGGCCAAAAAGGGCTATGAGGTGGAGAACAACCCCAATTCCAAAATCACCTTGGACCAAGTGTCCATGTTGGAAAAGGAATTCAAGTCCTCAGCCCTTGAAAAGGAAGAGGCCTCCCATCTTTCCATTGGAAAGCGTCATGAGCCTATAGCATCGGAGCAGGATCTGCCGAAGCAGGAAAAAGCCGTGGAACCTGCTCCTGCGCCTGCACCCGTACAAGAGCCGCAAACTACTCCTGCCCCTGTGGCGAAAGCTCCAGAGCCAGTGGTGGAGAAAATAACTTCAGAAGNACCAAAATTAGAAGGAATTCGTGTTTTAGGGAAAGTAGATCTTTCCAAAAAGCCAGCACCCACCCCTCCAGCCCCTCAGCCGAAACCAGCTCCAGCGCCAAAGCAAGAGGAGAAAAAGCCTGAGCCAGTTGCTCCAGTAGTTCCAAAAGCACCGGTAGCTCCCGCCCCTCCAACTACACCTACCCCTGCCCCCAAAGTAGTTGAAGCGCCAAGCCCAGTAGTGGCAGTGGTACCAGAGGAACTTATTTCCGCCAAAGCAGATTCGCTTAAAGGACTTACTGTACTCGGTAAAATTGAGCTTCCTGCAGATAGAGCTAAGAAAAAAGGAGGACCAGTAGCTTCTTCCGACGAGAGAGGGAAAGATAAAAAACGTCCTAGAAAACGTATTGATAGCAAGCCAGGTGCGCCAAATCCTGCAGGCGCAGGCCAAGCACCAGGTGCACCAAATCGTCCTCAGGAACAAAGAGGTGGAAGACCTGGACAGCCATTTAGACCTGGACAGCCACGTCCCGCAGGAGGAGCCCCGCAGCAGCGCATTCAGAAGGCGGAGCCAACGCCTAAAGAAATTCAAGATCAAATCAAGCAAACCCTCGCTAGGCTTCAAAGCAATAAGCCAGGTGGAAAAACCAAATCAAGACGTGACAAGCGTGCCGAGCGCGACCGTGAGGTAGAAAGCGATGGCGACGAATTAAAAATCTTGAAGGTGACCGAATTTATTTCGGCAAATGACCTAGCATCCCTACTGGATGTTTCGGTTAACCAAATTATATCTGCCTGCTTGTCTCTAGGAATGTTTGTGTCTATCAACCAACGCCTAGATGCAGAAGCAATCACCATCATTGCCGATGAGTTTGGCTTCGATGTCGAATTTACCAAATCCATCGAAGATGAGATGGAAGAAGAGGTACCTGATACCGAGGATGAACTTTTAGAAAGAGCGCCGATTGTCACTATCATGGGACACGTCGATCATGGTAAAACATCCTTGCTAGATTTTATTCGCATGTCAAAAGTAACTGCAGCGGAAGCTGGGGGAATTACTCAGCACATTGGGGCATACGATGTAAGGACCAAGACAGGTGATAAGATCGCCTTCCTAGATACCCCGGGTCACGAGGCCTTTACCGCAATGAGAGCACGAGGTGCTAAAATTACTGACGTAGCGATCATTGTAATTGCTGCAGATGATAGCATCATGCCTCAAACCAAAGAAGCAATCAACCATGCTCAAGTAGCAGGCGTACCGATGATCTTTGCCATTAATAAAGTGGATAAACCCAATGCTCGCCCTGAGAAAATCAAGGAAGAGCTGGCCAACATGAATTTGTTGGTGGAAGATTGGGGAGGAAAATACCAGTCTCAAGAGATTTCAGCTAAGACAGGACAAGGAATAGATGAACTTCTAGAAAAAGTGCTTCTTGAATCAGAAATCTTGGAACTGAAAGCCAATCCAGACAAAAATGCAGTCGGAACCGTAATCGAAGCTTCCTTGGATAAAGGTAGAGGTTATGTTTCTACTGTCATGGTCCAGGCAGGTACCTTGAGAATAGGAGATGTCTTGCTTGCTGGTCAGCACTATGGCCGAGTAAAAGCAATGTTTGATCACAAAGGGAACAAGCTGAAAGAAGCGGGTCCATCTACACCGGTGCAGATGTTAGGTTTGAGCGGTGCTCCACAAGCAGGAGATACCATCAAGGTATACGATACAGAACGAGAGGCAAGAGAGATTGCCAATTCCAGAGAGCAAATACAGCGCGAACAAAGTTTGCGTACCAAGAAACACATTACCTTGGATGAAATCGGTCGTCGATTGGCGATAGGAAGTTTCAAGGAGCTCAACATCATCATCAAAGGTGACGTAGACGGTTCGGTAGAAGCACTTTCGGATTCCTTGCTCAAGCTTTCCAAAGATGAAGTGAAGGTAAGTATCATCCACAAAGGGGTGGGTCAGATTTCCGAATCGGATGTCCTTCTAGCCTCAGCTTCGGATGCAATTATCATTGGATTCCAGGTTCGTCCATCTTCCAATGCGAAAAAGCTTGCAGAACAAGAAGAGATTGAGATTAGACACTACTCTATCATTTACGATGCGATCAATCAAATTAAGGATGCGATCGAAGGGATGTTGGAGCCTGAATACGAAGAGATCATCACGGGTAATATCACCGTTCGTGAGGTGTTTAAAATCACAAAAGTGGGTACCGTTGCAGGCTCCTATGTTACCGATGGCTTCATTACAAGGAAAAACAAAATTCGCATCATTCGCGATGGTATTGTNATCCATGAAGGCGAGATCGACCAATTGAAGCGATTCAAGGATGACGTTTCCGAGGTCAAAGCTGGCTACGAGTGTGGTATTTCGATCAAAAATTACAACAATATCGAAATCGACGATACCATTGAAGGATACGAAATGAAAGAAATCAAGCGTAAGAAATAAATTTTTAAACATCAAATTGAAAGGAATAGCGAAGGCTGTTCCTTTTTTTATTCCATGCTAGCAGCCATTTGTATTTTAAGCCTAGCGGCATCCATTCTTTCTAGCTTCTTGCTACTTCTGGGGCTTTTTCGCCCTGTTTTGGTGCTGTGGTTTTTGGATAGGAGTAACCGGCTAAAAGTGATTCAATTTTACGGNACGTCTACTTTCCTATTTACAGGGCTTTACTTTTTTTCGAAAATGCTCGGTTGACCAGCAATAAAAAGCGGACTTAACCGGTAAAAACTCAAAAAAAGAAAGTCTAGGAGTTGTTTTTCGGATATTTTGAATGAAATTGGTATTTCATAAGTTAGATCAAGTTGAAAAACGCAGTAGCCATAGCTCTTCTTTTTTGCTTTGCCATATTTCATTTTGGCTACTATGCCTTTTATTTCTCCGTAAATAGTTCAATTGAAGCGGGCTGGGAGGATAAAATTTACGGAGTTCAGGATCAGAATTTAAAAGAGGCAATCCTTGCTGTACCCATTCGTGCGCCTTACCTAGCCAATCAAGAAGATTTCCAAGCCACCAATACCCGTTTTGAAAAGGATGGCAANTACTTCCGCGCAATCAAGCAGCGATTTCAAAATGATACCCTCCAAATCGTCTATGTGGAAGATATGGAAAGAGGGAAATTGGATACCACCCTCAAAAAATGGATTTCTTCATTGAATGAGGAAGAGCTTCCCCAAGATCATTCTAGCAAAACTTTCGTTAAACTTTTTGCCAAAGACTATTTGCCGTCTTTGCTTGTAGAAGTTCCTGCACCAATTGGTTTCCAATTAGAAACAATACAGGAAAATGTAATTTCCTTGACCTACAAGAACCCCTCCTTCTCTATTGACGCTCCCCCTCCCCAACTAGGATAATTTTTTGTTGCCTAGATTAAATCCATCGGATTAATCTGGTTCAACCTGTTTTTCAATCCACCGTTCTAGAATTGTGCGTGCTGTACATTCCAAAATCAGGTGTGTTTGTTTTTCTACATTTTACTACACTACCTATGAAAGTCAATCAACTATTCCTTGGCTTGCTCGTTGCAAGCTTGGGATTTGTAAGGCTATCCATAGCTCAAACTCCTCTAGATGGGCTGATGATGCCAAAAGGGGAGATTTGCCTAGCGATAGTTTATGANAATACAACTTGGGACCGCTATTGGGAGGGGTCCACTATCCGAGTCAATCAAAATATCGGCACGTTCACCAAGCACATGGGGATGCCCATGCTAGTGGGAGGAATTACCGACAAGGTCAATGTAATCCTGAGTCTTCCCTATGTCAAAACAGCAGCTTCAGCGGGTCAACTGACCGGAGCGGAAGGAATTCAAGATTTTGGGATTTCGGTGAAGGCTTTGCTTCTTGAAAAATCCATAGGGAAAGGCAAATTGACTGGTTTTTCCAACCTGAGCTTGAGTACGCCAGCCTCCAATTATTTATCAGATTACATGCCCTTTAGCCTGGGATTTGGAGCCAATGAATTGGGCATCAGAGCCATAGGAAAATACGAATTGGATAAAGGCCCTTACTTCAGAGCATCGTACTCATACCTGCATAGGGGAGTTACTGAGGCGGAACGGGATTTTTATTTTGCAGATCAGGATGCCTTTTACACGGCTAAAATGGATGTGCCTAATGCTTTTCTTGGGCAAGTGACCATCGGATCTTGGATGTTCAAGAAAAAATTAAGGGTGGAGGCAAGCCTAACTGCTATCAAATCTACATCAGGTGACGATATNCGAGTTTATTCCATGCCACAGCCTACCAATAAAGTCGATTTTAATCGCGTGGAGGGATTTGCGCAATACTATTTTAAAACCAATGGGGGCTTTGGGCTCATCGCCTCTTACCAGAAGGCAATTTCTGGAAGGAATATGGGCCAATTTTCCGGCTATGGCCTAGGAATCACCTACCAATTCAAGGCCTTTTAAATTCAGACAAGATGAAAAAATATAANTATTCAATCCTACTACTCGTAATCTTCGCCTTTTTGGGAAGTTCTTGTGTGGAAGACTTGCCCACCAAATACGAATTTACAGGGTATCAATTTTCGAATTTAGACGCCAATGCAGGGCAATGGAAATTGGTGCTGCATGCTTCGAATGAACAAATACCCCTTTCCATTCCAGCTGCATCGGGATCACCTGAATTGCTCAAAGAATTGGCAGAGGCCAAAGAAATGCAAAGTAAAGCTACATCTATACAGCGGGAAGCGGTAGCCTATTGGACCAATAATCCACTGGTACGTTGGAATGAAATTGCCTTGGAATTAGCTACCAAATACAATTTGATTCCGGCTCCAAATCCGGATGGAAGCTATCCCGTACCGGATCCAGCCAACCCTTCCAAGTACCCCAAGTTTCCCTATTCGCACCCCCCTATACCAGCAGGATGCTTGCTTATTTGAGTGTGGCCCAGTACGACGGCTTGATCATGGCCTGGCATTACAAGTACAAGTTTAAGCGACAGGCCCCTTACCAACTGGATCCTCAAATCAAATC
>JGI25920J50251_10000121_pt1 | contig 23264 bp, 23 predicted proteins | sample LauGreBMM110DCMD_2_FD_50251 | JGI IMG/M metagenome (IMG submission 50251) | reverse complement strand
TGAGCTTCAAAGGCTCATGTGCTAGCCACTACACAATGGCGGAACCTGAATTATCCCTTATAACTGGTTAAATTAAAAACTTTCAATTATTCGTGCGCCCGCAGCAGGTCCAGTTGCTCTTACAACTGAGGAAACAACCCCGCTACTGCTTAATGCAACGGTTAAATCCATTGCATGCTCATCATCTGTAACCAAGAAAGCAACAGTTGGACCTGAGCCAGAGACAATTCCACCAAGTGCGCCGTAATCAACTCCAACATCTAAAACTAAGCGAAGTGCTGGCCGCAGTGAACAAGCAGCAGATTGCAACTCATTACTTAATGCTTTTCCTAAAGCTTTTGCATCCCCTGCTCTGAGAGCTTGCATTAGTGGCTCACTAACCTGTGGTGTTGCAATTGATAAACCTTCACGCAGGCGATCACACTCTTGATAAACCGATGGTGTGGATAATCCTTGTCCAGATAGGGCAAGTACCCAGTTATAACTCCCCTTTGCAAGTGCTGGAGTTATCTGATCACCTCTACCGGTGCCAATTGCTACTCCACCACAAATAGAAAATGGCACATCGGCGCCAATTTTGCTACCAACTGACTCCATTTCATCTCTAGATATGCCTAATTCAAATAAGGAATCTAATCCAACAATTACTCCTGCAGCATCAGCGCTACCACCTGCCATACCACCTGCTACTGGAATCTCTTTTTTTAATTTAATAATTAGGTCAGGAGGTAGATCATAAGTTTTAGCCATTAACTGCGCAGCCTTGATTGCTAAATTACTGTTATCTACTGGTACGCCATGTGCGGTATCGCCAGTAATAGATATTGTGATACCTGATCCAGGTAGCGCTGTTGCAACTGTTACATCATCAAATAATGAAATCGCTTGAAATACAGTAGTAACTTCATGGTAGCCATCACTACCTAATGGGCCAACTGATAATTGCAGATTTACCTTAGCTGGCACTCTGGCAACAACACCCCTAGATCTCATGGGNTTGAGCGTATTGGTTAAATAACTTACTTGTTGGAATTGTGCTTAATTAATTGCTTACCGATCTGNAAAAACTGATCAACTGATAGCGCCTCACCACGAATGGTTGGGTCAATACCGGCCGCAAGTAAGTACTCCTGAGTATTTGCCCCCAGCAGTTGAGTCAGTGCACTACGCATCATTTTTCGCCGTTTAGCAAAGGCGTGATCAATAATTGCAAAGGTGGCAAGGCGCTCACTCTCATTTCCAAGTGGGCTGTGGCGATCAAATCTAACNAGAGCGGAATCAACATTAGGCACTGGCCAAAAAACTGATCTGGCAACTGTGCCGGATAAATTTAATGATGTCCACCAATTAGCTTTAACAGTTGGACTGCCATACTGCTTATTATTTGGCGCAGCAGCTAATCGCTGAGCNACCTCACTTTGCACCATCACAACACCACGGGTAATTGTGGGAAAGTGCTCAAGAACAGTTAGTAGTACTGGAACTGAGATGTTATATGGCAAATTTGCAACTAAGACAGTTGGATTATTGGGTAACTTTGTTAAATCCATTGCATCATGATTAATTACTATTAACTTATCATCAGAAAAACCCCGCCCAGCTGCGGTGATTGGCAACTGTTTAGCTAGCCGCTCATCGATCTCAACTGCAACAACCTTCTTTGCTACCTCAAGGAGTGCAAGAGTTAATGAGCCAAGACCGGGTCCAATTTCTAATGCAATATCTTGATCACCAACCTGCGCTAACTTAACAATCTTGCGGCAGGTGTTGGCATCAACTACAAAATTTTGGCCTAACTTTTTAGTTGGTTTTAAATCAAGAGAAGCGGCAAGGGATCTAATCTCAGCAGCGCCAAGTAGATCACTCATTAAAAGCTACCAAAGATACGTTCGGCGTTCTCTGATATCGCCTGTGCTAAGTAATCAACTGACTCACCCCGCAGATCAGCAATTACCCGTAAGGTATTTGGAATCTGGGCTGGGGTATTAAGTGCGCCACGATTTGGCATTGGAGATAAAAATGGTGAATCAGTCTCAACTAGTAGCTGCTCAATTGGCACTAACACCACCGCCTGCCGCAGATTAACTGCATTTTTAAAGGTAACTGTGCCAGCAAAGGAGAGGATGTAATTATTTGCAATGCACTCATTAGCCATCACAGCATCCCCGGAGTAACAATGAAAGATTGTGTTTTCAGGAGCTCCCTCTTCAATTAATAAATCAAGTACAGCGCGGTGGGAGTCGCGATCATGTATAACTAAAGCTTTTTTGAAATCCTTTGCCATCTTTATATGACGGCGAAATGAGTACCTTTGCTTATCTTGCAATTCAGGTGGGGTGCGAAAAAAATCAAGTCCAGTCTCCCCAATTGCTCTAACTCTTGGATGTGATGCTAAATCTTCAATTATTTTTAAATCTTTTTCTAAATCATCAACTACTGGTGCCTCATTTGGGTGAAGGGCGACCGCTGCTAATACTCTGCCTGGGAAAGATTGCGCACATTTAACCGACCAAGCAGATTGCTCTGCTGAATAGCCAACCTGCACAACACGATCAACTCCAACCGATGCTGCCTCATCTAGAGTTGCTTTAATTAATGGTGAATCTGGCTCGCTATTATGAATTAACTCTAGGTGCGCATGTGAGTCAACAGTCTTACTATTAAGTGGTGCTGGTAGCGCAGCAGGTTTTCGATCAAGATCGCGGTTGTGACGATCTGCCATAAATTACTTAACCTCTTCTAATCTAGGAAATAGCACATCTGTTTTTGTGACAACACTTCCAGCGGGAAGTTGGCCCCAATCTGCCACCTTGCTAATTTGCTGCTTACCAATATCTCCTAGCGATGATTGTGCACCAAGGCTTCGCCAAAGTTTCTCAGTTACCTGCGGCATTACTGGATGCAGTAGTACGGCAAGTGCACGAAGTGACTCTGCGGTGTTATATAAAATTGCCTCAAGTTTTGGTTTAAGTGAATCATCTTTAGCAACCACCCACGGCTGTTGCTCAGTTACATAACCATTTACTCGCTTACAAAAATCCATAATCGAGTTAATGCCGCCTTGGAAATCAAGGGCGCAAATTGCATCATCTGCGCTCTTAACAGTTTTTGTAAGCATGGCAGCTAAATCATTATCTTTTGCTACTGATGGGATTTTATTATCACAATACTTTTCAATCATCGCAATTAAACGTGATGCTAAGTTGCCAAAATCATTTGCTAACTCACTGGTGTAGCGAGCTGCCATATCCTCCCAAGAAAATGATCCATCAGTCCCAAAGGGAATTGCTCGCAAAAAGTAGTAGCGAAAAGCATCCACACCAAAATCTTTTGTAATATCACTGGGCTTAATTCCAGTTAACTTACTTTTGGACATCTTTTCACCCCCTACTAACAACCAGCCGTGAGCAAATACTTTTTTAGGAGTTGGTAATCCTGCTGCCATTAACATTGCTGGCCAAATAATTGCGTGAAAACGCAAAATATCTTTACCTACTAAATGCACATCAGCTGGCCAAGTTTTTGCAAATTTCTTGCCGCCTTCACTACTTGGATCATCACCTAGCCCAACTGCGGTTGCGTAATTTAATAATGCATCAAACCAAACATAAATTACCTGCTTGGTGTCCCAAGGAACTGGAATACCCCAATCAAATGTGGAGCGAGAGATAGAGAGATCTCTAACCTCTCCCTCTAAAAATGAAACTACCTCATTTCGAGCACTTGCTGGTTCACATGCACCAGGGTTTGCTTTGTAGTAATCAAGTAGTGGTTGTCTAAAAGCTGATAACTTAAAAAACCAGTTATCTTCACTAAGCATTTCAACCGGCTTTGAGTGAATCTTGCACTTACCCTCATCTAAATCACCAGGAAGTTTAAACTCTTCACATCCGATGCAGTATGGTCCTTCAAACTTACCGGCATAAATATGGCCTGCATCTTTAAGACTTTGCAGAAATCGCTGTACTCGCTCGGTGTGACGCGGCTCTGTGGTGCGAATAAAATCATCATTGGCAATATTTAAATCTTTCCAAACTGGCTTCCAAGCTGATTCAACTAAGTTGTCACACCAATCTTGGGGTGCAGCCTTATTACTTTGCGCAGTATTTAATACCTTCTGGCCATGCTCATCGGTTCCAGTTAAATACCAAACAGATTCACCGCGCTGGCGATGCCAACGGGTTAATACATCACCTGCCACAGTTGTGTAGGCATGACCAATATGTGGGGCGTCATTTACATAGTAAATCGGCGTTGTTAAATAAAAGGATTTATCAGCCATGATCAGATCTTATCGCCACTTTTATATGCAACCATGGCATCAAATACAACTCGCTTTGAAACTGCATTTTCTTTAGCAACCTGCACGATCGCCTCTTTTCTGCTCTCCCCGGCCGCTTCCTGCTTTAGTACTAACTTAATTAACTCTTCTTCAGAAAACTCTCTACTGCCTGGATCAAAGCCTTCAATCACAATTGTTAGTTCACCCAAAATATCCTTTGAATTTGCCCAGGTGATTAATTAGAGATTGGCCCACGAACTACCTCTTCATAATGTTTACTCATCTCTCTGCATATAGCGCCATTTCGATCTGAACCAAAAGACTCTGACGCATCCATTAATGATTCAACAATTCGGTGCGGTGCTTCAAAGAAAATAATGGTGCGCTCTTGTTGGGCAAGTTCATTAAACCATTTAGATCTTGCCCCTTTTGTGCGGGGCGGAAAGCCTTCAAAGCAAAAACGATCTGTTGGCAAACCAGAAAGTAATAGCGCAGTTGTTACTGCGCTCGGACCAGGTAATACCTTTACTTGAATATTTTCAGCAAGTGCTGCTCTAATTAATCGATAACCTGGATCTGAAATTCCGGGTGCACCAGCATCAGTTACTACCAAAATATCTTTTTGTGATTTTAAAATTGTAGTCAGCTCTATAAGCCGTTCACTCTCATTACCTTCAAAAAAAGAGATTACTTTGGCGTTGTGCTTAATATTTAACTCTTGGCATAATCTAGAAAACTTACGTGAATCCTCAGCTGCAACATACTTTGCATCTTGGATCACCTGAATTAGATGAGCGGATACATCCCGTACATCACCGATCGGTAGGCAGGCCAGAATTAACACCTGATAATTCTCTCAGGTTATTTTACTACCGGCCTCTCATCTAGTCTTAGGCTTATCTCATGACCCGGCCCCGCCTGCTACAGATCAAACCAATCACTTTAATTATCGGTTTTGCACTCAGCTTACGGCTTTGGCAATTAGATCGACCTAAGGGCTATATCTTTGATGAGCTTTACTATGCAAAAAATGCTAATTCATTAATAAGTAATGGTGTTGAGTTAAATGCTGATGGAGAGGCAGAGTTTGTAGTTCATCCGCCATTTGGTAAATGGTTAATTGGGTTTGGTATAAAAGTATTTGGTAATGATGAGTTTGGCTGGCGCATAAGTGCTGCCCTAATTGGTACCGCCTCAGTTTTCCTTATTTATTTAATCACTCAGCAATTATTTAACTCAATCTTTTTAAGTAATACTGCAGCAATATTGATGGCGCTAGATGGCTTAAATCTGGTGATGTCTAGAGTTGCACTCCTTGATATATTTTTAATGTTCTTTATTTTGCTCTCTTTTTACTTTTTAATCAAAGAACAAATTTGGCTTAGTGGTTTAACTATTGGTTTAGCAGCTGCAACTAAGTGGAGTGCGGTTTTCTTAATTCCATTTTTATTACTACTTACTATCAATATGAGAGTTATTGAACCAATGAAATGGCTAAAACGTCTTAGCCAATTTGTATTTTTACCTGCTGTTATTTACTTAATTTCTTGGAGTGGCTGGCTGCTGACTCACACTGGTTGGTCGCGAGATTCAACTTCTAACCCAATTACTTCTTTATTGCACTATCACGGTGAAATCCTAGATTTTCACCAAGGATTGGTGGAGAAACATGCCTACAGCGCTAATCCCTGGAGTTGGCTAATTCTTGGCCGGCCGACCTCTTTCTTTTATGAATCACCCAGTAATTGTGGTGCTGCTAGCTGTGCACAAGAGATCTTGGCGATTGGAACTCCTATTCTTTGGTGGAGCGCAATTTTTGGCGTTGCTGTAACGGTAGGATTTTTTATAGTCAAGCGTGAGACGAGTAGCAGCGATTATTCTCGCTGGTTTTGCCGGAACATACCTGCCTTGGTTTTTTATGCAGAGCCGGACTATGTTTTATTTTTATGCAATTAGTATCTTGCCGTTTTTAATTTTAGCGTTAATTTACTGTTTCAAACAGTTACTTACTTTGGGTAAATATGAGAAGCAAATATCTCTATTTGTACTACTGGTTGGATTAAATTTCCTATTTTTTCTGCCTATATTATTAGGAGTAGAAATTCCCTATAGCCAGTGGTTATCTCGGATGTGGCTGCCTAGCTGGATTTAATTACTGATTAACCACTCTATCTTCGGTAATTGGATCAACCATTGTTGCCTGATCAAAGAAATCATCATCTCTCCCTGAAAGTGCCTTAATTTTTTTCTGTTGGGCACTCCATTCACCTGGAGTAGTTAAATCAATTATTCGCTTACTTGGAATTGCCTTAGCGGCGGTGGTATATACAGGTTTTGGTAACTGATTTGGTTGCCATCCCGTTCGATCCTTTGGTACAACTACCACGCCAATAATCTCAGGCCGCTCTGAAAATGGAATCCAGTGCTCAGTAGATTTCTTCTCTTTTATTCGCTCTGGAACAACTGTATTTGGAATCTTACTATTTGTTATCTGTTCAATTGCTTTAAGTCTGCGACTCCTTAATTGTGAATTAACTACCTGCTTTCGCACACTCACAAAATAAATAAGAAGGGCGGTCAATGGCACTAATGTTGTTACCCATGCAAGAAAATTAACAACTGCAAAAGCTATTGCCAGGATGTAAAGAGAAAATAGTGAACCAAAAATTAATTTACGCTGTAGAAAGATTTTATTTCTTTCATCTACCGGTATTTCACTTTTAATACTGCCGTTATTTTCAGCAACAACTTGCATAGCATTTTTGTATCGTTCGATCTCTTTACCAGAGCTTTCTTCATGCTTACTTAGCCATTGCGGCAAAAAGTAGGCAACCCACATGCCCATGATGATTAAATAGATAAAACCAGAGGCCATAAAGGATAACGATAAATGTTAGGCGATACTTTTAATGGGAATTAGGTAGGTATGTCTAAAGTATTTTCACTTACCGTATGACTGGATTTTCCTTTACAAAAGTAATGTGATCACGCCAGTCCCCTGCAATATGTAGGTAGTTATTACGTGCTCCCTCTAGTAAGTACCCAGCTTTTATTGCCACCTGCCTTGATGCTTCATTCTCTGGTCGCAGATTAATTTCAATTCGATGCAGACGAAGCTCCTCGAAACCAAATTTAGTTAAGAGGATGACTGCCCGAGTGGTGTAACCGCGATTGGCATACCGTTGATCAATCCAGTATCCAATATGAGCACCTCGCATTGCACCAAAAATAATTCCACCTAAAGTAATTTGGCCAATTAAAATCTTTGAATTGTTTTCAATAAGCCAAACTCCCAGTGAGATCGATCTGATTGCTTTCATCTCACGATTTAATTGCATGACCATTCCATAGTAAGAAGGAAGTGGTAATTTATGATCAATATTTGGCCGAGTTGCCTCCCATGGAGATAGCCAATCACGATTTATTGCCCGAACTCCATCCCATTGTGCTTTATCTCTAAATCTAATTGGCCGTAAAATTAACTCACCATCAATTAGTTTTTTCATACTAAATTTCATTTATCATTATTAAATCTACTTCATCACCTGCTCTAAGTTTTTCTTCCTCCTCCGATAATGCAATTAAACAATTTGAATCTGATAACGTAGAAAGTAGCGCTTGATCTGAAAGTGGGGTAACTGTGCCATTTGCGTTAAGAGTTGCTCTAAGGAAACTGGCCTTACCAACAGGTGAACTCACAGCTTCACTTAACTTAGCTTTTTTGCTTGGTCGATTAATTTCATTTTTAGCTAGCATCTTTAAGATCATCGGCCGGATAAATAGTTCTGCCGATAAGTAATTTCCGATTGGGTCTCCCGGCAAGGTTACAACTGGTGTCTGATCTGGACCGATGAGCCCGTAATTATGTTTTCCACTCTCGGCCAGATTTGGAGTAGTAATTTTTATTTTCCCGAGTTTTGCCAGCACAGATGTAATTAAGTCAAAAGATTCATCGCCAGATTCACCACTTATTACTATCAGATCTGCCCTAACTAATTGGTCTTCAATGATTAGTTTTAACTGTTCTTGAGTCTCTGGAATTGTGTGCACGCGAAAAGTATGTGCACCTGTCTCGCGCATAAAGGTGGTTAAAAACCAGGAGTTACTTTCAAATTCATCTTCAGCAGTTGCCAAGATACTTCCTGGTTCAACTAAATCATCACCAGCACTAATTATTACTACTCGAGGGTGTGGCCTACATGGCAGCCGATCTAAACCAAGAGAGGCGGCGAGTGCAATCTGAGTAGAACCGATTCGGTCACCACTTTTTAATAATAATTTCTCATTAGCTAATAAATCACTTGCCAGGGTTGCACCATGAGCGTCTAGTAGAGGCAGATCAAGGGCTGCAAGTGGTTGCGCTAGATCAAGCAGATCTTGCTTAAGTTGGCCAACTGAGGTTAGTTGATTCATGCCTAAACCCTACTTTGCCATCCGCTTAAATTAAGGTAAGGGGTATGGAAATTAGCGATAATAAATCGCAACTACGCAAGCAGTATCGAAAAGAGCGCCAGGATCGATTTGAAAAAGAAAGCTGGCTACATATTCTCTCAGCTGGTGAGTTTAAAGAGGTGAAAAATGTTGGCTCATACATCTCTTATGAGTATGAACCAGAGACATCTGATTTAAATAAAACATTAATTGACATGGGAAAAACTGTATTTTTACCAAGAATGTTAAAAGATGGTGATCTTGAGTGGATAGCGTGGGATGGGTCACAAGATAACTTAAAAAAATCTGGCAAAGGATTTGAACCAATTGGTATGGCGATAACTGAGCCGAACCTTGAAATAATTATCGTGCCATCCCTGCATATAGATCGCACCGGAAATCGGCTAGGTCAAGGTGGTGGCTCATATGATCGGGCGCTAGTAAAAAGTAGCGCATGGAAGATTGGCTTACTGCACTACGGTGAATTAACTAGTGAAATACTGCCAACCCAAGAGCATGATCAAAAGTTAAATGCGGCTGCTACCCCAGTAATTATAGTTAGATTTTAATTAGTTAAAGTTTCAAGATTACGAGCCATAACCACCCGTTGAATCTGATTTGTGCCCTCATATATTTGAGTTAGCTTGGCATCACGCATCATTCGCTCTACTGGATAATCACTTACATAGCCATAACCACCAAGAACTTGTACCGCATCGGTTGTTACCTTCATTGCAACATCGTTGCAAAGCACTTACTTGCAGCTGAGAAGAAGGTTAAATCTTTCTCACCTCGCTCACTTTTAATAGCAGCGGCATAGGTTAATTGTCGTGCTGCTTCAATCTGCATTGCCATGTCTGCCAGCATAAATTGCACTCCCTGAAAATCAAAGATTGGCTTACCAAACTGTTGCCGCTCATATGAATACTTCTTTGCCACATCAAATGCACCTTGGGCAATACCAAGTGCTTGGGCAGCAATTGTAATTCGGGTGTGATCTAAGGTTTGCATAGCAAGTGAAAATCCGCTACCAACATCACCTAACCGGCGGTCATCATTAATTTTTACATTATCAAAATAGACTTCACGAGTTGGTGAGCCACGAAAGCCCATCTTCTTCTCATGTGCACCAAATGAAACTCCGATATCTGATTTTTCAACAATAAACGCTGAAATTCCCTTAGCGCCTTTACTTGGATCAGTTGTTGCTAGAACGGTATAAAACTCAGAGATCCCAGCATTTGAAATCCATTTTTTACTTCCTGATAGCACCCAATCATTTCCATCTTTAACTGCTTTAGTTTTCATTGCCGCCGCATCAGAGCCAGCCTCAGATTCAGATAAGCAGTATGAAAAGCCTTTACCAGCTGCTAGTTGCGTTAAGTACTTTTTCTTCTGTTGTGCGTTGCCAGCAATCATCAGCGGTACTGAACCTAATTTATTAACAGCCGGAATTAGTGATGAGGCACCGCAAACTCTTGCAACCTCTTCAATAATAATTACGGCAGCAAGTGCATCTGCTCCTTGTCCACCAAACTCAACTGGTACATGAGCGGCGGCTAAGCCAGCTGCTTGCAGTGCATCTGCCGCCTCTTGCGGATAACGAGAGTTTTCATCAACATCGCGAGCAAATGGAGCAATCTTTTTTGTTGCAAGGGCGCAAACACTCTCGCGCAAAGCTTGGTACTCAGCACCAAATAAAGCTGGCATATCTGAACTCATTGACATGTCGTTATTCTATTCTGAGATATCGCGTTGGTTTAACTGAGCTAAATACCGGTTGTACTGCGCAAGATCATCATCCTCACCCGTTGCAGCAGCGCGATCTGCGGCTCGATCAATTCGACCAGCCTCCTTCTTATCTTCGCGCAGCCACTGTAGGAAGGTTGCAATTAAGGCTAGCAAAATTGGAATCTCACCCATTGCCCAGCCGATTGCGCCCCCTAACTTTTGATCTGCTAGTAAATCTGTCGCCCATGGCCTTTCTAGTAATACAAAATAGCCATTATCAATCAAAGTGGTAGCTGACATAATTGCAATTGAGAAAAATGCGTGAATACTCATAGCTGCAAAAATAATAATAATTTTTACTAAATGCGGAACCTTACGTGGAGCTGGGTCTACTCCAATTATTGTTTGAAAAAACAAAATTCCAGCTAGTAGGAAATGAGTGGACATAAAGAAATGACCACTATGGCCCTGCATAAGATTGCCAAATAATGGGGTGAAGTAGAGAGTGAAAAGTGAGCCGTCAAATATTGCCAGAGCAACAACTGGATTAGTCATAACTAAGGCTGGCTTTGAGTGCAAAAGTGCGATGAAGGAGCCACGCACACCCCGCTCATCTTTATTTCTTGCCTGTGGCAAGGTACGAAGCGCTAAGGTAATTGGCGCACCTAACACAATTCCAATTGGTGCAATCATTCCTAAAAACATATGCGCCATCATGTGATTTGAAAAAGCAAAGTGAGAGTAGACCCCCAGTCCGCCACTGGTAGCAAAATCAACCATACTTATTCCAAGTGCAAATGCAATGGTTCTACCAACTGGCCAAGTATCTCCACGTTTTCTTAAGATAACTACACCTTTTATATAAAGTGCTACTGCAATTATTAATAAGCCCAGCATCAAGCCATCGGCGTCATAAGCTAGTAATACATTTGAAAATGTTGGTGCAGGTGGCATCTGGATACCTGTTATAAGTAGTGCTTGAGATGATTTAATTTCACGAGTGGGCGGTGCAACTGTTGACAACCAACTGCCTACAAATACTGTGACAAACATAATTACAATTTCACCAGAGATTAATCTAAAAATTGATGGAAAATCTGATTTGATAATCCACCTGCGGTGCAAGGCTCCGAAACCAATTAAAGTAAGTGCTAAGAAAATCTTAAGAATTGTGATTGCGCCATACTTACTTTGCCAAGATGAGATGCTATCTAATCTTGTCCACGCTGTGGCAGCGCCAGTTATTACCACTGTGATTGCACTCCATAAAGCAAGTTCACTAAATCTAGGAAGAGCGATTAACTTTTGAGCCTTACTTAGTTGAGTTAGCCCAAATAATCCACCCACCCAAAAGCTTAAGGCAATCACATGTATTACTAAGGCACCAATTGCTAGACCGTGATGACTAGATGAGGTGCCATGGCTTTGAAAAATTGGCGCAGTAATTGCAATTAAGGCAATTATTAAAGATATGTAGGTAGATAACACTTTTTTCAGCGGAATAAGTAAAACAATTGATACGCCTAATAACTGAACAAGATAACTCTTACCTATTGAGGTCTGAGTTAAGTATGAGCGAATAACTGTTAAATCAAAGGATGCTGAGATTGGTTGTTCTAAGAGATAAGCAATTTGAATCAAAATAAAAATAAGGATAGTAATTATCCAGGCCAGTAATGCACTCTTAACTTTTTTCGCTAGCCTAAAATTACTAACTGCCCCCCTCACATCTGTTTCAAGAAAACCCAGTGTTAGTAACAGGCCAATACTTAATACGCCAGTTAACTGCATTAGCCCTTTACTAAGGGGTGAGAGAATTTCAATCACTTAAATTACGCTACTACTCTATTTTTTAAATTTTTTTATTGTCGGAATCTTCTTAGGTGCTCTTTGGCGCTTGATAGGTGTGTTAAATGTTTTCTTCGCATATCTAGAGAGAAATATTAAAACCATAAAAGCAAATACCATAAGTCCAATTACAAAAATATCGGTAGCCCTATTTGCGGTAGGCAGCACAACAGTTGTATCAGATGGCGCAGGAGTTGGCAGTGACATCTCAGCAGGTGCGTTATATAAAAATGTAAAAGTACCGGTTATTGGTGAATCATCAACTGCGGTAAGTGTGTAGGTAACGGTGTATAGCCCAGAAACACTTAAGGCTTTTAAGCCAACCATTAAAACTGCGCCTTGTATTTGAATTGATCCATCATCTACCCGCACACCTTTTGGATCGGTAACTGAAAGCTCATTTGCGCTATTAGCAAGATTGGCATTGGCCTTAACTGTGATTGCAGTTGGCGAAACACTTAATACTGAACCAGCAGTTGGTGAGGTACTAACGATTGAGGTTGCAAAAACAGGAGAGATTGAGGTTGCAGTAAAGATTAGAGCAGTAAATAATTGAATTATCCGCTTCACTACACCATTCCTCTCACTCAGTTAGCCCTTATCTTCCCACTTGCTTAAGATTATCTCCTATGCCCACCTATGAGTACCTGTGTAGTAAGTGTGAACATGCTTTTGAAGCGGTTCAATCATTTTCTGAGGCTGCAATTGAAGTTTGCCCTAAGTGCAATGGTGAGGTTCGTAAGGTTTATAACAATGTTGGGGTGGTATTTAAAGGAAGTGGTTTTTATAAAACTGACTCAAGGGCAGCTACCGTTAAAAAAAGCGATAAGCCGGCGGTAAAAAGTGAGAGCAAGCCGGAGATTAAAGCCGAAAAAAAGCTCCCACCTAAAAATAAGGATTAGTTATGGTGTGGTGGCTTATCCGCTGCAATCTCAGCATCTCGCCTAGTATCAATATCTAAATCAATCTCATCACTTGTAACCTTAGGTAAAAGTGGGTGATTAAGATCATCGGATTTTTGTTTTTTTACCTGCCCAGTTTTTTTAGAGATTTTATCATTTTCCATTAATATTAAGTCTACCTTCTTATCACTTCACTGCTTGCGAATGGAATCAACAATGTTTGAAAAATTAGGCTTGGTTCTAGTTTCACGCAAAAAATTGGTATTTATAGTATTTATTATCTCTGTCCTATCCGCTGGCGTAATCGGATCTGCGGTCTTTAGTAGATTAGATAGTGGCGGCTACTCCGATCCAAATAGTGATTCAGCAAAGGCTTACGAGTACATAACCGATACCTTTAAAGTTAAGGATCCTGCAGTAGTTCTAGTAATTCAGACTCCAGATGGTGTTACTAAACCAGAGGTAGCTACGGTTGTAGCAAAACTTGAGGGTGAAATAAGAGCAGAGTCAGGTGTGGAGTCCACACTTTCTTATTGGTCTGCTGGTGGTGCACCAACTCTTGAGAGCAAAGATGGTAAATCTGCATTTTTATTTATTTTTAGCAAAGATACAGAGTGGAGCTCATTTTCAGTTTTGGGTAAAAGTATTCAAGAAAAATATGAAGGTAAGTATGAGAATTTAAAGATTTATGCAAGTGGTACTGGCGTATTTGCTCACTCGATTAATAATAAAATTGCGCAAGATTTAAAATTATCTGAATCAATATCGATTCCACTTACATTTATTTTATTAGTATTTGTCTTTGGTGGCCTGGTGGCGAGTGCAATGCCATTACTTGTTGGGGTTTCGGCAATTCTAGGTTCATTTCTAATTATCTATCTACTTACCCTCTTTACTGGGGTAAGTATCTTTGCGCTTAACCTAATCACCGGTCTTGGCCTAGGCCTGGGTATTGATTACTCACTTTTAGTTGTAAATAGATTTAGAGAGGAGTTACATGCCGGAAAATCGGTAGATGACTCAATTAAGCAAACAATTAATACAGCTGGAAAAACAGTCTTCTACTCAGGTCTAACAATCGTGATTACTTTGGCATCATTAACACTATTTCCGCAGATGTTCTTAAAATCTTTTGGTTATGCCGGTGTGACGGTTGTGGTTATGGCTGTGCTTGGCTCATTAGTAGCACTTCCTGCTTTATTAGCTATCTTAGGAGATCGCATAGATAAAGTGGTGGTGCGAAAAAGTGCGATCACTCCTAAAGAGGATGGGCGTTGGGCACAGACTGCAAGATTTGTAATGCGCAGGCCGGTTGCGGTTGTAATGGTCTCATTAGTTATTTTAACTGTGCTGGCAGCACCGATAAAAAATATTGTTTTCTCACAAGTTGATTCAAGAGTTTTACCAGCAAGTAATTCAGCAGCGATTGCGGCAAAGGTTATTTCCGACCGCTTTAGTGGTCAAGAAGGAAACCCTGTTGAAATTATTGTGCCAAAGGGTGCACTTATGGGAACTCAAATTAATCAGTACACCAGCGAGATTGCAAAAGTTCCTGGAATTATGCGTATTGGTGATTCACAGGTTGCAGGTGATGATGTTCGTATAACTGCTATTCACTCCATGCCACCAAGAACTCCAGAAGCTGAGCAGTTAATTAAGGAGATAAGAAAAATCAGGGCCCCTGAGGGAACATTAATTGGTGGCGTAGCTGCTGATTATGCTGATGCCCAGATTGGTATTGCTAAGACAATGCCTTGGGCATTGCTTTGGATTGCTTTAGGAGTATTGATTCTGCTCTTTATTTTTACTGGCTCAATTATTCTGCCAATAAAGGCGGTAATTTTAAATATCCTCTCACTTGGCGCAACATTAGGTGCGATTTCCTGGATATTTATTGATGGACATTTGAAGTGGTTAGTTGGAGATTTCACTACCACTGGCACAGTTGATACCGGCTCAATAATTTTAGTAGCGGTTGTTTCCTTTGGCCTATCAATGGATTATGAGCTATTTCTGCTATCTCGTATCAAAGAGGAGCATGATGCTGGTAAATCTAATATTGAATCAGTTGCAACTGGCTTGCAGAGGTCGGCTCGAATTATTACCGCTGCAGCAAGCTTACTTGCAATAGTTTTTGCTTCATTTATGTTAAGTGGTGTGACATCAATAAAGATGCTTGGCTTTGGCGTCGCATTTGCAATTATGTTAGATGCAACTTTAGTTAGAGCATTATTAGTTCCAGCATTAATGAGATTATTTGGTGAGCGTAACTGGTGGGCACCAAAAGCATTGAAACGCTTTACTATTAATCATTAAATAAAAATACTAAGTTGTGTCCCCGGCGGGAGTTGAACCTGCGACCTACCGCTTAGGAGGCGGTTGCTCTATCCACTGAGCTACGGGGACAATATTTAATTTTATTAACTGATTTTATAGTTAATAGTTTAATTGTAATAAGTTGTTATAAAAAGAGAAACTGCAGATAAAACATGCGTAGATTTGGCTTTAAATTAATGAGTAGATAGACTATGCATAATTCGTTTGGAGTTGAAAATCATGAAGGCCCTCGTTATAGGTGCCGGTGGAGTAGGAAGAGCGATAGCTAATATCGCATCCCGTCGTTCATTTATTGAATCAATGGTGATTGCAGATCGCACCCTCTCAAGAGCCGAAGAAGCTGTTGCCAGAGTTAGAGATCCTCGTTTTTCTGCTGCGATGGTTAATGCTGCAGAGCTTGAGGATATTAGAGCGCTAATTCGCAAAGCTGATCCTGATGTAGTGATAAATGCAGTTGATCCTCGATTTGTAATGCCAATCTTTTTAGCTTGTGAGATTGAAAATACCAACTACATTGATATGGCAATGTCACTTTCTCGTAAGCACCCGCACTATCCATATACAGAAACCGGCGTAAAGCTAGGAGATGAGCAGTTTGCTCGTGACTTTAACTGGGATGAGCGAAAGATTTATGCGCTAATTGGTATGGGCGTAGAGCCAGGTATGAGTGATATTTTTGCAAAGTACGCCAGTGAACATCTCTTTAGCCGCATTGATTCCTGCACAATCTTAGATGGTTCAAATCTTCGGGTTGAGGGCTTTGACTTTGCTCCCTCATTTTCCATCTGGACCACAATTGAAGAGTGCTTAAATCCACCACTTGTTTGGGAGGATGGTCGCGGTTGGTATACCACTACACCATTCTCAGAGCTTGAAATATTTAATTTTCCAGAGGGCATTGGTCCAGTTGAGTGTGTAAATGTTGAGCACGAAGAGGTTGTACTTATTCCACAAAAGATCGATGCTAAGAAGGTTAACTTTAAATACGGCTTAGGTGCTGAGTTTATTACTATCTTAAAAACTATAAATATGTTGGGAATGGATCGTAAGGAAACAGTTGATGTACAAGGAGTTAGTGTTTCACCGCGCGATCTACTAACCGCATCGCTGCCAGACCCAGGAACATTAGGTGAGCGTATGCGTGGTAAGACCTGTGCTGGCGCATTGATTAAAGGATTAGATAAGCAAGGAAATCCAAAGGCTTGTTATATTTACAATGTAATTGATAACGCATGGTCAATGAAGGAGTATGGAGACCAAGCAGTTGTTTGGCAGACAGCAATTAATCCAGTAATTGCAATGGAGTTAATTCAAAATGGTACTTGGAAACCTCTTGGTGTTAATGGACCAGAGTGGTTTGAATCAAAACCATTTTTAGATTTGCTAGAAGAGTATGGAACTTCATGGAATATCCGTGATGAAGATACCTCGGGGATTATTAAGTAATGGCTACCGCTCTTATAACTGGAGCAACTGCTGGAATTGGCGCTGCCTACGCTAAGTTGTTAGCAAAAGAGGGGTTTGATCTAGTTTTAGTTGCTAGAGATTTACCAAGATTAAAGGGTGTTGCTAAAGAGCTTAGTAAGCTCTATAAAATTAAGGCTGAGACTATTAAGGCTGATTTAACAAAGCCAGCGCAGTTAGCAAAGGTTGAAAAAAGGTTAGCTAATAATTCAAAGCCAATTGAAGTCTTGATAAATAATGCCGGATTTGGGCTTAAGGATAGTTTTCTTGTCAGTAATTTAGCTAAGGAGCAAGAGCTGCTTGATGTTTTAGTTACTGCACCAATGCGCCTTAGCCACGCAGTTCTGCCAGGTATGATTAAGCGAAATAGTGGAAGTATTGTAAATGTTAGTAGCGTGGCAAGTTTTATCGCAGGTGGTACATATAGTGCAGCTAAGTCTTACCTAACTGTTTTTTCTGAATATCTTCATACTGAGCTACGAGATACAAATATTAAAGTTTCAGCNCTTTGCCCTGGATTTACCAGAACTGAGTTTCATGCCCGTGGCAAGATGAAAATGAGTGGTCTACCAAATTACATGTGGACTGCAGTTGATCAGGTTGTTGCTAAATCCTGGCGGTATGTGAAAGCTGGAAAGCTCATCTGTATCCCTGGCTGGCAGTACATGTTGTTAAGCAGTATCGCAAGGATTGCCCCCCGGCCACTAGTTCGAAAACTAGGAATTAAGATACGCCGTAAACAAAGATAGAAATTTTCACACCAAATTCACCGACTTACCCCAGCAATTGCAGTAGACCTAGATACTTGCTGAAGTAGACTCATCTCATACCTATTTAAGGAGAGTTTTAGTGAATAAGAAAATTTCTGCAGTGCTCCTAACTGGCTTTTTAATTTTTGGCAGCATGACACCTGCTCAAGCTGTAACCTCCGGCGGCTCCTGCACCTCATTAGGTGCAAAAGCAAAAATTGGTAAGAATGATTATGTATGCGCAAAAAATCCATTTTTTAATACCACCAAATTAACTTGGGTTTGGGATGGTTGTATCGAGTTAAATACTGATTTTGTTGCAGGATTTAAAGAGGCAACAGATGCCATACGTGTGGCTGAGTTGGATAGAATGGTAAAAATTGAGCCAGTTGGCGCAGCCCTTAGAGATTTAATTACTTGGGATGCTTTAATTACTTATAAAAAAGGTGATGTGGTTTATTACGGCTCTACCTATTACGCCGCAGTAAAAGCTGGTGCAAATAAAGCACCAACTGCTGCAAATATTGGTGCAACTAAATTTTGGAGTGTTTACAATCCAAGTAACTCCAACTCAAAAATTGGTCAGATGCCAGCTCCAGTTAAGGTTTTAACAAGTGCTAATGCTCAGGTAGCTTCCCTTACTTCAGCTGCTGTAAAAACTTCTAGTGAATCTCTTAAGGGTAAGTACAATGCCTTATCTGCTTCACTTGCCGCAAAGATCTCTACATTTGATTCAAGCAAGTCTGCAATTCAATCTGTTGTAGATTCTATTGATCCAGCGCTAGAGGAGTTTAAAAATACATTCACATTAATGTTAATGATTAAATCAACTGTTAAAGATAAGTGCAACCCTAAGTACTAAAGATTAATAACAAGGCTGTAGTGATCGCAATTAAGCGATTGTTACAGCCTTTGTTGTTGCAGTAAATTTAATTGCCTTCAGTGCTGTATAGCTGGCCCAACCTTTAGTGCACCGTTTAATGCAAACTCGGAGCCATGACCTGGTGGAGCAGGGCAAACCCAACCAGCAGAGTTTTGTTTCACGATTACACCAGCATGTGGACAGGATAAGTTCAGTACTGAAAATCCTTTGACCGATTTAGAGGTTCGCACCACCGCAACTTTTCCATACTTCTTAATATTTAACTCAACCACACCACCAACTGAGCCAAGTGCGGTATTGCTCGATAAATTAACCTCTGTTTTACCATTAGCTAAAGTTTTTACNCCGCTAGCGGCAACTGCAGGCACTGCGCCTAGCACAGCAACCGCTGCGCTACCACAGATAAAGCCACGCCTTGATAATGAGTTCATAAACCTTTCACAAACTACTTTTCTACTTTGAAATTATATTTTACTATTTGCTAGTGATCAAACAGTACGCCACCTTAAAATGGATTNCCAGCNTAATCCTTGTGACTCACCTGACAATAAGTTGGATTTTTCCTGAGCCTGGCATATTGATCGATCTAATTATTTTTAATGTTGCTGGATTACTTTCTGCAGTTATTGCATTTAANGCCCCAATTATTACAGATCGTCTGGCTGCTATAACAATTGGTTTGGCTTGCCTNATNTGGAGTNTGGGCTCTTTTATCTCTACNTGGAACTCTTTCTTTGAGATTAATATCCCAGAGATAATCCCAGATATCTTTTACTCTGTTTTTTATCCATTAATTTTTTTAGGAATAATNCGCTGCTTTACGCAACGAATCAAAATTTCGGCGTTAGAGCTACTTGATTCGGTAATTATTGCTGTTGGTTTTACTAGTGTGCTAACTGCTTTCTTACTTAAACCAGCAATGGTTGAGTTTGATGGCTCTGCCTTTACTGTTTTTATATCAATTCTTTATCCGGTCGGTGACATAGTTATTTTAGCTATGGCACTTGTTTATGCACTCCTTAACCCAATAAGTAGGCGATTGCTAATCTTAGTTTCAGGTTTAATTGCCTTTGCCCTCTCTGATCTACTTTTTATTTGGCTATCATTAAATGGTAGGTATGAGTTTGGCTCAATAACCGATGATGGCTGGATTATTGGCTTACTTCTAATTTCACTATCACTTTCTTATCCTGCAGGTGAGGTGAGGCACTTTGAAAAAATATCCTCATATGCGGCAACTATTGCGCTAGTTGCCAGTAGTTGTTTATTAGGTATTGCTGCCCTTAAACCTGGCTACTTTCCAAATTTTATTTTATTACCTGGCTTTATCACCATTGCACTTGCTTTTATCCGAATGAGCATTGCACTTAAGGAGGCTAATACCGCTGTTTCAGAGCGAGTCTTGGCAAGAACTGATGAACTAACCGGGCTAGCAAATCGTCGTAATTTTTTAATACAGCTTGCACAAATTAAAAGTGGTTATATATTTCTTTTAGATTTAGATGGCTTTAAGGATATAAATGACAACTTAGGGCATGAGGCTGGTGATCAGATACTCAAACAGGTGGCAATTAGATTTAGTAGAGCGCTGCCGGCTGGGGCGCAGATAGCAAGATTAGGTGGTGATGAGTTTGGCGTATTTGCTCAATTATCTGAAGCAGAGGCTACTGAATTGGCTCAGGCTATTAGGGCAACCCTTAGCTACCCACTATCGCTGCCACAAAAGCAGGTCAAGATAGATGTCAGCATTGGTTTTGCGCCAATAGATGGTGATCATGATTTGGCAGAGTTTCTAAGGCGGGCAGATACTGCGATGTATGAGGCTAAGCGAAGTAAATCTGGCCTACTGCTCTGGCGGTAAAACTGCTGAAAAAATTAGGTTAATCTTCACTGGCTAAATCACTTAGCGAGAATAGAGGAGGTCCTAATTGGCAGCACGCTTTGAGAATCGAGTTCTGGTTTTAGGTGCAGGTTCAGTTTCACAATGTGTACTTCCACTTTTAGTTGAGCATTTAGTAGATGCCAAGCAGATCACGATTGTAGATATGCGTGATAATCGCCAGCGGGTTTCAGAGGTAATTGCGCAAGGAGCAACATATGTGCAGGATCAACTCACCCGTGAAAATATGGATCAATTTTTATCTAAATTTGTATCAGCCGGGGATTTTCTTTTAGATTTAGCATGGAATATAGATGCAAATGAAATTATTGAATGGGCACATGATCATGGTGTTATCTATCTAAATACCTCACTTGAAGAGTGGGATCCATACTCAGCAGCTGTATCTAGAAACCCAACTGANCGCACCCTTTATTGGCGGCATATGAAATTACGTAAGTTAACTGATACTTGGGGTGGGGCNGGACCTACTGCAATTGTTGAGCATGGTGCTAACCCTGGTTTAGTTTCACACTTAACTAAAAAATCANTATTTGATATTGCAACTCGTGCTATAAAAGATGGTAAAGCTGCATCAGGTGTTTCNGAGGCACTTGCAGTTGAAAATTTTCCANTNCTNGCGCAAAAACTNGGGGTTAAGGTTATTCATATTGCAGAGCGAGATACTCAAGTATCTGATAAACCAAAGTTACTAAATGAGTTTGTTAATACTTGGTCGGTTGAAGGATTTTATGAAGAGGGAATTGCTCCGGCAGAGCTTGGTTGGGGAACACATGAAAAGACACTGCCGGTTAATGCTTACCAGCATGAGAGTGGGCCAAAAAATCAAATCTGTATAGCCCAACCAGGTGCAACAACTTGGGTTAGATCTTGGGTACCAAAGATGGAGACGACTGGCATGTTAGTTCGCCATGGTGAGGCTTTTACAATTAGTGATCATCTAACTGTTTGGCAGGATGGTAAAGCTATCTACCGGCCAACAGTTCACTACGCATACTGTCCAACAGATGCTGCAATCGCATCAATGCGCGAACTAGAGATGCAGCAGTGGAGTATCACACCAAATCAGCGAATTATGAATGAGGAGATTATCGACGGTGAAGATCGTCTTGGGGTCTTACTGATGGGACATCCTTATAAATCTTGGTGGACTGGATCATTACTTAGTATTCATGACTCAAGAAAATTAATTCCAAAACAATCTGCTACTACTGTGCAGGTAGCTAGTGCAGTTTATGCCGCAGTTGCTTGGGCAATGGCAAATCCAAATGCTGGCTATCGCGTGCCAGATGATCTGCCATGGCGGGAAGTTTTAGGATTTGCTGAAAAATACTGGGGCGGATATTACTCAGAGCCGGCAGATTGGGATCCGTTAATGCATCGTAATGATTTATATAAGGGTTGGAATAATCGTAAATATGATGAGTCTGATCCTTGGCAGTTTGGTAATTTCTTAGCTTAATTCTAAGAGCGCCATTGCCGCATTATGACCTGCAATACCGCTTACGCCACCACCGCGAACTGCGCCAGCTCCACATAGAAATACTCTTGGGTGATCAGTTTCAACACCCCATTTCATAGTTGAATCATCCTCCTTAAATGGAAATGAAAGATCTTTATGAAATATGTTTCCACGGGGTAATGCAATCTCTTTTTCTAAATCAAGTGGGGACTTTACCTCTATACAAAGCTGACCATCAGAATCACGTGCTAAACAATCTTCAATGGGCTCAAGCAAATACTTATTTATTGCTAGCAGCGCCCTCTCTTTTGCTAACTGCTTAATTTTTTCACCATCTTCATCAAATAAATTAGCAGGGGTATGGATGCCAAATAAAGTTAGGGTGTGATAGCCATTTTGGCTTAATTCAGGAGAGAGAACCGATGGATCAGATAGTGAATGGCAATACATTTCAAATGGTAATTCTTCTGGCAAAACACCAGATTTTGCTTGGTTATATGCTTTTTCTAGTTGTGAGAAAGTTTCATTTATATGCAAGGTGCCAGCAAATGCATCCTTTGCATCAACACCTGACTTAAATTTAGGTAGCCGCGCTAACAACATATTTATTTTTATTTGTGAGCCCTCTAAAGATTTCGGTGGTGTGTCCCCTTGTAGCTTGGCCAAAACTTGCGGAGCAGCATTAGATAGTAGGAAATTTCCAGTTAATTTCTCCTGATTTTCTAGCACTATCTCAACAAGATGCTGCCCGGCTTTAATTGATTTAACCTTAGAGTTAACTCTAATCTCTACACCTAAATCAAGTGCTAATTTGTGAAGCTCATCTACTAATACACCCATTCCACCCTTTGGCACTTTCCATTCACCACTGCCATTGCCAATTAAGTGGTAGAGAAAACAGATATTTGCTTGTATCTCATAAGCTGATGANAANGTTCCAATTAATGCATCGGTTAAAACTANTCCCTTTACTAGGTCATCGGTAAAGTATTGATCTAAGGTTTCTCCAAAAGGTTGCTCAATTAACATACTCCATATTTGGTCATTATTTAATTTAGCTTTTAGCTCACTTCTTGTAGGAAGTGGAGCTAACAGGGTTGGAGCAACAATACGAGCAAATTTACTTACCTCATCATAAAACCTCTGCCAATTATCACTTTCATCATTTGATCCAGTTAATCTATTAAATGATTCGACATTACTTTTATCCCATGTGCGGTTTATTAATAAACCATCATCTTTTCCATTTTTAGAGTAAGGCGTATACGAAGAAAC
>JGI25920J50251_10000119_pt1 | contig 23506 bp, 24 predicted proteins | sample LauGreBMM110DCMD_2_FD_50251 | JGI IMG/M metagenome (IMG submission 50251) | reverse complement strand
GGTAGAGTTATTCCAGCATTTATAGGTCAAGCGCTTAGGGGAGAAGATTTAACCATTTTTGGTGATGGAATGCAAACGCGTTCTTTCTGTTACGTTGACGATCAAGTAGAGGGAATTTTTAGACTGCTTCATTCTGATTATGTTTACCCTGTAAACATTGGAAGCCCAGACGAAATTACCATCAAAGATTTTGCAGACGAAATTATTAAATTAACAGGCACTAATCAAAAAGTAGTGTATCATCCATTACCAATAAATGATCCTTTACAACGCCAGCCGGATACAACCAAAGCAAAAAATATTTTGGGATGGGAGTCAAAAGTTTCTAGAGAAGAAGGAATGAAAATCACCTATGAATATTTCAAATCATTATCTAAAGAAGAGCTGTTAAAAGAAGAACACAAAGATTTTACAGGATATATAAAATAAAATGACATCAGCTCAATCAAGTAGATATTCAAAATATATAAGACCAATAAGTATCGTATTTGACTTGTTAGTAATCGCTATTTTGGGCATTTATTTTTTTGAAGGATTGGTGTCTAAATTCAATGCCTATATAGGCTATTTACTAATTTCTTGGACCGTTATAGCCTTTCTAATAAAATTTTATGAGGTATTTAGATTTACCACCCCCGTTGAAATTATCGCTAAAATTTTAAAACAGTGCTCGCTATTTTCCCTTCTAGTAATTGCCTATTACCCTTTTACACAAGAAGTTGTTTTTAATGAAAAAGCGGTTTTATATTATATTATTTCTTGCACAGTTATAATTACAATTTTTAAATTCTTACTTTTCTATTATTTAAAAAAATATAGAATAATTACCGGTAGTAATTATAGAAATGTAGTTATTATTGGCCATACGGAAGAATCGGGTCACCTAAAAGAACTTTTTGAAGAAAGAATCGACTACGGTTATCGTTTTTTAGGTTATTTTTCAAATAAAAGTAAATCGCCAGAGGTTTCAGGAAATCTGGAAGATTTAAAAACATTTGTGCTTAATAATAAAGTGGATGAAATATACAGTTCGTTAGAAGAAATGACGAATGATCAGACCATCAACATGGTTGAATTTGCCGATTCAAATAAAATAAACATCAAATTTATTCCTGGTTCTAAAAAGATTTTTTCTAAGAATTTAAAGGTTAATTATCTTGAAATGTTCCCAGTTTTAACCCTGCAAAAAACAATTTTGCACGAACCTTCCACTAAAACAATAAAAAGAACCTTCGATATTATATTTTCATTATTGGTAATTGTATTTCTGCTTTCTTGGATGGTTCCAATTTTGGCTATTTTAATCAANTTAGAATCAAAAGGGCCTGTATTTTTCAAACAAGGAAGGCCAGGTTTAGAAGAAAAAGAATTTTTTTGTTATAAGTTTCGTTCNATGAAATTAAATGAAGATACGGAATCAGAAGCGTCCAAAAATGACCCAAGAGTTACTAAAACGGGTAAATTTATGAGAAAAACCAGTATGGATGAATTACCTCAATTTATCAATGTGTTATTTGGAGAAATGTCGGTTGTAGGCCCTAGACCCCACTTGTGGTGCCAAAACATATCCTACGGGAATAAAATAAAAAAATACATGGTTAGACACTATGTGAAACCAGGAATCACCGGATTGGCTCAAGTAAAAGGATTTAGAGGCGAAATTGAATCGGATGAAGATATGATCAACCGAATTAAATTTGACGTTTTCTACATCGATAACTGGTCGCTAATATTAGATTTAAAAATAATTGTCCTAACAGTTATCAATATTATAAAAGGAGAAAAAAAGGCCTATTAACGGCTTTATTTTCCCCTACTACAAATCGTTTCAAAAATTAATTTGCTCCTCTTGTTTTTTTTTGAGTTTTAATGCCAATTTAAACTCAAAAGAAATTATTTTTGCACCACACAACAATCACAACACAATGACTATTTTATTATTAGGTTCAGGAGGAAGAGAACACGCTTTAGCATGGAAAATGCTTCAAAGCAATAAATGCACAAAATTATTTGTAGCTCCTGGAAACGCCGGAACAGGAAGTATTGCTACTAATGTGAACTTAAAAATCACCGATTTCGGAGCGATTAAAGCATTTGCCTTGAGCGAAAAAGTAGAAATGGTTGTGGTGGGCCCTGAAGATCCTTTAGTAAAAGGTATTTTTGATTTTTTTCAAAACGATTCCGATTTAAACCACATTCCGGTTATTGGGCCTTCGAAAAGAGGAGCGCAATTAGAAGGAAGTAAAGAATTTGCTAAGGAATTTTTAGTAAAACACAATATTCCTACTGCCGGTTACGACAGTTTTACAAAAGAAACGGTGGAAAAGGGTTGTTTATTTTTAGAAACATTACAGCCCCCCTACGTGCTAAAAGCAGATGGATTAGCTTCCGGAAAGGGCGTTTTAATTATTAATGATTTAGCCGAAGCAAAACAAGAATTGAGAAACATGCTGGTGGATGCAAAATTTGGCGAAGCAAGCTCAAAAGTAGTAATTGAAGAATTTTTAGACGGTATAGAATTAAGCTGTTTTGTATTAACTGACGGTGTCAATTATAAAATTTTACCTACAGCAAAAGATTACAAACGAATTGGGGAAGGCGATACCGGTTTAAACACAGGCGGAATGGGAGCCGTTTCACCAGTACCTTTTGCAGACGCTATCTTATTGGAAAAAATAGAAAGCAGAATTGTAAAACCGACTATTGAAGGTTTGAAAAAAGACAATATTCAATACAAAGGGTTTGTATTTATCGGATTAATAAACGTAAAAGGCGATCCAATTGTAATTGAATACAATGTAAGAATGGGCGATCCCGAAACCGAAGTGGTAATTCCAAGGCTACAATCGGATTTGGTTGAATTGTTTCAGGCGGTAGCTAACGAAAAACTGAACGAAATTAATTTGGAGGTAACCGACAAAAGCGCTGCTACAATTATGGTAGTTTCTGGTGGATATCCTCAAGAATATGAGAACGGAAAAGTGATTTCAGGAATAGAAACAGTTACCGACTCAATCGTTTTTCATGCGGGAACAAAGAAAGATAACCATACTATTACAACAAACGGAGGAAGGGTTTTGGCGGTTACTTCATTAGGGGATAATTTTGAAGAAGCCATAAAAAAATCGTATCAAAATATAGAAAAACTACATTTCGATACGATGTATTATAGAAAAGATATCGGTTTCGACCTTTAATAAATAAGAATTTTAATTAAAGAAAGAATGAGCCGTAGTGTCTTGATTTTCTTCGTTGTTGGCTTTGTGTAATTGCAATTGTTTTATCCAATAAATCATTGCGGCTAGGCAAATAAACACGAAACCCCAATTGATAATATTAGCTGCAAACCAATTTTCTAATTCTAATTCTCTTAAATAATTTTGTGGAATGAAAAAAAAGTTTTCAAATAACCATTGTATTCCTTCAAAAAATGCTTTCATCTTNGTTCAAGTATTATATTTACATTTGCAAAAGTATAAAATATCCNTATGATTACAAGTCTTTTTAAGAAATCNACCCCAATTAATTTTGCATTTGTTTTTTTAATGCTATTATTTTTCTTTTTAACTACTCAATTTCATCAAGTTGGAACTGTTTTTTCATTTGGTTTCTTAGCTAAAAAAACAATTTTATTTAGTACCATTTTTGCTTGTTTCTTTACTGGAAATTTTATCATTAAAAAAAATGGACTCAGCAAAGACAGTGCTTTTACGATATTATTTTATTTATTGTTGCTGCTTTTCTTCCCTTCAGTAATGAATAATTTTGACTTGTTTTTTGCCAACTTTTTTATTCTTTTGGCACTAAGAAGGCTTTTCTCTTTACAAACCTCAAAATCCCAAAAAGAAAAAATATTTGACGCCTCGTTATGGGTTTTTGTCGCCTCCTTATTTCATTTTTGGAGTATTCTTTTTATAATATTAGTTTTTATCAGCATTCTTTTTCACACCGCACGAGATTATAGAACTTGGTTTTTGCCTTTTATTGCCTTTTTTGTTTCCATGGTTTTATTGTTCTTTTTTGATTTGGTTTTTGATGCCGATAATGTTGTAAAATTAGTATCAAATTCAGGAAGCAATCTTGAAATTAATTATTTTATTAATAATTATCAAAATCTAGCGTTATCGCTTTTTGCCCCAATTTCACTCTTTTTTATTGCCAATTTAGGCTTCACCATTTCCAATCGCCCGATTATTCTTCACTCAACGTATAAGAAAATCATAGCAGCGTTTTTTATTGGACTATTGGTTTTTGTGTTTTCACCCAATAAAAGTAATGAAATTCTGATTTTTACTTTTGCGCCACTAGCTTTTGCAATGACTATTTTCGTTGAAACACCGCAATCGAAGGCGAAAACAGAATTGTTTTTTTTAGCGGTAGTAGGTTGTAGTTTATTTGCGTTTTTCTCTCAATTATAATTTGGTTCCAAAGGCTAAATCGCCAGCGTCGCCTAGACCTGGAATAATATAATTTTTTTCATTTAGCTTTTCATCTATTGAAGCAATCCAAAGGTGACAATACTCCGGCATATGTGATTCCAAGTAGTTAATCCCTTCAGGCGCAGCAATAACTACCGCCAAATGAATCTCTTTTGGAACCCCTTTTGAAATTAATTTATCAAATACCGCAACGATTGATTGTCCAGTTGCCAACATAGGATCAACCAAAATTAAATTGGCACCATTGATATCAGAAACAGCGTCGTATTCTACCTTTATTTCAAAATTGTGATTGTTATTAGGATGAAATCTATAGGCGGAAATAAATCCGTTTTCTGCGCCATCAAAATAATTCAAAAATCCATTGTGTAAAGTCAAACCCGCTCTTAATATGGAGCAAACCACTATTTTATCATTAATTTCTGAAGATTTTTTTACGCCCAGCGGAGTGGGAATTTCCAAACTTTTATAATGAAATTCTTTACTCATTTCGTAGGCCATAATTTCGCCAATACGTTCTATGTTTCTCCTAAACCGCAGTCGGTCTTTTTGAATATCTTGATCTCTAATTTCCCCTAGAAAATGATTTAGAACGCTATTTTTTTCAGATAAATGATGAATTTTCATAAAATTGGGATTAATATTTCAACGTTAAAAGTATAAAAAGTATCTTTGCTTTTTAAATAACAAAGATATGTTTTCAAAATTAGCTTATTCTGTATTTGAACAAAGCATTCAAGATTATCATCAATTTGATAATGTGGACCATCCAATAAACAACCCTTTCCCAAAAGAGCAATTCGAGCATTTATTGTATCATAAAAATTGGATCGATACGGTACAATGGCATTTTGAGGATATCATTCGTGATCCTAATATTGACNCNGTTGCAGCGCTAACTTTAAAAAGAAGAATTGATGCTTCCAACCAAGAACGNACNGATATGGTGGAATATATCGACAGTTATTTTTTACAAAAATACAGTAGTGTTGTTGTAAAAGCGGGGGCAAAAATCAATTCTGAAAGTCCAGCTTGGGCATTTGACAGATTGTCCATTTTAGCGTTGAAAATTTATCATATGAATGAAGAAGCAACCCGCACAGCAGCTTCTGCAGAACACCGCCAAAAATGTCAAGATAAATTAAACGTGCTTTTAGATCAAAGAACGGATCTTTCAACTGCAATTGAGGAATTACTTCTTGACTTTGAAAATGGAGATAAATTCATGAAAGTGTACAAGCAAATGAAAATGTACAATGACAATGATTTAAATCCGGTTTTGTATCAGAATAAAAAATAATCAATTATTCTGTCATTTCGACGAAATGACAAATTTAAGCTCTCTTTTTTGTCAAAATCAATTGAACATATAGCCGTAATGAGACTTTCCGCAATGGGAGATGTAGCGATGACGGTTCCTGTTTTAAGAGCTTTTAATGAGAAATATCCGGTTGTTAAAATCACTGTAATTTCAACTCCTTTTTTTCAGCCTTTATTTAATGACCTTCCCAATGTTTCCTTTTTACCATTTGATAAAAAAGGAAAACACAAGGGATTTCTAGGTCTGTTCCGATTGTTCTTAGATTTAAGAAAAAGCAATATCGATGCTTTCGCAGATTTACATAATGTATTACGTTTAAAAGTATTCAGAAAACTACTAGCGCTGACCGGGAAAAAAGTAGCGTTCACCCACAAAGGAAGAACTGAAAAAAAGGAAGTTACCCGTGCGGTAAATAAAATTTTCAGACCACTACCATCCGTTTTTGAAAGACACGCAAAAGTGTTTGAGGAACTTGGTTTTCCAATCGATTTATCGAATCCTACGTTTCCAGAGAAATCGAAGTTATCGTCAGAAATTATTGCCGTTATAGGAGAAAAAAAACAAAAATGGATTGGCATTGCGCCATTTGCTCAGCACGATTCTAAAGTGTATCCTTTGGATTTAATGCAAAAAGTAATTGATCAATTAGCACAAAATCCAGGAAATAAAATAATACTTTTTGGAGGCGGAAAAAAGGAAATCGAAGCCTTAGAAACACTGTCAAAGTCACATAATAACGTAATTTCTGTAGCGGGAAAATTGAAATTTAACCAAGAAATCGAACTCATCAGCAATTTAGAAGAAATGTTATCCATGGATTCTGGGAACGGACATATAGCTGCAATTTTAGGGGTAAAAACCATTACACTTTGGGGCGCAACGCATCCGTATTTAGGATTTTCACCGTTCAATCAACCAGAAGGAAATAGCTTGGTTTCCGATAGAAATTTATATCCAAAACTACCAACATCCGTTTATGGAAATAAAAAAGAGGAAGGTTACGAAGACGCCATGCGCACTATTTTACCACAACGAGTAGTTGAAAAAATGGTGAAATAGCAATTTAAATTTCAGTTTTTAAATCTTAAATCTGCAATTTTCAGCGGCAATCTCAAATCACCTAAACGTCGTCGAAATCAACGAAAATTGTATCCGATGTAGGATGCGCTTGACAAGTTAAAACCAATCCTTCAGCCAATTCTTTATCGGTAAGAATAGAATTTTTCTTCATTTCGGCAGTTCCCACAGTCACTCTCGCCATGCAGCTGCTGCAAATTCCGCCTTGGCAAGAATACGGAGCATCAATTCCTTGTTTTAATGCTGCTTCCAAAATAGTTTGCTTTTGCGACATTTCGAAAGTCGTTTCTTCGTCGTCAACTAAAACCGTGATTTTAGAATGTCCGCCCAAGGATTCTTGGATTTTATTTTCAGAAGTAGAACTAGAAAAAAGTTCGAATTTTATATTTTTTTCGGGAACATTTTGCTCTTTTAAAACGGCCGAAACGGTGTTGATCATTTCTTCCGGTCCGCACAAATAGAATTTATCAAAAGACAATTCTTTGTGTTTGTTGTTCAATATAAAATTTACGGTTGATTTTTCAATTCGACCAAAAAGTTCATTTTCAACTTTGGCTTGCGTATACGAATAATGGACAAAAAAGCGCCCCACATAGTGCGATTGTAAGTCGTGTAATTCTTGATGAAAAATAGTGTCTTCAGGCGATTTATTTCCGTAAACCAATACAAAAGTACTTTTTGGCTCGCTAGTCAAAACGCTTTTTGCAATAGACATAATTGGTGTGATTCCACTACCAGCTGCAAAAGCCGAATAATTTCGTTGGCGATCGTGCTGCGGTTCAAAGGTAAATTTTCCTTCGGGGCTTCCCACTTCAAGAAGGTCTCCCGCTTTTAATTTTGCATTAGCAAATTGCGAAAACAAACCATTTTTAACCGCCTTTACTGCAATTCTCAATTCGCTACTTTCCGGAGCAGCACAAATAGAATAGGCACGACGTATTTCTTCCCCGTCTAAAGTTAATTTTAAGTTGAGGTATTGCCCAGCCACAAATTGATAGTTGGATTGCAATTCTGCGGGAACATTAAATAAGATAGAAACAGCGTCTTTGGTTTCGCGTTTTACTTCTTTAATGTTTAATTTATAAAATGAAGACATTGATTTATTTTTTGGCAAAGATAGCAAACGAATTAGGTTTATGAAAATGATAATTGTCAGTTTTTTAAGACCGCTTAAGATCGGTTATATAATAATCTTAAATGCAGGTTAAATTCCCAATCTTCCAATCAATAATTTTTCTATATTTATCAAATTATTATAAACCTATAATTTTATGTTCAAACACTTTATCAATCTCGAATTAAAATCCTTTTTGCGATCCGCAAGTGTTGGAAAGAGTATCGCGCTAAAACTATTTTTAGGATTTATCGCGTTTTATTTTATCCTTTCCTTTCTGGTTTTAGGAATAGCACTTTACCCACTTCTTCATGAAAGTTTTCTCAATCAAAAACCCATTCAAATTGTCAATAACGCGGTCATTTTTTGGCTGGCCATCGAATTAATTTTTCGCTTTTTCATGCAAAGCCTGCCCGTTATGAATATCAAGCCGCTATTAATTTTACCAATAAAAAGAGAAAAAGTAATCCATTATGTTTTACTGAAAAGCGTATTTTCAATTTATAATTTATTCCCATTATTGGTAATTCTGCCTTTTGGAATAACCACTATTATTAAAGGAAATGTTGATACAGCTGCGGTTTTAGTTTGGATGTTTACACTTTATATTTTGGTCTTATGTGTCAACTATGCTAACTTTTTAATCAAAAAGAAATTTGCAGATAATATCTTAGCCTTCTTATTTTTTGCGATATTGGGCGGAACTTTTGTGGGGTTAGAATATTTCGAAATTTTCAAAATCAGCAGTTTCATAGGTTCTATTTTAAATAGTTTATTATTAAATCCAATCCTAGTTCTTGCGCCATTATTGCTCTTATCCGGATTGTATTTTTGGAATTTTAATTATCTAAAAAGTAATTTTTACTTAGACAATACCTTAAAGTCAAAAATCAAAGAAGCCAAAACCACCGATTTAAGTTGGACCAAAAGCTTCGGCGAAATTGCACCCTTTTTGCAATTGGATTTAAAATTAATTTGGAGAAATAAAAGACCGCGAACAACTGTTTTTATGTCATTTATCTTTTTGCTTTACGGATTGATGATTTACACCAACCCAAGACAAAGTGAAATATCCTTTCTTAATGTTGTTGTTGGCCTTTTAATGTCGGGAATTTTTATGATTAATTTTGGGCAATTTATTCCCTCATGGGATTCTAGTTATTTTGGAATGATCTTATCGCAAAACATTACTTTCCGAAAATATTTAGACTCAAAAGTGGGATTAATGTCATTTTCGGTAATTGTTTTAGCTTTACTAACCACGCCCTACGTTTATTTTGGGTGGAATGTTTTAGCGACTAATCTAGCATGCGCCGTTTATAATTTAGGAATCAACATTCCCGTTCTAATGTTTGCAGGTTCTTTTAATGTCAAGCGCATTGATTTAGAAAAATCACCGTTTATGAATTACCAGGGAACAGGTGCTGCTCAATGGATTGTAGGGCTGCCATTATTTCTAATTCCAGGACTTATTTTCTTTATTTTCTCGGAGCTATTCAATGCCGAAACCGCAATTATTACCATTGCAACTATCGGAATTATTGGCTTGCTTTGTAGAAATATGTTGATGAATTTCATCACCAAAGGATATCAAACTAGAAAATACGCCACTTTAAACGGATTTAAACAACAAGAAAATTAACCGACTAAACAAATAACCAAATAAACGAATAACCATTTAAAAATGATACAAGTAACTCAACTTTCAAAAACATATAACGAAACTAACGTATTAAATATCCCAAACTTGGAAATCCCAAAAGGGCAAAGCTTCGGCTTAGTAGGAAACAATGGCGCTGGAAAAACCACTTTTTTCAGTTTGCTTTTGGATTTAATCCAACCCACCACAGGGACTTTAACCAACAATGAAATTCAGGTAAACACCAGTGAAGATTGGAAACCGTTCACCTCCGCTTTTCTTGATGAATCGTTTTTAATAGGGTATTTAACCGCCGAAGAATACTTTTATTTTATTGGAGATATCCGTGGGCAAAACAAAGCCGATGTGAATGCATTGCTTGTAAAACACGAAGAATTTTTCAACGATGAAATCTTAAGAAATAAAAAATATTTACGTGATTTATCGAAAGGGAATCAGAAAAAAGTTGGTATTATTGCTACGCTAATTGGTAACCCAAAAGTCGTAATTCTAGACGAACCGTTTGCCAATTTAGATCCAACAACGGTAAGCCGACTAAAGAAAATTATTAAAGAATTGGGCGAAAATCCTGAGATTACCGTTTTGGTATCTAGCCACGATTTGCAACACACCGTTGAGGTTTGTGACCGAATTGTAGCTTTAAATAAAGGGGAAATTGTAAAAGACATCGTGACTTCGGCAGAAACCTTGAAAGAATTAGAGTCGTTTTTCGCAGTTTAATTTGGGCGTGCCCTCGTTACACTTGACAGGTTTCCAAAACCTGTCAGGAGTAATCTCGGTCGGGCTGTTCGCTGCAATCTTTGTTCCACTTCGTTACACAAAGGATTTCCGCTACCATCCCTCACGCGAGCGTCTGATTTAAGAACAACCCTGACAGGTTTTCAAAACCTGTCAGGTATAAAAATTAATGGATTAATTTAAATTTATGAAAGCGACTTCAATCCCATTTAAAAATTCGAAAACTAGTAAAGTAGTTTTTATCTTGAGCATTTTGTCCTCAGGATTTTGGTGCTTTGGACAGTTCATAAATGTATATCGTTTTACTTTAGTTGGAGTACTATATGAGATTCTGTGGCTTCCGGCTCTAGGAATTTTATGTTTAATNCCACTATTTTCTTTACTATTTTTGGTAAAAGAAAAAGGCACTATTAAGTCTTTTTATATCTATTCTATAATAATCAGTGTCGCTACTATTTTGTCTATGGTTTTTGTTAAATAAAGAAAAACCCTAACAGGTTTTCAATACCCGACAGGTTTAACCAGTCGAAATCACTATTTGTTTTCCAAAAAACCCCCCGAACCTTTTCTAGTGTCAAAAAGAAGTGTATTTTTACGTGTTATATACTAAAATCGCGATTTAGTAGTTTAAGAATAAAATCGTTTCAAATTGAAAAACAATATATTTAAATATTCCTTCACCCTAGGGTTTGTGCTTTTATTGATAGCTTGTTCTACCAAAAGGGACACTTTTGTATCTAGAAATATGCACGCTCTAAGCGCCAGAGACAATATTTTATACAACGGACAAATCGCATTAGACAAAGGGATTACAGATCTTAAAGGCACTTTTAAAGACAACTTTTGGGAAACATTGCCCATTGAAAGAATGCAGTTTACCAAAGAAGAAGACAAACCTGAAACAGCCAAAAACGCCAACTTTGAACGCGCTGAAACCAAAGCGACCAAGGCCATTCAAAAACATTCCATGAATATAAATGGAATTGAGAGAAACTACCAAATGGACGAGGCCTATTTATTGTTAGGAAAAACAAGGTATTACGACCAAAGATTTATTCCCGCATTAGAAGCGTTTAATTATGTTTTATACAAATCGCCAACCAGCGATAAAATCCTTGAAGCCAGAATTTGGAGAGAAAAAACCAATATGCGTTTGGAAAATGATGAGTTGGCATTAAANAATNTNAAATACATTCTTAAAGATAGTAGACTTAAAAAACAGATTTTAGCGGATGCTAATGCCACGATTTCTCAAGCATTCATNAATGTTGGNAAAAAAGACAGCGCAATTGCAAGCCTGAAATTAGCGACTCAGTTTACAAAATCGAAAGAGGAAAAAGCAAGATATCGTTTTATTTTGGCGCAAATTTATCAAGAACTAGGTTATAAAGACAGCGCAGCAATTGCTTATCAATCGGTTATTGATATGAAACGAAAATCTCCAAGAATTTATGTAATTCATGCCAAAGTCAATAAAGCACAAATGGCTGGATATGAAAAAACAGATTCTATTTCATTTTTAAAAGCATTCAACAAACTCCTTGTGGATAGAGAAAACCGCCCTTTTTTGGATGTACTTCATCATCACGTGGCACTATATTACGATAAAAATAAGAAAATTGGAAGCGCTAAAAAAGAGTACAATAAATCCCTTAAAGTTAAAACAGGAGATACTTACACCGTTGCATCGAACTATAGAAATTTGGCTGCTATTTATTTTAAAGAAGCCAGATATCCTATAACAGGTAAATATTTCGACAGCACCTTAGTTCAACTAAAACCACGTTCCCGCGAATTTAGATTTATAAAAAAGAAGCGTGAAAATTTAGATGATGTAATAAAATACGAGGGAATTGCCAATAGAAACGACAGTGTGATTAACGTTTTTAATATGTCAAAATTGGACAGAATTGCCTATTATGAAAAGTACATTCTTAAATTAAAAAAGGAAGACGACCTTAAGAAAGCCCTTGCTGCTAAAGCAGACGAAAAGAACAAACAAAACAATAATCCAGCCAGCGGCCCGCCATTAAGCGGAACAGACGCAAAAAATTCAGCAAGTCAAAAAGGGGAAGCTCCACCTATGAATTTACAAGCATCAACAAGCATAGGAAAAGAAAGCGATTTTTATTTCTACAACACAAAATCGGTGGCGTATGGAAAACTACAGTTTAAAAAAACGTGGGGGAATCGCGCTTATAAAAACAATTGGAGATTGTCATCTGAGGCTGCAATTAATACCAATAATGATCCAAGTTTAAATAACGATCCTAATGAAGATCCTTCAATTACAAAGGAGGAAAAAATAGAAGAAAAATATACGGCTTCGTATTATTTGAAAGACCTTCCAACTAATCAAATACTGATTGACAGTATAATTAGAGAAAGAAATTTTGCCTATTACCAATTGGGATCTATTTATAAAGAAAAATTCAAAGAATACCAGCTTGCCGCCAATAAATTAGAGCAATTATTGAATTACAATCCAGAGGAAAGGTTGGTGCTTCCGTCAATGTATAATCTCTATAAAATTTACGAAATTATCAATAAAGAAAAGGCTTTAGCGATGAAAGATAAAATTATAAGCCAATATCCAAATTCTAGATATGCTGAAATTTTAAGCAATACCAATCCTGAAATTGCAGCGGTTGTTACTCCTGAAGTTACGTATAATAAACTCTATAAATTATACGAAAAGGGAGATTATAGAACAGTAAATGAAGAGTTAGAAAAAGGAATTGATCAATTTGAAGGAGAAGAAATAGTTGCAAAATATGAGTTGTTAAAAGCCAACACTACAGGAAAATTAAAAGGGGTAGCGGAATATAAAAAAGCCTTGAATTTTGTAGCTTTAAATTATCCTAACAATATTGAAGGTAAGCAAGCAGAAGAAATTATCAATAAAGACATTCCTGTTTTAGAGAGTTATAAATTCTATGCGGTGGCGNCAAAATCATGGAAAATACTCTACAGAATCCCATACAATGATGAAAAAAACAATAAAATTTTAAGAGAAAAAATCAAAAAATTCGTAGCCGATCACCAATTGGATCGCTTGACTTTTTCAGAAGATATTTATAATTCAGAAGATAATTTTATGGTGCTTCATGGAATTATTTCAGAACAATTTTCTAAAGGAATAATTGACACCCTAAAAATCAAAAAAGAATATAAAATACAACAAAAGCCAATTATAATTTCCAATTACAACTATCAAGTGGTCCAAATCAATAAAAATATTGAAGACTATTTAGTAGCGCCAGTGGTGGCTCCAAACTCTATTGTGAAAGCGCCTGTACCACCAACTGTAGAACCTGCTAAACAGGCGAAACAACCTGACGCTAACCCGTTAGATTCTCCCGATCAAAAAAACGAAGGGGTTCCGCCTCCAGCAAGTATGGATAAAGGAAACGCCATGCCGATTTTAAATAAAGGGNCAATCGATAAAGAAGAATTTAAAAAGCCTAAAAAGTAAAAATCATGTTTAGCAAAAACCCAAAACCATATACCGATCTGTTAGGAAAAACAAACAGAATTGTGGAAGGAACCACAATTAAAGGAGATATTATTTCGCCAGCTGATTTTAGATTAGATGGCCATTTAATCGGAAATTTTCAAACCAAAGGAAAAATTGTGATTGGTCCGGCAGGAAGCGTAAAAGGGGACATTGATTGTAAAAACGCCGATATTGAAGGACAATTTACGGGCAAAATACAAGTTGCTGAAATCTTAAACATCAAATCAAAAGCAACGATTCAGGGCGACGTAATTTGCGGAAAGTTAGCTGTAGAACCCGGCGCAGAATTTAGCGCATCGTGCGTGATGAAACCGAGTGCGAAATCAATAATACTACCAAATGAGCAACCAAAACCAGAAGAAAAATAACACTAAATGGCTAGCGTTTGTTAATATTCCCATACAAATGGGCGTTATAATTTTTGGGTTTGCCACTTTGGGAAATTGGCTGGATGAAAAATATAAAAATTCAAACAATATTTACGTCAAGGTTTTAACTTTAGTAGGGGTGGCCATTGCGTTTCACAATATTAATAGACAGCTTAAAGATATTAATAATTCTTAAAATGAATATCAAACAATACAAGCCAATTCTTCTAACTTCAATAATTTCGATTATTGCGCTGTTAATTCACAAAACAATTTTTTTGCTTTTTGCACCAAACCATGTTGAATCTGAATTTATTTATTCTTTGCCAGAACTCTACGGTCTTTTCTTTTTATTATCGGCCTTAATTCTTTTTATTTTAATCAAAATTAGCCAAATAAGCATGACCAATGTAGGATTTATATTTTTATTTCTTACCACTTTTAAAATGGGAGTAGCCTATATTTTTTTGAAGCCCATTTTAAAAACCCATTTAGCGAATCCAAGCATAGAAAAAATTAATTTTCTTATGGTTTTCTTATTGTTTTTAACAATCGAAACATGGATTACAATCCAAATAATAAACACAAAGAAACAATAGAACGAGAAAACGACCCGCCATCAAAAAAAGTATTTTTTATTCTTGCGAATTTTAATAAAAGATGTACCTTTGCACCAAATTTCAGTAAAACCAAAACCCTAGATAATCAATAGATATGGTGCTTTTTAATAAACCACTTAGATTTATAACAGCAATTTTAATTGCGGGTCTTCCATTATTTTCCTTTTCTAACACTAACGATACTATTCAAACGACTCACGAAACACATGAAGTAGTGGCAACAGAATCTAAAAAAGTGGATGAAAAAGCAGCTATAAAAGAGCAAATAGAAGAAGTAAAAGCACATCACGTTCTTGACGGTCACGATTTTTCACTTTTTGAATATGACGGACAGCCTATAGGATTTTCTTTACCTATTATATTATGGGATAATGGGATTCATTTTTTTTCGTCTTCAAAATTCAATCACGGAGAAACAGTTGCTGAAAGCAAGGGTAATTTCTACAAATTAAATCACGAAAAAATATACAAAACAGATGCCTCAGGAACTTTAACAGAAAATGAGCATCATCATCCAACAAATGCCCAGCCACTTGATTTTTCTATCACAAAAGGAGTTTTAACAATAATGATTGTTGCGCTATTGATGTTTTTATTGTTTACGAGCTTGGCAAAATCATACGCTAAAAACGGCGGAGTTTCTTCTGGTGCGGGACGATTCTTTGAGCCAATTGTTTTATATATTCGAGACGAAATAGCCATTCCAAACATTGGCGAAAAACATTATAAAAAATACATGAGCCATTTATTAACCGTATTTTTCTTTATCTGGTTTTTAAATATTTTTGGATTAACACCACTAGGGATTAATGTAACGGGTAATATCGCAATTACTTTTGGGTTAGCGATCGTTACTTTTTTGATTACAAACCTTTCGGCAAATAAAAATTATTGGGGACATATTTTCTGGATGCCAGGAGTTCCAACACCTATGAAGATAATTTTAGCGCCTATTGAATTAATGGGCCTAGTTATCAAACCATTTGCACTAATGATCCGATTGTATGCCAACATGTTTGCTGGACATATCGTATTAATGAGTTTAATAGGCTTGATGTTTATTTTTAAAAGTTGGTTAGGAAGTAGTTTGTCTTTTATGCTATCGTTTATGATATCGATAATTGAGATTTTAGTAGCCTTGTTACAAGCATACATATTTACAATATTGACAGCCTTATATTTTGGTTCAGCTGTTCAAGAGCATCACGAAGAAGAAGCTCACTACTAAAAGCAGTAAGCCATATGCAATAAGCTCAAAGCTTATTGCCTAAAGCGTACAGCTTTAAAAAAAGAATGTTTAATTTTTAATACATATTTTTATGAACATGCCAAGAATTATTGGAGCAGGATTAGTAGTTATCGGAGTTGGAATTGGTGTAGGTAGAATTGGCGGTTCAGCAATGGACGCAATCGCTCGTCAACCAGACTCTTATGGGAAAATCCAAACAGCTATGCTTATTGCAGCAGCTCTTGTTGAAGGAATCGGATTTGCAGCATTATTTGCTGTTTCTGAAAACTAGAAAAAACAAATTAGCTGCAACGGTTGGTTGCAGCTATTGTTTAAAATTAAATTAAAATAAGACTTAAATTATATATTTATGGATAAGTTAATAAATGATTTTTCGTTTGGATTGTTTTTTTGGCAAACATTAATTTTCGTGGGGTTAATTCTCTTATTGAAAAAATTTGCTTGGAAACCTATTTTGGATGCCGTTAATGAAAGAGAAGAAGGAATAAAAAACGCATTACTTTCTGCTGCAAATGCAAAAAAAGAAATGCAAAACCTTCAATCAGATAATTTACGAATTTTACAAGAAGCTAGACAAGAGCGCGATGCTATGTTGAAAGACGCTCGTGAAATAAAAGAAAAAATGATTGCCGATGCAAAAAACGAAGCGCAAGTTCAAGGATTGAAAATGATTGAACAAGCAAAAGCGGCCATAAACAGTGAAAAAAATGCCGCTATGGCTGAATTGAAATCACAAGTAGCTACTTTGTCATTAGAAATCGCCGAAAAATTATTGAAAGAAGAATTATCTAACAAAGAATCCCAAGTAAAATTGGTTGAAAAAATGTTAGGCGACGCTAGATTAAATTAATATGTCAGGAATTAGAGCAGCAATTCGATATGCGAAAGCCATTTTAGAAATAGCCGATTCCAAAGGAGTTGCTTCTGAAGTGAGTGCTGATATGACGTCGATTGCAACAACGATTACAGGAAATTCAGAATTGACGCATTTTATTCAAAATCCCTTGATTAAAACGGATATTAAAAAAAATGTAGTTTTAGAAGTTTTTGCTTCGGTTAATCCCGTAACACAAACTCTTTTTCATTTATTATTGGAAAACAAACGATTTGAAATTTTAGCAGCAATTGCTGTTGAATATAATAATTTGTTTGACGTAATGAACGGTGTTGAAGTAGCAAAAGTAACTACTGCTTTCCCTATGGATGAAGCTTTAAAATCAAATTTATTGGCAAAAATAGCGACTTTTTCAGATAAAAAAGTAACAATAGAAAACACAATAGACGCTTCAATTATTGGAGGATTTATATTAAGAATAGGTGATAAGCAATACAATGCTTCAGTAGCCAACAGATTACACGTATTAAAAAGAGAATTAAGTAACTAGTTATTTATATAATTATGGCGGAAATTAAACCTGCTGAAATATCAGCAATATTAAAGAAACAAGTAGAAGGTTTTGAAACTGGTGCTACATTAGAAGAAGTAGGTTTTGTACTTCAAGTTGGAGATGGTATTGCTCGTGTTTACGGGCTTTCAAATGTTCAATACGGAGAATTAGTAGAATTCGAAAATGGATTGGAAGGAATCGTTTTGAACCTTGAAGAAGACAATGTTGGGGTGGTACTTTTAGGACCATCAACAGGAATTAAAGAAGGTTCAACTGCCAAAAGAACGCAACGTATTGCTTCACTGAAAACAGGAGAACAAATGGTAGGTCGTGTAGTAAACACGCTTGGGTTTCCTATAGATGGAAAAGGACCAATTGGTGGAGATTTATACGAAATGCCTTTGGAAAGAAAAGCGCCTGGAGTTATCTTCCGTCAGCCAGTTACGGAGCCATTACAAACGGGTATCAAAGCTGTTGACGCAATGATTCCAGTTGGTCGTGGACAACGTGAATTGGTAATTGGTGACCGTCAAACTGGAAAATCGACTGTTTGTATTGATACCATTTTGAATCAAAAAGAATTTTACGATGCAGGAAAACCTGTATTTTGTATATATGTTGCAATTGGGCAAAAAGCTTCAACTGTAGCAGGAATTGCAAAAATGTTAGAAGAAAAAGGAGCAATGGCATATACCATTATCGTTGCTGCAAATGCTTCTGATCCAGCACCAATGCAAGTTTATGCTCCTTTTGCAGGTGCAGCTATTGGAGAATATTTTAGAGATTCAGGCCGTCCAGCTTTAATTGTTTATGATGATTTATCTAAACAAGCAGTTGCGTATCGTGAGGTTTCTCTTTTATTGAGAAGACCACCGGGACGCGAGGCCTATCCTGGAGATGTATTTTACTTGCACAGTCGATTATTAGAAAGAGCTTGTAAAGTGATTGCTAATGATGACATTGCAAAAAATATGAACGATTTGCCAGACACATTGAAATCAATTGTGAAAGGTGGAGGTTCGTTGACTGCATTGCCAATTATCGAAACTCAAGCAGGTGACGTTTCTGCGTATATTCCAACGAATGTAATTTCGATTACAGACGGTCAGATTTTCCTAGATGGAGATTTATTTAACTCAGGGGTTCGTCCAGCAATTAACGTAGGTATTTCGGTATCTCGTGTTGGAGGAAATGCTCAAATTAAATCAATGAAAAAAGTAGCAGGAACTTTAAAATTAGACCAAGCGCAATTCCGTGAATTGGAAGCTTTCGCCAAATTTGGTTCTGATTTGGATGCAGTAACATTGAACGTAATTGAAAAAGGAAGAAGAAACGTTGAAATCTTGAAACAAGGTTTAAATAGCCCTTATACTGTTGAAGACCAAGTAGCTATAATCTACGCAGGTTCTAAAAACTTGTTGAGAAATGTGCCTGTAAATAAAGTAAAAGAATTCGAAAAAGACTTTTTAGAATTTTTGAACAACAAACACAGAGATACGCTAGACGCTTTAAAAGCTGGAAAATTAGATGACAACATTACATCTGTTATCGAAAATGTAGCAAAAGAAGTTTCAGCGAAATATAACTAATTAGGTTCTAGGCTGTAGGTTGTAGGTTCCGAAACTTACAACTTATAACTTATAACATACAACTACTTACAATGGCAAACTTAAAGGAAATCCGTAATAGAATTACTTCCGTTTCATCAACGATGCAGATCACTTCTGCAATGAAAATGGTTTCTGCAGCAAAGCTAAAAAAAGCACAAGATGCAATTACAGCAATGCGACCTTATGCCGAAAAATTAACGGAATTATTACAAAATCTTTCTGCCAACCTTGATGGCGATGCAGGGGGAGAGTTTACTACTCAACGTGAAATTAAAAAAGTATTAATTGTAGCCATTACTTCGAATAGAGGTTTGTGTGGCGCCTTTAATTCTAATGTGATTAAGGAAGTAAAAAACAGAACTGTATTTTACGAAGGAAAACAAGTCGATGTTTTTGCAATTGGTAAAAAAGGAACTGACGCTTTGAGCAAAACGATTGCCGTTATTGAAAATCAAAGTTCCCTATTTGACACTTTATCATTTGAAAATGTTGCGGTTATTGCTGATGTTCTAACTCAAAAATTTATTTCTGGAGAGTACGACAAAATTGAATTGGTTTACAACCAGTTTAAAAATGCCGCAACTCAAATCGTTCAAACAGAGCAATTTTTGCCTTTAGAAGCATTGAAATCGGATAAAACAGCTTCGTCTGGAGATTATATCTACGAACCTTCAAAAGAAGATATTGTTTTAACCTTGATTCCAAAATCATTAAAAACGCAATTGTACAAAGGGATTAGAGATTCATTTGCCTCAGAGCACGGAGCTAGAATGACAGCAATGCACAAAGCGACAGACAACGCAACGGAATTGAGAGACCAATTGAAATTGACTTACAATAAAGCCCGTCAAGCCGCAATTACCAATGAAATTTTGGAGATTGTTGGTGGAGCAGAAGCGTTGAAAGGATAAGAAAAAATTAGTATTTTTATAGAAAAAGTCACGCATAGCGTGACTTTTTTTTAATTTTACGGTTAAAATATCAAAAAATGGAAATACGACAATTAGAAACCGTTTCAGAGATGGCTGCTCAAATAGAAATGATCCGTTTCCTGTACCCAAACATGACGTTTGAAACCTATGAGTCCTACTTAAGTAGGATGTTGCCTAACGGTTACAAACAGGTAGCTATTTTTGAAAATAAGCATTGTATTGGGCTTTCCGGTTATTGGTACAATACCAAACTATGGACGGGTCCGTATTTAGAAATTGACAATTTTATTGTACATCCCGATCATCGGAAAAAAGGAATTGGAAAAATAATTACCGATTTTATTGATGCCAAAGCCAAAGAACTTTCCTGCACTTGCATTGTTTTAGATGCCTTTACAGGCAATTTTCCAGCCCATCGATTTTACTACAATCAAGGGTATGAGCCGCGAGGATTTCATTTCATCAAAACAATTGATGAAAACAGATTTTCGTAATTAACTTAAATTAATTATCGGATTGGTACCATTCTGCAAATGAAGTTTCCGTTTCTTGCAGTTTTAAAGAATGCAAATTGATCCCTTGTGGCAATCTGCTTTTTATTCTATTGGCAAAATCAACAACCATATTTTCACTCGTAGGTTGATAATCTACAAGTATAACATGGTGATCCCGAGCTTGTAATTCCTTTGCCAACTCAATATGCGGGGTATTTTTATTAAATACCGTAGCATGATCAAATTGATCTACAACTTCTTCTTTTACAATTTTCTTTAAATCGGTGAAGTCGATAACCATTCCAAATTTTACATTTGAATTATCGGTAATGGGTTTCCCAATAACAGTTACGGACAATTTATAACTATGTCCATGGACGTTTTTACACTTTCCATCATAGCCATATAACGCGTGTCCGGTTTCAAAATTAAATTGCTTGGTTATTCTGATATTACTCATTATAATAGTATTTGAATGCAAATTTACTAAATTGTAACCATTCTACTTTCAAAAATAGATATTGCTTTATATAAAACTAAAATAATGTATATTTGCGCGAGCAAGGGGGATTAGCTCATTTGGCTAGAGCGCTACGCTGGCAGCGTAGAGGCGATCGGTTCGAATCCGATATTCTCCACAATATAATTGTCTATTTTTAGTTTTATTTTAAATAAATAAGACCCAATAAATTGGATATATACAAATACAACAGGTTATTATTAATCGTTGTAAATGATTAATAATTTTATAATCAGAAGTTTACGTTTTTTTATTTTAAAAATGTAAATCTGTAAATTTTAGTGTTGTAGAGTTTTTATATCCTACGACATAATAATTATTTATTTTCAATGATTATATTTGAATAAATTCTTACGATAAAAAAATAATGAAAAACAGCTTATACTATTTTCTTTTTTTGATTTTAATATCCTTTTCAAATAGCGCTTTAGGACAAACGTTAACTAATGGTAATTTTGAATCTGGAGGAAATACGGTTGGTTTTTTAATTAATGGCGCTGGATATACACAGATTAATCCACCTACGGGCTCTAGTTTTCAAGGGAATTATGCAATCACAACTAATCCTCAATTATTAAATTCCAACTTTATTTCTGGTGGAGATCATACCACTGGATCTGGGATGATGTTAGTTGTAGATGGGAATACTGTTCCAAATTCAAGATTATGGTCTTGTACCTCAACAGGAGGAGCATTAACTGGATTTACCGCGGGATTGACCTATACCTTTAGTTATTGGATAAAATCGGTTTCAAATGATGTAACTAATAATGCCACTCAAGCCAATATTAATGTGTTTTTTGTAAATGCGTCCAACATAAATCCTGCAAGCACCAATAGTTATGCGCCCCTTCCAAGTCAGGGCTGGAGACAAGTAAGCTATACTTTTACGGCAACTACCAATAATGCTCTTATTGAATTAAGAAATAATAATTTGAGTGTTTTAGGGAATGACTTTGCTATTGACGACATTGCCATTACACCGGGAGCACTTCCTTTGACTTTGTCACAAACCGCTATAAATCCTTCCTGTCCAGCTTCACTAAATGGATCAATTACAGGGGTTGGATCCGGCGGAGCATTACCGTATACTTTTTCATTAGCAACAACTACCACTACAATTTCAAATTCTACTGGGATTTTCAGCAATTTATCAGCAGGGACCTATACCCTTTCAATTCAAGATGCTGCCGGAGCAATTGTTCCGCCAATTATTGTAGTATTGACACCTCCAAATGATATTACTATAAATGCACCACCTACAATTTGTGAAGGCGCCCCAACTAATTTATCTGTTAGCGGAAGCCCAGACCCTTATTTATGGATTGCAAATCCTCCTGATTCAACTTTAACAGCAGCTAATAATACTAGTGCCAACCCGATTGTTAGCCCTACAACCACTACAACCTATACAGTAACTTCTGGTATTGCTGCCAATTCAACCAATCTAGTAATAAATGGAGATTTTTCTATGGGAGACTTTGGATTTGTTACTGATTATGTCAATTACCTTCCCGGAACTGTTCCTGCCTCAGGTGTTCAAGGAGCCTATGGCGTGGTAACCAATCCAAGAAACTGGTTTACTCCATTTTCACCCTGTACAGATCATACCTCTTCAGGAGGAAATATGTTAGTAGCCGATGGTTCTACAACCGGAACAGCAAGAGTTTGGTATTCGCCGGCCTCAATTACAGTTATACCGGGAAGAAATTATACCTTTAGTTATTTCTTAACTTCAGTAGTAAATGGAGGACCGGCAAAATTGGAGGTTTTAATTAATAATGTTCCAATTGGACCTGTGGCAACAGCACCTTCAAGCCCCTGCGTTTGGGATGAACATTCTTATGTATGGAATTCAGGAACCAATACTACTGCCATAATTAGTATTATTGATAGAGAAACTTTTGGCAATAATGATTTTGCAATTGACGATCTTTATTTTAGAGAAACACCAACTTGCATTTATCAAAAGTCAGTAACAATTACAGTTAATTCAAATCCCGCACCTACCATTGGCACCATCACTCACCCTACCTGCTCCACAACAGGGAGTGTTGTATTAACTGGCCTACCTACTGGAAACTGGACTATTAACCCTGGAGGAATAACAGGAAGTACTTCTTCCACAACAATATCAAATTTAATAACAGGAACCTATAATTATACCGTTACTAATTCCGCTAATTGCACCTCTCTTCCTGTAAGAGTTGATATAAATCCAGTTGCAAATAGTGTAACCCCAACATTTAATACTATTTCACCAATATGTGTTGGTACAACTATTGCCCTTCCTTTAATTTCCACCAATGGGGTTAACGGGACTTGGTCCCCAGCATTTGATCCTAATGCAACTAACAATTATACCTTTACACCTAATCCAGGAGAATGTGCCACCCCGGCTACATTACAAGTAGTCATTACTCAGATCCCTTCAGTTACTGCTACACCAAACAGTGAAA
>JGI25920J50251_10000118_pt1 | contig 23631 bp, 21 predicted proteins | sample LauGreBMM110DCMD_2_FD_50251 | JGI IMG/M metagenome (IMG submission 50251) | reverse complement strand
GGAAAAATTGTAGATGTACTTACATCGAAATATGACATAATTGCCCGTTTTCAAGGTGGTCCAAATGCAGGTCATACATTAGAATTTGATGGAATAAAACACGTTTTAAGAACTATTCCTTCTGGAATTTTTCATAAAAATTCAATAAATATTATTGGAAATGGAGTTGTAATTGACCCTGTAGTCTTTCAAAAAGAAATTGAAGGCTTGGCTCGCTTTAATTTGGACATTAAAAACAAATTAATCGTTTCCCGCAAAGCACATTTAATTTTACCAACCCACCGTTTATTGGATGCTGCTTCTGAAGCTTCAAAAGGAAAAGCTAAAATTGGTTCTACCTTGAAAGGAATTGGACCAACTTATATGGATAAAACGGGTAGAAATGGAATTCGTGTTGGCGATATTGAATTAGAAGATTTCAAAGAACGCTACAGAGCCTTGGCTGACAAGCACGAAGCCATGATAAAATTCTATGATGTTGCCATTCAATATAATTTAGCCGAATTAGAAGTTGAGTTTTTTGAAGCCATTGAAGACTTGAAAAAACTGACCTTTATAGATAGCGAAGAATATTTGCATCAAGCTCAAAAAGCAGGAAAATCTATTTTATGTGAAGGCGCACAAGGTTCGTTATTGGATGTTGATTTCGGAACATATCCTTTTGTAACTTCATCAAACACAACAGCGGCAGGAGCTTGCACGGGTTTAGGAATTGCACCAAATAAAATAAAAGAGGTTTACGGAATTTTCAAAGCGTATACCACCCGTGTTGGAAGCGGTCCTTTTCCTACGGAAGATTTCGAAGAAGATGGCGCTACTATGGCAAGAGTTGGAAACGAATTTGGTTCGGTTACAGGAAGACAAAGACGTTGCGGATGGTTGGATTTAGTAGCTTTAAAATATGCAATTCAAGTGAATGGCGTAACACAATTGATGATGATGAAAGGCGATGTTTTATCTGGTTTTTCAACCTTAAAAGTATGTACAGAATACAAATATAAAGGTCAAAAAATTGGACATTTACCTTATAATATTGAACCTGAAAATGTAACGCCAATTTACAAAGAATTCAAAGGTTGGAAAGCTGATTTAACAGGAATGACAACCTATGAAGAGTTGCCAATTGAGTTAAAAGAATATATCGACTATATTGAAAAAGAAGTTGAAGTACCAATAAAAATTATTTCTGTTGGTCCTGATCGAAAACAAACAATTACAAAATAATTAAGGAAACGCTTTGAGAAATCAAAGCGTTTTATCTTTGAAATGGTATAAATATGAAAGAAACCAATTTATTTAAATCCTTTTTTGAAAGTGAAAAAGCTGGTGGAATAATCTTGATTTTCGCCACTTTATTTTCATTGCTTTTAGCAAATTCAATTTTTCAAACAGAATACCTTCAAATTTGGAATGTAAAAATTGGAAATGACAGCTTTGTTCATTGGATTAATGACGGATTAATGACTATTTTCTTTCTTTTAATTGGTTTAGAATTAGAGCGAGAAGTCTATATCGGAGAACTTTCAACGCTAAAAAAAGCGGCTTTACCATTATTTGGAGCTTTAGGTGGAATGGTCGTTCCTGCACTTATTTATTTGTATTTTAATTTTGGAACTTCAATGCAATCTGGAGCTGGAATCCCAATGGCAACCGACATTGCATTTGCAATTGGAATCTTGTCACTATTGGGAAATCGAGTGCCAACTTCTCTAAAAATATTCCTTACCGCCTTAGCCGTAATTGACGATTTGGGCGCAATTATAATTATTGCGGTTTTTTATACTTCTACAATTTCATTCTTGAATTTAGGAATTGCTTTGGGAATAATGGGATTTCTATTTGTGTTAAACCGATTGAAAGTCAACACTCTTTTTCCATATATAATTGGGGGTATTTTGATGTGGTATTTTATGCTAAATTCTGGAGTTCACGCAACAATTACAGGAGTTTTATTGGCATTTGTAATTCCATTTGGCGATGGAAAAAAAGATACTATTTCCTATAAATTACAACATTTCTTGCATGAACCAGTTGCTTTTATAATCTTACCTTTATTTGCTTTAGCCAATACTTGTATTGTTATAAATACCAATTGGTATGAAGGTTTATCACATAGCAATAGCATCGGAATTATCCTTGGATTAATACTTGGAAAACCATTAGGAATATGGATTATTTCGTATTTGGGAGTAACTTTAGGACTTTGTGTTTTACCGAAAGGATTGCAATGGAAAAACATTTTCGGAGCAGGAATATTAGGAGGAATTGGTTTCACAATGTCCATTTTTATTACACTTTTGGCATTTGATAATGAGTCAGATATTGTAAATTCGAAAATCGCCATTTTAATCGCCTCATTCATTGCAGCAATATCGGGTTTTGTCATTTTAAAATTAACATTGAAACCAAATAAATAAAGGCAATTACTTCAATTAATAAATAAATCATAATTTGCAGTAGCATTGCATCCTTTTTCTTAAATTTGGCAAAAAATTAAACCTTGAAGAAGCACCTATTTCTTATCAAAATTTGTATCATTCTATTCAGTTTCAATACGGTATTGGCACAAACACCAAAGAAAATCATCATTGAACATTCCGATTTTGCAGACATCAACCAACTTCAAATTCCCGATGCCGCATTACTTACAGGAAATGTTCGTGTAAGCCACGATGGCGCCATTTTGACGTGCAACAAAGCCTATTGGTTTCAAAAAGAAAACTACATAAAAGCCTTTGGAAATGTGCAAATAATTCAAGGCGATACGCTAACAATGACGAGCAAATATGCNGAATACAATGGGAATATCAAACAAGCGTATGCAACAGGCGATGTAATTTTGAAATCNCCAGATATGTCATTGGTTACAGATACTTTGAATTTCAATAGAAACAGTCAAGAAGCTTTTTATTCTACAGGCGGACTGATTACCAACAAAGGAAACACGCTAAAAAGCAAATCAGGAAAGTATTATGTTGCCGAAAAAAAATATCAATTTCTAACTGCCGTAACAGTAAAAACACCTGAAAACACAATCAAGTCGAATCACTTGGATTATTACACAAATTCAGGGCATTCGTATCTTTTGGGACCTTCAACAATCAACGGAAAAGACAATAAAATATATACTGAAAACGGTTTTTACGACACCAAAAAAGACATTGCTCGGTTGCAACGAAATTCCAAAATTGAATACAACAATCGTTTGATAGAAGGCGATAGCATATTTTATAATAAAAAAACAGGTTTTGCTTCGGCTACAAATAATGTGAAAATCACTGATACCATCAACAAAATTATTGTGAAAGGGCATTATGCTGAAATTTACAAGTTTCAAGATTCAGTTTATGTGACGAAAAGAGCTTTGGCAATAAGTCTTGTAGAAAAAGATTCTGTGTATATTCACGCTCAGAAATTGATGATTACCGGGAAAGAAAATAATAGAATTATTAGAGGTTTCAAAGACGCAAAATTCTACAAATTGAATTTAAGTGGCAAGTGCGATTCTATTCATTCCGATCAAAAAATAGCATTGACAAAACTCATTGGAAGACCAATTCTATGGAATTTTGAAAACCAAATGACAGGCGATTTGATGCATCTTATTGGAAATAATAAAACCCAGCAATTGGATTCTTTGAAGGTGTTAAACAATGCTTTTATCGTTTCAAAAGACACCATTGGAACGGGATATAATCAGGTAAAAGGTCAAAATCTTTATGGAAAATTCAAAGATAAAAACCTTGATAACGTTGATGTAATTAAAAATACCGAAGTAATTTATTATATGCGAAATGACAATCAAGAGCTCATCGGAATCAATAAAAGTGTTTGCAGCAAAATCAATTTGACATTAGATAAAAATAAAATTGACACGTTAACATTATTTGAAAAACCGGATAGCGATATTTATCCTGAAAAAGATTTGCCTGAAAATGCAAGGAAATTACGAGGTTTTATTTGGCGTGGCGACGAACGAATAAAGACAAAAGAAGATTTATTTACGGCGGAAGAAAACGAAATGAACGACAAAATCATCAAGGAAAGTAACGCCAAAAAAGCCAAAGCAGATGTTCCAATGAAAGTCCGAAAAGAGACATTGGAATATAAGGACAAATAAAATATTGCAGTAAAATCCAAATACTTTGAAAAACGATTTTCTAAAATACCAAGCCCAAACGACACCTTATCCACTCGGAATGGAGGTTTCGCACGCCATTGGGTCTTACATTTACGATACCAACAACAAAAAATACCTGGATTTTGTGGCTGGCGTTTCCGCTTGCACACTCGGACATCAACATCCACGAGTGAATAATGCCATAAAAAATCAGTTGGATAAATATTCGCACGTGATGGTTTATGGAGAATATTCTCAAAGTCCTGCAGTAGAATATTGCAAACTTTTAGCCGAACACCTACCGTTTCCATTAGAAACAACCTATTTGGTAAATTCAGGAACCGAAGCCACCGAAGGCGCATTAAAATTAGCGCGACGCATAACCGGCAGAAGCCAATTAATTTCGTGCCACAACGCCTATCACGGCAATACAATGGGCTCGATGAGCGTAATGGGATTTGAAGAACGCAAACAAATCTTCCGTCCATTGGTTCCCGATGTCGATTTTATAACCTTCAATAACGAAGACGACTTACAGAAAATTACTACAAAAACAGCTGGAATAATTCTTGAAACTATTCAAGGCGGAGCTGGATTTATACAACCTTACGACGGATTTCTCAAAAAAGTTCGTGCCCGATGCACCGAAGTTGGTGCCATAATGATTCTCGACGAAATCCAACCTGGCTTTGGACGAACAGGGAAATTATTTGGTTTTCAAAACTACGATGTCGTTCCCGATATTGTAATTATGGGCAAAGGAATGGGTGGCGGAATGCCCGTTGGCGGTTTCACGGCATCTCAAAAACACATGAATTTATTGAGCGACAATCCCAAATTAGGGCACATCACAACCTTTGGCGGCCATCCCGTCATCGCCGCAGCGTGTTTGGCAACATTGCAAGAATTGACCGAAACCTCAATAATGACGGACGTTTTTGCCAAAGAAAAACTTTTTCGCACGCTTTTGATTCACCCTTTAATTAAAGAAATTCGAGGCGAAGGATTAATGTTGGCAGCAATGACCGAAAACGCCGAAATTACCAACAAAATAATATTCAAATGTCAGGATAAAGGATTGATATTGTTTTGGTTACTCTTTGAAAGTTGCGCCATCAGAATCACACCGCCGCTCACAATTTCCAACGAAGAAATTCAAGAAGGTTGTAAGATAATTCTCGAAGCAATGGACGAAATTTTAAACGAAAATTAGTTTTTTTGGAGCTATTCCTGCTGTCATTCCAATCCGCTTAGTTGCTTCGTGCCGAGCAACAAAGCGGGATTTTCCCTTCCAACAGGGCTAGGACATTCTGGATTTCAAGACGATTATTTGTTAATTAAATTGTTCACAAAAAAAAGTACTTTCTTCACAAAATAAAATTAAATCCTATACCTTTATGTCAGGATAATTTAAAGAAAACAGTATGCATATAAGCGACGACGAAGAAGACTACAACTTATCCTTATCGAAATTTGAGTCGATGTTGAAAACCAACAAAGTGCTCTTTTTTGATTCCGAAGAATTTGAAGAAATTATTCTTCATTACCTCGATATGGGAAAAGCTGCCTTGGCTAAAAAAGCCTTGAAACTAGCGCTTGAACAGCACCCAAAATCAACTGGATTAAAATTAGTACAAGTAGAAATGTTGGTCTATGAAGACAAACTCGAACAGGCAGAAAAATTGCTAAATGAGTTGTACGCAATCGAACCTACAAACGAGGAAATTTACATCCAAAAAGCAAATATTTATTCCAAAAGAGACAATCACGAAAAAGCGGTAGAATTATTGCAAATTGCACTAAAATATACCGATGATTTCGCCGATGTTTATAATTTAATTGGAATGGAGCATCTTTTTATGGACAATTTAGAATTGGCGAAACACAATTTTATGAAATGTCTTGAAGAAGATACAGAAGATCAAACAGCCTTGTATAATGTGGTCTATTGTTTTGAATTTTTAGATCAAAACGAAGATGCGATTGTTTATCTTAACAAATATATTGACAAAAATCCATACAGCGAAATCGCTTGGCACCAAATCGGAAGGCTAAATTACGGATTAAAAAAATATGAAGATGCGCTTCGTGCTTTTGAATTTGCAACCCTAATTGACGATGAATTTTTAGGTGCTTTTATGGAAAAAGCAAAAGCTTTAGAAAGACTAAAAAAATACAATGAAGCCATTGAAAGCTATACCCGAACCATCGAATTAGACGATGCTACTTCTTATGCATTACTCAGAATGGGGAAATGTTATGAGAAAATTGGAAACAAAGTTTTAGCACTCAAATATTTCAACAAAACAGTTCACGAAGACCCTCTTTTAGATAAAGGTTGGATTGCAATTACTGATTTCTACGTTCGTCAAAAAAAATACCAAAAAGCCTTGTTTTATGTAAACAAAGCCTTGAGCATCGACAATCAAAATCGTTTGTATTGGAAACGATTTGCTGCTATAAACAAGGAATTAAATCTTTTTGAAGAAGCAGAATTTGGCTACAGAAAAGCAGTTGAATTTGGCGATTATCAATTGGATACGTGGTTGTTTTGGGTTGATATCCTTCAATTTTTAGGGGAATTTGATAGCGCAATACAAACATTATTACAAGCTTCAGAATACTTCCCAGAGGAATATCAAGTTGAATATCGTTTGGCAGGATTGTACTTTATGATTCACGATGACAAAAAAGCAAAATTTCATTTAAGCAACGGACTTCGATTGAGTTTCGAAAACAAAACGCTTCTTGAAGAGTTATTTCCTGTGGTTTGGGCACGCAAAATGGTTCAAAATGCAATAAATAAAGTGGCAAAATAAAATTTAAATGGCAAAGTACCAGTTTGGATTAGTTGGAAAAAACATCAGTTACTCTTTTTCAAAAGCACATTTTACAAAAAAATTTGAAGACCTAAATTTGTTTGATTATTCTTATGAAAATTTAGACTTTCAAGACATTTCTGAATTGCCCAATTTCCTAAAAAATAATCCAAATTTAAAAGGCTTAAACGTAACCATTCCTTATAAAGAAACCATTATTCCCTACTTGGATAAATTATCTAAAAAAGCGTCAGAAATAGGTGCTGTAAATACAATTCGCTTTACTAAAAACGGAAAATTAAAAGGATTCAACACCGATTATTATGGTTTTCAAAAAGCACTCGAACCGCTATTGAAACAACATCACAAAAAAGCATTACTTTTAGGAACTGGTGGCGCATCAAAAGCCGTGGCGTATGCTTTGACTCAAATGGGAATTGCCAATAAATATGTTTCCAGAACTTCTTCAGGAGACACTATTGGCTACAGCCAAATTAATGCCACAACATTTGAAGAATATCAAATAATTATCAATTGCACTCCTTTAGGAACTTCGCCTAATACAAATGTTTGCCCTGAAATTCCATATCAATTTTTCACTTCCAATCACATTGCATTTGACTTGATTTACAATCCTGACGAAACCTTATTTCTTAAAAAGGCAAAAGCACAAAGAGCCGTAATCAAAAACGGTTTAGAAATGTTAAAAATTCAAGCAGAAAAAGCGTGGGAGATATGGAAATTATGACTTCAAATCCTTATAATTAGTAAGAAACCTCTATTTTAAGCACTAAAACTGTTTAATTATCAGAATTTCTTTGAATTTTGATTTCGCTTTTATTATCTTTCGACCGATAAACAATATGAACCTTAAACATTTAAAAATGTTAGAAGAAAAGAATGATAACCTGTCAACAAAATTAGATAAGACAGATGGAAGTGTAGAGAATGTGACACAAGAAGTGGCTCAAACAGAAATTCAAGAAATTATAGAAACTACAGAAAATTTAGTTTCGGAAATGGAGACATCTCCTGAAGAAATTGAAGAAATTGTTGAAGAAGTTGAAGAAGAAGTTGTTGCTGATGAAATTGAAGAAGATGACGCTGAAGTAATTGCAGAAAGTGCCCCTGAAATAGAAAATACTATTGAAGAAGATACTTTAGCAATTGTTGACGAAAATAGTACTGCTATTGCTGCAATTGAAACAGAAAATGCTGCAGAAAATGAAGACGAGACTTTAAAAGACCGTCACGAAATTCCAATGTTGAATTATGAAATTATGTCTATGGACGAATTAATAATTGAGTTAGAGAAATTTAGTGATGTTGAAAAAGTAATGTCAGTAAAGGACCATGTTGAAGAAATTAAAACTTCCTTTCTTACAAAATATAACCATTTCATTGATGAGAAAAAAGAAGAATTTGTTGCTGAAAATCCAGAAAGCAAAGAAGAATTCCATTACCATTTTCCATTAAAATCAAAATTTGACCAATTATATTTTCTTTTTAGAGACAAAAAAAATGCACATTTCAAGAGTTTACAAAACAATTTAAAAACCAACTTAGAGTTGCGTTTGGCGATAGTTGAGGAACTGAAAGAACTTATTAATCCGCAAGCAAACATTAAAGATACTCTAAAACACTTTAATGAATTAAGAGAACGTTGGAAAAATGCGGGATCAATTCCAAAAGATAAATACAACCACGTTTGGAATAATTATCACTTTCACGTAGAGAATTTTTATGATTATTTACATTTAGACAGAGAAGCAAGGGACCTAGATTTTAAACATAATTTAGAGCAAAAACAAAAAATTGTTGCCCGAGTTGAAGAGTTGGTTTTGGAAGTAGATATTAACAAAGCTTTTCGTGAATTGCAAGATTTACATAAAATTTGGAAAGAAGATATTGGTCCTGTTTCAAGAGAGCACCGCGAGGAAATTTGGAATCGTTTTAGCGATTTAACCAAAAAAATGCACGATAAAAGAGAAGTTTTATTTGAAGTACAAAGAGGAACTGAAACCGAAAATTTAGTAAGTAAAAATGATATTATTGCTCAAATTGAAGTTTTAGCAACAGAGAAAGTAACTGTTCACAGCCAATGGCAAGGACAAATTGATAAAGTTGAAGCCTTGAGAAATGCATTTTTCGCTGCCGGAAAAGTTCCTACTGATGTAAATGAAAGTACGTGGGCAGCATTTAAAACTGCGGTTCGTAATTTCAATACTTTTAAAAATTCATTTTACAAAGACATTAAGAAAGAGCAACAAGATAATTTGAATAAAAAAACGGAATTAGTGGCGAAAGCAAAAGCACTTCAAACAAGTGAAGATTTTGCAACTACAACGCCGTTAATGAAGCAAATACAAGAGGAATGGAAAATGATTGGACACGTTCCAAGAAAATATTCTGATGCAATTTGGGCCGAATTTAAAGCTGCTTGTAATCATTATTTTGACATATTAAAAGCACAGAAAACAGAAGTAAATGTTGAAGAAGTAGAAGCTTTTGAAAAAAAGAAAGCCTATTTGGAAACGTTAAGAGAATTTCAATTGATTGGTGAACACAAACCCGATTTAGATGCTATTAAATTGCATATTGAAAATTGGAAAGGTTTTGGAAAAGTACCCTTTACAAGACGTCATATTGAAGGAAAATTCAATAAAATACTGGATGCTTTATTTGAGAAATTAAGCTTAAGCAAAAAAGATACTGAAATGGTTCGTTTTTCAAACCGTGTTGGAAATTTATCAGATTCTAATGATACTCGAAAATTGGAAAATGAAAAGATTTTCTTAATGCGAAAAATTGAGGAAGTTCAAAACGAAATATTCCAATTAGAGAACAATATTCAATTTTTTGCCAATACAAGAAATGCAAAGAAAGAAAATTCTATAGTTTTAGAAGTTCGTAAAAACATTGCTATTCATAAAGAAAGCCTAGAAGTTTGGAAAGATAAACTGAAACAAATTAGAAGTATAAAAATAGAATAACTTCATTAAATAGTTCATAAAACCTCACAAAATGTGAGGTTTTTTTTATGTTTAAAATTGAATATGATATTTATTTTTAAAATAAATTACAATTTTTTGGCTTCTTCCCAAAAAATATCCATTTCGGCAAGTGTCATATCCATTAATGGTTTTCCTAATTCAACCGCCTTACTTTCTAAATATTGAAAGCGTTTGATGAACTTTTTGTTGGTTCGCTCTAATGCATCTTCAGGATTTACATTCAAGAAACGGGCATAATTTATCATCGAAAATAAAACATCTCCAAATTCAGCTTCTATAGTATCCTGATTTCCAGCGGCAACTTCTACTTGCAATTCTAGTAATTCCTCTTGCACTTTGTCCCAAACTTGATGTGGTTCTTCCCAATCAAATCCTACTCCTTTTACTTTATCCTGTATTCTACTTGCTTTTACCAAAGCGGGTAAACTTTTCGGAACACCTTCCAAAACCGACTTTTTACCTTCTTTTAATTTGAGTTTTTCCCAGTTTTGTTTGACTTCTTCTTCATCTTTTACAACTACATCACTATAGATATGTGGATGACGATGGATTAATTTATCAGAAATTTCATTACAAACATCAGCTATATCAAAATCACTGGTCTCACTTCCTATTTTTGCGTAAAAAACAATGTGCAATAACAAATCTCCTAATTCTTTTTTAACTTCATTCAAATCATTATCCAAAATTGCATCGCCTAATTCATAGGTTTCTTCAATGGTTAAATGGCGTAAACTTTGTAATGTTTGCTTTTTATCCCACGGACATTTTTCACGCAAATCATCCATAATAGTTAATAATCTATCAAATGCATCGAGTTGGACTTGTCTTGAATTCATTTCTATTTTGTTTTTGTAAAATTAAAAAATCCTGTCAAGATAAAAGCACTTGACAGGATTAAATGTATGAAATATGACAATAATTTATTCGTTTTCTGAAACTACTTCAGCTTCAACAGGAACTTCTTTTGAAACCAAACCTTTAGCTTGCAACATATTATACCAATTCACAATTTTCTTAATATCAGAAGGATACACCCTATCTTGATCATAATCTGGTAGTATTTCAAGAAAATAAGCGACCAATTTTGCATTGTCTTCCTTGTGTGACATTGCAGGTCCATTATCTTCTTTGGTAGCAATCGCTCTCATTATTTCCGTCAATGGTTTTTCTTCAGTATTGGTATAAACAGAAATTTCAGAAAGTAAACTTACATTACTTTTTAAACCAACAGTTACTTTTTTACCATCTAATAATGATTCTGCNACAAAACCTGTACGAGTTTGAACTTTTAAAGCAAATAAACCTGGTTTTCCTGNAATTGCTAGTATTTTATCTAATGTCATTTTATATTAATTTGATTATTCTTTTATTTGATATGTATAAATTCTTAAAGTAATTATCTACCTTTTTTATTGCAAAACTTCATTTTATAGTCTGGACGNGCTTTACCGTCCATTATATTTTGAAGCTTTTTCTTGATTAATTGTTTTTTCAAAGAGGAAATTAAATCCGTGAATAAAATTCCTTCAATATGATCGTATTCGTGTTGGATAACTCGAGCTATCAAACCGTCAAAAACTTCTGTTTTCATTACAAAATCTTCATCACAATATTCAATTGTTATTTTTTCATTTCTAAAAACATCTTCACGAACTTCAGGAATACTAAGACAACCTTCATTAAAACTCCAAATTTCGCCTTCTTCTTTAATCATTTTTGCATTGATGAAAGTACGTTTGAAATTTTTTAAAAGAATTTGCTCTTCCGTTGCTAATTCGTCATCTTCGCCAAAAGCTGAAGTGTCAATCACAAACAAACGAATGCTCATTCCAACCTGAGGCGCAGCAAGTCCAACCCCACTGGCATTGTACATTGTTTGGTACATATTGGCAACGGTTTCTTTCAAATTTGGAAATTCAGAAGTCAGTTCCACTCCCACTTTTCTCAGAACGGGATCGCCATATCCTACAATTGGTAAAATCATTTTATTTATATTTTTTATATCTTCGAAATAAATGATAAATTTTTTTCTAAATAGTATAGTTCGCAAAAATAGCAAAAATAGAAATTGAAATCTGTTATAAAAGAAATAAATTTAATTCAAATCTCAACCATTTGTACTTTTATTCCATTTAACAATTCTTATCTTTGCTACTAACCATAATAATATGCTGAAATTAATAAAAGAATTTCTAGTTGGAACTAATTTCACTAATGCTTTAAAAGCAGCAATTTCTGCAATAATTCCTGTTTTGATATTTTCTACATTAGGATATTTAGAAATGGGTTTAACTATAGCCCTCGGAGCATTATTTACTTTACCAAGTGATATTCCTAGTAATCTAAACCATAAGATAAAAGGGATTATTGTAACAGTCTTATTTTTTTCAATTGCGAACTTATTAATTAATTTGTCTTACCCTTATCCAACACTTTTTTTTCCAACTTTTTGTATTCTAGTTTTTTCGCTTTCTATGCTCGCAGTTTATGGTCAAAGAGCCACGATGGTAGCATTTTCATCATTATTAATTATATCTATCTCATTTTCTCATATACATTCTGGTTGGGAAATGATTATACATTCTCTACTATTATTATCAGGAGGCTTGTTTTACCTCTTAATATCAATACTTTTTTACTACATAAATCCACATCGTTATACTGAATTACAAATCGAAAAATGTATTCATTTAACATCTAAATATTTAAAATTACGAGGAGATTTATGGGAATTAAATTCAGACAGAAAAGAAATTACAAATAAGCAATTGATTCTTCAAGTTGAACTTAATGAAGTTCATGAAAATATTAGAGAAATTCTGATTAGAAACCGAACAGATTATGGTTCGTCTAATCAAAATAGAAAATTGCTTCTTGCTTTTATTTCTTTGGTAGAAATAATGGAATTAGCCGTTTCAACTTCATTTGACCATAATAAATTGCATGAAAAATTTGACGATCAACCAAAAGTTTTAAAAACTTATCAAAATTTAGCTTACAATCTTGCTAAAAATTTGAAAACTTTGTCAAAAAAAATTAGAAATAGAAAAAAAAATCCATCAAAAAATGATTTAAATGATGCTTTATATAAATTTGAAATAGCTATAAATGAATATGAAAAGAATTTAGGTAAAAATGCGTCAGAGGGAGTTCTTATGCTTACAAACATGTTGCATTATGCAGAAAAACAAGTTGGAAAAATTAAAAACCTCGAGAAAATTTTCACCTCAAATACAAAATTAAAAGATCTTAATGGAAGAGAAATTGAATTTCAAAAATTAATTACAAAAGACTATTATCCTTTAAGCACACTTGTCGAAAATTTGAGTTTTTCATCTTTAGCTTTTAGACACTCATTAAGAATAACGGCTACATTATTAATAGGTTTCATAATAGGAAAATTTCTACCTTTTCAAAATGTTTATTGGATATTACTAACAATTGTAGTGATAATGAAACCTGGTTATGGACTAACTAAAAAACGAACATTTAATCGATTTTTAGGAACGGTTATTGGCGGAATAATTGGTTTTTTAGTTTTATCAACAGGACCAAATCAATTAATTTTAGGCGCTTTAACCATCTTTTTCTTGATTTTAGGATTATCATTTAATCCATCAAATTATAAAATTGGCACTTTATTCATTACGCTACATGTTATTTTTATTTTTGCTATATTGAATCCAACCGATGGTGATATTGTTTTATACAGAATTCTTGATACTTTTGTTGGTGCAACACTTGCTATTTTGGCAAATTACTTTTTTTGGCCATTTTGGGAATTTTTAAATACCAATGAAAATATAGAAAACTCAATTAAAGCTATAAGAGATTATTTATTACAGATTTCGATATTTTATAATAATAAACAAGCTATCAATAGCAATTATAGATTAGCCAGAAATAGGGCGTTTATAGAAATTGGGAACCTTATGGCGTCTTTTCAAAGAATGCTTCAAGAACCAAAATCAAAACAAAATAATTTACAGCAGGTTTATAAAATTACGGTTATTAATAACGCTATGCTTTCTTCTGCAGCTTCACTTGGTACTTATACTCAAACGCACAAAACTACTGATGCATCCGAATCTTTTAATAGCGTTTTTAATAAAATAATATCAAATTTAGATCAGGCAATTGCTATTTTAAAAGGAAATGTTGATTCAAAAGATATAGAAAACTTATCAAATGATAATTTAATAGAAATAAAAAAAATTCGTGTAAATGAAAAAAGTGAAGAAACCGAAGTAGATGAAGAAGACCTTAAGATAAAATTACAAGAAACACAGATGGTAAAAGAACAATTAATTTGGTTGACTAATTTATCAGCGAATATTGTAAAAACCTCAAAATCATTGATGCAGTCGTAATTTTGATATAGATTATCTCAAAAAATCCTGAAGCATTATTGTAGCAGAAATTTCATCAAGTAAGTCTTTATTTTGACGTTGTTTCTTATTCAATCCGCTATCAATCATTGTTTGAAATGCCATTTTTGATGTAAAACGCTCATCGACTCTAACAACTGGTATTTCTGGAAAAAAACTTTTGAATTTCCTTACAAAAGCTTCAATTATTTCGGTGCTTTGCGATGGTTCACCGTTCATTTGTTTGGGTTCACCAATGAGCACTTTAGACACTTTTTCTTTACTAAAATAATCTTTTAAGAAATTTATTGTGGTGGCAGAAGGAATCGTCGTCAATCCGGATGCAATTATTTGCAATTCGTCTGTAACAGCTATTCCAGTTCGTTTTTGTCCATAATCAATAGCGAGAATTCTTGGCATTTTATAAATATTTATACAAATATAAACAAAGAAATTTAACTTTATTAGTCGCTTTTGTTTTGATTCTTTTAAATCTATAAAATTCCAAATTTTACTTTATAGTAAATAAACAAAAAAGTTATCTTTGCCTAAAAAATATCAGAAAATGAATACTTTACAAACTACTATAGAACAAGCATGGGAAAACCGCGCTTTACTTCAAGAAAAAACCACAACCGATGCTATTAGAGAAGTTGTCGATTTGCTCGATGGAGGCATTTTGCGTGTTGCCGAACCAAAAGGTGATACGTGGCAAGTGAATGAATGGGTTAAGAAAGCTGTAGTTATGTACTTTCCTATCCAAAAAATGGAAACTTTTGAGGTTGGAATTTTTGAATATCACGATAAAATCCCATTGAAAAGAGGATATGCAGAAAAAGGAATTCGAGTGGTGCCCAATGCAGTTGCAAGACACGGTGCCTATATTTCTAAAGGTGTAATTTTGATGCCTAGTTATGTAAACATTGGTGCTTATGTTGACGAAGGAACAATGGTTGACACATGGGCTACCGTAGGAAGTTGTGCCCAAATTGGTAAAAACGTACATTTAAGTGGTGGCGTGGGAATTGGCGGTGTATTGGAACCTTTACAAGCTGCTCCCGTTATTATTGAAGATGGTGCGTTTATCGGATCTAGATGTATTGTTGTTGAAGGTGTTCACGTGGGTAAAGAAGCTGTTTTGGGTGCCAATGTTTGCTTGACTGCTTCTACAAAAATCATAGATGTTACTGGTGAAAATCCTATAGAAATGAAAGGTTTTGTTCCACCACGTTCGGTGGTAATTCCTGGAAGTTATACCAAAAAATTTGCTGCTGGAGATTTTCAAGTTCCTTGCGCTTTAATTATTGGAACTCGAAAACCATCCACCGATTTGAAAACTAGTTTGAATGATGCATTAAGAGAGTATGACGTGGCGATTTAATTGAAATAACACTAAAAATATGAAGGTTAAGGAATTAAAAATGGAGCAATTTCTTAAAACAAATATTCAAATTTTTAATGATCTGTTGATTATAAAACCAATAAAATCTGTTTTATGAAAATTCTAATAATTCAACAAAAGATGATTGGAGATGTACTCATAAGTAGTATCATTTGCAACAACTTACGAAAAGCATACCCCAAAGCTACAATAGACTACTTGGTTTATGAATCAACGATTCAAGTTTTATTAGGAAATCCTAATATTGATAATATTATTTTATTTAAGGAGGAACATAAAAAAAGTAAAATAGCATTTTTTAAATTAGCGTTACAACTTCGTAATGAAAAATATGATCTATTAATTGACGCCTATTCAAAAATGGAAAGTTGGCTAATGGTGCCTATAATTAATTCCAAAATAAGTATTTCATATAAAAAAATAAGTCGTAATTTTTTATATACACACAATGTACCTTTTGCTGAATTCCCAAAAACGAATTTAGGATTAGCAATCGAAAGACGCCTTTCACTGTTAGAACCATTATCGCTATCTATTGAAATTAATCCTTTACCTAAACTGTACTTATCGAATGATGAAATTCAGAAAGCATGGATTTTATTTGAAAAACATGCTGTTAAAAAAGATAGAAAAACAGTTATGATTAGTTTAATAGGAAGTGAAAAAATAAAAACATATCCGTTAAATTATATGTCAAAAATAATTGATCAAATTGCAGATAATTACGATGTTAACCTTCTTTTTAATTATTTTCCAAAACAAGTTGAAGATGCGAGACAAATTTATAATAATTGCAAAACTACAACTCAGGAAAAAATTTATTTTGATTTATTAGGTTCTGATTTAAGGAGTTTTATAGGTATAATGAATAATTGTGATTTAATTATTGGAAATGATGGCGGTGCAATTAATATTGCAAAAGCTATAGAAAAACCTTCATTTATTATTTTTTCACCTTGGATTGAAAAGAAAATTTGGGCAACTATTGAGGATGGGAAAAATCATGTTTCAGTTCATTTAAATGACTACAAACCTGAATTAATTGAAAATAAAAGCTATAAATACTTAAAGAAAAATGCTTTGAATTTGTACGAAAGTTTTTTATCAGAATTAATTAACAAAAAACTAAATGATTTCTTATTTAATCATTTAAATTAATTCCGTTTTTAGTAACAGTTATGTTGTTCTTTTTGTTAAAAGCCCTAATAGATATGTTCTTATCCCATCCTTCTTGACTAAAATACCCTCTCGTATGATCTAAATGCAAACAAATAGCGCTATATCTTATTTGTTTAGAAAGCAGTCCAAAATTGAATAATCTTTCTCCTAATTCTCTATCCAAACCACCATATTGCATGTCTTGATTGTAGCCATTAACAGCAATAATGTCACTTTTCCAACCAGATGAATTATGACCATTCCAAGACTTTTTTGTAGGGGTAATCCAATTCATGAATTGAGACAACAAGTCACTTTGAGTCAATTTACTACTTTTGAAATTCGCTTTGAAACCATTTTTTTTTAGCCAAGACAATCGAAAACAATTTGAATTAATTATATCAATTTCAGATATTAATTTTGAAATAGAAAGGGGCAATTTGAAATATCCACCAGATAGAAAAAACCCTTTTTCTTGGTATTTCAAATGCATTTCAACAAAATCATTTCTGGGAATACAATCACCATCCGTAAAAAGTAAGTACTCTGAATTTGATTTTAGAATGGCTTTATTAAGGATTTTCGACTTTTGAAAACCATTGTCTTCTTGCCAAACGTGAACAATTGGATATATAAATTTGGAAGAAAATAAGGCAAGTAATTCTTTCGTTTCTGAAGTGGAACCGTCATCGGCAATAACAATTTCAAAATCACACTCGGTTTGGACACTATAGCCAATGAGAACTTTTCTCAACCATTCGGCTGCATTGTATGTCGTTATGATTACCGAAACTTTCATTTGTACTTTTGAAAAGTGAAAATACTATTTTTTCACAACTATTTCTTCCAAAATTTCAATTTCTTTTTTAATCTTTTTTTTCTAAAAAATTTAAATTGAAAATCAGCGGTCATTTTCCATAGCGTTTCAAAGATAAGTTGTTCTGATTCACCTGAAATTTTAGCATATTCATTACTCATTATGGCTACCATTTCTTTTTTAGGAGTCAAACGACAAAGGTTTTTCATTCTTTTTTCGAATGACATCGATTCGTGAAATTCCATACGGTTTAAATCGACCAAAAAGAAATCATATTTTCCGTTTTTGCCTTTTTTTATAAGTGTATTTCCAGGCGAATGGTCTAAAAACTCAATTCCTTTTTGGTGTAAATCATAAGAAAAACGGGTAAATTGCCGTAAAATTATTTCATTTTCTGGGAAATCAGGTATTTCAACCAATTCCCTGAAAGTCAAATCACAGTCAAGATGTTCGCTCACATAATAACTATCCTTGAGTCCAACAGCATCATAATTTTCAAAAAAAACAATGGGTTGTGGTGTTCCAATTCCTTTTTCCAATAAAATTGTTGCATATTCAAAAGAGCGACGAGCTTTGGATTTTCTGAAATATTTGTAAATAATTTTATTAATCATATTAGGGAATTTAAACGATTTTATAACTATTACTTCATCAGTATTTAAACGATGCTTTACAATTACGTTACGTCCATCTTGTAAAATATCCTTTGAATTAGAATTAATTATATATCTTATTTCATCAATATTCATATGTCAATTATCTATTTCGCATTGAGAATCTAAATTTATTTTGAGATAAAATTATCTTTAAAAAAACTACATTTTTAAAATTAAATATTGTTTTAAAAATGTATTTAAATAAAAAATAAACTGACACAATATAAAATTTAGTTACACCAAAGTTCTTTTTTAAAACGTAAAAAAAAGAAATCATAATTTCTTTTTTTTTGTTAATAGATTTTTTTGTACTTGCGCCTTGAAAATGAACAAAATAAGTATTTGGATTGTATACAACTTGATATCCTAAATCCTTAACTCTTTTACAAATATCTATTTCTTCATAAAACAAAAACAACTTTTCATCAAAACCACCACATTGTATAAAAACTGATTTATTAAAAAACATTAAACACCCTTGAACAGCATCAACTGCAATAGGCTCAATATATTGTAGCTTCCTTTTTGGCTTATCAAACAAATTTTCTAATAACCATCTTCCAAATATTTCTTTTCGTATTCCAATAAAATGATCAAAACAGGCATAATTTATTCCATCCTTATTTTTGGATGAACAGGTTGAAACTCCAATGTTTTTATTTTGTTGCATAAATTTGAACAAAATTGAAAATGAATCCTCATGAAAAATAGTATCATTGTTAACAAATGCTAAGTAATTACCTTTAGCTATGCGAGCACCAATCATATTCCCCCCTGAAAAACCAGTATTACGGTTTGACTCAATCAATGTAATATCTTTAAAATCAGCATTTAAAAATTCATTTTTTAAATTAGCAACTTCATCATTATTTGAATTATTATCAATAACTAATATCTCATAACTCAATTGATTTGATACAACTGTTTTAATAGACTTTATGCAATCAATAGTAAATGAAGTTGAATTATAATTGATTAATATGATTGAAAGATTCATAACTTAAATACTTAAATAAATTTCTTTTATTTTTTTAACCATATTTGAAGTTGAAAATTTTGTTTCAATTTTCGACAATGCATTTTTTGTTAAAAAAGAGGTTAACTCTTTTGATTTGTAGATTTTTGTTAAATTCTCTACATAACAATAAATATCATCACAATCACAGAGCAATCCATCATTATTATTTTCAATTACCTCAGGAATTCCTCCAGCATTTGAAGAAACTATTGGTAAGTTATATTGCATAGCTTCAAGCAGTGAAACACCTAATCCTTCTCTTATAGAAGTAAAAATAAAGACATCACTTTGGCAAAAGTATTCCTCCACATTTTCAATAAAACCTTTGAATTCAAAATCATTAGTCAAATTTAAAGCATCTCTTTTTTCAATTAAGGATGGCATTAATTTTCCATGACCTAATTGTATGAATTTAAAAGGTAATTTCTTCTCATTAATACAAATATTTGCAACATCTAATAAAGTAAATAGATTTTTGTGCCTTGTATGATTTGCAATATTTAAAACAATAAAAGAATTCAAAACCTTATCTTTTTTGAAATCAGACTTAATTTGAATTGCATCATAAACTACTTTTATTGGAATTGTTTTAATACTCGAAATTATAATGTTTTTGCTTGCCTCTGAAACACATATAATTTGCTTGATTGAAGTATGATTGTATTTATATATGCTATATTTTTTATTTTTAATTGGAAAAATAGTTTTTTTGTGAAGTATAACTTTTACTTTTATTCTAAATAAATCAATGGCTAAAATGACTAAACTATGTGCATCTGGGTCATGAACATGAATGATGTCTATTCCATTTTTTTTTACAATTTTATAAATTTTAAATAAAAATCTAGGATCTAAATTAAGTTGCTTTTTTGATGTAAATATATTAATTGATAGTTCACTTAAAATTATCTTATTGTAAAGCTTACTTTCAAAAGGACATAGTAAAAATTGTTCTATTGAACTGTCATAAATATTGAATTTGTCAATTAATAATACTATTTGATTTTCACCACCTCCCCAATCTTTCTTACCACAAACGTGTAATATTTTCATAATTAAAAATTATTATCATGCAAATATATAATATTTAGTTAGTTTTGTACTTTAAGTCTTAGAAATTAATTTCAGAATTCTTTAAAAAATATTCTATCATAAATAATTATCACTCGAATAAATGCAACAATATGATTAATAAATTTAAAAAGCATTATTTTCAAAAAATACTCACTTTTTTTTTTGAAAAAAAAATCAAAGATCCTTTTGATATACCAATTATCATTAATAATTATAATAGATTTACAACACTAAAAAAATTAGTTGAAGATCTTCAAAAAAGAGGTTACAAAAAAATTATTATTTTAGATAATAACTCATCCTATCCAACACTTATTAACTACTATAAAACACTACAAAAAGAAGGAAAAGTAAAACTTTATCTTTTTAAAAAAAATTACGGCTCAAAATCACTTTGGAAAAGTGGAGTTTTTTACAAATATATGTTTAGTAAGTTCTGTTATACTGATTCGGACTTATTCATATATGAAGCGTGCCCTAATGACTTTATGGATTACTTTGAATCACTTTTAAAAAAATACAGAAATTGTTTTAAAATAGGTTTTTCGCTTATAATTGATGATTTACCAGATCATTACAAAGAAAAGAAAAGTGTAATTCAATGGGAATCCCAATTTTATAAAAATGAAATAGAAAAAGGTGTTTATAGAGCCTCCATTGATACAACGTTTGCATTATACCGCCCTTTTTCCAGGAGAGGAAAAAGAGATGGTTCTGAATTTATGATTCGACTAGAAAAACCTTACGCTTGTTACCATAAACCTTGGTATATTAACTCCAATAAATCCGATGAAGAAGAGTTGTATTACAAAAATAATTTAGTAGAGAAAACACACTGGTCATCAAAATAAGAATAAACTAATCCGTTGTGTGCAATTATTGGTTTCATATAGTTATGATTTTCTATCAAAAAGTAAATCGTCTTGTTATGAATACATTCACGCAAACCTTAGATTTTATTGTTTGGAATAAAGATCGAGATTGGGGAATTAAATTGGAGCGCTATGCTAATAATATGGATTTATGCTTTTACGGCTACAGATTATAACCATAAATGGATTATTTGAACTTAAACACTTTTGCTTAAAGACGTTATGGAAAATTAGGTGTTCAAGCTAAACTAATTAATGCTCTAATGCGAAAATATCAGTGGTGAGAAAAAAACTCTAAACTAAATGCACAATTGCAATTTACTTTAGAATACCATTTTTAATTTTTAAATTAATAAAACTTTAAATACTATTACCCTTTTATGGTATAATAAGTCCAAATAAATACCTTTGTGCTTCATAATTAAAATATGGAAAAATTAAACCAAGAAATTCACAACGCATACGAAATCATAAAAGAAGGCGGAATTATCCTTTATCCAACAGATACCGTTTGGGGAATTGGTTGCGATGCGACAAATCCTGATGCCGTTGCCAAAATCTATAAACTCAAGCAAAGAGCCGAAACGCAAAGTATGATTGTGCTGATGAATGGCGAAAAAATGATGTACAATGTTTTTAAAGACATTCCAGAAGTAGCTTGGCAAATAATAGATTTATCAGAGAAACCAACCACAATAATTTTAGACAATCCTAGAAATGTAGCGGCAAGTTTAATTTCTCAAGACAAATCGTTAGGAATTAGAATTGTAAAAGAGCCTTTTTGCTTCAAATTAATGGAAAAAATGAGAAAACCATTAGTTTCCACTTCTGCAAATATTTCGGGGCAACCCACCCCTATTGCCTTCAAAGATATTAGTACAGAAATTATAAAAGGTGTGGACTATGTTGTAAATTTGCAGCGCGATAAAATTGGAGGAAAGCCATCGACAATTATAAAATTAACTAGTGATTCTCAGGTGAAAGTAATCCGGAAATAGATTGCAGTTTTCAGTTTTCAGTTAATCAACTTTAAACTTTAAACTTTAAACAAAAATAATGAATTACAAAACAGTATTAAATAACAAAATCTTCGAGGTGATTTCAAAAGCTTCCCATGAACTAAACATAGAAAGTTATGTGATTGGTGGGTTTGTGCGGGATTTAATTTTAGATAGAGATTTCAAAAAAGACATAGATATTGTAACTGTTGGTAGCGGAATTGAACTTGCCTTAAAAGTATCCGAATTGCTTCCTAACAAACCAAAAGTTCAAGTTTTTAAGACNTACGGAACTGCAATGTTGCGTTTTGAAGATACCGAAATTGAATTTGTAGGCGCTCGAAAAGAGTCCTATCACTTTGAAAGTAGAAATCCCGTTGTAGAAAACGGAACCTTAGAAGACGATCAAAACCGTCGGGATTTTACTATAAATGCGCTCGCTTTGTCATTGAATCAAGTAAATTTTGGTGAATTATCCGATCCATTCGATGGTTTGGAGGATATGAAAAATAAAATCATAAAAACGCCTCTTGATCCTGATATTACTTTTTCTGATGATCCTTTGCGAATGCTTCGCGCCATTCGGTTTGCCAACCAATTGGGATTTCAAATTGAGGAAAAATCCTTGCAATCTATAACTCAAAATAAAGAGAGAATCAATATTATTTCTGGGGAACGCATTGTAGATGAGTTGAATAAAATACTTTCAACCGACAAACCATCAATTGGCTTTTTATTGTTATATAAAACAGGGCTTTTGGACATCATTCTTCCCGAATTAACTGCTTTAAATCAAGTGGAAGAAATTGATGGACATACCCATAAAAATAATTTTTATCACACTTTAGAAGTCGTTGATAACATTTGCCCAAATACAGACGATGTATGGTTGCGATGGTCGGCATTATTGCACGATATTGGAAAAGCACCCACAAAACGTTTCAATAAAAAACAAGGTTGGACATTTCACGGACACGAATTTTTGGGTGGAAAAATGGCAAAGAAAATCTTTGAGCGCTTGCACATGCCATTGAATCACAAAATGAAATTTGTTCAAAAAATGGTTATGATGAGTTCGCGTCCCATAGTATTATCAGAAGATATTGTAACTGATTCGGCGGTGCGTCGTTTGGTTTTTGATGCAGGAGAAGATGTAGAAAATCTAATGACACTTTGCGAAGCCGATATTACAACCAAAAACCCTAATAAATTCAAGAAATACCATAATAATTTCGAAATTGTTCGCAAGAAAATTGTGGAAGTTGAAGAACGTGATCACGTTAGGAATTTTCAACCGCCAGTTACAGGTGAAG